>Ga0182024_10000356_pt1 | contig 117436 bp, 111 predicted proteins | sample P32metaG_FD_120480 | JGI IMG/M metagenome (GOLD analysis project Ga0182024, IMG submission 120480) | Permafrost microbial communities from Stordalen Mire, Sweden - P3-2 metaG (Illumina Assembly) | ecosystem: Environmental > Terrestrial > Soil > Wetlands > Permafrost | place: Sweden: Stordalen... | reverse complement strand
CCGCCGTCGGGCAGCGTCACACCGACGGTGCTCTGGACATCGAAGTCGCCGAATCCTTTCCCGGCCGCGATCGTCGGCAGGTACTCCATATGACCTTGGGTATTGCCGCTGGTGCCGGTCGGCGGGTTGAAGCCCAGAAAGGCAGTCACGATGTAGTTGCCGTTTTCCTCGTTCGCCGAAAGAATCCGATACTTGATGAGCGCGGTCCAATCCGCGAAGTCGTCGGTGCCGCGATTCGCAACGCCCGCCTTGCCCGGATATTCATGCGACTCGTAATTGGGGATGCCAAGAATAACCTCGACCGTTTCCCACGGGATGAGTTCGATTCCCTTTCCGGAACCGTAGTTGGTCGTTTCTTCGCCATGCTGCGCCGACTGGAACGACTGATCGTAGCGCAGCTCCTGTTCGAGCCGCGGCGTGACCGTCACCACCGGCGTCATCCAATGCGGCTGCTCGTTCTGAGTCTGAGTGGCGCGTGAAAACCAGGTCTCGAAGTAGTCCTGCACCGAGGTGGGGTAATAGTAGCCGCCCGACGGGGCCGCAGTTGCGTCAGCTTGGCAGGCGGTTGCGAGGGCCAAAATTACCACTGTAGTTGATAGAAGCGCGATTAGAAGTTTCTTCATGGCGCGCCTGTTATGCCACGATTATGGCACTACGACAAGTATCATGGCGGCTGGCATTGAAGGCCGATCGCTGACCCGTGTTACCCACGCCGCATCATTTACGTATCATCTGCATCGAAGTTGACGTTTATGAAGGAGGGGCACGTGGCTTTTACCAGATGGAGTCGGCTGATGACGCGCTCTTTCAGCGCCGCGTTGGCCATGCTGCTTTTCATCGCGGCGCCGCCGGCGCTTGCTGGGACGCTCACGTTGCGCGATGCGATAGACAGGGCGCTCAGCTTCGCGCCCTCGCTCGCGATGGCGGCCGCGACCAGCGATTTGAGCGATGCGCGCACCCGCGAAATGCGCGCGCCGATGATGCCCTCGGTCTCCGCCGGCGGCGAATATTATCAGGCGCCCGGCTACGACGAGGTCATCACCAATCGTGGCCTCACCAGCGGGATGCTCGCGCTCGATTACACCGCGGTCGATTTCGGACGGCGCATGTCGCGGATTCGCGCCGCGCGCTATGCCGCCGAGGCCGCGCGTCTCGGGATCGTCGCCACCCGCGCGCAGATTGTCTTCGACATATCGATCGCGTACTTCGATCTGATGCGGGCCAAGCGCGCCGTGCTCGAGACCCAGGCCAACCTCGATCGTCTTGGCCGCTATGTCGACACCATCGATCGACTCCGGCGCAGCGGCCGTATGATCGAGAACGACAGCCTCAAGGCCCGCACCGTGCGCGACACCGCCGAGCTTGCGCTCTCCGACGCCCGCAACGATCAGTTGCATGCCGCGGCGGTGCTTGGCTCGATGATCGGCGATTTCAGCCGCTCCGATTTCGATATCGTCGATATCAGCGAACTTCCCCGCATGCCGATCGGCGACGTCCGCGACACCCCGACCATGCGCGCCGCGATGCGCGCCATCGACTCGTCGAAGATGCAGGTGCAGGCGGCACTGGCCGAGCGCTACCCAACCGTGCAAGTCGCGCTGACCGCGGGCGCGCTCGGAATCGATCCGCAGAGCACCTTCGGACACTATTATGGTGCGTCATACGATGGTGTGGTTTCGATGCCGATTTTCCAGGGCGGGCTGATTACTTCGCACATCGATCAGGCCAAGGCCAAACAGATGCAGGCCGTCGCGCAGGCGCGCTCGGCGGAATATCTGCTGCGCCAGCGATTAGACGATGCGCGCCTTCGCTATCAGCGCGCGCTCGATGAACTTGCGATCCTCGGCCGCGCGCAGCCCAACGCCGACGATGCGTTCGCGCTGACCTGGACGCGCTTTCTCGGCGGCGGCACCGCGACCCTGCTGGAGGTCCTGGACGCCTATGAGCAGGCGGAGAATTTGAGGATTACCCGCATCCAACAGGACTTCGCAGCGCGCGAGGCCGCCGCCGAAGGCGCGCTCTTATATGGCGTTACTCCATGATTTCGCTACGCGATGATTGAATGACCGATAGATCCTACAATAGGGCGGTGCGTACCTTCGCGCAGATCCTCCTCGTCGCGATTCTGATCGCCGGATGCCGCGGCGCCGCCTCCGACGAGGAAGCTCCGCCCGAGGCCTCCAATCCCACGCTCGCCGTGAGCGCTGCGAAAGTCGGCACCGCGCCGATGCGCAATACGCTGCGGCTGCTCGGGACCACTACCGCGATGCATCATGTGCTCTTGCGCGCTCCGGTGGGAGGGCGCGTGCTTGGGATGAATCTCAAAATCGGAGATAGCGTGCGCAAGGGACAAACCGTCGCGCGTGTGCTCAGCCTCGAAATTGAAGCGGCGCGCCAGGGACTCGATATCGCGAAGAAGATCGATCCGCAGGACGCCGGCGACCTCGAAAAATCGGTGAGTAAGTACGGTCATACTCCCGGCATTCCAGTGGTCGCAACCGAGGGCGGTGTGGTGTCTGCGCCGCCGGTCACCAGCGGCCAGGTGGTCGCGTATCTCGATCCTATTGCGGATTTGGTCGATCCGAACAGTGTCTATGTCGATACTGCGGTGCCGGCGGAGGACGTGCATCTGATAAGCGTCGGAATGCCGGCGATCGTGAAGTCTCCGCTCAAGCCCAACCTCGAGATGCCCGCGCGAGTGGCTGCGATACTGCCGAATTTCAACGCCGGGAGCGCCACTTCGGCGGTGCGCATCGAGTTCACCGGCCCCGAACGGATCGTCGCCGCGGGCGCGCCTGCCGAAGCGATGGTGACTACGCAATCGGTGCCCGACGCTCTCGTGATTCCCGCCTCTGCTCTATTCCAGGATGACAACGGCGCCTTCCATGTCTTCATCGTTGGAAAAGATGGCCGCGCGCATCGTGTGCCGATAACCCTTGGGATTCGCGACCAGGACCAAGTGCAGGTGACCTCAGGCGTCGCAGCCGGCGATCTCGTGATCACCTCGGGCGGCTACGCGCTGTCCGATGGGCTCAAAGTCAGCGTCGCGCAGGCGAACAAGTGACGAAGGCATCGTGACGAGATCGAATTCCATCCTCGCAGTCCTCGCGGTCGTAGGACTATCGATCCTCGGCGTGATGCTCGCCTTTTCGATTCCGAGTTCGGTGTTTCCCGAAATGACTTTCAATCGCGCCATCATCATGGCCGATTCCGGCGATCTGCCGCCCGAGCAGATGCTCGTCACCGTCACGCGGCCACTCGAGGAAACCGCCTACGGCGTGATCGGCGTATCGCTGGTGCGCTCGACCACCACGCGCGGCACGTCGGAGGTCGACGTGACTTTTTCCGAAAGCGTCGATCCCACCACCAGCTTTCAACTGCTCAACGCGGCGCTCGGTGAAGTGCGCGGACGTCTTCCGCCGGGGACCGAAATCGACACGCGGCTTTTGACCACCGGAACTTTTCCGGTTGTCGATCTCAGCATGAGCTCGAAGATCCGCACGCTGCCCGAACTCACCGACATCGCATTTTACGATATCGTGCCGAGCCTGCATCGGATTCCGGGCGTCTACCGGGTCGAAATGATCGGCGGGAGATATCGCGAGTACCTGGTGCGCATCGATCCGGCGAAATTGCTCGCCCACGACCTCGGACCCGACGACGTAGTAAGCGGCCTCGCCAAGGCCAATATCATCGAATCCGCTGGGCGCGTGATCGATTCGCATCGCATGCTGCTCACGGTCGTCACCGCAAATATTTCGCGGGCCGAGCAGGTGGCGGCGGTACCGATCGCCAACGTGGGCGGCCAGCCGGTGATGGTGCGCGATATCGGCAGCGTCGAGTTGGCCATCCAGGAGGATTACATCCGCACCGCCGCCGAGGACGGCCCCGCCTTGCTGGTTGGCATCTCGCGCCAGCCCACCGGCAACACCGTCGATATTTCCAATCAGACCAAGCAGTTGATGGGAGAGCTCGCGCAACGCTACCCCGACGTCCGGTTTTCACTGTCGTATGATCAGGCCGCGCTGGTCACCGAATCCTTCAAGAGCGTGCGCGATGCGATCGTGCTCGGCCTCGCGCTCGCGGTGCTGGTGGTGCTGCTTTTCACCGGCAGCATGGTCAGCGCGATCATCGCGGCGATCGTGGTGCCGTGCACGCTCGCGATCACATTCGTGGTGATGACGGCGTTCGGCCTCAGCTTCAACATGATGACGCTGGGCGGCCTGGCGGCGGGCATCGGACTGTTCATCGACGATGCGATCGTGATGATCGAGGGGATTCATCGCGCGCGTGCGCAGGGAACCGCGACCGCCGAGGGGGTTTCGGCCGCACTGAAGGAACTGGGCAGGCCGCTGTTCGCATCCACCATGACGGTGGTGTTGGTATTCGCCCCGCTGATTCTCCTGTCGGGGGTGACGGGAACATTTTTCCGCGCGTTGGCGATTACCCTCGGCGCCGGGCTCTTCATCTCGCTGCTGATTGCGATCTACTTCACTCCCGCGCTGGAAATCGCGTTCGAGCGGATGCGGCGCGCCACTAAACCCGCCGGAAGAATGTTCACCGCAATTCGCGACGCTTATCTCGGCGCGGTGCGGCCATTCGTCCGCGCGCCCGCGCTCGCGATCGTGCTGGCGATCATCTCAGTAGGCGTCGCTTACGCGCTGTATCGATCGCTCGGCACCGATTATCTTCCCGCGCTGGACGAAGGGGCGTTCATCCTCGACTACAACACGCCGCCGCAGAGCACGCTCGACGATACGCTGGCGATGCTCGCGAAAATCGAAGCGATTCTTAAGTCGACGCCTGAGGTCGCGGCGTTCTCGGTGCGGACCGGAACCCAGCTGGGATTTTTCCTCACCGAATCGAACCGCGGCGATATGTCGGTTCGGCTCAAACCCAACCGCTCGCGCGACATCGAAGCGATCATGGACGACGTGCGCGGGAAGATTCTTGAAAACGTGCCCGGTGTGCGCGTCGAGTTCGCGCAGGTCATCCAGGATCTGATCGGCGATCTTTCGGGAACTCCCGAACCGGTCGAGGTGAAAGTGTTCGGCTCCGATGAGAGCGCGATCACCGATACCGCGCGGCGCATCGCCGACGAGTTGCGCAAAATTCCCGGCATGGTCGACGTCTTCGATGGCGTCGTGCTGAGCAATCCCGAGGAAGCCATCCTGGTCGACGAGGTCGCGGCGGAACGCTACGGAATCTCGGCCACCGACGTTCACGACACGCTGCGTTCGGTGGTCGAAGGCACCATCGCCACGCAGGTCCGCGTCGGCGATCGCCTGTACGGCGTGCGGGTGCGCTATCCCGATAATTTCCACAATGATTTGAGCTCGCTCTCCGAGGTGATGCTCAAGACGCCGAGCAACGGCCGCGTCCCGCTGTCGCTGGTCACGACGCTAACGAATCTCGGCGAGCGGGCCGAGATCGATCACGAGCGGCTGCGGACGGTGCTTCACGTGACCGCGCGACTCACCGACAACCTAGATCTCGGCACCGCGATTTCGCAGGCGCAAAGCAGGTTGAGTCACCTCATCCTGCCCGCCGGCGTCACCCTCGAATACGGCGGCCTCTATGCCGAACAGCAAAAGGCCTTCAGCCAGCTCGCGCTCGTGCTGCTCGCGGGCGCGGTGGTCATCTTCCTCATTCTGGTATGGGAGTTCGGCCGCCTCGCACCGGCGACCGCATGCCTGATCGCGGCGATGGCCTCGCTCGCGGGAAGTCTCGCCGCGCTATGGATTACCGACGTCACGCTCAACATCTCGTCGTTTATGGGCATCATCATGGTGGCCGGCATTACCGCGAAGAACGGAATCCTGCTGCTCGACCATGCTGAGAACAGCATTGGGGCCGGCCTCGCGCCCGCGGAGGCGCTGGTCGAGGCGGCAGAGATTCGGCTGCGCCCCATCCTGATGACCACGCTGGCGACGGCGGCCGGGCTGTTCCCGCTCGCGCTCGGCATCGGCGCAGGGGCCAAGGTTCAACAGCCGCTCGCGCTCGCGGTCATCGGCGGGCTGGTGTTTGCGATGCTGTTCGCGACGCCGCTGGCGGGCGGCATCTATCTGCTCGGCACCCGCGCCGTCGCGAAGCGGGAGCCGTCGACATCGAATTAGGATTCAGGCGGTGGGTTTCGAGAGTTAAAAAAAGTGCGATGGACCGCTTGCATTAGCATTTGGATTCAGGCAAGACTGTATGTAGTAGGACGTAGTTGATCGCCACCGTACGTGACCGCGCACGATGGCAGTTCGATCTGTCGATTCCGTCCGAAACGTTCCTCTCCTCCTCGGGCAATTCGGCTACCCCCCCGGCCGAATTGCCCGAACTTTTTGTAGCCATCCCTCCCGACGCTTTTGCATTATCCCGCCACTCGCCTAAGCTGAGGCCTCGAACCATGGGCGCCACGCTATTCGATAAGGTCTGGAACGAGCACGTCGTCGATTCGATCGCGGACGGCGTCGACCTCATCCACATCGACCGCCATTTGCTCCACGATTTAAACGGCGTTGGCGGATTACGCGAGATCAAGCGACTCGGTTATCGCGTCCGAAATCCCGAGCTGACGTTTGCGACACCCGATCATGCGATCTCGAGCGAGCCAGGGCGAGACACCGATCGCGATGCCGCAGGCGCGAAGTACGTCGCAGTGCTGCGCGAGGAATCGCGCGCCTTGGGTATCAGGATGTTCGACCTCGGCCAGGATGGGCAGGGCATCGTGCACGTGATCGGTCCCGAATTGGGCCTCAGCCTGCCGGGCACCACGATTGTGTGCGGCGACAGCCACACCTGTACGCATGGCGCGGTCGGCGCGCTCGCGTTCGGCATCGGGTCGACCGAGCTGCGATCGCTGCCGAGGTCGAAGCCGCGCCCGATGCGCGGCTGACGGTGGATTTGGAGGATTGCATAATCACCAATACGCGCGGGCTGCGAATTTCATTCAGCATCGATGCGGCGCGGCGCAGCGCACTCCTCGAGGGCCTCGACGAAATCGGGCTGACGCTCAAGCGCGCGGAGAAAATCACGTTGTGGCAGGAGGGCGATCGCCTCCGCCGCCCGTGGGTCTACGTCTAGCCCTCAGCGTTCGCGTTCGGCCGATTGACGAATCGAGTTGAGCACGAAGAAGAAGTGGCCGGGCGATGCCACCTCTTGCAGTAAGCTCACCTGTTTCAAAACCCGCAACTCAGCAGGGGTTACATTGTGACGTCTCAGCAAGGCGTGATTTGAGGCAAACCGCCGCCAGACGTCTCCCTGGTGGTTCTGTTCGCGAACGCCAGTGTCGCCGATCAGATATTTTGCCTCGGGATGCGCGAGCAGAAGGATCTCGCGCGGGTTAAGCCCGAGCGAATCGGCAAGGCGTCGAAGTAGCGAGAGCGAGGGCCTACGGAACCCGTTTTCGATGTAGGCGATATGGCTGGCCTTCACACCCGCCAATTCCGCCAAGCCCCGCTGCGTCAGCCTCTGTTCTTCCCTTGCGTCCCTGATTACCGAACCAAGCGTTTTCTTTTTCATATTTCGTAGTCTGAAAGTAATGCGGCCCGTAATTTTGCGAGATGAACAATGCCTGCCAGATAATGAAGATTTTCCCGCGCAGAGAACCGGTTAACGAAATCAAATCCGGTGACTGACTGGAGATACGGCCTCACTGTCGCGACTAATCGATCCGTGTCTGGTCCGGGAAAACCGTCCTTCGCGAAAAGCTTCACCGCAGCCGCTTGGGGATAGCAGGCCAAAACCATCACCATATCCGCGGCAATCTCGGACGAATCGGTCAGATGTTTCTGATGGTTGGTCTCGAAGGGGTAACTGGTTCGCCGGCGGCGGGAGCTGAAGATTGGTTTCGTCAGATGATGCCCGACTTCATGCCAGAATGCTGCCGCGACGCCCACCGGATGAGTTGCGGTATTCACCCAAATAGAAGGCCGGGCGAGGAGTTCGCTGTCTTCCAGGTAAAATCCGCGCAGCGAGCGACCCTCGGTACCTTCGAATCGATCGGCGTGCAGCATCACGCCTAATTCGCTCGCTATTTTCCGAAGCCGGCTAGTATCGGTGGTGTTAAACACCTGTCGATTGAGTGCGGGAAGAATCCGGCGCACCTCGGCGAGTATCTCCCGGAGTTGCGTGCGGTCGTAATGCTTGCGGATCGCAGCGCCGTAATCCTGCCGCGAGAAGGAATCGAAGTACTTTTCCGCACCGCGCACGCTCGAACGGGCCGTGCCAAGTTGCGAAAACTTAATAATATCCCGGATGAGATCTCGAACTGTCTTCGCTTCTTCTCGCGTCCTCATGCGGTCTCTACACACTCCAGACGGGCCGATATTACCTCTAAAAACCTGAAGTTAGCAAGCTTTCGATGAGGTTTCGCCCGTCACGCCATCGCGGTTACTTGGACTGTCACTAGCGACAGCTCGTCACTAGGGCACCACGCCGGGCCTCCTCATCTTGGCCCTTCAGAATCAGGTGGCTATCGCTTGAACTACGGCAGTATCGACAGTAAGGCGTCACGATGAGACAGGATGTGTTTTCTGTAGGCATCTGGTTTGAGCTGCTGCGAACATTCGACTCTACCCCCGCCGTTGATTCGGTAAGCTCGACGACTCGACATGAATTCGACCGTGTTGAAATTAACCGCACTTTTACGACGCGCCGTTGACGGGCCGCTCGCGTCAGCGCGGTCGCGGCAACACATGCCGCGCGGCCCACCTTCGGCAAACCAGGCTCCCGAAAATCTCCGCTCCTACCAATTTTCGCAAATGGAGACCTTCAATGGAACTACGTCAATTGACTGATGAAAATGACCGCGTAATTTTTGCCCGATGTTTGACCGAAGCCCGAGCGACCCGTGGCGCGGGTTTTAGGGAGACTCCAAGGTCGCGCCTCGGCAAGGCGCATCTTGCCTTCGGATATTTGTACGCGCTGTTTGAAAATGAGTCCGATCCTGCGGAACGAATGTTGGCGGGCTTCGGAATGCACGATCTCGGCACTCTGCCCCAAAGCTACCCGGCCCCCGACATGAGCCACCTTCCGGCGCACCTGGTCTTCGAAGGGACTGAGCTATGGTCGCTTTCCCGAGGCGTCGCTCCGATTGCTGCGAGCGCGGCAGCGGCCGTGGCCGGCATCTTACAAGCCAAGGCGATCCTGGTTTACCCGATTTGCAAGCCGTTTGACTTGAGCACGCCATACACCCGCTTTCATTTCAGATCCTGTGAGCCGGTCAAGTTCCCGTACGGCCAGACCAACGACGGCGACGAGATCTGGGTCCGGCCGATGGTTTTGGAAGGCGACAAGCTCGAGGACTATGTCCGCGCAGGATTCGATTCCTTGTTCCGGAGCCAACCCGAACACGGTGGGCTTCAGTTCAGCATCAAGTCCGCGCCGAGAGCGGTCAACACAGTGCCGAGGCCGGAGGAGTTGCGGGTGGAGAAGTATCACAGTGACGAGCGCAACGGCTCCGCGGCCCTCTAGCCGCGCGCACAACGAGGGGAGTTAACAATGAATATCGATAGAAACGATAGTTTGGTCCAGACTGCCTCGCCATTTCACGCTCTATACGAACCGGTACCACATTGGCGAGAGCTACTCGCAGCCGTAAGAGCGGGTAGGGATGAATTCACCGAAACTCTTCGAGATGCCGGCCTGCTTCGCGAGTATGGCCAGTTCACCAGTGCGGTCCACGATAACGAAGGTATCGAAGTTCACGCCTTCATTCTTGGCATCGTGTCGACGCCGCGCTGGGAGGAGGTTCAGACAAAGTCATACCTGACCTATGCCTCGCATTGGATCGATGACTTCTTCGATAGCCCGGCGAGGGTCGAAAATCCCGCGCAATTGATGGCTGATCGAAGTGACATTCGGCGAGTTCTCGCGAACATGGGACGGGTAGGTGAGGTCGGTTTCGCAATGGCCGATCGCGTCCCGCATCCGAACGGCGTCCTTAGGTCTCTCCATCGGATGCTCTATGGAGGTCTGGTTCAGCGCTGTCAGGAATATGACCAAAGACATGTTCTGGTCGCGGAATATCAGGACCTTGCGACGCAACATTTGCAACCTGACCTGGTCGAATGTATTAGGCAGCTACAGCCAGAAGCATATTGGACGACCAATAAGACTGTGCTGGAGTTGCTGGCATCCGCCGAAACCGAACTGGACTTCAATAGCTCTGAGTGGTGGAACCTGGTTTATGCCCCTGCTCTTTACTACGAAGATGCAGAAGCAGAGCAGGCATCCGGTGAGCTAAGCTTCACTGCGCAGGAAGCACCGAAGCTAAAAGAGATGATCACGATGGTTCGGCTTGGGATTAGGTATCTCACAGCTATGGGCCAAGGGAACTCAGCGTACTTGCAACAGCTGAAGTTTGCGGCGGGCTCGATTCCTAACATTCCTGAGCAGATCTTCAATGAGTACAGAACCTTCTACTCAGCTCCGAGTTCAGCGTCGTTGTCACTCGAATGAGGCTTGCATTCAAACGCCGGCGCGGCCAACCAGGCTACCTGGGTTGCCGCGCCGGCAAAATCAGCGTCGATACCTCACTGGAGCATAGGACATTACCAAGATTCCGGTTATTGTCCGCGGTGAGTTTTTTTGTTAGCAACCTTGAGGCTCGCCACTTATTCGGACGGGACCTATCGCGAACTATCACGAGGCCAACCACTTGAACCTGATGCCTCTTGTAAAACTTCACGTCTCCCACCTAATCTTCGCGACCTTTCTCATGCTGGGCTTCTCGGTCAGCGCCGCAGCGGGGTCACTCGGCTCCTATCGCATCTCAGCCAACAGGATTGTCGTCGCCGGCATATCCTCGGGCGGCGCGATGGCGGTGCAGATTAGCGTCGCCTACTCGCGCTTGTTCAAAGGAACCGCGGTTTATGCCGGCGTTCCCTACTACTGCGCGCAGGACAGCGAGGCCACCGCGCTTACGACCTGCGAGGAAGACGCGCCTGCAATCGACCTCGCGCCACTGGAATCGATCTCGCGCCAGTACGCCGCCCAGCACCTCATCGATCCGTTGCGCTTCCTCAAGGAGCAGCGCGTCTATCTATGGTCGGGGATCATCGACGTAACGGTTCGGCAACCAGTAATGGACTTGCTGAAGCAGTACTACAGCGACCTGCACGCGCATGTGTTCCATTACGATAATGACTTCAACGCGGCGCATGGATGGGAATCGCCGTACGGGCCCAACATGTGCGACGTCGAGGACAGCCCGTTCGTCATCCTTTGCCATGATTCCGATCGCAGCGGCGGTGGCGACGCTAACGTCTATGACTCGGAGCAGGTTTGGATGTCGAAGTTCTTCGGCAAGCTGAAGCCCAAGAATAACGGTACGCTGCTGACAGGATCGATTGTTCCTTTCGACCAGAACGAATTCGCTCCCAATGACGACGCGGCCGGCATCGGAATGGATACCACCGGGTACGCATTTGTGCCGCAGCGATGCGCCGAGCGCAAAGGGACCTGTGGACTCATCCTCGCGCTGCACGGATGCAATCAATATTTCGGCGCGGTCGGCAGCGCCTTCATCGACGACGCGGGAATCAATCAATGGGCGGACACCAACAACATCGTGGTGCTATACCCGCAGACTATCATGAGCACCGCGAATCCGTCCGGATGCTGGGATTGGTGGGGATACCTCGGCGATCCCAACTACGCACAGAAGAGCGGCCCGCAAATGAAGGCGCTCTACTTGATGGTGAACCGCGCGTCGGGCCGCAAGGACTGAGCAGGGCTGCAATATCCAACCCTTTCGTCTCGGTTGCACTTCAATCCGGCTGCGATAAGCTGACATCCCAGAGCTGCGATGGGCGAACTCATTCATATCCGCGAGAAGGCGCTGCGGCGCGATATCGCCAAAAGCCACGCGCGCGATCGCGAGAGCCTCAAGCGCGCCGTCGACCTCATCAAGCAGAACCTTCATGCCACCGCGGTCGAAATCGTCGATGCTCCCGCACATGCGCAGGCCGATTTGCTCGATCGCGCCGAAAAGTTCATCGCGCTGATTCGCTATGGGATGCGGATGCTTGGCGACGCCGACGACTCGGACCCGCGACTTTCCATCGATAAAACATGCGATAAAACATGAGCGACGGGATCAACCTGCGCATCACCGGCATCGAGCCCGGTCCGGAAGTCGCCGGCGCGCGATGGCTGCAGATTCTGACCGCCCGCGGCCCGATCCCGATGATCCTTCATGGCGCGGCGGAGCCTGGGCGCGCGGCGCTATGCGTGAGCGGCGCGATCGGCGGCTACGATGGTCCCTCGATGCTCTATGCGAAGCTCGCACTGAGTCTGCCGAAGCAGGGCATCAGCATCGCGCGCATCAACTATCGCGCTCCCAACGACTTCGGCGAATGCGTCCTCGACACGATGGCTGCGCTCGCGTTTCTCAAGGGCACCGGATATCAGCGCGCCGCGATAATAGGGCATTCGTTCGGCGGCGCGGTCGCGATCAACGCGGGCACGCTGCAGCCGCTCGTCGTCACCGTAATTGCGATTTCCAGTCAGCTCGCCGGAGCGCATACGGTGGGCGAGCTCGCGCCGAAACCGTTGCTGCTGATCCACGGGACCGCGGACACCATCCTGTCGCATCAATGCTCCGAGATGCTGTATGAGCGCGCGGGTGAGCCCAAGACGATGAAGCTGTATCCGGGCGCCGGCCACCTCATGATCGAAGCTCGCAAGGAGATGACCGATCTGGTCTCCGACTGGCTAATGCAGAAAATCTAGTTGATCTGTAACAACTGGTTGCGATACGCATCGATGATGCGCGGGGGCACCGGATGTTTCGTCGTGGAGGTTTGACCGCCTCCCTTGCGGTAGAGCTGTGCGCGTACGGAGTCATCATCTTGTTGCGTGGCGTGACTGCGGCAGCCAGCCCAAAGACTGCCATCTTCGTCGACAACTCCAACTATGTAACTGCTTATCCGATCGGCAGTAAGGGCGACGTTGCGCCCATCGCGCTGACGACGGACATGATCTCTCCCGGCGGGATTGCGAGGGATGCGATCGGCAGGATTTACGTTACCAATACTCAAACCAACACGGTGACGATCTATGCCGCGGATTCCAGCGGCAATGTGCCGCCGCTCGCGGTTATCGGCGGATCGGAAACGCGGCTCGCTAATCCGACCGGCATCGCATTGGATGCGAGCGGAAAAATTTATGTGCTCAACATCGGAACGTCGGCCGTCACAGCTTATCCGCCGCTGGGAAACAGCACCGGGATTCTGAATGAAGCCCCGGTTGCCCTTATAAGCGGTCCCAAAACGCAGCTTCGCGATCCGGTTGCGATGACGGTTGACGCGGCCGGCGATGTCTATGTCGCGAGCCAAAGGGGCGGTCCTACGCGGCCGGTCAAGGATTATAGTCCTGGTGTCATTACCATCTATTCCGCGGGCAGCAATGGGAACGTAGCGCCCGCCGCGACGATCAAAGGTAGCGCCACCGGATTGACCAATCCGGTCGGCATCGCGCTCGATTCAGACGGCGACATCTATGTTGGGAACACGAGCAGGTATGTCGACCCGCACGTAAACTATCCCGCGAGCATCGAGATGTTTTCGGCGGGCAGCAGCGGCAACGCGATCCCGTCCGCGATAATCGCCGGCAGCCAGACGAACATTGGCTATCCGCAGGGCATCGCGGTCGATTCCGAGCGTAACATCTACACCACCGGTTATGCCGTCATCGCCAACAGCAGTGTTGCCGCCATCGATGTTTACGCGGCGGGAAGCACCGGCGACGTTGCACCGACCGCAGCCATCGATGGTCCTACGGGTCTTTCGGAAAACGCAATCGCGCTGGATGCGAACGGAAACCTCTACGTATTGAACAGCTCGGGCGGCCCTGTCGGTACCGGAAGCGTAACGGAGTACTCGGCCGGCAGCATCGGCGACGTCGCGCCGAACAATACGATCACGAGCAGCTCGACTGGAATTAACACCTCGCAGGCAATCGCAGTTGATGCCGGCGGAAAGATTTACGTCACGAATCAATTTGAAAACAGCGTCGGCATCTATGCGGCGGGCAGCTATGCGACCGGTCCACCGATAGCGACGATCATCGGCAACGACACCGGCCTTAATTCTCCGTTCAGCATTGGACTCGATGCGAATGACGACGTCTTCGTGCTGAACGGCAACGACACGATAACGATCTATAGTGCGGGCGAGGTAGGGGACACGCCGCCGATGAAAACGATTAGCATCGACGCGAGCGGAAACAACGCCCCAACCGCGATCGCCGTGAGCCGCGGAGGCGCGCTCTATGTCGCTAATCAGGGGGGCATTACCTGCAATTCTCGGCAGTGTCACGAGACCGGTCCCGGCAGTATCGACATTTATCCTGCGCGCAGTGGCGGAAACGTTAAACCGATCGTCATCAGCGGGCCCGATACCAATCTGGCTTACCCGTCGGCCATTGCGCTAAGCAATCGCGGCAACATTTACGTTGCGAATCTCGGCCCGCCCATCTGCGGAAACTGTGGCTGCATTCCAGGTACCCAAGGAAGCGTTTCTGTTTATGCCTCCGGTAGTGAAGGCGACGCCAAACCCGCCGCAACGATTGAAGGTCCGCATACCCGAATGGCTTTGCCGGGGGCAATAGCAGTCGACGCGAACGAAAATGTCCACGTGTTGAACAACGTATTTCGCGGCTACGATGTCATCTCCAGGTACTGCATCGAGGAATTCTCCTTTGTTAGCGGCGCACCGGTCGAGGTTTTTAGCGCTGGCAGTAATGGCGATACGGCGCCAATCGACACTATTGGCGGTCCTTACACCGGGCTTAGTAGCTCCTCCGCGATCGTGATCGGCCCGACGGGACCATAAGCTCTGCTGCGCAATGGTCCCGGGCCCGTCTGCTGGAAAAGGTCTAGTCAATTTGTCATCGTAATTGCTCTGCTATACCCACCCGTTCTTGCGACCAGAGGTGCGCCAATGTTTCGTCGCGTTTTTCTGTCGGTCTTGATTGCGGTGGTGATGTGCGGATGCGGCACTCAGCAGCAGGAGGCGCAGCCTTCATCGAGCGCTCCGGTGCAAGCTGCGGCCTCGTCTCAGCCGGCTTCTTCTTCCCTACTCAAACAAGACGGATGCACTGTCGACATGAAGAGAGTCTGCCAGGCCTTCATCGACCAGCCGGAGTTCCCACTCAATGGCGAGAGATTCAGTTGGGAGCGATTTGCGAACAGCGCGCCGCCGCATACTGAGATCGAGCTTCCGGCGAGCGTTCTCGGCAACAATACCGAAGGCACCGCGAGATGCCAGGTGACCATTCATACGCGAAAGGCCACCGACGGAAGTCTGCTTTCCGGCGGTCCATCAATCGCCAAGACGATGGAGTATTTCAAACAGAACGGCTGGTGCGAGGAGGCATCACCGGACTACGATAAACTCATGGCCGATGTGATACGAAAGCTGGCTGCCAGCTTCTGAGTACGACCGAATTCTTTTCTATATGGACGACTTCGACAAACGGAACCAGGGAATGGACTGGCGAGCTTTTGCGAGGTCCATCCTCTTGTGGTTGGTCATCGGATTGGTTTTTCTGCTGGTTTTCAATTTGTATATGCAACCGTCGCGCAGACTTGAATCGCAAACCCGCTCGCCTGCGACGTTCGATTCAACCTCCACTCCTCGATAAGATATCGCTATGGCCAATGGGCAACGAGTCGCTGTAGTTGGCGCCACCGGCGCGGTGGGCCAGACCACGCTCAAACTGCTGGAAGAACGCAACTTCCCGGTGCGAGATATTCGTCTATTTGCGTCGGCGCGATCGATCGGCAAGAAGCTCATCTTCAAGGGCGAGTCGATTCCGGTGGAAGTCGTCAGCGCCGAATGCTTCAAGGGCATCGACGTCGCGTTCTTCTCGGCGGGCGGGAGTCAGTCGAAAGAGTTCGCGCCGTTCGCGGTGAAAGCCGGCGCAGTCGTGATCGATAAGTCGAGCGCATTTCGGATGGAGCCGACGGTGCCGCTGGTGGTGCCCGAGATCAACGGCGCCGAGGCGCGGAGGCATCAGGGCATTGTCTCATGCCCCAACTGCACGACGATCGTCACCGTGATGCCGTTGAAGCCGCTGCATGATGCGGGCAAGCTGCGGCGCGTCGTCGCGACCAGCTTTCAGGCGGTTTCGGGCGCGGGCGTTGGCGGCGTCGAGGAGTTGCGTGCGCAGACGATGGCATGGAGTAAGGGCGAGAAGCTCGCGCCGAAGTTTTTTCAGCATCAGATCGCTTTCAATGTGATCCCGCATATCGATAAATTCGGCGAGGGTGGCTACACCGGCGAGGAGATGAAGCTGGTCAACGAGGTCCGCAAGATCCTCGATGCGCCGGACCTCGCGATCTCGCCGACCACCGTGCGCGTGCCGGTTTTCACCGCGCATTCGATTTCCGTCAATGCGGAAACCGAACGGCATCTGACTGCGGCGCAGGCGCGCGAGGCATTCGATCGATTCCCGGGTCTGCGCGTCTATGACGATCCGGCACAAAACAAATATCCGATGCCGATCATCGTCGAGGGTCAGGATGACTGCTTCGTCGGCCGCATCCGCGAGGACATCAGCACCGCGAACGGCATCAACTTCTGGGTGGTCGGCGATCAGCTGCGCAAGGGCGCGGCGCTCAACGGGATCCAGATCGCGGAACTACTGATCAACTAGAACCATCGCGCATGTGAGACGAACGGCGCCGACCCCATAGGGGATCGGCGCTGTGCTTTAGCGGTTACTCCGAAGACGGGATCAGCCCCCGCCGCCGACGAAGATATTGTCGAAGTTAGCGATCGCCTGATCGCTGCCGGTCGAGGTCGCTTCGAATCTTAGCGTGATGGTTTCCGCCTGAAAGTTGGCCAGGCTGAAGGTCTCAAAAACAGGACTGTTCGATGAGCAGGTGCTGTCGTTGGTCAGGAGCTGCGGCGCGGTGAAAGTACCCAGCACCTGCGGCTGCCCGCCGTTCACAATAGCGCTCACCGTAACAGTGACCGGGCTGACATCACCCCAACTGACGAAGCTGACTACCTGGCCGCCGGCATCCGGTACCGCGACCTGCTGCTCGAAGTACCCATCGGCGCCGTTGGGAACATTCAGGCTCGCGAACGGATTGCCGAACTGCGTTGGCAGACACATGCCCGCATTGGTGCTGATGTTGATTTGGGGGAAACCGGAAGACGATCCGGCCGCAACCACGCCGGTGGTGTAGAATCCAAATCCATCGTTGAAGTCGCTGTTTTGAATCTGGTTAGCCGTCGAGGTCTGGTTCACCGGAATGTAGGTGATCAGGTTCTGCTGCAGCGGCTGATAATTCGGATCGAGCTGATTCGCATCGGCCGCCGCGCGTGGCGCAGCCAGCAGCGCGTCGAGGTCAACCACCGCCAGGTAAGTGCGCTCGTCGTTGATCAGAAAGCCTATCCCCTTGGGCGCGTTGCCCAATCCCACGGCGTTGTTCGAAATTACCAGATTGGCGCGCGCGGCAGTTAGTCCGTGCGGGTCGAGCGGCATATTCCATGAATTGTTGTCCGGCGTAGTCGGCAGATGGGCCACCACCCAATCGGTGGCAGCCGGCGTTCCGCTTCCTCCGGTGGAGGGCAACTTGATTACGCCGATGCCGGCGCCGGCCCCCGCAGTGCCGAACTCGTCCTCGAGGAAAGCGTCATTGGTACCGATCGCGATTGCGAGTCCGGTTATGCCTGAGCCGAAGTAGCCGAAAGCCGGAGCAAATTCCGGCAGGGTTTGTAGCTGATTGGGCGCATTCCAATTCGGCGGAGTCGCGTTCGGTGAGAATGTCGCCTGACTCAAGTCGGCAAGGAACAGCTGTCCGTCAAATTCCGAGCCCGCGATCGTGATCCCGGTCACGTCGACCGCTGAACTGTCGAATTCGATCCCGGTTGGTGCGCCGACAAATGCATAAGCAATCGGAGACGATGGATTGGTTATATCTATAAGGTCAAAATTGCCTTCCTCGTCGGCGGAAAGAATCAGGTTTGACCCGGTATCGAGACCGAAGCTTTCCGCAATCTGGTTATCATCCGCAGTATTTATGGGCGCGCCAAAACTGTTGTTAGACAGGTCGAGAACCTGGTAGGCGCCGGGCCCCGCAGGACTGGGGGTTGCGGTCGGTGTCGGCCGCGAGCTGGTGCCTGTCGGCGTCGGCGTCGTGCCGGTGCCTGTCGGGGCGGGACTGGCGTTATTGGCGATGCTGATAATCGCGTGATTGCGTGCCGAGTCCACCACCACTCCGCAGGTGGTGCAAAAACCGCCGGAGAAAAATTCCTGATTGACGCCGCTACTCATCAACGTCTGCGATAGTGTGTTGCCATTGATGACATAGACCCCGTTGAGATTATCGGTGCACACCACTGTGCCGGTGCTCTCATTTGCTGCGCATGAGTTGACCGGGGTGGTGGTGGTGATGGTCGCACGCGCCGGTCCGCTGCCGGTTATCGGCACGACCTCAATATTCGGAATGTCAGTCTCATAGTCACCGTCAGGAATGTATGCGGTGACTCCACCCGCAGTGACATCGCCGATGACGCCTTTGGGCGCGACGCTCGCCGGCGCATAGCTACCGGTGAAGAGCACCGCGATCGCACCCAATGGCGCTCCTCCAACCGGACCAGGAGCAACGGTCGCAGTCGCGGTCGGCGTGGCGGTTGCAGTCAGCGTCGCAGTGGAAGTACTCCTCGATGTCGCAGTCGTAGTAGCTATGACGGTGGCCGTCGCCGTCGCCGTTGGTCTGAGGGTTGCCGTCGGTGTTGCTACGATAGTGGGCGCCGCGGTGAACGTCGGCGTCGGCGAGAATGGGGTGAGGGTTGGCGTAGGTCGCACCTTCTTCGTCGCGGCGCAAACGGGACAAGGATCGCACCCCGGTGATGCCACCGCTACAAGCGCAAAACCGGCTATCAATGTTAGGAGCGCATAGCGGGCGAACATTTCAGGATCCCCACGTCGATACCGAAGATGATTTGCGCGGACGATATCCAAAGGTACGACGTAAGAGCAAGTATCGCGGAGGGTCGAGAGGCTTTTGCGTCACGATACCGACAGAAGTGCGCGGCAGCCTGATTCCAGACTTAAATCGTCGACTGACCGATCCTTGCGCAACATCATTTGACATGGCGCCAGCGCCTGTATATCTCTGATGGTGCAGATTTGCCTTATCGAGAGCGGCGGAGGGACAGGCCCGACGATGCCGCAGCAACCGGCCTCGCGAGGGCGCAGGTGCTAACTCCTGCGGGGAACACGTTCCCTGGAAGATAAGGCGAGAGTTTAACTAACCCTCGTCCTTATCGCAGGACCGAGGGTTTTTTCTTCCCCTCCATAGCTCTCCCAAAGGCCGACGCAGATTGATGCATCGCAACATGAGCATTTTGAACAAAAGCATTTTGATTGTGGGCGTGGGCGGACTCGGAGTTCCTGCCGCGCTCGCGATCGCACGCGCCCGAGGCATTGCGCGCCTCGGCCTAATCGATCCCGACCCCGTCGAGGTCACCAATCTCCATCGCCAAGTCATCTATACCGGCGCCAATATCGGCCATCTCAAGGTCGAGGCCGCCGCGCGTCATCTGCACGATGTCGATCCGGCCTTGGCAATCGACAAATTTGCCGTCGCGCTCGAAGCCGGCAACGCTCGCGAGATCATCAAGCGCTTCGATTTCGTCATCGATGGGACCGATAGCCCGGCCGCAAAGTTTCTCATCAATGATGTTGCGATCGCGACCTCGACGCCATTCGTATACGGCGGCGTCCTGGGGATGAGCGGCCAGGTCATGACGGTCATCCCCGGTCGCACCGCATGCATCCGATGCCTCTTCGAGGAAGCGCCGGACGCGGCCGAGGTCGCAAGTTGCCGCGAAGCCGGCATCCTCGGTCCGGTCGCGGGCGCGATTGGAATTTTGCAGGCACGCGAGGCGCTCTCATTCGCGCACGGTCGAATGCCGGCGCTGGCCGGCGGGATTTTCACCTACGACGCCACCCGCGCGCCACGATTGCGTTTCACCAAGGTAAATCCGCGGCCGCGATGCATCTGTGGAGCATACGAGCGCACCACAACAAAGAATGATCAGGCGCACGCGCGCCACTAGGACGAAAAACGACGATGAGCTACATCCTCAATCTGAAATGCCGCGAATGCGGCCAGGAGTACCCGATCAGCCCGCTGCACGTATGCGAAACGTGCTTCGGTCCGCTCGAGGTCACTTACGACTACGCGCGCATCCGCGCGGCCATCTCGCGCAAACTGATCGAATCGCGTCCTCATAACCTGTGGCGCTATCGCGAGCTCCTGCCGGTCGACAGTGAGCCGGAGGCCGGGCCCTTTTCAGGCTTCACGCCGCTGGTCCATGCCAAACATCTCGGCGCAGTACTCGGAGTAAAGAATCTCTACATCAAGGATGATACGGTCAATCATCCGACGCTGTCATATAAGGACCGCGTCGTTTCGGTTGCGATTACCAAGGCGCGCGAGTTCGGCTTCACCACGGTGTCATGCGCGTCGACTGGAAATCTCGCGACCGCGGTGGCCGCGCATGCGGCCCGCGCGCATCTGAAGTGCTACATCTTTATGCCCGAAGGGGTGGAGTCGGGAAAAATCGTCGGCTCGACGATCTACGGCGCGCAAGTCATCACCATTCGCGGCAACTATGACGACGTGAATCGGCTCTGCAGCGAGATCGCCGACAAGTACGGATGGGCCTTCGTCAACATCAACCTGCGCCCCTACTATACCGAGGGCGCCAAGACCTTCGGCTTCGAAGTGGCGGAGCAACTGGGATGGAAGGTGCCGGATCATATTGTGGTCCCGACTGCCGGCGGCACGATTCTTCCCAAGGTCGCGAAGGCCTTTAAGGAATTCAAAGAAGTCGGCCTCATCAAGGAGGCGAATTTCAAGATTCACTCCGCGCAGGCGGAGGGCTCGGCACCGGTGATTCATGCGCTGCATAAGCACACCGATCTGATCGAGCCGGTCAAGCCGAACACCATCGCGAAGTCGATCGCGATTGGAAATCCCGCGGACGGATTTTACGTCCTGAAGGCGGTTCGCGAATCCGGCGGATGGGGCGATGTGGCGAGCGATCCCGAAATCATCGACGCGATCAAACTGCTCGCCCGCACCGAGGGCATTTTTGCCGAGCCAGCCGGCGGCACCACCCTCGCGGTAGCAAAGAAGCTCATCGAGCAGGGCCGCATCAAGCGCGACGAGACCGTGGTGATTGCGATTACCGGCAACGGCTACAAGACTCTCGAAGCGGTCGCGAACGCGATCGAGCAGCCGGTCATCATCGAAGCGCGCCTCAAGGAATTCGATTCGTTATTCGAGCGGCTGGAGAATGGTAAACGCGAAGTCGCGGGCGCCGCTTGAGAGGTCGATTGAAAGGAGTCGCACCGTCCCATTAGCATCAAAGAAGGATCAGGAGGTCATCGCCACGCATGGCAATTAGCGTTCGAGTTCCCACTCCATTGAGGCGTTTCACCGGCGGCAAGGACGAGGTTCCGGCCGAGGGCGCGTCGTTGCGCGCCATCATCGATAATCTCGAAACGCGCCATCCCGGACTGCGCGAGCGCCTGCTCGACGACAAGGGCGAGATTCGCCGCTTCGTGAACATCTATCTGAATGGCGATGATGTCCGCTTCCTCGACCAGCTCAACTCGAAGGTAAAGGATGGCGACGAGATCTCAATCGTCCCCGCAATCGCGGGCGGAAACTGAGCCGGAGTTCGTTCCGCTCCAGCGCGCACCGAATGTTCTCGATTTAATCGGGAACACGCCGCTGCTCGAGATCACGAAGCTCACCGAGGGCATCATTGCGCCCACGGTCCGCATCTTCGCGAAGCTGGAGGGTTTCAATCCGGGCGGCTCGGTGAAAGATCGCGCGGCGCGCAGCATGATTCTGCGTGGGATCGAAAGCGGCGCGCTGACGCCGGGAAAAGTGATCCTCGATTCCACCTCGGGCAACACCGGCATCGCGCTCGCGATGGTCGGCGCGACGCTCGGATATCCGGTCGAGCTGGTGATGGCGGCGAATGTCAGCCGCGAGCGCAAGCGCATCATCGAGGCATATGGCGCGAAGATCATTTTGTCGGATCCGATGGAACAATCGGACGGCGCGATTCGGTTGTGCCGGAAAATTTACGCGGAGAATCCGGAGCGCTATTTCAAGCCCGACCAATACAACAACGAAGCCAACTCGCTAGCGCATTTCGAGACGACCGGGCCGGAGATCTGGCATCAGACCGAAGCACGGGTGACGCATTTCGTAGCCGCGATCGGAACCGGAGGCACCGTGATGGGCACCGGCAGATTTCTGAAATCGAAAAATTCCGCCATCAAGGTGATCGCGGTCGAGCCCGACGATCCAATGCACGGCCTCGAGGGTCTCAAGCACATGGCGTCGTCGATCGTGCCGGGCATCTATCACGAAAATGAACTCGACTCGAAAATTCCGATTGCGACCGAGGACGCTTACGAGATGGTCTATATGCTCGGTCAGATCGAAGGAATGGTGGTGGGGCAGTCGTCGGGTGCCGCGCTGCTCGCCGCGATGCGGCTCGCGCGGACGCTTCGCGAAGGAACCATCGTCACGGTCTTCCCCGACTTCGGTGACAAATATTTATCGACCAATCTGTGGATCGGATGGCAGCAATGGCAGCAGAAACAATGGCAAGAACGGCTGAAAAAAATGGTCGCGAAAATCATCGCGAAAAATCTTCCGACGGACATTCAATGACGGACCGCATCCACGAGCGCTACTATCTGAGCTATCCGCGGGCCCTGATAAAGGAGCCGATTCTTTACCAGTTGGTAAAGAAGTTCGATCTCATGTTCAGCATCCGCGGCGCCAGCGTTTCCGAGGATATGGGACTGGTGGCGGTCGAGTTCGAAGGCTCCTCGGAGCAGATCGAGCGCGCGATCGAATGGCTTCGGCAAACCGGCGTCACGGTCGAGCCAATCGAAAAAAACGTCATCGAGTAGCAGTCCCACTTCTTGTTCCCCTTCCCCAAAAGGGAAGGGGGTAGGGTTGGGTCAACTGCTACCGAGATCGATCGCAAGCAGCTATTCTCGACTTCATGCCACTCACCAATGAACAAATCGCGCGCTACAGCCGCCAGATAATTATCCCCAAGATGGGCGGGCATGCGCAGGAGCGCCTGCTCAGTTCGCGCATCGTTGTGATCGCCGGATTCGAGGACCTCGAAGAGCCGCTCGCATACCTGGTCGGCGCGGGGGTGGGAGATATCGATCTGTGCGTGCCGGGAAGCGACGACGCGCGACTGCGATCGCTGTGTGACAAAATGCGCGACCTCAACCCGGACTCGACGGTGAGCTACGGGAGCCTCGCGCAAGTGCCCGATTTGGTGTTCGCGCTGCTCGGGAGCGCCGAGGTCGTGCAATTCGCGGCCGCCGAAGCGCCCAGCCTCGGTGCCGCCGTGGTAGCGCGGCTAGACGCGCCGGGAAAAATCGCGCTGCTGCCCTCGCCTCCTCCCTGCATCCGATGCGCATCCGGCGGACTCCTCGAACCGTTCGGGGCGCGCGGCGAACAGGCGGGATTCATCTCGATGCTGGCGACCACCGAGGCGCTGAAAATCCTCGCCGCGTATGACACCAATGGAGCGGCCTCGCTGCTCAGGTTTGATGGACCCCAGACGATTGCCGAGCCTCTTCAGAGTTCCAAGGCTGGTTGCGCCTGCTCGCATGCGTGAGCGCTGATGGCGGCTCCCAAGTCCGTCGCGAAGAAGCGCGCGCCCCGCGGCGTCAAGCCTCGCCCACGGATCCGCAAGAAGCTTTGGATTTTCGATTTCGACAACACCCTCGCGCGGCTTGAGCCCGAGGTGGATTGGGCGGGAGGCCGGCGCGAACTGGAGCCGATGCTGCGCGAGCTCGGCGTGCCCGAAGATCTGTTCGAGAAATTTCCGCGCGGAAATCTTCCGCTCTACAACGGCACCCGCTCGCGCCTGCTCGAACTCATCGGCGATCGCGCAAGCGGTTTCAGCGCGACGAGGGTTCGCTCGATACTCCGCCGCGCTTCGCAAATGATCGAGAAATATGAAATGGCGGGCGTCGATCGGGCTGCTCCTCTCGAGGGGGCAATCGACTTGCTCGTGCAATTGAAAAAGAAAGGCGCGAAGCTCGCGATCGTGACCTCGAATTCATCGCGCACAATCCGGCGATGGTTCGCGAATCATCATCTGGGCCGTCTGATCGATGCGATCGTCGGGCGCGACAGTCTGCTGGCGCTGAAGCCCTCTCCCGAGATGATTTCCCGCGCGCTGGAGCTATGCGACGTGCGTGCGAAGGATTCAGCCTTTGTGGGCGATGCCGCTTCCGACTATCGTGCGGCGGCCGCGCTCGGCATCGAATTCTTCGGCGTCGCTTTCAATCACGATCTCCGTGACCAGCTCACTGCCGCTGGTGCGCGACGAGTATTTTCTTCGCCCGCCGCTCTCGGCATACATATGAATCTGCTCGATTCTCCGGAAGTCGCACCCGGGAACTATGCCGAGGCGCGAGCGCCTGATCGATCGTGATGGGGTCACTCTATAAAGATCCGTCGATGCTGGTCAGCAGCCCGGTGATGCTGGTCCCGAAAGTTTTGTAGCCACCGTAGGCAACCACGGCCACGGTCGATACGATCATTGCGTACTCGGTCATCGTTTGTCCGCTACCCGTGGTCAGCTTCGAGTATCTCCTCGCGATCTTTCCTTCGGATAGTTGGACGTAAACCTTAGTGACGACGTCCATTGTTTCCTCCGTGGCGGTCAGTCTTGACCCGCTTCACACGTGGCCGGACTCTCAAATGGAGAGACCGTCAACGTATGCTCTACATTCAGGAAACAATCAAAACATAATGTAGAGTCACCAAACTATGTCGCGCCATTAATTGAGTCAAGCAAATTGCGATTAGTTGTCTATGGCAAGAGCGATGGCTGCCGCAATCGCAAGCGCGAGGCCCATCGTGACGAGCGCCGCCGTGAAATTGTGAGTGCGTTGAACGATGAAGCCCGCGAGATAAGGGCCGGCGAATCCGCCGAGATTTCCGACCGAGTTGATCAGCGCGATCCCGCCCGCGGCGGCTGCCTCGGCAAGGAGGCCCGCCGGAATCGCCCAGAACGGACCCACACAGGCCGAGGTTCCCGCCGCGGCAAGGGTGATGCAGGCCAGTTCGAGGGCAGGACTTTGAGCATACGCGGCGGCGAAAAATCCTACCGCGCCGGCGAGTGCGCAGAGTGCCAGATGAATCCGGCGCTCACCCATCCGATCGGAGGATCGTCCCACCAGCACCATCGCGACGGCGGCTGCGGCGAATGAAATCGCGGAAGCAAAGCCGACCCCGAGAACGCTCATCGTACCGAACGCATTGAGGATTTGTGGAAGCCAGAAGCTGATCCCATAAAGCCCGAATGCGAACAGGAAGTAGAAAAGCGTCAGCAGCCAGACGCGGCCGCTGAGCATCGTGCGGAGGAGGTCGGCATGCGCGAGGTTTCGCGAATTTGAGTCCTCATCGAGAATCGCCGCGAGGGCTCCACGCTCAGCGGGCGTCAGCCACGGCGCTTCGCCCGGATGATCAGGAAGATAGCGCCACACCGCGATTCCCATCGCGATCGCAGGGATGCCCTCGAGCAGAAACATCCATTGCCATCCGGAAAGTCCACCCAGACCATGCAGCGTCAGGAGTGCGCCGGACAGCGGGCCCGCGATAACTCCCGCGAGTGCAGTCGCCGTCATGAACAAGGCGATCGCGCGGGCGCGCTCGCGCTGCGGGAACCAGAAGATGAGGTAATAGATGATGCCAGGAAAGAATCCTGCTTCGGCGACGCCGAGCATGAAGCGCAGCGCGTAAAAGCTCGAAGGGCCGCGCACGAACATGGTGGCCGACGCCACAGCACCCCACGAAACCATGATCCTCGCGATCCAGCGCCGCGCACCGACCCGGCGCAAGATCAGGTTGCTGGGGATCTCGAAGATGAAGTAGCCGAGGAAAAAAATTCCGGCGCCGAATCCGAACGACGCCTGGCTGATCCCGATCTCGCGATTCATCTGCAGCGCCGCGAATCCAACATTGATGCGATCCAGATATGCGACGATATAGAGCGCGAAGAGAAACGGGAGCAGCCGCCTCCTTACTTTGGAAAGCGCCGCCCCCGCCTCGATTGCGATGTCAACTTTAAAAATGCCCCTCGACTCCGCTTCGCTCCGCGTCATTCTAATTTCGATTCGGCCCTCAGACACCCCGAATCGGCTTCGCGTACGGCTACGCCGTGGCGCTGCGCGCCCCCTTCGGGCCTCACTCCGATGGACCGACACACGCGTAGCACACCGGGCGGCCTATGTAAGCGCGACGCCGTGCCGATACGCACTCCACATCCGCGTGGCGATGCGATCCGGATCACTGCGCATCCCATAGCGCTCGAAATATCCGCATACGTTGGCGAGGTCGCGTTGCAGCAGCTCGCGTGCATTGGAATTGAAGCGCGCATCGATCGCCTGCGGAAAGTCGATGATGGTGATGGCGCCGCGCCAGTACAGGATGTTGTAGGGCGAGAGATCGCCGTGGATACGATCGAGGTCGAGCCACAGCGCGACATTGCGCAGGATGCGTTCGAACAGCGGCCGCACTTCGTCGCGCGCGAGTTCGGTCTGTGCGAGCCGCTGCGCCGCCGCGTTCTCGTCGCCGATGTATTCCATCAGCACCGCGCCTTCTCCAAGCGCGATCGGAAATGGAACGTCGGCGCCGGCGCGATGCAGCGTGCCGAGCGTTTCGAATTCTGCGCCGAGCCAGGTTCCATACTGCACGCGGCGTCCGTAGTTGGTCTTTTTCGACATCGCAAGTTTCTCGCGCCGCACCTTGGGTCCGCGCAGGCGGCTGTCCTGGTAAGTCGCGTCGTTGCGAAACGTCCGCCGATGGAGGGGATGGTAAACTTTCGCGGCAACCAACTCGACGCCCGCGAGCGGTCCGCCCCGGCAGCAATAAACGATGCCCTCCTTGCCGCCTTCGATGACGTGGAGGATTTCGCTCAGGTGTCCATCGCTCAGAAAATTATCCAAATTCGATTCGGGAAAGTAATTTTTCACTACTCGTCTCCGGTCTGATCTTGCGCTTGATTGATCGAGGGTGGTTTTCGAATCGATAAACAAAAACGGCTTCCATTGGTGAGCCTCCTTATCCGGTGATGAGGTTAAACAGTGCGGTGCGACACGAGCGCTCCGCGGAAAACAAAAGGCCGCGAGCGGAATGCTCGCGGCCTCTCAATCAACGATTTTCGGGATTACCTAGTTGAAGACGGCAGGCGCGTTCCGCTGCGGGATGATTTGAATGACAGTTTCCATTTGAACGCGCCTCCTTCGTGAAGATGCGCTGTTAGTATCACCGCTAATTTTGGCAGTCAATCAACCAATCGACAGTGGGAGCGTTTTCAATCCGCGTAACAAGTATGAGCCGCGGTACTGCAGCGGCGCATCCGGATTGGCGAGCCGAAGCTTCGGGAAACGTTCCAGCATCGAAGAAATCGCAACCGCGCCTTCAAGCCGCGCCAGATTTGCGCCGAGACAGAAATGGATCCCCTCGCCGAACGCCACGTGATCGTTGGGCGTGCGCGCGACGTCGAAGCTGTCGGGGTTCCGGAACCTTTGCGGATCGTGATTCGCCGCCGCGATGATCACGAACACCAGCTCGCCCGCGGCAACATCGGTACCTCCGACATTCGCGGCAACGGCGCAGGTCCGCACCGTCGATTGCACGGGACTGTCGAAGCGCAGCATCTCATCGATCGCCGCCGGCATCAGCGAGAGGTCGCCTCGCAGGCGCTGAAGCTGATCAGGATGGCGCATCAGCGCGAGCGTCCCATTGCCGATGAGATTGGTAGTGGTCTCGTTGCCGGCGAGGAGCAACAGCACCACGAATGCGAGCAACTCATCGGCGGCAAGCGTGCCGCCTTCGTCGTGAGCCTGCACCAACGCGGTGATGAGGTCGTCCCCAGGTTCGCGCCGGCGCCGCTCGATCTGCTTCGCCAGGTAGGCGCGCAGCTCCTGCGAACTGGCTTTCATGTTCTCGGCCGGACTCGCGCCACCGAATGCCATCCGGCCGCCCTCGATGATCTGATTCGACCACGCCTTGAACTGCGCATGCTCCTCGGGCGGAACGCCGAGCATCTCCGCAATGACGATCATCGGCAGCGGACTCGCAAGATGCTCCATCAGATCGAAGCGGCCATCGCGCGCGACGCGATCGAGCAATTCGCCGGCAATCGCCTGGATGCGCGGCTCGATATCCTTTATGCGACGCGGCGTGAACGCGCGGCTCACCAAACGTCGCAGGCGCGTATGCACCGGAGGATCGGAATCGAGCATCGTGGTCGCACCAGCGAAAGGACCGAACTCGGTGCGCATTTGTTGCAGCATCGCGGGAGGCCGACTCGAGAAGTGCTCATGGTCGCGCAGCACGGCGAGACAATCGTCATAGCGCGCGACCAACGTGGTCGGAATGAAAACATTGAACTTGCGCGGCGCGCCTGCCAGGAGCGCCGGGTAGTGCGGATACGGGTTGGCACGAAACGATGGGTCGATTGGGTTGAAGTAGAAATCGGTGGACGCCTGGGGTACGGCTGCTCCGGCCATGATGCTGACCTCTCGCACTGTAGTTGATACAATACCCTAACAGATGTTAGGTTGAATGCCTAGCTTTCCTCGATTCGCGATTTTGCTCGGCGCCTCTGTGTGATACTTCGAAGGCGGCAGGTGGCTTACAACTTTAAATGGAGGCTGCGAATGAGCCCAGTCGAATCTTCCGGCAACGCACCGGCGCAACGACCGATGTTCCTCACCGTGATGGCGATTCTGTTTGTCGTCCTCGCGATTTCCGATTTCACCAAGGTGCTCCAACACGCCAACGATCCGGCCGTCGGAGGCCTGGTGATCCTCGGTCATAAGTTCCATCGGACCTTCGCGAATCTGACACTCGGGCCGCTGTTCGGCCTGTTCCTGCTGACCTATGCCTACGGCCTCTGGCACATGAAGCGATGGGTCATTCCGATTTCCGTCTTCTATGCGTTCTATGTTCCAGTGAACATGGTGCTGTTCTGGTCGCTGCATAAGCTCGATCCACCGACCGTGCGCTTCATCGTTTTCTATCTCTTCGTGTCGTTGACCGGCTCGGTCGGGACCGCCCTCTACCTCGCCTTTCATCGGGACCAACTGCACGACTTCTAGACGCCGGTTTCGCGAAAGTATCGCTAATGACGAAGCCTTGTCTCATTTTGCCAGATTAAGTAACTTATAAGGCTCGACAAGTAATCTATTATCCCCGGGAGTATGATTTACCTCACATGAGCAAGGGCTTTACGCTGTGGTTCACTGGAATGTCGGGCGCCGGCAAATCGACGCTCGCTAATCTCGTTGCCGAGGAACTTCGCGCACGCGGCCATCGCGTCGAGGTTCTCGACGGCGACGAAATCCGCACTCATCTTTCCAAGGGCCTCGGCTTTTCGAAGGCAGACCGCGACACCAACATTCGCCGCATCGGCTATGTCGCCAGGCTGCTTTCGCGCAACGGCGTGGTCGCGATTTCGGCCGCCATCTCGCCTTATCGCGATATTCGCGATGAGTTGCGTGGGCAGCACGAGCGCTTCTTCGAAGTGTACATGCACTGCGCCATCGAGAAGCTTAGTGAGCGGGACGTGAAAGGCCTCTATAAGAAAGCGCTGGCAGGCGAGATCAAGAATTTCACCGGAATTTCCGATCCTTATGAACCGCCGGTTAACCCCGACCTGGTGCTCGACAGCGGCACGGAGACCGTCGACGAAAGTTACAAGAAGCTGATCCGCCGTCTCGAGGAAGTTGGATGCATCAATCCTTCCGGGAGGCCGCAATGAGCTCGGTGGCGAACGATGCAATCACCGCGCACGGCGGCGGCGAACTCAACGACCTGAAGGCGCCGGCCTCGGAGCGCGCCGCGCTCAAGTCGCATGCGGAAAAACTCGCGAGCGTGAAACTCGGCGCGCGCGAAACCGCCGACCTCGAGATGCTCGCCTCGGGTGCGTTCACTCCGCTCACCGGTTTTATGGGCGAGGCTGATTACAAAAGCAGCCGAGACAATATGCGCCTCGCATCCGGCGCGCCGTGGTCGATTCCCATCACCCTCGGCGTCGATGAGGCGACCGCGCGTGCACTCAAGCCCGGCACCGACATCGCGCTCACGCATGAGAACGGCACGCGCATCGCGGTGATGAAGGTCGCCGAGATTTATAAAGTCGATCGCGAGGCCGAAGCCAAAGCGGTGTTCGGCACTTCCGAAGATGCGCATCCGGGTGCGAAGAACGTCACCTCGACCCCGCCGTATAGCCTCGGCGGCCAAGTGACGCTGTTCGAGGAAGTGCCGGGCCGCACCTTCATGGAGTATCGGCTCGAGCCGCGCGACACGCGCGCCGCCTTTCGCGAGCGTGGATGGAAAAAAATCGTCGCGTTCCAGACCCGCAACCCGACCCATCGCGCGCACGAGTACATCCAGAAAGCCGCGCTGGAAATTTGCGACGGCTTGCTACTGCATCCGCTGGTGGGCGAGACCAAGGGCGACGACGTGCCGGCGGCAGTGCGCATGGAAACCTACAAGGTGCTCATCGATCTCTACTATCCGAAGAATCGCGTGATGCTCTCGGTGATGCCCGCGCACATGCGCTACGGCGGACCTAAGGAAGCGATCCTGCATGCGATCATCCGGCGCAACTACGGATGCACGCACTTCATCGTCGGACGCGATCACGCGGGCGTCGGCACTTACTACGGGACCTACGACGCGCAGAAAATTTTCGACAACTTCAAGCCCGAGGAAATCGGCATCACGACGCTGAACTTCGAGAACACGTTCTTTTGCAAGAAATGCGAGTCGATGGCGTCCTTCAAAACCTGCCCGCACGCCGACGAGGATCGCCTGCTGCTATCAGGGACAAAGGTGCGCGAGTTACTTCGCGCGGGCCAGGCGCCGCCTCCTGAATACACGCGCCCGGAGCTGGCAAAAATTCTCATCGATGCAATGCGCGAGACGAAGTAGCGTTCGATTATCGAATGATACCCCAGAGGCGCTCCATGGATAATGGAGTGCCTCTATTTTTTTCCCGAATTTTCGGTTCCTCCCCCGTATCGTTCGGGGGAGGTGGACCGGCGCGATTTTCGCCATGGCTGCGTGCGAAAATCGTGACGGGACGGTGAGGGACCTCAGCTCCGGATTCTTTGGCGCCTGCGCACTGAGAGTCGGCGTCGTTTAGAACATCTGGTGAGACTGCTGTTTCTTCAGTATTCTTCTCGAGAACTGAGACTTCTTTCTATTTTGCGGTCATTGGACCAGAGGATGTTTCCCTGAATCTGGAGCTACGACGCAGAGAAGCAAGCGAGCACCGCCGTCTGCTAATGCAGGGCCTCGGTCGACCCATCGTTTCGTCCGAATCTCGCGGCCACAGATTGGTCGCCGTCGGGACTGAGCACTACCGGTCGACCGCTTGGCTCACCTTCCACGATTTTCTTTTTGACTACATTAAGATCGCGCTTTCGCCTGATTGGTTCAAAGCTGAGATTGCCAAGCCGCAAGACACCCGACATCCACTGGTGACTTGGTATCTAAATATCCGTAGGTATCAGCGCGAGCGAATTTCTTCGTCGGATCGACGGATTCATAGCTTGCCGATGACAGGCGCGACGAAGGCGTTTTTGGAATTGGCCTATGACCTATACTTGTGTGCGCATAACGCGGAGCTACCTTCGCTTCTGCTGAAGCGGATTCGGAGTGGCCAGCAATTCGAAGGAGCTTTATACGAGGCGTTCGTCATTGGCATCTTCGCCAGAGCCGGCTTTACGATCGAAATGGAAGATGAAAGCGACGCGCCGCGTTCACATTGCGAGTTCGTTGCAACCCACGCACGCCCCGGACGAAGGTTTTCCGTTGAAGCGAAAGCTATAAATTCAAGCGCCAAACGTGCGGGCGCGAAAGCGGCACCACCTAAAATTCGAGGAAAGCTCCATGACGCCCTGAGCAAGGACGTCGAACACGAACGTATTATATTCATTGAGCTTAGCCGGGCGCAGACCGTCTTGAAAAACGGGGAACCCGACTGGGCAAAAGACATCGGTCAGGAGATCGCAATCGCTGAACAGGAAATTACCATTCATAGAGTTCCCGCACCGCCTGCGTATGTCTTCGTTACGAGTCGGGCTTTGATGCACGCCCTCGATAGTTTGGAGTGTTCTGAGGCCGGGATGGCATTCGGCTTCAAGATTCACGATTTCCCGCCGGGTCGAGGCGCTTACTCGATCCTCGAGGCGGTTAGAAGTCGCGATCGGCACATCGAGCTCTATTGGCTCCTTAAGTCTATGGAGTGTCACTCGAATATTCCGATTACCTTTGATGATCGGACGCCCGAGGAAACCTTCTCCGTCCAGTCCGTGGCTCCTCTAAGGATTGGTGAAACTTATCTGATACCTGACGGAACCGGGCGTGAAGTTCCCGGCGTGTTGTGGGATGCGGCAGTCTCAGGGAACGAGGCGTTGTGCGTGCACGAGCTGCAAGATGGACGCTATATCACGTGCGCAGTGCCCCTTACGGACTCTGAGCTAGCGGCCTATCGCAGTTTTCCTGACACATTCTTCGGAACAATCAAGGAGCATTCAAAACCTCTACGTTCTCCCTTCGATGCCTTCGACCTCTGTTTCGGTACGTATTCTGAAACACCGAGGGAAAAGCTGCTGGAGTATATGAACGAATGGCCGGAGGTCGCGCTTCGCGATCTTCCGCAGCCAGAACTGGCAAAGATTTATTCCGCCCGAATGGCGGAGATGATTATTGCGGATTCTCTTCGTCGCACGGGAACCAGAATCCAGAGCTGAGGTCCCTCACCGGCCCGTCACAATTCGTGCTCGCAGCCATCGCATGAATTGCGCCGGTCCACCTCCCCCGAATGATACGGGGGAGGAACATTTCAGATGCGGAAAAAGTTTAGCTGCCCGCGACGGGAGCAGTGGTTGATTCATATCAGCGCGCTCTCATACAAGTTCCAGCCGAACTTCGCGGCCCACCGCGGTAGCTGCTTTTCGCAGCGTGCTCAATGTTACCGCGTCGTAGTTTGGATCGAGCAAACGGTCGAGCGCGGCGCGGCTGGTGTGCATTCGCCGCGCCATTTCCGCCTTCGAAAAGTGTTTCTCCTTCATGGCGGCTTCAATCTGCCGGGCGAGCACACGCTTGATCGCGGCGGCAGTGACTTCCTCGTATATGCCCTCCTCGCGGAGCCAGCTATCGAAGGATGATCCAATATTTTTCTTTTTCATGCACCGGCTCCTTTTCGCCGCTTAAGTGCCAGATCGAGGTCGCGTTGCGGAGTCTTCTGCGTCTTCTTGATGAAGCCGTGAAGCAGGACCATCCGCCCCTGCTCCACGCAGAAAAGAACCCGGGCAATGCGGCCGTGCGCCAAGCGGCTTCGAACTTCCCACAATTCGCGGCCAAGTGAACCAACGAGCGGCATGCCGATCGGCCATGAGAACTCTACGTCTTTGATATCTTCGCCGATCACCTTCCGGTCTGCTGCCTCCAGGCTCTTCAGCCACTCACGCACTGGCTCGCGCCCGCTATCGGAGGAGCAAAAATGCGCCGGCAGTCGCTTGAGACTCGGAGTCATGACATGAGTACCAATTTTGATACTCTACGTCAACGAAAGGTCGAACGCACCCTCACACGCTCGCGACGGAGCCGCCGTCGACGCGAAGATTGCTCCCCGTGATGAACGACGCCTGCTCCGATGCGAGGAACACCACTGCCGCCGCGACTTCCTCGGGACGGCCGGGGCGCTTCAACTCGATGTGCGGACGAAACGTCGTCATGAATCCCTTCAATGCTTCCTGCGCCGTGATGCCGCGCGTTTTCGCCTGCGCCTCCATCGCATCCATGATGAGCGGCGTCTCGATGAACGCGGGCGACACCGTATTGACCAGGATGCCATCGAGCGCGACCGCCTTCGACAGGCTCTTGGTAAGACTGTTGAGCGCCGCCTTCGAGGCGTTGTAGGGCGCCATCTGCGCGTCCGGCTGCGTGCCCGACTCGCTCGAAATATTGATGATGCGGCCCCACTTCTGTTTGCGCATCAGCGGCAGCACCGCGCGCGTCAGGCGCACCACTGAAAACAAGTTGAGGTCGAAAGTGTCGAGCCATTCCTGATCGCTCGATTGCTCAAATGTGTTGAAACCCTTGGCGCCGCCCGCATTGTTGACCAGCACCTCGATGGTGCCGAACCGCGCGACGGTTTCGTCGACCATGACCTTGAGGTCAGCTTCCTTGGTCACGTCGCCGGCGATCGCGAGGACGTTGCCACCCGCCTTACGGATTTCCTCGGCCGCGCGATTCAGTTCATCGGCGCCGCGCGCTGTCATCGCGACCTGTGCACCTTCAGCGGCGAATGCGGCCGCGATCGCGCGACCGATTCCCTTGCTCGCGCCGGTAACCAGTACTGATTTTCCCGTCAGGTTGAGATTCATTTTCGACTCTCCGATTCAACAGTTGCCGCCCAGGTTTATGAGACATGCGAGGTTGTCATCTCGCGCCTCGATGCTAGTACAATTCGGCGGGCCGCAAGTAACCGGGAGGGGATCGATGCCGGAGCGCAACGAGTTCGAGGTCGTCATCATCGGTGGAGGAATCGCCGGCGCGTCGCTCGCGTATTTTCTCACCGAGCGCGGCGTCACCGACGTGGCGCTGCTCGAGCGCGAGAGTCAGCACGGCTATCATTCGACCGGACGCAGCGCTGCAACGCTGGTCGAGAAGGATCCGATTCCGGTCGTGCAGCAACTGAAGGCGCTAGGCGGGAAGTTCCTGCGCCATCCGCCCGCTGGATTTAGCGACAATCCTCTACTCAATCCGTGCCCGGTGATGCTGCTCTATCGGCGCGAGAATCTGGCTCAATTCGATACTGCCGTCGAGGCACTGCGGCGCGACAAGATCGCTTTCGAAACTCTCAGCGCCGCCGAAGCGATCGAGCGCGTGTCCGTCCTCACGCTCCAGGAGCCGGAGCGCGCAATCGTGCTCACCGCCGATGGCCGCATCGATGTGCATGAACTGCTGACCAGTTACCTGCGTCATGCGCGCAGCCGTGGCGCCATCGTCCGCACCTCCAGCGAAGTGCGCGAGCTTGTGGTCGAGAACGGCCGATGTCGCGGAGTGGTAACCGATTCGGGAACTTTCACCGCGCGATGGGTCGTCGATGCCGCCGGCGCATGGGCAGGCACGATCGCGCAGCTCGCGAATGCGGCAGAAATTGCGCTGGAGCCGCGACGGCGCACCATCGTCACCTTCGCGCCTCCGCCAAAGCTTTCGGTGAGCGGATGGCCGTTCATCATCAGCGAAGCGGACCTGATTTACTTCGCGCCCGAGTCCGGCGGGCTCCTACTGAGTCCGATGGATCAAGAACCAATTGCGCCGTGCGATGCTCATCCGGACGACGAAGTGATCGCCGCGGCAATGGAGCGTCTGCGCGCGCTCGCGCCCAGCCTCGTGCCGACGAGCCTGAAGCGGAAATGGGCGGGGCTCCGAACTTTCTCGCCCGATTCGATTCCGGTGGTCGGCGAGGATCCGCGCATCAAAGGATTTTTCTGGCTCGCGGGTCAGCAAGGTTTCGGCATCGAGAGCAGCCCTGCAATCGGGCAGATTGCCGCCGACTTGATTGTGCGAGGTACTACCGATCGCTTCGACGCGTCGATTCTTTCGCCGACACGTTTCGCGAATTCATCTTCATGATGCGCGTGCGGCGGCCGCGCGGCTGGCGCGTTCGGGATCGCCAGACCACATCCACGCATGTTCGGTGCGGCTGACGCCGACCAGCACGCCATTGAACGCAGTCGGATGGATGAACAGCTCGGGCATACCAGCCTTGTCGCGCGGACGCGGCGCGAATTTCGATCCGCGAGCTTCGAGGCGTTGGGCGAGCGCGTCGACGTCGTCGGTCTCGACGAAAAACATGTACAGCGAGTCGCCGCGCTTGCGATGGAAGCGGCCCATCGCCTTTTCGTAGTCCGTGATCTGCGAGATCTCGATGCGATCGAGGCGCTCGGGCGAATTGAACAGCGTCAGCGTGCCGGTATAGCCGAACTCCGGGCTGGTGATGGGGCTGAACTTCGCGGCGTCGAGGCTGAAAATCTTCGCGTATCGATCCGATGCGGCGCGCCAGTCGGCGACCACATTCGTAACCTCATAGATCCACTTTATCGCGCCGACCGGGTTGCGCTCGTGATGCGCGCTGAGTACGGCATTGACCCCGAAGGTCGCCTTCGGATCGAGATAGAGCTGCCCCGATGCGCGCTCGAAGCGCACGTCGTTCGCACTAAGATGTCGCGTCGCAGCATCGAGGTCCTCGACCGAGAACCCGGCGCCGTAGAGCCCGCCATCGTACTTCGCGACGAAATCGGCAATCGGTCCGGCGCCGTCGGGTTGGAGCAACTCGATGAGGCTGCTGCCCGCCTGCATCGTCGATCGCTTCGCGCGCAGAATGGAAAGCTCGTCGCGGCGCAGCAGCTCGCCGCCGAAAACTTCGGCGACGACGCGCTCGGCGGCCGCGTTGTCACGCACCGCGATTTGAACTCGGTCAACGCGTTTCAGCATCGATGTATCCTTACTGGAGTTGCGGTTCCGATCCCGGCGGCTCCATCACCGGCGACCCGTGATGCATCACCATGAACCATTCGTTGCCGACGCGCTCGAACACATTGGTGGTGAGGACCTGGGTCTTCATGGTGCCGTCGTAGCCGCGCTGGGTCAGGTTTTCCTCGACGACGATCACCGCGAGATCGCCGGTCATGATGACGTCGACATCACCGATTTCGAAACTCATTTCGAAAACGTTGTCGAAAATGCGCTCCCAGCTCTGCATCACCGGACCCCATCCCGACAGCTTGCGCCATCCGGGATGGATGCAAACGATCTGGCGATCCTTGAGCCAGACCTTTTCCATGTTCTCGATTTCGAGACTTTCGAACGCGCGATAAAACTTTCGGTTCGCTTCTACTACTGCTTCGTGATCGGACATTTGGGACCCGGCGTTGAGATGTGACTCCAGCCTAGCCGCCGAGTGAAAACGCCGCAAACGGCGCTAGTCCGGCGCAAGCATCGCGGCGAGCCTCGCGCCGGTCGCGCAATGACGGAACGCATCATCGACGAGCGCGGCAATCTTTTTCGCGGCCTCGGCAATCGGAATCCCGCCGCGATGGATATTCGAGATCACCGTGCGATCAGGTTCCAGCGAACTGAGGCGTGGACGATAGATGACATACGCGCTGAGGCTTTCGGCAGTCGCGAGGCCCGGGCGCTCGCCGACGATCATGCAGATCAATTCGGGCCTCATAATCTCGCCGAGATAATCCTCGATTCTGACGCGCGCATTTCTGATGAAGATTGGTTTCATCAGATGATATTTTTCGCGAAGCGCTTTGGTAAGCGCCCGCGCCAAGGGCCCCGCGTTGGCTTCCACGGCCGCCGAGGACAGACCATCCCCGACGAAAATCAGCACCGATGGTTTCGATGCTGCTTTCTTTCGCGAGGGTCGATCAAGCGCCTTCAGCTTCGCAATTTCGTCGCCACGCAATCGGCGGCCGCGCTCGGGATTGTGAAGATACTCGTCGCGAGTGGAGGCTTTGCTATGAAATTCCGCAAGTCCGTTCTTACGTGGCCATTCGGCGCTGACCTCGGTCATCACGGCGTCGACCGCGCGGGCGTGGTCGGCGCGAAACTTCAGCATCGAGGCGGTGGGGTATCGCGAGCCCGCGCGGCCGATATTCAATCGCGCCGGCGTCACTATGCTACCTGATTTGTTCTCGCTCACTTCTTTCCGTTGACGAGCGAAGGATCACCCGCGCGGCGCGTGAGTTTTCCATCGTGCAGAATTCCGCGATCTTCGCACCAACGCTCGAATTCCGGCGCGGGACGAAGATTCAACAGCGCGCGCAGTGCCGCCGCATCGTGGTAGCTGGTCGACTGATAGGAAAGCATTACGTCATCGCCCATCGGCAGCGCCATGAAGTAGTTGCACCCGGCGGCAGTCAGCAGCGTCGCGAGATTTTCGCAATCGTTCTGATCTGCGCTCGCGTGATTCGTGTAGCATGCGTCGGCGCCGAGCGGGACGCCGAGCAACTTGCCCATCATGTGATCCTCGAGGCCGGCGCGCGTGATCTGCTTCGCATCGAAAAGATATTCGGGACCGATGAAGCCGACGACCGTGTTGACGAGGAAGGGCGAGTAGCGCCGCGCGAGACCGTAGCAGCGCGCCTCCAGCGTCACCTGGTCAGTGCCTTCGTGCGCGTCGGCGGAAAGTTCCGAACCCTGACCGGTTTCGAAGTACATCAGATTCGGCGCATCGAGGGAGCCGCGTTCACGAATCGCGCGATAACTTTCATCCAGCATCGCAACGCTGATTCCGAAACCGCCGCAGGCTTTCTCGGTGCCCGCGAGGCTCTGAAAAAGAATATCGACCGGCGCGCCGATTTCGAGCGCGCGAATTTGCGTGGTGACGTGTCCGAGCAGGCAGTTCTGCGTCGGCGCTCCGCTGCGATCGATAATCTCGGCGGTGAGATCGAGCAATCGCTTCAAGTTCGCGGGCTCATCGATGCACGGATTGATGCCGATCAACGCGTCGCCGCTGCCATACGCGAGGCCTTCGTAGATCGAAGCCGCGATCGCATCGGGATCGTCGCGGGGATGATTCGGCTGCAGGCGCGTCGAAAGACGTCCGCGCAAACCGATCGTCGTGCGTGCCTTGGTCACGACGCGAACCTTGGCGCCGAGTGTCATCAGATCGAGATTGGATGACAGCTTCGCAACCGCGGCGGCGATTTCGCCGGTACACCCGCGTCCAGCGCGCGCCATCTGTTCCGCAGTTGTTTCGTCGTCGAGCAGCCACTCGCGAAATTCGCCGACGCTCTGATTCGCTATGTCCGCGTAGGCATCGCGATCTAGCGCATCATCGATGACGCGCGTCACCTCATCGTGCTCATACGCCACGACCGGATTCTCACGCAGGTCACGCAACGTAAGATCGGCGAGCACCATCTTCGCGGCGATGCGTTCCTGTTCGGATCGCGCGGCGATGCCCGCGAGTTCGTCACCCGAGCGCGCCTCATTCGCACGCGCAAGCACCTCCTTGATGGATTTGAACTTGTAGGATTTCCCGAACAGCCGCGTCGAAAGTTTCATCTCGTTGTTAGAAATGGAACACGCGGACGGATTTGATGCGTTCGCGCTCCCACTCGATCAGTTCCAGCACATGCGCAGGCTTATCAATGTCGAGGTTCGAATGTCGAAGGTATTCGACCGCAGCGCCAGTGTCGGACTCGACCACGGAGAGAATCTCCAAGCGCAGGGTGGTGAACCTCGCGAAGCCGCGGCCAGCGTATTCGCGAATGTGATCGCGTCCCTTGAGGACCGAAGCTTTCGCCTCGGGATAGAGTTGAGTTACGACCGCGCTCGCGTGAGTTGCGTCCCGCGCATAGAGCGCGGCGACCTTGTCGGGATTGCGGCTTTCCCAAGCGGCCTGCCATGCGAGAACGCGAGTGCTCGGTGATGACATGGCAAACCTCCTTTTATCGCCGCGCGGGAATCACCGGAAGCACCAGATGCGATGCGAAGCCGCGATTGTGCATCACCGTCTGAATCGCCGGGCGCGTTTCTGCATCGGCAAACAGCGGGTGACCGGTGTTGGGATTGCGATCGAAGCGCGGAAAGTTGCTCGAAGAGACTTCGAGCCTGATGCGATGCCCTTTCTGAAAAAGATTCGAGGTTGACCACATATCGATGGTGAACTCGGTGACCTCGCCCGGCGTGAGCATCTTCTCGTGCGCGAATGATTCACGAAAGCGCGCGCGAATGATCCCGTCAGTCAGATTGCGCGCAAAGCCGCACGGATTCACGTCCACCAGCTTTGCGGTGAAATCGGTATCGGGCGCCGAGGACGCCGCGTACAGCACCAGCCGCACCGGACCGGTGACCTCGAGGTCTTCCGCGAGCGGTTCGGTCGAATAGATGAGCACGTCAGCGCGCACTTCCGCTTCGCGCTGATCCCATGCGCCGCCTTGCAGCGCGCCCGGATAGCAGCATAGCCCGCCGCCGATGGTCGGGGCGGGATCAAGCGGATTGTAGAGATATACGTCAGATGGTTCGTCGCCGGGATGCTCGGTCGAAAGCGCGCCGTCATCCAAAATGCTGTGCGCGCGGCCGCGGCTATGTAGAAAGTAGCGGCGAAAATCCGTGCCGGGCAGCGGCCAGTCTTTTTCGACGCGCCACTGATTGATGCCCATCGTGAAGACACGCACCGGCGCCTCGGCCTCGAAACCGTCGCGCGCGCCCTTCAGCCATTGATCGAACCATCGAAGCTGCATCCCATCGAGGTCGATAGAAATCGGACTCGAGGCCATTCCGAAGTCGACGCTGCCGACGAGGTTCGCGAGCGGCACCGCATGATGCCACGGGCCGAGCACCAGGCGCTGTCCGCGCCGCGCTGCGTCGTTGCCGCCGCTCTCGCGCATACCGGTGAAGTTGCGAATCGTGCCGCCCTGAAAGATGTCGTACCAGCCACCGATGTTGAGCGCGGGCACCGTGATTTTGTTGTGATGCTCCTCGATGCTGAGCGCTTTCCAGTATTCGTCGTAGCGCGGATGGTCGAGCCAGTCGAAAAAGTATGGCGCGCCTTTGCGGAACATCGGGAAATCGCGCAGCGGAAGATGATCCATTTTCTCGCGCATGCGATCGATCGATCCGATCGTCGCGCCAAGCTCGCCCAGCAGCGCGCTATCGGCGCCATTCTGATCACGTTCACGCAGCAACCGCGCGGGCGCGAGCGCGCCCATCGTCCAGCTCACGTTGAAGAAGAGCGAGAACGCGCCGCCCTGATACGTCCATCCGTCGTGGTAATCGCTCGCGGTGATGAGCGGCGAGATGCATTTCAAATGAGGCGGCGCCTGCGTCGCCGCAAGCCACTGAGTCGCGCCCATGTATGACGCGCCGTACATCCCGATGTTGCCGTTGGACCATGGTTGACGCGCGGCCCATTCGACGGTGTCATAGCCGTCGCGCGCCTCGTCGGTGAAGCAGTTGAAGACGCCGTCCGATGCGAATCTGCCGCGGCAATCCTGGATCAGCACGTTGTAACCGGCGCTCGCGGCGCGGATCGAATCCATCGTGAGCGCGAACACCATCGGCATCGACTTGTTGTAGGGCGTCCGATTGATGATCACGGGCAGCTTGTCGGCGCTGTCAGGACGGAACAGGTCTCCGCGCAGCACGCATCCATCGCGCATCGGGATTTCGATGTTTTTCTCGAAAGTGATTTTCGCCATCGCCAACTCCTGCTTCTGATGAGGCTTGTAGCGCGCTCCTGCTGCGCGCATCAACCGTCGATGTGTATGATACAAGGCGATTTATGCGCCGATTCTTCTCGCTTCAGATTCTCGCTGTCATGATTTGGGCGCTCGTCGTCGCGGCGAATGCGACGGGCGATCTCAAGCTCGATGTGATGGGCGAGATGGGCGCCGGTGCGAAAAACCAGGCGGATGTAATTGCGCCCGATGGTAAGGTCGTCGCGAAAGTCACGCCGGGCGCGACCGTGGCGCTGCCTCCCGGGATCTACAAGCTCAGGCTGCCGCTCATCGGCGGGACCATTACGAAGGACGACATCGCAATCGTGGCGGGACGAACGCACACTGTCCTGATCGACAATGCCGCGGTGCTGTCGGTCTCGGTGAAGGACAAGGACGGTCACGATCCCGGCTTCAGCGTCACCGTGAATCAGACCGATGCGCCGCACACGCGGGTCGCGACGTTTCTTTCGGGAGAGAAGCTTCTGTTTGCGCCCTCGATGGTCGATGTCAAGGTTGACGCGCCGCCGCAGGGATACGATTGGCATGCGGTCACTCTGATTCCCGGCCATCACAAAAATCTCACTCTCGATGAGGTGCAGCGCGCCGAGCTAACGATTCAACCGGTGCTGTCGAAACTCGCGATGGACAAAACTTCGCGCGTGGTGGTCTACCGCGCCGGCACCCAGAGGCAGGTTGCGGTGAGCGATCCGGCGCCGGAGCACCACATTAAGCTGGAACCCGGCACCTATGACATCTTCGTCGAGAATCATTCCGGCAAAGGGCGGCCGTATTCGATCCTGAATGGAATCCAGCTGGAGCCGGGCGCGAAAGTCTCGCGGGAAGTTCCCCTCGACTAAAAGATCGCACCCCGGAAGAAGTGATGAGGCAACCTCTTTCCACTCGGCCTGCACGAATGATCCTCTCGAATATCACGGCGAGTGTCATCATATGCATCATCATAATTGCGATGGCTGCGTACGAATGCGTCGCGGCGCAGGCGCCCACTCCGATCGCCCAGACCGCCGCAACTACCCAGAGCGCCGATGTCGAATGGCCTTACTACGGAGCGGACGCGGGCGCGCAACGTTTCTCGCCGCTACTCCACATCAATCGCGACAATGTCTCGCAGTTGAAGGGCGCATGGGTCTATCACACCGGCGACGTCTCCGATGGAAAGACCACTCGCATGAAAACCGGCTTCGAGAACACGCCGATCGTGGTCGACGGACGGATGTACATCTCGACGCCGTACTGCCGCGTCATCGCGCTCGATCCTGAGACGGGCCGCGAGACCTGGAGCTATGACCCTCAGATTAAGAAGGATGCGATTTATTCGGAGGGCCTCATCAATCGCGGTGTTTCGACCTGGCTCGACCCCGAGCGCAAGCCCGGCGACGCGTGCCGGCGCAGAATCTTCATCGGGACTATCGATGCGCGCCTGATCGCGCTCGATGCTGCTTCGGGAAAGCCGTGTTCCGATTTCGCGGACGGCGGACAGATCAATCTGAAATCGTCGGTCAAGAATATCGAGCACATCGGCTACTACGGCGAGTTCGAGGAGACCTCGCCGCCGGCCATCATCGACGACCTGGTGATCGTCGGTTCCGCGGTGGGCGATAATCGCGCGCTCGATGAGCCGCGTCTTCATGCGTTCGTCGTTTCCAGGATTTCCATGTACGCCGCCGCCGTGGGGTTCGCTGGTGGCCGTCGACCTCGTCAGCGGACAGATCAAATGGTCGGTGCCGCTTGGGGATGCGGGCGCGGTGACGCGCTCGATGCTCCATCTGCCAATCCCTGATCCTCACTATGGGATGCCAAGTCTCGGCGGTGCGATAGTCACCGCGGGCGATCTGGTTTTCATCGCCGGCGCATTGGGCGACCCGCATTTCCGCGCCTTCGATATCGAAACCGGCAAAGTGCTATGGACAGGTGATTTGCCGGCGGCAGGCAACGCGACGCCAATGACCTATCAGCTCGCGAACGGCAAACAATTCGTCGTGATCGCGGCGGGTGGTCACTCCAAATTCGACTCGATGCGCAGCGATTCGCTAGTCGCGTTCGCACTGCCCAATTGAATGCTACTCTATTTGGCAAGATAGACGACTGACTACCCCAAACTGCATTAACAAACTAATTCGTCTTAGCGCTGAAGAAGTCGGATAGGTATACCGTCTACTTTGATCAGCGGTCCCGCACTCTCGCGGACGGATTGTTTTGTCGCATTTCCGACCGTATCCTAACCCAACCACAAGGAAGGAAATTATGAAAAACCGGAAACGTATGATGACTCTAGCGATAGTGGCTCTCTCCCTTCAATTTCTGGCGAGCTGCTTTACCTACAAGAAAGAGGAAACCACGACACCCGCGCCTGAAGTGGTGACGGTTCCTTCGACCACCAGCGAGACCTCGACTACGACCACGACCGAAGGCCGCCACTCAACCACGGCCTACTAGAATCGCGTGGCGTTCCCTCGATCCCCGAGGGAACGCCAATATTACTGCTAGGCTTTTTTTGCGCCGGGCAGAAAATCGTCCAGCGGCACGCCGAGACTGTTCAGCGCCCACGAGACGAGATTGTACTGCCCGATGGTGAAAATCAGATCCATCATTTGTTCGGTGCTATAGCGCGCCGAAAGCGTTTTCCAGGTTTCATCGGACACGATGGAATTCTCGAAGAGATCGTCGGCCGCCTGAATGATCGCGGCGTCATGCGGATTCCAGCCAGCCTTGGAGCCCTTCGTGATGCGATCGATCTCGTCGTCGGTTAGGCCGATTTGCTTCGAGATCCGCACGTGCTGCTCGAATTCGTAGGGCGACTGGTTGAGCCATCCGATGCGCAGGATCGCCATCTCGCGATCGCGCGGCGTCAGTGTCTGCTTATCCGACAAAATGTAGGCGCCGAAGCGTCCCCACTCGCGCGCCAGTTTCGGATGATTCATCAAGACCCGAAAAATATTGATGACCTTGCCGTTGACCGCGCTGCGTTCGCCTCGCTCGCGGTCTTCGGCGCTCAGGGTCGAGAAGTCGCGGAACGGCACGCGCTGTTTTCGTTCCTTCATGAGATTTCCTCCGTCATTTGAATAGTAAAATTGGTTTCGACCTTTTACGAATCCATCGTCACAACAATCTTGCCGATCTGTGCATCGCTCAGCATGTAGGCATGCGCATCGGCGATCCGCTCAAATGGGAAAGTTCGATCGAGCACCGGCCTCAGCGCACCATTGCTGAATGCGTCGAGCAGATCGGCAGCGAAGCGCTCACCGCATACCATCGACTCCTCCAGCGAGCGGGTGCGAAACGTCACGCCGATGATACTCACGCGCTTACGCGCCACCTCGTCGAGGTTGCATTCGCCCACTTGGCCCGCGTTGCGGCCGACGCTGACTAAACGTCCCTTGATCGCGAGCACGCGAATATTGTCGGCCAGCATCGGGCCGCCGACGTTGTCGATGATCACGTCGATGCCGCGTTTCGACGTCGCGGACATCACCGCATCGACCCATTCGCGCTTGCCGGGATCGACGACTTCATTCGCACCGAGATCGCGAAGCGCCCCGCTCTTCGATGGCGATCGCGAGGTCGCGATGATCGGGTTCGCGCCGAGATGACGCGCGATCTGAATCGCCGCCGTGCCGACGCCCGAGGAGCCCGCGGTGATCAGCACCGACTCGCCGCGCCTCATCTGCGCGCTGGTCACAATCGCGTCATGCGCAGTGACGAACACATTCGGAATCGATGCCGCCTCGGCCCAACCCATGCCCTCGGGTATGCGCATCAGGGCGCGCTGATTGGCGACGGTGTATTCCGCGTATGAGCCAATCGCGCGACCCATCACGCGATCGCCCACGCTCCATTCGACGACGCTCTCGCCGAGCGCCGCGATCTCACCCGCGAATTCGCCGCCGGATCGCATCGGGCGCAGCGCGGGATTGCTGGATCGCAGCAGTGGACGCGCGAGCAATTCGCCGCGATTGGTGCCCGACGCGCGCACCTTGATGAGTACCTCGCCAGCGCCGGGCGCCGGCGTCGGAATATCGCGAAACTCGAAGATGCCTCCGCTGGGCGCCGGAACGGTGAATAGCGCTTTCATCCATCGCGCAATAGCACCTTCGATGCGGATGCGAAAGTTGACGCGGATAGCGCGTCAATCTAAAGGTGACTACATCCTTCTGCCCGGAGGCGACGCGATATGGATCTCAACGAACTCGCCAAGCGCATCACCATTCTCGAGGACATCGAGGCGATCAAGAAACTCAAGGCGCGCTACTGCGCCGTGTGCGACAACGATCACAATCCGGACGATATCGTTACGCTGTTCGCCGACGACGGCAGCTGGGAAGGCGCCGATATCGGGCAGCATAAGGGGCACGCGGCGATTCGGAAATTGTTCGAGGGCTTTCGCGATCGCATCAGCTTCTCGCAGCACAACGTTATGAATCCGATCATCGAGGTGAACGGCGACCGCGCCAAGGGGCAGTGGTACTTCCTCGGACCGTTCACCTTTCGCAAGCGCAACAACGCGGTATGGCTGGCGGCGCGCTATGAAGAGGACTACGTGAAGGTCAACGGGCAGTGGAAGTTCCAACATCTGCGCGCAATCGGCAGGATGTCGGCGCCGTATGAGAAGGGCTGGGCGAAGTAGACCGCGCGGCCGAGCCGCTTTACGAATGAATGCTTTTGATTGCGATCAAATTCGTTCGGTGGAGAGGTTTGTTGGGTTTCTCGGTCGTCACGAATTCTTCGCATCGGGTCTGATGCGCGGCGGCGATGTGTAACGAATCGATCGCTGACAGACCGGCATTACAAGCTGCTACAAAGGCGGTTTCTGCGAGATCCGAATCAAACAGAGCCCAAGCTGAAACGCGATCGAAAAATTTCTCGTAAAACTCTCGCTCGGCGGCGCGCTTGTGATACGTCGCCTTGGGAATCGTCTCGAGCTTGACGAAAAGGCTTGAGGCGAACTGGCGTTCGGGATCGTCCAGGATGCTGAATGCTGCGTCGGATGTGCGATCGAAACCGCGGGCAGCCGCTATAAGCACTCCGCTATCTACGAAGGTCCGCCTCATTCTTCTTCCGAGTCGACGCCGCCTCGTCGCGACATCAGCTCTCTGTGGATTCCGTCCCAATCCAGTAACTCAGCGCCCGAAGCTACGATGCGCTGACGAATCGCCCATAGATCCCGTCCGAGTTGGGTCTTAGGCGTAAAAGAAAAGTCCTTCGCAACTTGCTGCTTCTTGCTCGTGCCGGCTTTTTTGCCGCGGGTCGTCGCGGTAACTCGCTTCTTGGGGACGCTCTTCTTGCGGTTATTGGAACGACTGGCCATAGATGCAGTGTTGCACCGCCGCTGGCCTAGAGGAAGTAGAAGGGTGCTATGCGCGGGAGCGGGCCCAGGACTGCAACTCCTTGATGCGCATGTAGCCGCCGCTGCCCTCGACGATCCCCTGCTTGCGCGCGTCGTGGATGCAATCAACAGGACATAGCGGCACGCAAAAGCCGCAATCGATGCATTCCTCGAGCACAATCGCGAAGCGCCCGAGGAAATCGTCTTCGACGCGATAGATCGCATCGACTTTTCCCGGACAGGCGTGATCGCACGCGCCGCATCCTATGCAGCTTTCGTCGATGTAGTAATGTCCGGCCTTATGCGCCATCCGAATCTGTCCGCGCCGCAATTTTTCAGTCGGGAAAAATCGTGCTGAAGTTTCCCGACGCGTTGATGAACTCCTGCAAGCTCTGGTTGAAGCGGAAGAACATGTCCTTGCGCAATGGATCGTCCGACCACACGCGAATCGGCGCTCCCGTATGGCTCAGATAGTTCAGCGTATGCGTCAGGTCGGGGCGGCCGTGCCCGCGCGCGATGCTCTCGATCATCTCGCGCCACGTCGCCATCGTCGCGTCCAGGGTGAAGTCGGCGCGCGCGAGGTCGGCCGTAGTCGCCTCGCGCACGTCAGTCGCTTCGAATTCCTCGAACGTGACTTGCACGCTCCACGGCTTGCCGCGCAGACCACCGTCGAGGACCGTGAACACCGCGACGCAGTCGATGTACCCGAGGTGCTCGTTACGAGCGCGGTTGAGCTTCATCAGTTGCGCGAGGCGTTCGAACCATTCGACCGAGGGAAACGCGATAGCATCTCGCGCCGCCACCTCAGTATCCTCCATCAGCTGCACGCCCATGGCATCTCCAGCGGAATCGTGCACCGCTCGCGACGCGGAAAACCCGCGCGATCGCAGCGCTGCAAATATTCCTCGACCGACATCGACCAGAGCTTGCCCTGACCTTCCATCCCTTGATCGATCTTGTCGAGACCGCCGCCGAGCAGGATCGCGATTGGTTCAGCAAGTGCCGCTTCGCTGAATGAAGTGAGGATGACTTGCTCGCCGACATCGGCAAACCGATGCATCTCTTCGAGCGCCTTCTCATGATCGGGCGCGTGATCGAGGTAGTTCTTCAGCTCCAACACACCGTAGGAAACGTGACGCGCTTCGTCCTGCAAACAGCGCCGAAAAATTTCTTTATCGACGTGCGTCTTCGCGATCATTTCGCCGGAGCGGAAAATTGAAAGCACCAGGCCTTCGCCGAGCAGGTTCAGCAGGAAGGTGCCCATGGTGTGGGTCGGCGCATCGTAGATTGCCTTCAGCGCCCATTCGAAGCCGGGCGATGCGTGCAGTAATCCGCCGCCCGCGATCGCGCGCTTGCGGAAGACCTCCTGATGGCGCGCCTCATCCATCATCTGGGTGACGATGAAGCTTTTCACTTCGAGGAAATCCTGCGGAATCTTGTACAACCACTTGGCCGGAAAATCTCCCGCGACGAATTCGACTTCGGTGAGAAACGTCGCGAGCTGGCAGGTCGCCTTTTCAAGATCGTCGGGCAGCCGCTCCAGTTCGCTCCATGGAATGTCGCGGGTCGCGTTCCATTGGCGCGCCTTCGCTTCCTCATAGAGCGTGATGACGTTGTCGGCCCATGATTCATCGCGATCGACCAGCGTGTAATCATCGACGACGGGCATCTCGGAAGCATATTCATCGCGCACCGATCCGCGAGGCGCGAAATTCAGACAGGTCGCCCGCGCGGGAATTGCGCCGTAGCCGGGCACATTGTTGATGTCGGTATAGGTCAGCCCGCGCGAGGACGGCTTCGCGCGCCGCCCCCATTTCGCATTGTCGGTGTTCATCCAGTGCAGCGAATACGAGCCCTTCTTCATGCGCTCGTTGTTGCGTTCGAGGATCTCCTGCCATTTGGTAGCGTGTTGCTTGAACTCGTTCTCGTAGCGCTCGACCGCCTCTTCATTCATGGAAGACGACGCAGGCAGCGGGCGCATGGTGTCGATGCGAAAACTTTCTGACATGGGGACCTCCCGAACTGGATTGCCAACGTTCTAGTAAATTATTGATAGAAATGTCAATAGCGGCTATTGTACGGATTCGGCCAGCGATTAGGGTGATTGTCTGCCATGCCTCGGAAATCAGCATCTTCACATCTAAGAGCACGACGCCTCGATCCTTCGCAGCGGCGCCCGCAACTGCTCCAATGCGCGATGCGCGTGTTTGCGCGGCGCGGACTCGGCGGCGCGCGTCATTCAGAAATCGCGAGGGAGGCCGAAGTATCTGTGCCAACGGTGTTCTTCTATTTCCCCACGCGCGATGCCCTGGTGAAGGCAGTTCTCGATGAGGTCGCGCGATTTTTGACCGACATGACGGTTCAGATTCACGGCTCGGGCGGAGCGGCGCCGGACATCGTGCTCGCGCATGCGAAGGCCTTTACCGATTCCGTCGATACGCATCCTGACTATGCGCGCGTGTGGCTCGATTGGAGCACGGCGCTGCGCGAGGAGATCTGGCCTCTCTACCTGGAGTTTCAGGAAAATATCGTCGGCATCATCGCGAACACGATTCGTAGATGGCAGCGCGAGCGGGGCATGTCCGACGAGGAAGCGGAAGACGATGCGCGTCTCATTGTCGGCTCCGCGCATATGCTGGCGCAGATGAAATTCACTCGCTGCACACCCGAGAAGCTCGATCACTTTATGCGCACGCTGGTGCGCTCGGCGATCGGCAGCAGCAGCAGCAATTAACTGACATACAATGCACAGCGGTATCGAAAATCGCGCGGCTATGGTGTGCTATCGCCGAGCATGGGCCAGGCCGCACCAATCATCGAACCTTCTCGACCCACTTCGACGAATCCAGGCGATGCCGGGATCGGTCTGAGCGCGGCTGAAGCGGAAGCGCGCCTCAAGCGGTTCGGCTTCAATGAACCCGTGACCGCGAGGCTATCCAGTCCGCTGATCCAGTTCATCCATTTCTGCACCAATCCGCTGGTTCTGATTCTGCTGGTGGCGAGCGCGGTCTCCGGGCTGCTCGGGCAGGCGCTCGATGCGAGCATCATCGCGGCGATGGTTGTCTTGAGCGTCGCACTCAATTTTTTTCAGGCTTATCGCTCCGAGCGCGCGGTACGGCGGCTCCGCGAGCAGGTTGCGCCGAGCGCGACGGTGATGCGCGACGGGAAATGGATCGAGCTACCGCGGCGCGAAGTGGTGCCCGGAGACTTGATTCGGCTGGCAGCCGGAGATCTCGTGCCCGCGGATGCGCGACTCATCAGCAGCCAGGATTTGCACATCCAGCAAGCCGCACTGACCGGCGAGTCGATGCCGGCGGAGAAGTTCGTTCCCGAAGTTGCACCCGACACCGACGATGCGACGCGCCCCGACCTGGTTTTCCTCGGCACGTCGGTGGTGAGCGGAAGCGCAACCGCGACTGTCAGCGTTACTGGTCCGAACACAGCCTTCGGCGATATCGCGGCACGGCTTTCCGAAAGTCCGCCCGAAACTGAATTCGATCGCGGCACGCGCCAGTTCGGCATCCTGATCATGAAGACGGTCCTATTCCTGGTGCTCTTCATCCTGCTGGTCAGCGTCGTGATGCATCGCAACGCGATGGAGTCGCTGCTGTTCGCGGTGGCGCTAGCGGTAGGACTTACGCCCGAGTTCCTGCCGATGATCACCACTGTGACGCTCTCGATGGGGGCCCTGAAAATGGCCCGCAGCAAGGTAATCGTCAAACATCTCGATGCGATCGAAAACTTCGGCAGTATCGAAGTGCTATGCAGCGACAAAACCGGCACGCTGACCTCGGGGATGATGGAACTCGACCGCTCCCTCGATCCGTTCGGCCAGCCAAGCGAGCGGGCCTTCATGCTGGGAAGTCTCAACAGCTACTTCGAGACCGGAATCAAAAGCCCGCTTGACGCCGCGATCCTGAAGCACCCAAGGACAGGCCTCGAGCAGTATCGGAAGACCGATGAGATACCTTTTGATTTCGAGCGACGCCGCCTCTCAATCGTCGTGACCAAACAGGGCAGCCATCTGATGATCACCAAGGGCGCGCCCGAGGAGGTCATGGCAGTCAGCACCGCGTGCGAGACGGACGGCGCAGTGCGTGCGATGGGCGACGCGGAGCGCAAGCGCTGCCTGGAGGTTTTTCGCCAACTCAGCATCGAGGGGCTGCGCGTGCTCGCGGTTGCATTTCGCGAAGTGAGTCGCTGCGAAGGCTTGACGCACGAGGACGAGTGCGAGCTGACCTTGGTGGGATTCCTGACCTTTATCGATCCGCCGATGGACGATGTCGCGCCCGCCATCGAGGCGCTACGCGCAGACGGGGTCAGAATCAAAATCCTCACCGGCGACAACGAATTGGTGACGCGGCACATATGCGAGCGGGTCGGGATCGCTTGCGGAAAAATTTACCTCGGAACCGATCTCGCCCGTATGAGCGAGTTGGCGCTGCAGCACGTCGCCGAAGAAGCCGACGTGTTCGCGCGCGTATCGCCGGGCCAGAAGAACCGCATCATTCGCGCGCTGATGGATCGCGATCATGTGGTGGGGTTCCTCGGCGACGGCATCAATGACGCGCCGTCGCTGCATGCCGCCGATGTCGGCATCTCAGTGGCCGGTGCAGTCGATGTCGCCAAAGACGCCGCCGATATCATCCTGCTGGAACATCACTTGAGTGTGCTGCACGGCGGCATCATCGAGGGGCGCAAGGCGTTCGGCAACGTCTTCAAGTACATCCTGATGGGGACCAGCTCCAACTTCGGCAACATGTTCAGCATGGCGGCCGCGGCGCTATTCCTGCCGTTCCTGCCGATGCTGCCGACACAGATTCTCCTGAACAATTTTCTCTACGATCTCGCGCAGGTGACGATTCCGACCGACAATGTCGACCCCGCCTACATTCGGGCGCCGCAGCGCTGGAACGTGCGCGTAATCCGCAACTTCATGCTGCTGGTCGGCCCGATCAGCTCGATCTACGATTTCCTGACCTTCTACATCCTGCTGACGGTCTTCCGCTCCTCCGAGGCGCTTTTTCATAGCGGATGGTTCGTCGAGTCGCTGGCGACTCAGACGCTGGTGCTGTTCGTGATTCGCACCGCCGGGCGGCCGTGGAGCAATCGTCCCAGTCTGCCGCTCGCGACGACGACTATTCTGGTGGTGCTGGCGGGACTCGCGTTGCCGTTCTCGCCGTTCGCGTCGGCGCTCGGGTTCGTGCCGCTGCCGATGATGTTCTTCATTTTTCTGGCCGCCGCCGTTCCGACCTACATGATCATGGTCGAGCTGGTGAAGGCTCGCGTGATCCGATCATTTCTTCTTCGCCCGCAATGATAAGTTACCCATCGCAGCCCGAGAATCGCAGCTAATAGGGCTCGCCGCCGCCGCTGTAACCGAACGTGTCAGCGCTGGCGCGATTCGCTCCTTGCCGATCGCGACAGTTGCCTATCGTCGTCTCGAAAATCGCTCATTTTCTCAATTGGAAATCGGTGGCAGGGCGCTTGCTCATTAGGAGAACGGACGTTGCTAACTAACCTTGAGCTGAGGGAGCCGAACGACCATGACCGATGGCAAGATCAACGTTCTATTCGTATGCAAAGACAACGCGATCCACAGCATCGCCGCGCAAGTGTTGTTGAATCGATTCGGCGGTAAACGGTTTCGCGCTTTCAGTTGCGGGCTTCAACCGGCTGAGAAGATTCATCCGCGCACCGTCGAAATGCTCGCCGCGCATGGGGTGCCGGGGGAAGGTTGCAGGACCCGCAGCGTGGCAGATTTTTCCACGGCGTCCGCACCCGAGATGGATTTCGTCATCAACTTGTGCGACGAGCCGATTCCTCGATTGCCGGGTAATCCCTTCATGGCGCATTGGAGGATCACCGATCCGTCCTCGGAAGCTGGCGATCCGGCGCGCGAGGCGCTTGCGTTTCGACGGGCGTTTCGCGAGCTCGAAACCCGCATCAGGCTCTTTTCGGTTCTTCGCCATCAACCGCGCGAGGAACAACGCGTCCATGCCGCGCCACAAGCGCAGGCCGCCTAGACCGGGACCGACGACGAAAGATTGCGAACAGATTAAATCACTCGTCGTCGCCCGAATTCGCTGGCCAGATCGTCAGGCTCACATCATGCTGAGACGATCAGTATTGGACTTGCGGCGCCTTTAATCAGCCTCAAGCTCGAGTGAATCAGAGGCGGAGGCTGCACGTGATTTCTCAGCATGACAAATGGGACGTCTCACTTCTCGGCCAATTGATCGAGGAGCTCAGCGTCATCCGCTCCGACATGGTGCGGCTGGAGCATCGTTGCAAACACGAACTGAGCCTCGAACAGCCCCTCTACGATCGCAGCGCGAGGAATCTCCTTCACTATGTCGCGCTGCGCCGCCACGACCTGAGAAGCCTCCAACAAAAGCTCGCCTCGCTTGGACTCTCGTCGCTCGGCAGATGCGAGGGCCACGTGATGGCGAGCATCGACAGCGTGCTCAACCTGTTGCATCAGCTCGCCCCGCAAACCTTCACGCCACCGGCGGAGCATCCAGCGGTTAGTTTCGCGGAGGGCAAGGAGTTGCTCGACGCGCACACGGCTGTGCTGTTCGGAAAAAACTCGTCGCGCCGCCATGTGCGCATCATGGTGACCGTGCCGACCGAGGCGGCCGGCGACTACGACCTGGTGCGCGATCTGGTCGCCGCCGGGATGGACTGCATGCGCATCAACTGCGCGCACGATTCGCGCGAAGAATGGGAGCGCATGGCCACCAATCTGCGCAAGGCGGAACGCGAGACCGGGCGAAAGTGCCGCATCGCGATGGACCTCGCGGGACCGAAACTGCGCACCGGCGCAATGGAGCCCGGCCCATGCGTAATCAAGTCCCGGCCCAAGCGAAACTCGCTCGGCGAGGTAACCGCGCCCGCACGAGTCGGCCTCTTTCCAAACGATGACAGCGAACCCTTGTCGTCGCAGGGCCAAACGGTTTTACCGGTTGCGCGCGAATGGCTCGCGAAGCTTAAGCTGCAAGACGAAGTCGAATTCATCGACGCGCGGGGCGCATCGCGAAAGTTAAAGGTGACGGAAAAAGCCGGCGCGGGATTCTGGACCGAATCGAGAAACACCGCCTACGTCACTCCCGGCACCGAACTGCACCTGCGTCGCAATGACCGGTCAGTAGGATACGTCGATGCGATCGTCGGCGACCTACCCAACGTCGAGCAACGGCTGACCCTTAAGCGTGGCGACATCCTGACGCTCACTAAGAATCCCATCCTCGGCGGGAATGCCCGCTACGACGCCGACGGAAGACTCCTCGCGCCGGCCCACATCTCATGCACGCTGCCGGAGGTTTTCCCGAACGTGCGCGCTGGTCAGAGGGTCTGGTTCGACGACGGCAAAATCGGCGGCTGCGTCAAAAGCGCGAGCGACGGGAATCTGGAGATCGAGATAACTCAGGCTGCCGATGCGGGAACCAGACTCGGCGCCGACAAGGGGATTAATCTACCGGACACGGTTATCAATCTTCCGGTGCTGACCGCGAAGGATCTCGAGGATCTGCCGTTCATCGTTCAACACGCCGACGCGGTTGGAATGTCCTTCGTGCGCCGCGCCGAAGACGTCTTGCGATTGCATGAAGAGATGGAGCGGCTCGGCGGCGGCGAGCTCGGCCTAATCCTGAAGATTGAGACTTCGCAGGCATTCGAAAAGCTGCCCGATTTGATGCTGGCGGTGATGCGCCACAAATCCTGCGGCATCATGATCGCGCGCGGCGATCTGGCGGTCGAATGCGGCTACGAGCGCCTCGCCGAAGTGCAGGAGGAGTTGCTGTGGTTTTGCGAAGCGGCGCACATGCCGGTCATCTGGGCGACCCAGGTTCTGGAGAGCCAGGCCAAGACCGGATACCCCTCGCGCGCCGAAGTGACCGACGCCGCGATGGGCGAGCGCGCCGAATGCGTCATGCTGAACAAGGGCCCGCATGTGGTAGACACGGTTCGCACCCTCGATGACATCCTGCGCCGGATGCAGGACCATCAGATGAAGAAGACCGCAATGATGCGGCAACTTCACGTGTACCCCAAGCTCGACGGGATCGCAGGCTAGGTGCGAAAGCCAGGCGACCGCTTAGCCTTCGCGGGCAAGCAACGCGGCTTTGGTGCGCGAGTTCACCCCGAGCTTCTGCAGCACCCGATGCACGTGAGTGCGCGCCGTCTCGAGCGACACGCGCTGGCGGTCGGCGATCTCCTGATTGGAAAGCCCCTCGGCGATTTGGCCTAGCACCGCAGTCTCGGTCGGCGTGAGATCATAATGTTCCGCGAGCATGCCCAGCTTCACCGAATCCGACTTGCCCTCGCGCAGCCGCGCCACCACGAATGTTTGGCCACGCGCGCCGCGAGCTAGCAGCAAATCAGCGGACGCGATGGAGGGGCGTCCCTTGTTTGGAAGCTCGAGGCCCATTCGCGAGGAGCGGCCGTTGGACTCGCGCTGTGACATTAGTGCGAGCTTGCGCGCTTCGTTGCGCAGCGACCGCGAGAGCGGGTCCACGGTGGCGTCGGAGGATTCGACCACCTCGCGCGCGCGACTCGATTGCCAGACCGGACGACCCTGCTGATCGAAAACTACCACCGGCTCGCCGATCAGAGTTTCGACCACCGTCTCCAGCATCTTACCACGCGTGACCGAGGCTTGAATGCGAGCGTGACGACGCGCGGCGGACTGAAAGGCGGGCAGCACCGCCGCCATCACCGCCGCTTCAGAGCGGGTAAAATCGACCTGATCCGGCCGCCGCATCATCAGTATGCTCACCGCGTCGGGCTCGCCAAAGACGCTCGGGGTCAAGCGCAGGTTGGCGGTGTACTCGACGTGTTCGCGCGCAAAAAATTCCCGGTAGGCGCGGCTGCGGTGAAGTTCCTGGCGCTCGATCACATCACTGGAGACGCGCACGATCGCATCGTCGCGCCGCCCTATCCGAGCGTGCGGATCGTCGCGGATGTAGCCGTGGCGTACGTACTCGGAAAACGCCCATTGCGCTTTGCCGACCCCGACCGGCATCCCGTCTTGCCCGAAGCTGAACATGATTCCGTCGCAAGCACCGACTGCGGCCGAGAGCGCCGGCAATGCGTGCTCAGAGAGTTCGTCGAGCGAGAGCGCATCGGAGGCTGCGGTGATCGCGGCCTCGAGCTTCCGCTTGGCTTCCGGCTGTGGTGAAAAATCGCGTGGCATTTTGGATGGCTAAGTATGCCAATTACACACTTCTGATTCCATGTACACCGATCGGGTGACGACAAGATTTTTGCGCTTCGATATTTTTCGCGTCGATCGACGATATGAAGGGAGTGTTCTGATGAAACCGGGTTTCTATGCCGTCGGCGCGAATCTGTTGCTCGCGCTTGCGCGCGGCTGGCTATGGCTAAGTGAGCGGACGCGCAAACCCGGCGAGCGCGCATTCGCATATCAGTTTTTCCTGGGATTGCTGGGATTGTCTATTTCGATGGCCGATATCGACTTCGTTGCCGCGTTTGGCGATCGGCATCGCCCCACGAAGGACGTCGACAATTCGGCCACGAATCTCGGTCACATTGGATATGGCGCTGTGCGCACGGCGCGGACGCGACACCTTGGAAGCGTGAAGGCACGCCCCCGCGAGTCGGATGCGAGGCCGCATCGGCGGTCGGCTTTTCGCGCCGAAAATCCACAGCGCCTGCGCCGGCTGCGATGACAATTGGGAAGAATGTTTTCACGTCAGGATTTGAGCCGAAGGGCAAGTCAATAATTTAGAGGCGGAAGTGAGGTCATTCAAATGAAACAAACTATTACTGAAATGGAAGTATCGCTGACGGAGCTGGCGGAGTTGATGCAGACGACCGAGCCGCGGATTCTCCGCCTGGTCGAAACCCAGGGACTCCCGACTTTTCGCAAATTCAGCGAATGGCGGTTCCGTCTCAACGAGGTCTCGGCCTGGATGAACCGTCAGTCCTTCGCGACTGCGGCGCGCGAACGGCGACCGCGGTCTTTCGAGGCCACCCAGAGCCAGCGCGCATAACGCCGAGACCTATTTAACCAGCCCCCGAACGGCATCGCGGTCTTGCGGCCAACTCGGCCGCGGCGCCAATGAAGCGAGCCGCCGGAGCAGTCCCCGCCGCTCCGGCGTGTCTCCATGAAATGCTGGACGCTATGAAGCCGGCTCGCTCGACTTCCATTGAGCATGGAAGCCGACCGGTACCTGTTGGTCGAGATGCGCTCGTGCAATCGGTCCCCGCTGAATTTCCTGGGCATCGAAAATCGCCAGATGGCTCGCGTTGCGATCTTCATCGAAAGTGTTTGTCAGCAAGTAGCCGTCGCCTTCAGCCGCGTCGCGACTCCGCGGCACAAATACCGGTTCAGCAACCGCACAGCGCGGACCAGCCGCATAGGTGCGAATCGTTCGCGTAGCAAGATCGAAGTGGCCGATGCTGCACGAACAACCATTCGCCGGGTATGCGCCCAGCAACCGGCTCACCTAAAGGCCTGCAATCTTAAAGAGGAAGTATCCGGTCGTTGCAAGCAGGGCCACTTGGCCTGCTTTTGAAAAGCTGGGCTCGTCCATTGCTAGACGAAAGCGTTTAAGCCACCAGCCGTCGGGGGTAATCCATCGAAGGAAGAGTAGCCATAGATACAAAGCAGAAATAACGAGGAGTACTCTCTCGACGTTGGAGCGGTAATGAAAGAGTTCATCGATCAACCAAGTGAGACTGAAGGCCAGCAATATTGTGGGTGCGGCTATCCACCAGAAATATGCGGCCACAGCACCAACCACAATAAAAACGCGAAGCAGGTCCGGCTGAATGGGTGGCCTTCGCGCCAACAGTCCTTCCAGATCAACTCGACGCCGGTTGCCATGGCAAAGCTCATAAGTGAGCAGGTTTTCCAACTGTCCTACGCTGCTGAAAGCGGAAGACCATGCCGATGCCTCCAAAGACGCAACTTCATCAGGGCATCGGATCGCTAACAGGCAGTGATAACTCGAGCAATATCGAAATCGAAAATTTCGCGCTTGCTTTTCTATTCCGAATGCTCCGAGGCCCCTCGGCTGAGAATTTTTCTGCTGTCAAGAGCACTGCGAGACATCGTCGAGCAGTGTCCTGAGGCTTTGCGAAGGACCTCAAGCGGCACGACGTCGGAAGCGGCGCGGCAGGCGGTTCAGGTCCTCAGCGACGGCTCGGAGTTGCCCACCGATTTCATCCAGGTCACCAGAACGATTCCCGATATCAACGTGACCACCCCGCAGATCTCCACCGTATGCTGCGGCCCCAGCGTGTGGCCCATGAAGCCTACTGCGAGCGCGCCGAATGGCATCATGCCGACCGATGCGAGTTGATAAGTGCTCATCACGCGGCCGCGCAGATCATCCGATACGAACAACTGCACCAGCGTGTTGTTGCTGGCGCGGAAGTTGGTCAGTCCCGCTCCAATCACCAGCTGCGCGATGAGCGAAAGCCACAGCCATGGAGACATTCCGAACGTTACGATGCCGACTGCCGATATGAACAATCCCACGATCAGATTGTTTCGAATTCCATTGGTGGTAACTCGCGATGCGAGCGTCGCCGCGCCGAGCACCGAGCCGAGGCCCTGAATCGCGACCAGAAATCCGTACGCCTGCGCATCGCCATGCAGAACGTTACGCGCGAAAAGGGGGACCAGCACCAGGTACTGATAGCCGAAGCCGTTGGTCACCGCGGCGAGCACCATCTGCGACAAGATCGCGCCATGACGCCATACGTAGGCGAGGCCTTCGCGCAGTTGGGCGAGCATTCGAGTCCCGCCCATATCGATCGTGCGCGGCACGATGTTCATCTGCCACAGGCTCCAGATGACGGCGAGAAAACTCAGGCCGTTGACAAAGAAGCAGGTGCCGGTGCCGAGCCATGCGATGAGCAATCCGGCCGCCGCGGGACCGAGCATGCGCGCGCCGTTGAACATCATCGAGTTGAGCGCGATGGCGTTGGCGAGATCGTCGTATCCCACCATCTCGACCACGAATGATTGCCGGCCCGGCATATCAAATGACCCGACGGTGCCATTGAAAGCCGCGAGGAGAATTACGTGCTCGACCCGCACCCGTCCGGTGAAGGTGAGCGCGGCGAGAATGAAGGCGCTCAGCATCAGCAGCGTCTGGGTCCCGATCAGCATCCGGCGCCGATCGATGCGATCGATCACCACTCCCGCGAACAAACCCACCAACAGAATTGGCGCGAACTGCGCGAACGACACCACGCCCAGCATCATCGAGGAGTTGGTCAGCTTCAGCACCAGCCACGACTGCGCCGCGCTTTGCATCCAGGTGCCGGCGAGCGAAGTGAGCTGGCCGAAGAAATAGAGCCGATAGTTGCGATGACGCAGCGCTCGAAAGGCGCCGACGCCAGAGGGTTTGATATCCTCGACGGTCTCGGCTTGGGCCTCCGGAGGAGGAGAAACTGGATCAGATTTGGCAGACACGAGTCGCGTCCCAGTCGAACATCAAAATATCGCGGCGGACGGATTTCAATTTAATGAGATTCCGACCGATGCTTCGGAGGCAGATTCTTTTAGTAATCGAAAAATGCGCGGTGCGATACTGCTGTGGCGCGATTAGCACGCGCCTCGCTCCCAAGGACGAAACGGCGTCAATCTGATCACTTGCTTCGCTGCCTTTCCTGGTCGCAACTGTAAAGAAAATTCATCAGAGTTTTTCGGATGGTCAGCCAGGTCAACATGGCGACCCATGTCAGCGCGATCCCCGAAACCGTGACAAGTGCGAACGCTGCGTCGTGGTTGTCGTCGCCACTCAGAGCCAGAGCAATCGGAACAAGGAATGGTACCGCGAGAACAACGATAGCTGGATCGTGCCACCAGGCTCGACAACTGCAACTCCCGGCTTTGTCTCCCGCGTGCTTATGATGTTGGCCGGATTGCTCGTTGGTCTTTGGAAGCTCCTCGAACCAGTTCAGATACAGGGCGGCGTAGCCGGCGAGGTAATCCGCGCTAAGCAGCACAAGAATTATTCGCGAAAAGTACGGGTCATGCTCGAGGCGTAATGCGACCGCGACTATTAGTGCTGGGAGAAATGTGGCGAGGGCTCGCGACAAGCGAACGCGAGAGCGCAAGTAGGCGAGCCAGTCGCCCGTGGCCGCATCGATCCCGAGAGCCGCGATGTTCCTGTCTTCAGCGAACGGATCCTTGTCATCGATTGGCGGTCTCGGGTTCCATGCAAAGTCGAGTCGATGCCGCTGCTCGATTCCCGAAAGCAGCGTGTTTGCGAAGCGGTCGAAGAGGATCCCGATGAGGTACGCCGCGCCCGCCAACCCGACGCCTCCAGCCGCCGATAGGGATGGCAGCGCGCTATAGCGGGGCAGGAATGGTAGGGCGAAGATGGCCAGCCAGGACGACAAACCCGATCAGCACCTGGTCGACGAATACCTCAGTCGTTTTCATCTCCGCGCCTCCCATGCACCTCGCTGTTAGCTCGCACCGCGAATGGGTTCTCACCGCATGCTATCTTCGCTTGACCGGCGGTTTTCCGCCTTCCTCGACACAGAGTATTGACGCGCAAGCAGCGAAATTACCAAACGAAGCCAAATAATCCAGTGAATTCGAACCTTTGTCCAAAAGCGGTAGGCCTTCGGCGGTATATCGGCGATGGTTTCATACTCGTCGCCACCCGAGACCAAGGTGGCTTCCAGCAGAAACGCAGAAACAAACCCACTGAGCGCGCGGCGGCCCATTGCGCGATGCCATTAAAATTACCAAACGAAGCCAAATAATCCTTCATTTTAAAGGATTTCCTCGGAAGGCGATGGCAATTCCGCCCGATCCTTCATCTATACAAAGTGCAAACCCACTTCGAGACATCGAGCAGTGTCCTGAGGCTTTGCGAAGGACCTCAAATGGCACCATCTCCGATGGGAAATTGCAAAAACAAACCCACTCGCCGAGTTCTGCGGATGAACGGCGAAAATGCAAAAACAAACCCACTTTCCCCGCTATCCCTCACGCATTTTGATATGAGAGAGTAGGATTCCAAGTTCGTGCTAATCGCAATACAGGAAATGGGACTTAACATCGATGGCAAGTGAAAGAGAACGAGAACTGCGGCGGCGTCGCAAGCGGCGCAAGGAAGTGTTGAAGGAACGGATTCGCGTCGCGCGCAAAAGCAAAAAGAAGAAACGCGCCTAGCAGGCTGTTGAAACAGCCTGCTCCCTCACTCTTGTCTCTCCCCGTAGGGAGAGAAGTTGAAGGAAAGCAGCCAGCTTTCGGACCCAGGGTGTTGAGAGTTTTGCTGCTGCTGTTCGCCTTGTACCAATTCTCAACACCCTGATAGAGGCTCTGTCATGGCATACGAAACCCTACTCTATGAAGTCGCCGATCAGATCGCGACCATCACGCTCAATCGGCCCGCGAAGATGAACTCTTTTACCCCTCTGATGGGCCATGAGATCGCTGAGTCCGTGCTGGAGGCTGAGGCTGACCCCAACGTCCGCGTCATCATAATGACCGGTGCGGGCGATCGCGCTTTTTGCGCCGGCGCCGATATCGGTGGCTTCGCGCGCGATGTCAACGCTCGCGAGGGTGGTGGCCGCGGCGAATTCTCCGGCCGGCGAACCGCAGCCCTGCCGCCGCTGCCGACCATCATGCGCAATCTCTCGAAGCCGACCATAGCCGCCATCAATGGTTATGCGCTCGGGGTCGGCATGACGATCCCGATTCTGTTCGATGTGCGTATCGCCTCGGAGAACGCGAAGATGGGCGTCATTTTCGGGCGCGTCGGCGTCATGGCGGAACTAGGCTCGACTTACCTACTGCCGCGCATGATCGGCCTCGCGCGCGCATCCGAGATGATGCTGACCGGCAAGCAATACACCGCCGCCGAATGCCTTCAGATGGGGCTCATCAGCCAGGTCACTCCGGCCGGCAAGGTGATGGAGGGGGCGCGCGCGTTGGCGGGCGAGATGCTGCAATGCTCGCCGACCTCGCAAGCGTACACCAAGCATGCGATTCATCAGGCGCTCGACGGGACACTCGAGACCGCGATGCAGTTCGAGATGTTCGCGCTGGAGAAATGTTACGTCAGCGCGGAGCATAAGGAATACGTGACCGCATTCATGGAAAAGCGGAAGCCCGATTTTTCGAAGGTTAAGCATTAGGCCGAGGATCAAAGGGAAATCAGCACTCTTGATCGATCGAGAGCGCCGGAATAGAAAATAGATAACTTAGCGAGTCTGCTTTATCATCTTTCGACCGGACTCTGTCTGGCGCTGAGTTTAGCGGGTCGTTCGCCGACTCGTTAGGTACTACGCTTGGAAGCAAAAACTAACTAGAGGTAGGAAATCATGTCAGTTCATATCGGCGCCGTCGCACCCGACTTCACCCAGGAATCAACCCAGGGACCGATCCATTTTCATGACTGGATCGGCAAGGATTGGGTCATTCTGTTCTCGCACCCAAAGGACTTCACGCCGGTCTGCACCACCGAGCTCGGCGCAGTCTCGAAGCTGAAGCCGGAGTTCGACAAGCGCCACATCAAGGCGATCGGCGTCAGCGTCGACCCGGTCGATTCGCACAAGAAATGGATCGCCGACATCGAGGACACCCAGGGCGTGAAGATGAACTTCCCGATCCTCGGTGATGCCGACAAGAAAGTATCAAAACTCTACGATATGATTCATCCGGAATGGAACGACACGCTGACCGTGCGCTCCGTCTTCATCATCGATCCGAACAAGAAAGTGCGCCTGGTGATTACCTATCCGGCGAGCACCGGCCGCAACTTCCAGGAAATCCTGCGCGTGATCGATTCGCTGCAACTGACCGATAGCCATTCGGTGGCGACACCGGCCGACTGGAAGCAGGGCCAGGATGTCATCATCGCGCCGTCGTTGCAGGATCCCGAGGAGATGAAGAAGAAGTTCCCGAAGGGATGGAAGGAGCTGCGCCCGTATCTTCGGGTGACTCCACAACCGGATAAATAGGCTCGACATCGTCGAGCCGTATCCTGAGCGGCTGCGCGAAGGATCTCGGTGGCAGGACCTCGATTGGCAGGACGCACGCACGAAGGTCCTCATCAATCGGCAGAACAAACGATCGTCGATGAAGAATACCCGGTCCTCGCGAGGGCCGGGTATCTTTTTTGAGGGAGACGGGTCCGAACGCGCCCCGACATTCTTCCCCTCCCGCAATGTCAGATACGCCCGGACCCGCTTCAAGCGATATAATCGTCAAATCGCCCGCGGCAGCCAAGTATTAGTTACTTGAATGCCAATCAATTGACAATAAATGTGAGAAGACGGAATTCGGTTGGTTTTACACGCTAAACGGCTGACGACTGGCGTTCACTAGTTGGATGCGAGAACAAGGCTCCAAAGCGTACGATAGGTGATATTAGCCTACTTTAGAAACCGGGCCGCGCTCGCATCTTTAGATTTTACCGAGCGAAGACCTACCGGCCTCGTGCCTGCGAAACAATCCTTTCCAGTGCGGGATCAGGTCTAATCCGGAGCGACTGCCGATACGCATCGAGCGCCTCCGCATTGCGGCCCTGACTGACGAGGCTCACGCCGAGCATCGTCCACGCATCGGGATTGCGAGGATCTTTTGCGATGGCAGTGCGCAGCAGGCTCTCGGCCCCGGCAAAATCGCGATGCGCCAACATCATCTGCGCGCGTCCCAGTTCGGCCTCCTCTTTTCCACCGGGAAGGCTCTCGGCGCGATGCAGGGCGTCGTCGCGCTCCGCGGCGTTGCCTAAGGAGTCCGCCAGTTTCGCGTACTCGACATAAGGGCCGGCCGGCGCGTCCGGCAACATCGCGAGGGCACGCTTCATCTCGCCGAGCGCCTCCTGGTTTCGCCCCATCGCCAGGTGCACCAAACCCAGATTGTAGAGATTTGCGCCATCATCTGGAGTGATGTCCTGCGCGATGAGAAACTCCTGCTCCGCGTCCTTGAAATCGCCGCGCTGCTTGAGCGCGAGGCCGAGACGATCGTGGCAGAGGTTCGATCGCGGCGACATTTCCGCGCAGGTGGAGAACAGCGCGACCTCGTCGTGCCAAAAGCTCTCGACGTGAAACAGGATGCCCGCGCAGACCGCAGTCACCAACGCGGTAGCCGCGGCGAGGGTCCATCGCGGCGCCGCGCGATCTGTGACGAACCTCACTGCCAATTCGGCGATCGCGACGCACCATGCGGCGGACGCCATGTAGAGATAGCGATCCTCGATCAAAGCGAGCGGGCTGAACGCGCGCAGGTTCAGCATCGGCGCCAGCGCGAGAACGATCCAGATTGCGCAAAACAGGTAAAGCATCCGGCGCGGGCTGTTCCACATCGCAATCAGCACTGAGCCGGCGAGCCCAACTAGCGCGAGCATCGGCAGATAGAACTCGCGTGATGCGATCGAGGAAACGGTCTCCACCGGATGCACCGGGCCGGCGCGCCACGGTTCGACGAGCAGCATCACATAGATGCCGATCACGCTCGGCATAGTGAGTAACTCTTCGGCGCCCGTCATGTGGCTGGTGATATTGAGGCGGCTGATGAATCCGAGCACGCAGAGTCGAATCGCGAGATAAACCGCCAGCTCAATGAAGAACGGCGTTGCCGCGATGGCGGCGTTCGTCAGGCGCTCGCGCCATGCCACCGTGGGAATAGCTTCAGAGGTTGATGGAGGTGCGAGAAGAACGGCATACGCGACGATGATGAGCGGAAACATCACCGCCGATTCGTGACTCAGCAACGCGAGCGCATAGAACAGCGGCGCGAGGATTTTCGATGTGTGTCCGTCACGTTCCCGCCGAATGAAAAAGAGCAGCGCCGCGAGTTCGAAGACCGCGCTCATCGGCAACGGGATCGCAGTGGGCCATACCACAGCCTGCGCGTGAACGGGCAGCACGCCGAACAGCGTCGCGGCTATGATCGGAGTCCATCGCGATGCGGTGAGCTCGCGCGCGATGAGGAACACCAGCCACACCGCGATCAGATGAACCGCGACGATCGCGAGATGCCATCCCGGCGGCGCAAGGCCGAACAGATGATAGTTCGCGGCCAGCCACACATCCTGCAGCGGCCGGTAGTATGCGCTCTGCGGAAGCTTGAAAGGATTTCGGAACCACCATGAGTCGTTGACGAACGATCGCCACACCATCGCGAAATCGCCGATGTAGTGGTTGATCACGATCATCTCGTTGTCGTCGTAAACGAAGTCGTTCCCGACACATCGGAGATAGACCAGCAGCGAGATCGCGATGGCCGCGAGAGGAGTGTCCGACAACGTCGCCAGCGACCAGAGGTATCGCGGCGGCGGATGCTTCGCCGGCTCGGACTCGCGGCGATCGGTTTTGCGGCGCGCGGCGTTACGTTGCTTCTTCGAGCTCAATTTTGACGGCGTCAGGCGCCGATTTCCGACCGAATGAATTGCTTGATGGCGCCGGCTCCCGTCATCCGCAGCCAGATCGGACCGTCATAAGGCTCAGCCTCGATTTGAAGATTGAAGAACGGGCAGCATCGCCGTTCAAAGTCGATCCACTCGGCGATTTCCAGCAGCGAGATTTTATCCGCCGCCAGTCTGAATGCGTATCCGTTGTCGAGTTCGCGCCGTTCCTCGCCCGCGCCCATCAGCTTGCGCGACAAGGCAATGTAGCGCGCGCGCTCCTCGGTGTTCATTACCCCGAGATTGCAAATGAGCGCGGTGCTTTCCGAATCGATTTTGATGTCTGCCACTTCACTTCTCCGGCGTTAATTCCTGAACTATGGTGCTGAAACTTCCTTGGCGGATGCGACAGCTTATCGTATGGTGCGCGAGAGATTCGATGTCCAGATCGGAATTCAATCGCGGCGCCATCCGTCTCCACCTCGCCATTTCGATGCTACTGCTTTTGGTAGCCGGCGTTGCGAGCTCTGTCTTCGCCGCAGAATTTGAGGCTCCTTTTTTGCTGCATTACGAGGGACGCGAATCGCTCGTACTCCATCGCCTCCAGCTCGATCCTTCAACTCGCGACGCAGCCCTTTCCAATGCTCAAGCCGCCGTCTATCAGGATCAACTTCCGCCGCCGGGTCCAGCGCTCGATGCGCTGAAGGCTCGCGTCACCGACGGCATGGGGCTGGTGATGGTTCTCGGCGCCGATGTCGATCCGGCGTCGCTCAAGGCGCTGACCGATGGCGCCGTCGAGCAGACCGGCGTGGTCGATGCACCGCCGGGTCCAAATCACGCGATGGCTGCGGAAAAGTTCGCGGCGATCATCGCCTACGTCGGGCCCGCCACCGACCCGATCGCAACCAACGTCAGTTGGAAATCCGCGGTAAGAATTCACGAGCGCAGCCTGCTCAAGATTTCCAACGGCGCGACGGTGATGGTCGCGACTACGAGCGCGGATCCGATTCATCCCGCGACGCCGATCCTCATGCGCACGCGCCTTGGCAAGGGCACCATCTACATACTCAACGTCTGGATCAAGCAGGGTGACCTGGTTGAGCGCGAGCACAGCTATCTGCGAATGCTGCAAGGTGCGCATGGCGCGCAGAACTACGACTTCCAGCGCTTCTTCTTTTTCAACTGGTTGCTCTATGCGATGACGCGCGAGTCGGTCGGCATCGCGCCGGTGCGCTACGGCCGCTGGATTGCCGCGCCGGTCCCCGGTCCACTCGCGGTGGCGCTGCTGACGGCGATCTTTGTGGCCACGTTGACGGCGATCGTGATCGGACTCATCTGGGCGCGGCGCTATAGCAAGCGACATCCGGAGGCGGTCGAACACTTCTATCGTCCTGGTGCATTGGAACTCAAGCCCGCGTCGCTCGGCGCCGCGGCGATACCGCAAGAGCCGCCTCAAGTCGCTGTCGCGCATGGCGATCCGCGCTGGGAGGTGGTCGGCTTTCATCGCCCGCTCTCCGGGTTCATCTACAACTACCTGCTCAACATCTTCGTAATGATCCCGTTCAACTTCCTGGTGACTTTCTGGATCGACCGCAACTTCATCAACCCGTTTCTCGAAGCGCGCGGCGCCGGTCAGGCGGTCGCCCAGGTGATGCTGTTCCTGGTGCCGCTGCTCGACCTGGGCACCAGCCAGGCGATGATCAAGTACTACGCCGAGTATCGCGTCAAAGAACCCGGACGAGCGATCACCTACATGCAGTTCTTCATCTGGTTTCACCTGCTGCTGGGAATCATCGCACTCGCCGCGTTGGGGATGGTCGGTGCGATCGGACTACCCGGCACCGCGTTCGCGTATCTGAGCTGGTTCGTCGTGCTCAATGCGCTCGCGTGGTTTCCGCCCTTCTTCACCACCTTCTCGGCCTTGTTTCGCGCGCAGCAACGCTTCGACTACGCGCAACTCGAAGTGGTTCTGTTCTTTGTTATGATCCCAGCGCTTGAAATGATCGGGTCGATCATCGGACGCCACTGGGGCCTGATGCATCCGGCATTTGGCGAGGGCATGGGCGTGGTGATCGGATTCGCATTTGGCTTCATCGTCGGCCACATGCTGCTGGGACTGATTAGCTGCGTGTTCTACGAACGAATGGGGATGCGTCTACTGACCATCCTGCTCGCGCATTTCAATCGCGATACGATGAAGAAATCGATCGTGTACGGCGCCAAGCTGACGGCCGGAACCGTGATGCCTTTTTTTACCTGGGGCACGGTGCCGGTGATCATGGGCGCGCTGTTGCCGAACTTCCTCGAACTCAATGAAATCTGGCTGGTCGTGTATGGACTGACCTTCGCCTATCTCGAAACCGGCGCGTCGATTTTCTTGTCGTTGATGCCGTCGATTTCCGAAAGCTATTCGCAAAATAAGATCAAGCTGACCCAGCGCTACATCGACCAGGGACTGCGATGGGGTTTGATGGCGACGACGATGATGGGCGGCGCATACATGGTGTTTTGCGGCCCGCTGATTGAGGGACTGCTGCCGCCGCAGTTCAACCGTGCGGTCGGGGTGCTGGTCCTGATCCATACTTTCCGCTTGTTCGATTTTTTCGTGCGCGAACCCGATCAGGTTTTTCAGGCGACCGGGCGGTCGGGAACGTTTACGATCGCGGCCATCGTCGAAAACGCGACGCGCATCGGGCTCACCTGGCTATTCATCAAATGGTGGGGTTTCCACGGTCTGTTCTGGGCGTTCACCGCATCTGCCGCGATTAAGGCTTTGTTCATCTGGCCGGTGATGGCGCGTTACATCATCGCGCCGGTGTTCAGTGTATGGCAGACCTTCGTCAATCCCGCGCTGGCGGCGCTCGGCAACTATTACATCCTGCGCGCGATCGCCGTGTCGCTATGGCAGGGCCCGGGGCATACCGCGAACACCTGGCTGGTGGTGATGATAACGCTAGTCGGTTCGCTGCCGCTCTACATGTTCATCAGCGCACTGCTGGGATGGGATGACGCGGAGCTGCGCGAGTTCAAAGATGCGGTTGAGCTGGTGCCGCCGCCGTTCCTCATTCTCGCGAAACTGATGTACGCGGTGGTGAACGTCGGCACGTCTTTGAGTCCTTTGCACAATCGTTTCGGAGCGAAGCTCGACGTGGAGGCGGCGCAGGAAGCCGCGCAGCTCACGGCCGCGAAAGTGCAGATGCACTAGAAGATTTTCTCTCGATTCGCGCCGAGCCGCGATAGCCTTGGAAATTGTCATCCTTTCCATCCACGGGAGCTTCGTCATGGATTTTCCCGAAGGCACTTTTACAATTGGCGGCGATCTAAAAGTTCGCCGACTTGGTTTTGGCGCGATGCGCCTCACTGGCCGCGGAATTTGGGGACCGCCCCAAAGCGAGGATGAAGCGATCCGCGTGTTGCGGCGCGCCATCGAGCTCGGCGTTAATCTGATCGATACCGCGGATTCCTACGGCCCCGAAGTTTCCGAGCGGCTGATTGCGAAGGCGCTGCATCCATTTCCGCCGGGCCTCGTGATCGCGACCAAGGGCGGATTGTTGCGGCCCGGTCCCGATCAATGGACTCCCAACTGCCGCCCCGCGCATCTCAAGGAGGCGTGCGAGGGCAGCTTGAAGCGCCTGAAGCTCGAGCGCATCGATCTCTATCAGCTTCACACTCACGATCCGCGTGTACCGCTGGAAGACTCGATTGGAGCTCTGGTCGAGTTGCGCGCAGCGGGAAAAATTCGCCACATCGGCGTTTCGAACTTTTCGGTGTCCGAGCTGAAGCGGGCTCAAAAGATCGCCCCGATCGTATCGGTGCAGAACATGTACAACATGAGCGATCGCAAATCCGATCCGGTCGTCGATCGCTGCGAGGCCGAGGAGCTCGGCTTCCTGCCGTGGTTTCCGCTTGCGGTCGGAAATCTTTCGCGAGGCGGTTCACGCATCGATGAGATCGCCAAGCGCCATCACGCGACGCCGAGTCAGATCGCGCTGGCGTGGCTGCTCAAGCGGTCGCCGATGATGCTGCCGATACCGGGAACGTCGTCGGTCGCGCACCTGGAGGAGAACGTCGCAGCGGCCAAGGTTCGGCTGAGCGACGAGGAGTTTCGCGCCCTCGCGCGGTAGGTTCAGACCTAAACCCCCGGCCCCTTCCCTTTAGGGAAGGGGAGAAGAAAAGGAGTGTTGTCCGGTTCCCCTTCCCTAAAGGGAAGGGGTTAGGGAGGTCAAAGAGTTAGGGGTTAGGTCACGCGGCTTTCGAGGCCAGCTGGCGCGGCAACGTGCCGATGATCTTGTCGCGTTCGAGCGCTTCAATCTCGGCGTCGGACATCCCGAGGATCTCGCCGAAGACTTTGCGATTGTGCTCGCCGAGCAGCGGCGCCGGACGATCGGGCACCAGCGGAGTTTCCGAAAAATGTTCCGCCACGCCGGGATAGAGATGCGTGCCGACCACCGCGCGCTCGACCGGCACGAAGAATCCTCGCCCCGATAGTTGCGCATCGCCGAGGATGTCGGCGGCGGAATTCACCTGCCCCGCGATGAGGCCGACATCGATCAGCTTGCGCGAAGTTTCCTCGGCGCCGAGATCCTTCACGGCGGCGGAGATTTCCGCGTCGAGCGCATCTTCGTTGCGCTTGCGATCCGCTTCGGTTGCGAAACGAGGATCGCCTGCGAGCGCATCGAGGCCGAGCGCATGCGCGAGCTGCCTCCATTGGTCATCCGATTCGGCCGCCAGCGCGACGTAACCGGAACCCGCGCCATAGATTCCATGTGGCGCATGAGCGGGATGGCGATTGCCGCGCGGCTTCGGCACCCGGCCTGTTAGTTGGCATTCGATGATCGCCTCACCGACAAACGGCACTACGCCTTCGACTTGCGCCAGCTCGATATGTTGCCCGCGCCCGGTTTCTTCGCGCTCACGCAGGCCCACCAGCACCGCGAAGAGCCCGTTGAGGCCGGCCGAGGGATCGCCGAGCGCATTGCTCAAAGTGTAGGGTTGTCCGCCATCGTGATACCCCACCAGCCCGGTGACGCCAGCAACGGCCTCGATCGTGTTGCCATAGCCGCGCGCGTTTCGTTCGGGACCTTCCGCACCGAACGACGGCATCGAGATCATCACGAGACGCGGGTTGAGCGGCGCCAGCGTTTCCCAGCCAAGGCCCAGCTTCGGCATGACGTCGGGGCTGTAGTTCTCGATCACGATGTCGGCGGTTGCGATCAGCCGCTTGACGATCTCAATCGCACGCGGATTGGTAAGGTCGAGCGTTGCGCCAATCTTGCCGCGATTGGCGGTGTTGAAGGGCGCCGAGCGCTCGATGACCTGCATCTCCGGCGGACCCATCGAGAGCGAACCGCGCCACCAGTCGAAATGCAGCGTGTCCTCGATCTTGATGACCTCGGCTCCCATCTCCGCGAGCAACTCGCCGAGCAGCGGTCCCGCCCATCCCATCGAGAGATCGATGGCCCGGAGTTTTCCTTCGACGATTGTCTTCATACTGTTCTCGCCGCCTGCAGATCCTGAAGTTCGCGGTCGCTTACGCCGAGCCGACCGCACAAAATGTCGCGATTATGTTCGCCCAGGAGTGGCGCCGGACGCGAGGGCTCAGGGCGATGCGAGCCCATGCGCAGCGGCGCGCCCGGAATTCGAATGCGGCCGAGCACCGGGTCGTTGATAGTTTCGAAATAGTTGCGCGAGGTGAGCTGCTCCCATTCCAGAAGTTCGGCGACATTCGGAATGCCCACCAGCGGAATCGCGCGCGCCTGCCCCTCGCGATGGAGCCACTTGCGATCGTGCTGTAGGAAAAATTCCTCGACGATCGCCAGCAGCGCATCGTTGTTGACGTAGCGCTGCAAGGCCGTGTTGAAGCGCGCGTCGGTCGCCAGCTCGCCACGACCCATCAGATCGCACAGGCTCTCGAACTGTTTGTCGGTGACGCATTGCAGGCCCGCGTACCCATCGCGGCACTTCAGCGTCACGATCATGAACGGGCCGACCGCGAAGCGCTTGCCTGCACGCTCGCGGACGACGCCGCTGTATTGAAATCCTACCGGCTCGTAGATCATCGTCAGCGCCGCCGCCTCGAGGAGAGCCACATCGACATGCTGGCCGTGCCCGAGGGTGAGATCGCGCGCGAGCATCGCCTGCATCGCGGCAATCGCGCCAAAAAGCCCGCCGAGATATTGCACCAGGGAACCCGGCGGCGTCAGCGGCTCGCGGTCGCGCTCGCCGACGGGATAAGTCCATCCGCCGCGCGCGTACAGCACGAGGTCGTTCAGGCGCGCATCGCGATCGGGACCATCGGCGCCGAAGTTCGATATCGAAACGACCGACAGCTTGGGAAATCGCTTCAGCAACTCGGCAGACTCGATGCCGAGGCGGTCAAGCGTGCCGGGCGCGAAGTTCTCGATCAGCAGATCGGCGCCCTCGAGCATCCGCATCAGCAATTCGACGCCACGCGGATGCTTGAGGTTGAGCGTCACGCCGTGCTTATTGGTATTGAGGAAGGCGAAGCGCCCGCCGCGATCGCCATTCGCCCCATTGGAATGGCTGGGCAGATGAGGTCCCGCCTTGCGCGCGCCTTCACCCCACGGCGGTTCGACCTTGATGACGTCCGCGCCGACCTCGGCCAGCAGCCGGGTCGCGTATGGACCGGCGATATGATGCGTCAGGTCGACGACGCGTGTTTTTCTCAGCGAAGAATACGGCATTCAATGTTCCCAGCCCCTCGCGCGTCATCTGACTACCGAGGGCTTGCCGCGTCAAGGGAAAGTTAGTCGAAGAATCGCGAGCTTCAATGTTCAAATGTCCACAAAAACTTGCGATCAGCAGTGAATGTTTCTATTGACATACTCTCACGCCGTATATTAGCTATACGCCGTCCCTCCCTCTTCAACTTAAACGCCATGCGATTTTCCACGGGGGTACTTCGATGCGGCTCTACCAGCGGTCCTTCGCCACAGCGGTAGTCTTCCTTTTCCAGATTGCTTTTCTACTAGTCGCCATCGACGCTCATGCTTTCGCCCCGAGTCCGACAGTGACCGCCACCGCCACGGCTGCACCGACGTTTACGCTCCCGCTCGGGACCCCGACTTCGACTCCGACGACAATCGCATCTATGACCGCCTCTCCAGAGCCGCCGACGGCAACGATGACTGTCGCAATGCAGACCGCGACCGCCACGGCTGCTCCAACGATTACGCTGCCGCTTACGACCGCTACTCCAACTACAACGCCATCGCCAGAGATGCCGACGGCAACGATGACGGCACCGATGCAGACCGCCACTTCGACGCCCGGCACGCCAACCGCAACGATTACCATCGTGCTACCGACGCTAACGATACTACCGACGCCGAGCCTACCGGCGACACCTTCGGCGACCATGACGCCCGCTCCGAAGCTGACTCCAGTGCCGGGCGGTATGGAAATCGAGCCCGCGCCGAGGTTGTTGAATTTCGGCATGGTTGGCATCCAGCAGCACGCGACAAGAAATCTGGTTCTCCACAATCACACCACTGGCACCATCGCAGGCACCGCCGCGATGGAGAGTCCGGTCTATTCCATTAGCCCATCGACGGTGAACATCGCGGCTAAGGGGAGCCAACTCTTCAAGGTCGAGTTCTCGCCGACCGCGCAAGGTCAGCAGAACACAATGGCGGCATTTACGCTGGGGGGCACGGGAGATACCAAGGAACCCGATTTGACGGTGCCGGTGGAAGGTTTCGGCGCGCCGGGTCATCTTGAGATTCAGCATCGCGTCGTGAACTTCGGCCATCCGAAGAATCCCAAGTCGCAACTGATGCGTACCGATAACCTGGTCAACAATGGCAAGGGCACGCTGACGATAAACATCGGAAGCTTGACGTCGCCGTTCAGCGTTTCGCCGATGGGGCAGCAAGTGATCGCTCCTCGCGGTGTCGTGACGCTTATGATCACCTATAGCGGCGGGAGTTCGACGCCGCAGCAGCTGACGATCACCACCGACAATCCCAGCCAGGGGAGCGAATCAATTACGGTGGAGGGCGACGCGACCTTCACGGAGCCGACCGCGACTCCTACCATGACGCTCGCGGTACCAACCATACTGTCGACTCATACGGCGACCCCAACCTTTATCCCAACGGCGACGATGACGCCTGCGCTGCCCTCGCCGCTAGCTAAAACCTCGCCCGCGGCGTTGTTTGCGGGGCACGCATTGGCGGGCGCGATGATGGGTCCGCCGATCACCGCGAAGTCGCAGTCGCTCTCTGCGCTCACGCAGAGCTACAACTATGACACCGACTCGTTCCATCAGGCCGGCAAGATGAACAGCCCGCGCGTCGGCGCGAGCAGCACCACGCTTCCCAATGGCATGACGTTGGTCGCCGGCGGTGGAAGCTGCGTGGAGAAAAACGACACGACTCGCTCGTGCGCGCCGACTAACACCGCGCAGCTTTTCGATCCGCGCACGCGGAAGTTTGGGACCGCAGGCACCGGCAGCAATGGTCATATGAACTCGGCGCGCATGGGTCATAGCGCCGTGCTGATCAGCGGATGTTCCTGTCCGCTCGATGGCGACGTGCTGATTGCCGGCGGCAACAGCGGCCTCGAGTCGGTGTCGCCGTATGTAGCCGCTGCTGATGTAGCGCCGCTGCAAAGCGCCGAGCTGTACGATCCTCGCGACGACAGCTTCATCGCACTGCCGAATCCGATGGTCTCGCCGCGCGAGGAAGCAATCGCAGTTGCGATGCCGGGTGAAGGCGGCAAGATCCTCATCGCGGGCGGCGACAGCAAGGGCATCTTCCAGAACTCGATCGCCGATGCCGAGATCTTCGATCCGATCACGCAGAGCTTCAGCGCCACCGCTCCGATGAGTCTGTCGCGCGAGCTGGCCCGCGCGGTCGCGCTCGATCCGTCATCGGTGAACGGTCCGCTCGCGGGCGATGTGCTCGTGACGGGCGGGCTGAGCACCGTCGGAAATCTGGCGGGAGCATCGCTCAATTCGGCTGAGCTGTATGATCCGGTCGCAGGAAAATGGACCACCGTTGCAACGCCGATGGATTCTCCCCGCGTGTTGCACTCGATGACGCTGCTGACCAGCGGTCCTGCCGAGGGCCAGGTCCTGGTGCTGGGTGGCGTGGTGCTGCAAGGCAACGGCGGCCTCAAGAATCTCATCCGCAACAGCGTCGCGACTGCGGAGCTGTTCAATCCTTCGGATGGTTCCTTCAGCAAAGCCGCGAGCATGAGCGGGCCGCGCAGTGCGCATAGCGCGATCTTGCTCGATAAGGGACCCAACTCGGGCGACGTGCTGGTGGCCGGCGGCCAGAAATGCGTCGGCCCCGAATGCAATCCTGCTGATGCTCCGGTCGAGCTGTATGATCCGGCGACCGGCAAATGGAATCCGAGCAAGGCGAACATTTCGCCATCGCTCGGCGCGGTGCTCGGGGAAGTAGTACCAGTTCCCTAGCGTTCGAAGCGTGTTCTCATTTCGAGTAGCGAGAGGCGTGCATGAGGCGCGCCTCTCGCGCTTTTCCATCGCTTGTCGGCATCGATGACGACGCGCTAATGACATCACCATGGGCTCGCGACGCGTGCGAGCGATGGAGGTTCGTCATGAGCAGCGTGCTTGAATTGGAATCCACCCCGGAGATCCAGGACCTGCGCAAGAAGGTCGGCGATTTCCTGACCGAGTTCATCTACCCCAACGAAAAAATTCTCGATCGCTACGACGACTCCTCGCGCAAAACGATGAAGTCGATCCAGAACGAGGCCAAAAAGCGCGGATTATGGGCGCTCGGACTGCCCAAGGAGATCGGCGGCGGCGGATTGCCCTTCATGCATTACGTCTTCGTCAACGAGATCGTCGGGCGCAGCGAGTTCGCGATCGCGGGACTCGGAACCCACTCGGCGCAAGACGCGACGATGCTCTACCTCTATGGCAACGCCGAACAGAAGAAGCGCTGGCTGCAACCGCTGGTCAATGGCGATATCTATCCGTGCTTCTCGATGACGGAACCGGAGGTCTCGGGCGCAGATCCCACCGGCCTCCAGACGCGCGCAGTGCAGGACGGCGACGAATGGGTCATCAACGGCCACAAGTGGTTTACCAGCGGCGCCAATGTCGCGGCCTTCGCCACCGTTATGCTGGTGACCGAGCCGGACGCGCCGACTTACGAAAAGTTCAGCATGATCATCGTCCCCACCGATACCAAAGGCTTCAACATCATTCGGCCGGTGCCGGTGATGGGCGAGACTGCCGGCGGGCATTGTGAGATTCGCTACGAGGATTGCCGCGTGCCTCTCACCAATCTGCTCGGGCCGCGCGGGCAGGCCTTCAAGATCGCGCAGAAGCGGCTCGGCCCCGGCCGCATCTACCATTGCATGCGATGGCTCGGGCAGGCGCAGCGCGCGTTCGAGCTGATGTGCGAGCGCGCGCTCTCACGCAAAACCTTCGGCAGCACGTTGGCCGAGAAGCAGACGGTGCAGAACTGGATCGCGGATTCGGCGGCGGAGATTCAGGCGGCGCGACAGCTTACGCTTAACGCGGCGGCGAAAGTCGATGCCGGCGATGAGGCGCGCGTGGAGATTTCACTGATCAAGTTTTGGGGCGCGCGCGTGCTGCATGATGTCATCGATCGCGCGATCCAGGTGCATGGCGCGCTCGGCGTTTCGGAAGACACGCCGCTGGCGAAGATGTATCGGCATGCGCGCTTCGCGAGAATTTACGATGGTCCCGACGAGGTGCATCGGATGGTGGTAGCGCGGCGCATCCTGAAGGAGTTCAAGGAGGGGCGCAAATACGACTTCGGCCGCGGCGTCCGGTCGCATGGCTTCAAGACGGAACTGTAACGAGGAGAGACTACATTGGAGATTCGAATTCGCCCACTCGAAGAGCGCGACTTGCCGGAGGCGGACCGCATCATACGGCTCGCCTTCGGCACCTTTTTAGGATTGCCGGACCCGACGAAGACCTTCGGCGACAGTGACTTCGCATACACGCGTTTTCGCGCCGCCCCGGATTCGGCCTTGGCAGCGGAGGCCGATGGCAAGCTGGTGGGGTCGAATTTTGTAACCCGATGGGGAAGCTTCGGGTTTTTCGGACCGCTCTCGGTGGAACCGCGACTGTGGGAGCAAAAAGTTGCGCAGCGCCTGCTCGGACCCACGATGAACCTCTTCAAGAAATGGGGATGCCGCCACACCGGCCTCTTCACCTTCAGCCATAGCCCCAAGCATGCGGCGCTATACCAGAAGTTCGATTTCTGGTCACGCTTCCTCACACCCGTGATGTCAAAGCCGGTTGCGACCAAAACGCCTCAGCCTCGCTATGCGCGATTCTCCGAGCTATCGGAAGATCAGAAGCGACATACGCTGAGAGAATGCCGCGAACTGACGGACGCGATCTGCGAGGGTCTCGATGTTTCGCGCGAGATCCTGGCGGTCGATTCGCAACGCCTTGGCGATACGATCCTGCTACTCGATGGCTCAGGGGTATCAGCGTTCGGAGTTTGTCACGTCGGTCCGAAGACCGAAGCGGGAAGCGATGTCTGCTATGTAAAATTCGGGGCCTCGCGTCCCGGAGCTGCGGCTCGCAGCAACTTCGAGGCATTGCTCGACGCGTGCGAAGCGTTCACCGCGTCGCAAGGCATGGCGCGGCTATCTGCGGGTGTGAATATGAGCCGCCATGAGGCCTACCAAACGATGGTGCAGCGCCGATACCGCACCGACATGATGGGCGTGGCGATGCAGAGCGGAAATGATCCGGGCTTCAATCGGCCCGGCCTTTATATTCTGGACGATTGGCGATGAGAGGCGCGAACATCTGATACTCGCGGCGTTGTGAACGATCCTACAGCGCCTGGGAGCCACGCTCGCCGGTTCGGATGCGCACCACTTCTTCCATCGAGATCACGAAGATTTTGCCGTCGCCGATTCGGCCGGTGCGCGCCGCCCGCTCGATGGTTTCCACCACCTGCTGACTCAGCTCGTCCGCGACCACGATCTCGAGCTTCACCTTGGGCAGGAAATCCACCACGTATTCCGCGCCGCGATAAAGTTCGGTGTGGCCCTTCTGACGGCCGAAGCCTTTGACTTCGCTAACGGTGAGGCCCTGCACGCCGATGCTGGAGAGCGCCTCTTTCACCTCATCGAGCTTGAAAGGTTTAATGATCGCTATAACCATTTTCATTTTGGTTTGCCCAGCCCTCTCCTCAAGAACATAGGGTGCGCAGGTGGCGGCCCCTTCCTACCTTTTCCTTATATACCCGCTCTGACGCAAGCCCCCGCAAGCCCGAGCGATGCGCCTTCAGCCAGCCTTCGCTTTTTTGCCGATCTCGAAACGCTTCTCCTCGCCCGCCATCAAGCGGCGGATATTCTCCCGATGCCGAATCAGAACCAAGGCCGACATCACGATGGCGAGCAGTATATAGGGGCGCGGCATCGAGAGCGCCGCCACCACAGGCACCAGCACGATCGCGGCGACAATCGAGGCGAGCGACATGATGCGCGTGGTCGCGAGTGTGATGCCCCATGCCGACAGCGCGAACAGCAGCGGCATCGGCGCGAGCACCACCCATACGCCGAGCGACGCCGATAGTCCTTTGCCTCCACTGAATCGCAGGAACACTGAGCATATCGATCCAAGAAAGGCCGCGAGCGCTACCCATGCGAGAATCGCGGGAGGAAATCCCATCATGCGCGCGGCAGCAACCGGAAGCGCACCCTTGAGGACATCGCCGACGAACGTTATCGCGGCCGCGCTCGAGCCCCCCGCCCTCGCTACATTGGTCATGCCGATATTGCCGGAGCCGACCGCGCGCGGATCGAAGCCTCGCATCCTGCCGACGATGACACCGAATGGAATCGATCCGATGAGATAGGCGACAACGATCAGGATCGCGGTGGTCATCTAGGCGGTCCTCATCGAGGGGAAAATGGTCGGGGTGACTGGATTTGAACCAGCGACTCCTGCGTCCCGAACGCAGTGCTCTGGCCAGGCTGAGCTACACCCCGAAACTCGGGAACATTGGCCGAATGAAGACCGACCCGAATTTATAGCATCCATCGAAGCCTTGTGCGAACTCACTTGCGAGCGCGTATCCGCCTCGCGTTAATCATATGACATCTGACCTCAAGAGCGATGCATGATTTCGACGATGCTCTTGACATCGCGAGCGGTGCAAGGTCGAATCCAAGGGCCATTGTGGAGATGGAAAATTGTCGATGAAGAGATTTGTCTCGGCTGTTGCCGGTTTGTTCGCGCTCGGATGGTCGGGGATGGCGCTTGCGGACGCCACGACCATCGCCACGAGCTGTCCTCCCGCCAACTTCACCTGCGCATTCAGTGCCGCCGAGACCATGTCACTAGTGACCCCGAGGTCCGCGGGAACGCCCGGGCAACCTGACGTATACATCGGTTACATGTTTTTCGATGGATCGGGAAACGTGACGATAACTGGGACTGAGAACGTGAACGGAATTGTCGGTCAAATCGGAACTGTTCCGAAAGGATCGTCAATTCCCGTGCTCTCCGGCTCCTGCGCCGCTGGCGCCAATGGGCAACCGGCGACCGTCACCTTAAGCGACGGCCAAGGCGAAATATCGTTCGTCACGGATTCCACTGGCACGGAGTTGCAATTCATCCTCAGCAAGGACCAGAACACCACCACCGCCAAGAGTCCCACCAACAGCGTCAGAGTCGGAGTTTGCCGCAAGCAGTAGGCGCCGGTGTCGCAACAACATACAGGCGCAACCTCGCGGATCCTCCTGAGACTCGCGGTCGTGGCCGGCTACGCCGCTTTGATGATGGCGAGTCTGTTGGGACCAACATCATCGCGCGCGCAAATACTTGCGACACCCACCGTCGCGTCTACGCCTACCGCCACGCCGACAACTGTCGCCAGCAACCTGACCGTAAATCCCCGCCAGCTGGTGTTTGGTTTTCAGGATGTACTGCCGCCCGACGGCGCGCCCAGCAAGCCGAAGAACATCGTGCTTAGCGTCGCGAGGAATCAGCCGCAAGCGGTGACCATCGAGCAGCCGCTGATGACCTCGGATCCGGCCGAGTTCATTGTTCAATCCAATAGCTGCTCGGTGATCGCGCCCGGGACCTCATGCCCCGTGCCGATCGTTTTTCAGCCCAATGGCGCGCGGAAGCGAACTGCGATGCTACTGATCACCAGCAACGCCAACAATGGCGTTCAGAGCGTTAATCTCATCGGTCATGGCAAACAGGGCGTGATTAGTTTCCACCCCGACGCGCTGAGTTTCCCCGTCGCCGACGTGGGCGCGCCACCGGGCGCCAGTAAGTCGGTCACCATTATCAACAAGAATGCGGTGAAATTGACGATTGAGGCGATCACATCGAGTAACCCGGACGCCTTCCCTATCACCAGCAGTTGCCCGGGCACCCTGCAACCCAGCGCGCAATGCACCGTCAGCGCGAGTTTCGCGGCCGATCGCAACGGCGGGATCAGAGGTTATATCAACGTCGTCAATAACTCGGCGGGACCTGACAGGATCAGGTTATCGGGAAGCGGCAGAGGCGGGCCGACCACGACGCGCACCGCAACTCCAAGCCGCACGCCGACGCCGACTGCGATGCCCACCCCGGACCCGTTTACGCTGCGCGCGTTCCCCGTCATTCATTAAGGGAAATCAAGCACAGCTATTGATTGGGTGCATGCGCGTGCGCGATCAGATCGCGCATCTCAGCGACGATCTTGCTGTAATCTTTCTCGCCGAAAATCCCCGAGCCCGATACGAACACGTTGGCTCCCGCGGCTTTCACGTCGGCGATGTTGTCGGCCTTCACCCCGCCATCGATCTCGACATCGACCGAAAGACCGCGCCGCTTCAGCTCGCGGCGAACCTCGCGCAGCTTTTGCAGCGACGCCGGGATGAACTCCTGCCCGCCGAATCCCGGATGCACGCTCATGATGAGAATCATGTCGAGATGCTCGGCGGCCGCAATCACGCGATCGATGGAGGTCTCTGGATTGACGCCGATCGAGGCGCGCGCGCCGAGCTCGCGAATTCTCTTCGCCATTTTGGGAATGTCTGGACATACTTCGCAATGCACCGAGACCGAATTGGCGCCCGACTTGATGAAAACCTCGACGTATTTTTCCGGCTCGCTGATCATCAGATGCGCATCGAGCGGCAGCTTGGTGATCTTGCGAATCGCCTGCAGGATCGGCACGCCCATCGAAATGTTCGGCACGAAGTGGCCGTCCATCACATCGAAATGAAGAAGGTCGGCGCCCGCGCGCTCGACCGCGTGAACCTCTTCTCCCAAGCGCGCGAAGTCGGCGGCGAGCAGTGATGGCGCGATTTTGTCGGACGGCTGCATCCTCGCAAAGATAGCCTCTCGGCGCGGTGCCCGCAAAGTTCAGCGGCGCAAAATCCGCGCGGCGAAGAATCCATCGAGCCCCGAATGATCGGGCCGCGTCAGCAGCGTGCCATCCTCACGAAGTAGATCGGCTATCTGTTCATGCGCGGTAGGATGCGCGTCGATTTCGTATTGGGGATTTTCGGCCAGGAACTGCGCGCCGACACCCTGCCCTTCCTCGGGCATCAGACTACAAACCGAATAGACCATCGCACCGCCGGGACGGAGGAGCGCGGCGGCGTTGCGCAGCATCCGAAGTTGCAGGAGCGCCATCCGCGCAGGATCGGTCGGCTTGAGACGCCATCGAATCTCCGGATGCTGCCTGAGTGTGCCGGTCCCGGCGCATGGCGCATCGAGTAGGACATACTCGAAGCTCGCGGGCCGCAGCGGAACCGCATTGGCGACATCGGCGCGTGCGAAGAAGAGATTCCTATGACCGAGACGTTCCGCGACTCCGCGCATGTTTCGAAGCCCGGCAAGGTTGAGATCGAGCGCGATCACGCGGCCTCGCTCGCCGAGGAGTTCCGCGAGATGCGTCGCCTTGCCGCCGGGCGCCGCGGAGCAATCAACTACAGTGGCACCACGCGCCGGCCCGAGCATCCGCGCAATGATTTGCGACGCCTCCGATTGCACATGAAAGAGTCCCTCGCGAAAACTTTCCGAATCGAGATGAGGCGAGCCCCGGAGAATCACCGTTTCGGGAAAGCGCCCCTCGGCAACGACCTCAAGGCCGTCGCTCTTGATGCGCGCCAGAATCTCTTCGCGAGATCCGCCCGAAAGGTTGAGACGAATCGCGGTCGGCGCGGCCTCATTGTCGGCGGCCATCAGCGATTCGGCATCGACGCGGCCGAAGCTGGCGATGAATCGCTCCGCCATCCAGCGAGGATGCGAATATTTCAGCGCGAGCGAACCGACCTCATCGTTGGCAATCTCGAAAGACGGCATGCGCTGACGAGTGGCCTTGCGCAACACCGCATTGACGAACCCAGAAGCGTCGCGCGTGCGTCGCTCGGAGTTTGCGATCGTCACGGCGGTGTCGACGGCGGCATGTTGAGGGACGCGGTCAAGATGACGAAGCTGAAAAAGTCCGAGGCGGAGAATCTCGAGCACGGCGGCATCGATCTTCGAAAGTGGCCGCGCGGCGAGCCGTTCGATTTCGAAATCCAGTTGCGCGCGCCATGCAACCGTTCCGAGAACCATCAGCGTGATGAGGCGGCGATCGTTGAGCTCGAACTCGGGAAGGCGGCTGCCGAGGAGCGCATCAGCGTAGGCGCCCTTGTGATTGACCCGGAACAGAATCTCCAACGCGGCTTTGCGCGCCGCTATGCCTGCGGATTCCTTTTTCGCGGTCGCCAAGTCAGGCGCCTAATTTCTGCCAAACCGCGAGGTGACGCCCGCGCGCCCAGTCGCCCGCGCGCATGCGCTTGCGGCCGGGTGCCTGCACCTCGAGCAATTCGAGCGCGCCCTCGCCGCATCTCACGATTGGATTCGCGCCCATGCTCACGATGGTGCCCGCCGCCGCATCGCTATCCGAAGCGACCACTCGTGCGCGGTAGATCATCAAGTCGACGCCGCCGAATGTAGTCCGCGCGACCGGCCACGGATCGTAGGCGCGCGTCATTCGCTCGATCTGGACGGCGGGCAGTCGCCAATCGATAATCGCGTCCGCCTTGGTGATGATTTTGGTGTAAGTCGCGCGGCTCTCATCCTGCGGTGTTTCGGTCAGCTCACCGCGACGAAGTTTCTCCAGCGCCTCCAGCAGCGCGTCGGCGCCGAGATCCGCGAGCTTGCTCTTGAGTGAGCCGGTGGTCTCGTCATTGGCGATCGGAATCGCGCGCGTATGCAGCATCGCGCCCGCATCCATTTGCTCGATGACGCGCATGATGGTGACGCCGGTCTCGCGATCGCCGGCGAGAATCGCTCCCTCGATAGGCGCCGCACCGCGATGACGCGGCAGCAGCGACGCATGCACATTGATAGGCATGATGCGCGGCGCTGCGAGGACAGCATTCGGCAGGATGCGACCGTACGCGGCCACCACCAGCAGATCCGGCTCGAATGCTCTCAACTGCGCGAGAAATTCCGGGGTGCGAATTTTGGTCGGCTTCAGCGTCGAGATCCCATGATGCGCCGCGATCGCCGCGACCTCCGATGGTTGCGGCTTCTGGCCGCGCCCGCGCGGTTGATCGGGCCGCGTCACTACGCCGACGACATGAAAATCATCGCCGGCCGCGCCGACCAATCGATCGAGGACGTGGGCTGCCAACTCCGGCGTGCCCATGAAGACAATTTTCAGCGGCTGCGACGGGTTCAGATCTGGACCGAGGGCGGCCTCGCCTTCTCGTAGGTGCCGTCTTTGATCATTTTCTTGACTTTGCGTTTGTATATCTCGCGCTTGAGCCGGCTGATGCGATCGATGAAAAGTTTGCCCTCAAGATGATCGATCTCATGCTGGAGCGCGACGGCGAGCAAATCATCCGCCTCGATTTCGATTTGCTTCTGATCGGGCGTCCACGCGCGCACCAGCACCTTGGCCGCGCGCTTCACGTCGGCGGTGAAATCGACGATCGACAGACATCCCTCTTCCCAGATGATCGACCCCTCGGCCTCGACGATCTCCGGATTGATCAGCTTGAGCAGGGTCTTGCCGGGATTGTCGTGATCGGTATCGAGCACGATGACGCGCTGCGAGGAGCCGACCTGTGGCGCGGCGAGGCCAACGCCGGGCGCCGCGTACATCGTCTGAGTCATGCTGTCGATGAAGCTCGCGAGTTTGCCGTCGATGTTCGCGACCTCTTTCGCGGGCTCCTTCAGCGAGGCGTCGGGATATTTCAAAATTCTGAGCAGTGCCATTTGTATGGAAGGCGCAGCTCGTCGAGCTGATCCCAACGGGCATTCTATCAAACGAGAAAAAGCCTACAAAGCGGGCTTCCCGCGCGATTCACGCAGCCATGCCGTGCTTGGCGAGGAAACTTTCCATCGCGCGCACGCATTCCTCGGGCCTCTCGATTTGCAGAAAATGGGTGGTATCGGGAATCGCCTCGTACTCGACCGCCGTCTCCTCCGCGACTGCTTTGCTTAGCAACCCGGGCACGCTCGCGCCTTCGATATGCGGATCGGCGCCGATCAATTTCACCGGCGCTTTCACCTGGCCGAGTTTCACCCATAACGTGGGATCGCGATTTTCCTCGAACACGCGCGCCTCCAGCTCGCGCGGGCATGCGAGGATCCACTCGCCGCTCGATGGCTCCTCGCGGAGCGTCGCGCGCGCCATCATTTCATAGGCCTCCGGGCGCCATCGCGAGAAGACTGGCCGAGACGCCAACTGCTTCGCGAAATCGTGCGGCGTCGGATAGCGCTCGGTGCGCTTGCGTGCGCGAACTGCGAGCAGATCCTTGTCGCCCTGCTGAGCGTCGCGCAGCGGATGGCCATCGCGCGGATAGATCGGCGGATCGAAAAGCACCAGCGCGCGCCATCGCGCTTGATGCTCCACCGCATGACGAATCGCAACTAGTCCCGAAAGCGAATGGAAGACGCCGGCGATCGGCTTGCTGCCAAATTCGCGCTGAACCTCGCCCAATATGCGCTCGAGGTCGACGACAAAATGCGCCATGTCGTGGCCCGCGCCGCCATGCAAGAGATTCTCGCCATGATTGCGTACGTCGAAAACGACTAGGTCGTAGCGATCGCGCAGCAGATTCCAGAACGGAAAATATGCGTTCGTCGCGAGGCCGTTGCCGTGGCTGAGCACCAGCCGCGGACCCGCCGGATTTCCATGGCGGCGGACTCGAATGATCGCGCCATCATCCATTTTGAGGTCGAGGACACGATTCGGCTTCGACAATTGGGCAGTCTCGCCCATCAAGGGTTTCGGTTGGTCATTCACCAGCTAATTTTCTCAGAGCATGCGAACGGGGTCGATATCGATGCCGAGATAAACATTGCTTTGGCGGGCGCGCGGCGCAAGGCTCGCCTGCATCGCGGAGAGCGCGGTGCGCAGCGCGGTGAGATTTTCAGACTTCACCATCACCTGCCATCGATAGCGCTTCTTGATGCGCTCGATGGGCGCGGGAGCGGGACCGAGCACGCGGATAACGTCGAGGGAGGCGGTCCTTCGATACGCACTAGCGGCGCGGGCGAGCGCGTGCGCAGCCGACGTCGCGATGCGCGAGACTGCATCGGGGTCCTCGCCCTCGATACGCACCATCGCGAGCTTGGCGAACGGCGGATAGGAAAGTTCGCGGCGTAGTTCCAGTTCGCGGCGGATGAAGCGCGCGTAATCCTGCTCGCGCGCGGCGCGGATACTGTAGTGATGCGGCGCGTAGGTCTGGATGATCACGCGGCCAGCGCGTTCGCCGCGTCCCGCGCGCCCTGCGACCTGCGTCAGCAACTGGAACGTTCGTTCAGCCGATCGAAAATCGGGAAGGTTGAGCGACGCATCGGCAAAGATTACGGCGGCCAGCGTCACGCCGGGAAAATCGAAGCCCTTGGTGATCATCTGCGTGCCTACCAGGACGTCGATTTCGCCCGCGCGCAGCGCTGCCAGGATATCGGCGCGCGCGCCCTTGCGCCCGCTGGTGTCGCTGTCCATGCGCTCGATTCTCGCCGTCGGCATCATCTCAACGAGCGCCGATTGCAGCCGTTCAGTGCCGTAGCCCTGCCCACTTAGGCCGAGTTCGTTGCATTCGGGACATTGCTCGGGGGCGGCCGATCGATTGCCGCAATAGTGGCATCGCAGCGAGCGGTCGCGCAGATGGAACGTCATGCTGACGCTGCAGTTGGCGCATGCGATGACGTTGCCGCACACGTTGCACTGAAGAAAATTGTGGTAGCCGCGACGGTTGAGGAAGACCATGCTCTGGCCGCCGGATGCGAGGTTCGCGCGCAGCGCGGCGGTCAGCTCGGGCGAGAGCGGCACCGCGTCGGGTTTCTTCTCGGCCGGCTTAGCTGCGCGCGCCTGTGCGAGTCCGAGGCGCAGATCGATTACCTCGACGCTGGCCATCGCGCGATCGTTGACGCGTCGAGGAAGCCGCAGCAGGTGGTAGCGCCCTCGCCGGGTATTCGCGAATGATTCCGCCGACGGGGTCGCGGACCCAAGCACCACCGGGCATCGCGTGAAACGCGCGAGCACCACCGCGAGGTCGCGGGCGTGGTAGCGGATGCCTTCCTCATTTTTGTATGCGGGGTCGTGCTCTTCGTCGACGACAATTAGTCCGGCATCGTGCAGCGGCGCGAAAATCAGCGAGCGCGGCCCGATCATGATGCGGGCCTCGCCCGCCAGCGCCGCAGTCCAGCTCGCCCATCGCTCGCTGACGTTCTGCGCGCTATGCGCGATTCCGACCAGCGATCCGAAGCGCGCTCGAAACGACCTCACAACTTCATCGGCGAGAGCGATCTCCGGCACCATCACGATGACGTTGCGCCCGGCGGCCAGTGCGCGCGCGGTGAGTTGCAGATAGACCTCGGTCTTGCCGCTTCCGGTCACGCCATGAAGGAGGAAACTTTCGTAGCGTTTCTCCTCCATCGGATGCGCGACGGCTTCGATCGCGGCGCGCTGCTCGGGAGTGAGATCGTACGGTGCCGACGCGCCCGGCATCGCGCCATTCGTCGCCGATGGAATTCTCACGGCTGGGACGGGAATCTCCATCCGCACGACGCCGCGGCGTTCGAGGATTTTCAGCGCGAGTTTCGCACCGGAGACGCGATGCTCGATTTCCGACGTCGCGAGACTTCCGCCAGCCGACGCAATTGCGCCAACGACCTCGCGCTGCTTCTTTCCACGCATCGGCTCCGCATCAACATCGCGCGCAAGATGAACGATGGGATCGCTCGCATCGCGATGGCGGCCGCGGGTCGAGTCGACCGCTTCGACAATCGCTTCGGCCACCAGCGCGCTAAGCGCAGAGGCCACCGCGCGCTCAGTGCCCAACCGCGCTAGCTGGCGTGAATTGAGCGGATGTTTTGTGATCGCCTCGACCATCTTGTGTTCGAGATCAGTAAACGCCGCTTGCCGCAGCGCATCGGGTTGCCGCGCGAGCTTATAGAACAGCCGCGACTCAACTCGCGCGACGGCGGGAATCACGCTGCGATAAACTTCCGCCAGCGGCACCATGTAGTAGGTCGCGAGGAATTCCATCATCTGAAGATGCGCGCGATCGAACAGCGGGCGCGGCTCGAGCAATTCGAGGATCGACTTCAGATGCCCGTTGGCGCCGGGAAAGCTCGCTGCGGTTTCCAGCACCACGCCGGTGACCTTGCGGGAACGCAGCGGCGCGAGCACGCGATGGCCAGGGCGCACGCGTCCTTCCATCTCGGGTGGAACTGAATATGTCAGTTCCCCGATCCCCCGGACCGCTCCAACGACGACCATCCGAACTTGCATTGAATTTCCGCTGCGAGGGCCCGCGCGCGTCGCAGGGAGAGAAATTTACCTCGCGCGGGAGATCTTATCATCGACAATGCTCGCAACTTTCCACAGAAAAAAAAGACGCGCATCTTGACTCTCGATGCGCGCCTTCGCAGCGATTCTAAATCAGCGTTAGAGGCTCATCGATTTGATGGCGCACTCACTCGCCTGCGCCGCCCGGTCATCTCCCGATGCCCTGGAGCGGGACGGTTTGGTTTGCATTCGTCGCGTTGTCGAAGATCGTAAGCTGGTCGAACTTTTGACCGGAGGAAGCCGGAAAAAACTCCATGAATAGCGAGCACTTTCGTCTCGGCAACAACTGCGCAGGGCAGTTAGTGCCGACAGGTTGCCGAAACCCGAATTCCTGCGGATTTGCTAGCGGGACCGTTGCAAACGGGGATCCGAATGTGATCGATGGCCCGCCCTTCTTGGCCGGATTGCTGAGCGTGAGTGCTATGAATTTGGCCCTCCCAACGCGCACCTTGCCGAAATTGATGCTGCTGGGCGCAACCTTCAGCGCGACCGGCACCGTGATCGGAGTTGGGGTCGCAGTTGGCGTGAGGGTTGCCGTAACGGTCGATGTGGCTGTCGCGGTTGCGGTTGCCGTCGGCGTGCTAGTCGACGTTGCAGTCGCAGTGGCAGTGGAAACGTCCACGGCTACGGGTTGGGACGGAATCCCGTTTGCGACGACAACCAATTTGCTCGCGCCGGTTTCGATGCTCGCGGGAACATCGAACTCAGTCGAAACCGGCGTGTTGCCCGTCGCCACCGCCATCGTGCTGTGGCTATGAGTATGGGCGTAAAAGACGTGCCCCGTCACATTATTGGTAATTCGCACCAATGGATAGTTGGTAGCGGCCTGATAATCGTCTCCATACGCAACAGCTTGTGACAAACCGTTGAATTGCGTACCGGTCAATGAGTAGTTCGTCCCGCCAGGAGCTACCTGAGTTGGAGAACTGCTAATGGTCGGAGCCCATGACGAATTGGGAGTTCCCGCGGGCGTCTAGATCTGAACATAGTTGTACTGATTGGTGTACATGACCTGGCCGGTGGGTAGCAGCAGCAAGCGGCCGGTGTACGAAGGAGAAGAGGACGCGTTGACGGCCTCATTCACCTGCGTCAGGTTGGTCCCATCGAACTCGAAAAATTCGGTTGGGCTGCTATAGATCGGCGAAGCCGCGACTAGGACATTGCCGTCGGGGAGCAGCGCCGCAGGAGCATCAGCCGCTTCCAATTGTTTGCCCGACAGGGTGGGAAAGGTGGGCCCGCTCGACCACGAACCGGTGCTGGTGTTGTAGATGTCGTTGAAACCGGTGCCCCCTCCCGCGAAGAGGGTGCCGTCGGGACGCAGTATCGCCGGTCCGATTTCATCGTAGGGCGTGTTGTTCTGGGGGTTATTGTCGAGGTTAACCAGCGGGTCCGGTGCGGTTCCGGCGCTGCTCCAAGCCTGCGAGGCGGAACTATAAGTCAGGGCCGGAGTTTCGCTACTATCACTCGAATTATAAATCTCTAAGGTCAGAACCGTGCCATTCGGCAGCAGGTTCCATCCTTCCTCGTCATTATATGGATCAGCGGATTTGCCGGTCGGGGTGAAAGGGCTGTTAAAGGTTGGCGGGTTCGTGCTGGCGTTTAAGGTTGCGACCTGGTCATCGAGTGGGTGTGCGATCATAAACGTCCCGTCCGGAAGAACCACGGACTGAGCATCGCCGATCTGGGTCCATCCGCTGGGAGCCGTTATGCAGGTCCAACTGTCGGCGACCGGATCATAGATGGCGCCCTGATCGGTCAAAACGTCAGGGCTGTTATTTGGTGCGTAATCGTAGTTGTAATTGTATTCGCCGCCGATCACGACCAACCGGCCATCAGGTAGCACAGCCGAGGCATAGTAATATGGCGAATAGACGGTATCCGCGGATGCGCCGGGATAACCGTTGGGGCAGGCCGGCGGTGACGCCACCTGGGTCCAGGTTCCATTGATATAACTGCCAGTGTCATCGGGAGTGAACTTCCACCAGTCGATAACATTCTCGATGTTACTGTCCTGGGCTAGAACCGTGCCGTCGGTGAGCAGGAATACGCTGCCGGGGAAAAAGCCGTTGGGGCCAACGGAAGTGTGCGCTTGAGGCTGATCGTTCAAGGGCGTCCACGTACCAGACGTCACGCTGGGTGCATTTAGAGCCGGCTGCGTGGTGAGCGGGGACGCGGAGGGTCCGGACCCAGGTTGGGCGCCGGACTTGAACCCAATAGCGTGAGGCGGTAGAGAAGCCACCTTTTGCACCTGGGCAATACGCGACAAGGCGCGCGGCGCGGCCACTATAGTGACCGCCAAGGTCGCGAGCACGGATAAGCAAAGGAGCGCCAGCGCGCCGATTCGAACCCTCCCCCCGGATAAGTCCAATGGTCGTCCCCCTCGAGCTCGAGCGGTTGCAATTCCGCCCAAAAGCGCAAATCACCCTGCACTTTTGGCCGTCTTAAGTCGAGCGGGGATAGCGGGGATAAATGAAGCGAGCGCCCGCAAAGAGCCGGATGTGATGCGAGCTTTCATGCGCGCCGCTACTCTGATTGAATCGATACTCGCGCGGCTCACGGCCGTCGCGAAACGGGAATCTTTATCATGTTGCGTTTTCTTACTGCCGGCGAATCGCACGGCCCCGAATTGGTCGCCGTTGTAGAAGGCGTGCCGTCCGGCTTCGACATCAATATTGCGAATATCAATGCGGACCTCGCGCGACGCCAGAAAGGCTACGGACGTGGCGGCAGGATGCTCATCGAAAAAGATGAAGTGCGGCCCGTTTCCGGCATTCGCTTCGGGCGCAGCATGGGCAGCCCGATCACCTTCATCATCGAGAATCGCGATTACAAAAATTGGCAGAAGCGGATGTCGGCCGACCCCAACGATCGCGGCGAGGCCACTATCGTCACGCGCCCGCGCCCCGGTCATGCCGACCTCGCGGGTGTGTTGAAATATAATCTCGAGGACATCCGCGATGTGCTCGAGCGCGCCTCGGCGCGCGAGACCACCGCGCGGGTTGCAATCGGCGCGCTGACCAAGGAACTCCTCGCCCCATTCGGCATCGAGGTTCTAGGATATTGCGTCAGCATCGGCGCGACAGAAGCGAAAACTCCCGACCACCTTCCCATCGATGAGCTGCGGCGCATTACCGAGGAATCGCAAGTGCGGATGGCGGATGCGGAAGCCGAGCGCGCCGTTATCGCCGAAATCGACGCATGCAAAAAAACCGGCGACACGCTGGGCGGTGTGGTCGAAGTTATCGCCACCGGACTTCCGGTTGGTCTCGGTAGTCATGTGCAGTGGGATCGCAAGCTCGATGGACGTCTCGCGCACGCTCTGCTGAGCCTGCAGGCGGTCAAGGGTGTCGAGCTGGGATGGGGATTCAAGGCGGCGCGCGTGCGCGGCTCCGAGCTGCACGACGAAATTGGTTACGACCGCGAGGAAAGCCGCTTCATTCGGCATTCGAACAACTCGGGCGGCACCGAGGGCGGAATGTCGACCGGAGAGCCGCTGCGAGTGCGCGTCGCGTTCAAGCCGCTCTCAACCCTTATGCGGCCGCTGCGTTCGGTCGATATCAAGAGCAAGGCCGAAGCGGTGGGCGCCATCGAGCGCTCCGACGTATGCGCGATTCCGGCTGCGGCCGTGATCGCGGAAACGGTGGTGGCATTCGAGGTAGCGAACAGCTTCTTCGAAAAATTCGGCGGCGATTCGCTGGTCGAGATAATGCGCAACTATCGCGGCTACCTGGAACAGGTCCGCAACTACTAGTTTTCTATACGTCCGCCACCCTGCGATTTCGTTCTTCCATGGCTCAGGCTCCTCTCTTGATTCGCTTCTCGGAGTCAGAAGACCTCTAGGCGACAACCCGCTGGCCGTAAGGCGAAATCAATGTCCAAGGCTCCTCGCCCAACGCCGATCCGGGCGGATTCAACTCTCGGCCAATACGTACCCGAAATGACTCCTGACCCACGATGCGTGGCCCGCCCAAGAACTCGCGCAGATCGGTCGGCACCAATTCGATCACACCGTGTTCGAAATGTTCGCGCCTGAATAGCGCGAAAAGCCGATCTTCAAGTTCCTTTCTACTCTTCTCGTCTCCGAGACCTGGATTGACGAAATAAACCTTCCTCAACGAGATGTTTTCTTGGAGCCCCGCGGCGAGCAAGTAACGGAAATGCTGGTCAGTCGGGGGAATCGAATAACCGATGATGACTAGCCGGGTCGCTGTGCTTAGCGCCGAGACCGCCGCGTCCCTGACTGCAGACAAATAGCCCGCGAAGGTCTTCTGCCAAGTTGGCGCGACTAGTACGGGCACAGATCCGCTTTCCCGTAGCTCGTTGTAACTCTGAAAGGCCACTATCTCTCGATCAAACCCCCGGACTATTCCGTTGGGAAGTGTATCTATTTCGTTAGGCGATTCGACCAAACGCTCGGCCATTCGTCCCCAAGAGACTGAACCATGAATCTTCAAAACGCGGATCCCGTCCCGCGCCCGTTGCGCACTAGTCAAGCCCTCGCGAGTGGTCCACCCGGTGTATCGGTCAACACCGTGAGAAAACGACACGCCGAGCGAGCGGAGAGTATCTTCAACCAGCGTGTCATAGTTAAAAGTTATGATCGTGTCGCGTCGATTGGGTCCACCCATGTTGAAATAACTGCCTATAACGCCGACGTACAGGTGGTAGGGTGGACACGCGTACCATTCCGCCTTCGGTTGTCCCGCGCCCACCTGTCGCTGGACGTGGGTCGGTGCTGCGATCCAGTCTTCGGGCGCCTTCCACCCGGTAACGCCACTCGTTCCAACGACAAACCGCTGGTGCTCTAGAATTGCGGGCGCTGCAGAACGCGCGAAATCCAGGGTTGCAGCGATCGCCAGAATCATCGCTTGCGCCAATTCCTCTCCGCCATTAGCGGACGCCAAGCTGAATAGTTCTTCTACGTTTTCCAACTCCAACGGAATGCGGTAACCGGCGGCTGAGGCTCGTAATCGGAAGGCAAGTACTTGTTCGATCGCCTGCACTTCGCGCTCTCGACCTCCTTGACCTTCAAGCCAATCAGCCGCGTCACGCATTCGATTCATGAAATCGCGGATCAACGGGAATCCCGCCTCGGCCGAAAATCCTGCTCCCAGAATGTAGACGTTGTGATCGTTGTTCGCCTTCGTTGCCACCGCTTCCCTCAACTCGCCGTCGCGCTCACGCTTGCCGATACTACGGAACGGCCATCTCTCGCGACCAGGGCCCGATGCGAAATCGTCCGCCAACTAACCTCGCGAGCGATGACGCTTTGGGCCTCCTCTCTCCCCAAGGAAAATGATCTGTAAAACGAGACGAAGGCCCGTTGGACGCGCACAGAGCGCCGCGTAATTTTAGGGCTCGGGCGGGATGACCCGCCCCAAATCCACTACCAAGTTGCGCAATAGGTCCTTTACACCTTGGTCCGTATTGACGTGTTGCGCATTTGTTGCGGCTTTCTGAAGAACGTCCATCAACTTACGCAATGCTTCTTCCAAGTCTTCGGTAGTTGAGTCAGCCATCAATAATCTTAATCCTCCCTGAGAGAGTCTTTTGCTACCACTCGCTGTTTGGTTAAGCCCCGCCGCGGTGTCTTTATCCCCGACTCGCGAGTCGATTCCATTGCCGAGGAGAACCTTCCAGCCACATCGGGCGACTCACTTTCCCCAACCCGAAATGATAGCAACCGAGATTAAGACTCGGCAAATTTCGGTTCGCCAAGAATCGATCGGCGATACGCCACCGGTGCGGTTCAATCGCGTTATCATTCGGGTTCCTGCGACGGCGGAGTTCGAGATGGTGGCGGCGCGCTATCCCGTGTTCCGCATTGTCGTGGAGTGAATCGCCGGCAATCGCAGTTAAAGGACGCCTCGCGGCTTCCCTTTGGACAGGAACTGCCTCAGCATCTTGAAATACGCATCCTGACGGTCATTTTGTAGAAGGTAAATCCGGGTTAAGATCTAATTCCTTATGGCGCCGCGCCTCATCCTAACCGGGTTCATGGGAACCGGCAAAAGCTCGATCGCGCCGATCCTCGCGCGCCGATTGGCGTGGGACTATATCGACAGCGACGAAGTCCTGGTGGCGCGCGCAGGAAAACCGATCGCGGCGATTTTCGAGAGCGAGGGCGAAGCGCAATTCCGCAAACTCGAACGCGAGGTTATCGCCGATCTTTCGCGCGACACGCCGCGTTGTCCGCTATCGGGCAACCCGCGTCCCGCAGTCATCGCAACTGGAGGCGGGGTGCTGATGGATGACGCCAACTATCGCGCCTTGAATCGCGCGGGCGTAATCATTTGCCTCAGCGCGCGCCCCGAAGTGATCGCGCGCCGGGTGGGGAGATCGCGGATGCGGCGGCCCAAGCTGCTCGAAGGCGGTAAGCCGCTCGGCGAGCGCATCGCGGAGCTGATGGAGCAACGCAAGGAGGCATACTTGCGCGCCGAGGCGATCGTCGACACCTCGGACCTGAGCGTCGAGCGGGCGGCTGACAAAGTGCTCGCAGTTTTCATCCAACATGGAGCGCGGCGATGCGCACCTTCCGCGTAGAACTCGGGCGCGACTCTCATCCGGTGCACGTCGGGAGCGGAATTCTCGATCGCGTCGGTGAGCTTGCAGTCGACGCCGGCCTCAAACCCGGGCGGGCCGCGCTGATCTCGGATTCGAATGTCGCGAAGTTGTATGCGGGACGGGTAAGTTCATCATTAAAAGCCGCGGGCTTCGATGCCGTCGTCATCGACATTCCCGCAGGCGAGGCGAGCAAATCGCTTGAGATGCTCGCGACGCTCTACGACCGCATGACTGAGGCTGAGCTCGACCGCCAAAGCGTCGTGTTCGCGCTGGGAGGTGGCGTGACCGGAGACCTCGGAGCATTCGCCGCGGCGACCTACCTGCGAGGCATCGCGGTAGTCCAAATCCCTACCACCGTGGTCGCGCAGGTCGATTCGGCGCTGGGGGGCAAGAGCGGCGTCAATCATCGGCTGGCGAAGAATCTCATCGGCGCGTTCTATCAACCAAGGATGATCCTCGCCGACGTCGAGTCGCTAAAGACGCTGCCGGAGCGCGAATTTCGCGAAGGCCTCGCCGAGGTCATCAAGTACGGCGCCATCATGGACGCGGCGATGGTCACCGACCTCGAGCGCGATCTCGACGCTATCCTGCGCCGGGACGTAACGGTTCTCGAAGCGATAGTGGAGCGATCGCTCAAGCATAAAGCGTATGTGGTCGAAAACGATGAGCGCGAAGGCGGACTGCGTAAGATCCTCAACTTTGGGCATACCATCGGGCACGCGATTGAGGCATCGGCGGGTTACGGGCGATACCTCCATGGTGAGGCGGTCGCCATCGGCATGGTGGCGGCATGCGCGATTTCGCGGAAGTTCGCCGGCCTCGCGGAGGCGGAGAGTGATCGCATCGTAAAGCTGCTTCGGAAGGCGGGATTGCCCACTTCGATGGAATCGCGATGGCGGACCGAAGATTTCGAGCTTGCGCTTCGTCTAGATAAGAAGCGCGTAGAAAAGCAAATTGAGTTTGTGCTTATCGATCGTCTCGGCCACGCGCTCACCCGGAAAATACTGTTCGACGATATTCTTTCGGTCCTCGTCTAACGCAACTTTCTGTACCTTTTGCTCGTCTGTATTGAATATAACGCCCGAGTGAAGCGTCGTCTCAAGATAACGTAGTTATTTTTTTTGATGCTTATGATGCTCCAAAATTACCGATGCTTACCGAACCGAGGAGTTACCTGCGCAATAGCTCCTGACCGCCCGGTTATATGCGCTGCGTCACGAAGATATTTCGTAGTGTGCTAAGTAATGGGAACGAATCGTAGGACTAGCGTTCGTTGTCCGAAGAGTGTACTAGTTCTTATGTGGGCGCGTCGCGCGAGGACTAGGTCGTACGCGAGGGCGCAATTATCACGAGGCGGGGGGATGAGGTGACCTATGGATCGTATCGAGACCGTCAAAACCCGGGTTCTCACCGTTCAGGAAGTCTCCCGGTATCTCAGAGTGCATCCTTCGACCATCTACAGGATGCTGAAGAAGAACCAGTTGCCCGCCTTTCGAGTCGGCAGCGATTGGCGCTTCACCGTCGAGGCGATTGACAAGTGGCGCGCCGAGGCTGAACAGGGCGCATTGGGCAAGGCCGAAGAAGAGCAGATGGCCGAAGCCCAAACCCATCAGGCCGATCAGCAAGCCGCAAAGTAGTCGTCTCTCGCAAAATTCCGCGGGGTGCCGAGGTTGGTGCGGCGTATGAGCGCCGTAGCGATCCCTTCGCCCCGCGAGAATCTCACCTGTCGTGTGGTTCTAGCCTTGGAAGTATCGCCGCGGATTCTCGACCAGCATCGCGTTGATCTTCTCTTGGGAAACTCCGGCCTTCCGCAGTGCCGGTACGACATTCTGGAACACGTGCGAGGGCTTCCAGTTCTCGACCATTCGCGCCAACTGAGGCGTGATCTCGAGGCCGCGCCCGAGCCAGCATGCGACGCTGTCGTGCGACAGCACGATTTGCTTCTCGAAGCCGATCCCGCATAGCCCGATCAGCGAGGCCATGCGAAGCCTGTCCGGTTGCGCGAAGTCGAGCCCGAAGCGGTCGAAGCCGAGCAGCACTCCTTTGTCGAGCATGTCAGTGTGGTAGCGCAAGTCGGCTATCCCGCAGCTATGCCCGATGATGACCTTGCCCGGGTCGACGCCTTCCGAGGTAAAAATCGCGACCTGCTCGCGGCCCATCGTCCCTTCCTCAGTATGCGTGGTGATCGGCACGCCGGTACGCTTTTGCGCCCGCGCCGCCGCGCGCAGTGTGTTTTCCTCGTAGGGCGTGATCTGCCCTTTGCCGGTCGCGCATTTGATGATCCCGGCCTTGATGCCGGTATCTCCTATGCCCTTGGTAATCTCCCCTATATACACTTCGGTGATTTCCTCCACCGAGCGCTGCTTGAAGTATGCGGTATTGCCGAGGTCTTCCTTATAAAGACCGGTGGCGCACACGATGTTGACGCCCGATGCCGACCCGACTTCGGCCATGAAGCTGACATCGCGGCCAATATCCATCGGGCACGGATCGATCATCGATTCGAGGCCCAGGTCCTTCAGCGGCTTTAGTGTTTCGACGCAATTCTTGAGCGCGCTTTTGCGATCGAACTTGGGGACCGAGCAATCCAGCTCCCATCCCGCCCATCCAATCAGCAGATGCTCATGCATCAGGGTGGTGCCGAGCTTTTCCGGCGCGATGGTACCGGTGACCGTATTGATTTGTTTCATGGTCCGACTCCTTGGCGATCGTGACCCGAAACTAATTCCGAAGGATGGGCCGCGTCAAACAGTCTTTCAATTGGAATCGGCTTCCGGGAAGAAATCGGGATCCATCAACTGCTCGAGTGTCCATGGCGAGGTGGTAGGAATCATCTTCCAGTCGCTGCGCTTGAGGCCGATATCGGTAGCGGCTTCCCGGCGCCCATCAGGATAAACCTCTTTCGCAAACTCCTCGAACTTGCCGCGCAGTCCGGGAGACTGCTTAAGCACTCTTTCGATTTCATTGCGAGAACGGAGGATCGTAACTTTACGGCCGCGAGCGCGTCGCTGCTCGGGTTGATACTGCATCTTTAGAAGGTGCGCATAAAGCGTCGTGAGCCTTCGGAGAAGTTCGCGGCGTTCCGCACTGGCCATCGCCTCGAGCTCCTCTGCCAGATGCTCCCAATCGAGCCCGTCAAGGCTATGACCTCGCAGCAATGCGGCCTGACGCAGCAACCAGCCGTGATAGTCCTCTTCGGAAGTCACGGCCGATGCGAACTCCTCGAATCCTGTCGATGGTCGGCTCATATAGTTCCGAATATCACACGGGCAGTCACGACTGAACCTCTTTCTTGCCGAAGAAAGTCGACAAGATGATGAGCGCGACGCCCACCGAAATCGCGCTATCCGCTACGTTGAAGATGGGATAACTGGCGCCATAGTAGTGCACGCGGATGAAATCGATCACATGACCGCTTCGTAAGGCGCGGTCGATCAGATTGCCCGCCGCCCCCGCCAGGATGAGCGCCAATGCGAACGACGTCAGCGAAATTTCTTCAGTCCTGACTAGCAGCACCAACAGCACCACGATGGCGATCGCGGACAGCGCGCATAGCATCAACAGGCGCACGATGGGAGGCAGATTGACGAACATGCTGAAGGCGGCGCCCGGATTCTGGGTATACGTGATGTCGAACCAGTTCGGCACCACCGGGATGCTCTCGTAGAGCATCATGTGAGTGCTGACATATATTTTTGAAATCTGGTCGGCGATGATCAGCGGAATCGCGATAAGTCCGACCAGAGTTCCGAACGTCCGCCAACTGCGCGGCGGCTTAGCGCCGGCCTGAGTCATCGACGGTTCGGGGAAGGCGCTCACGCCGATGCGCCCACCACGGCGCGGCATCGCGGATCGAGTTCCGAACCGGAGTCATCTTCGAAGTACATCCAGCATCGCGGGCATTTTTTCCCGCTCGCTCGCGCACCAATCAGCAGCAGGGGAGCGCGCACGCCTTCATGGATGAACTCGCCCTGCGACTTAAGATCCTCGTCATTCTCGTGCTGCCAGCGCGGCGCCGCTTCCTCATCGCTCATGACCTCTACTTGGGAGACGACGAACAACTCCTTAAGAAGGTTCACGTCTTGCGCGGCAAATGGAGCACCACCATTCGATGTCGATGCGCTTGCGTCGGAGAGCTGACCCCAGTTGATTCGCACCGACGCTTCCAGCGGTGCTCCGATGGTTCCGGCCTGGCGCATCGTTTCGAGCAGCTTCATGGCCTCGCCGCGTACATCGAGGAGGCCTTCCCATCTCGCGAGGAGTTGCTCGTCGGTCCATTCGGGCTGCGGCGGCGCCAGCGTCAACAGATGCACGCTCGCGAGTTTCTCGCCCGGCATATGCGAGTAAACTTCGTCGGCCGTAAATGGAATCAGCACCGCGAGAATTCGCACCAGCGCATCGAGGACATTGTATAGCGCGGTCTGTGCCGAGCGGCGCTCGCGCGAATTCGCGCCCGAGCAGTAGAGCCGATCTCGCGCGACATCGATGAACAGCGAACTGAGATCGATAACCGCGAAGTTCAGCACGGCATTGTAAACGGCCTGAAAATCGAATGCCTCATACGCGCGGCGGATGTCCGCCTTGAGCTTCTCGGTGCGCGCCAACATGAAGCGATCGAACTCCAGCATGTCGCCATAGGCCACCGCATCGCGCGCCGGATCGAAATCCGCGATGTTGCCGAGCACGAAGCGGCAGGTGTTGCGAATCTTGCGATACGATTCGCCGACCGCGTCGTAAATCGTCTTGCCGAGATTCATGTCGGAGGAATAAACCAGCGAGGCGTACACGAGCCGGATCACATCGGCGCCGAGCCGATTCACCGCATCCTGCGCGTCCTCGGTGTTGCCCAGTGACTTCGACATCTTGCGGCCCTTCTCGTCGAGCGTCAGGCCGTGGCTAATGACATTTCGAAACGGCGCCGATTCACGCGTCGCGACCGCGCATACCAGCGACGAGCTGAACCATCCGCGCGCCTGCTCGACCGCTTCGAGGTACGCGTCGGCCGGCCAGCGCAGGTCGGGACGCATGCCCAGCACGGCGGCTTGCGAGCTGCCCGAATCGAACCAGACGTCGAGGATGTCGTCGCCCTTGCTGAATGACTCGCCGCTGCAGTTGGGGCATTTGGCGTTCGGCGCTTTGAAGTCGCTCGCGGCCCGGATGTACCACGCGTCGGTGCCTTCGCGCGCGAAGATTTCCTCGGCGACCTTCATCGAGGCGAGGTCGAGCATCACATTGGCGCACTGCTCGCACTTAAGCGCCGGAATCGGCACGCCCCACGCGCGCTGGCGCGAGATGCACCAGTCGGGCCGCGTCTCCGTCATATTGCGAATGCGATCGCGCGACCAAGTCGGGAACCATTGCGCGGCGTCGATTTCCGCGATCATCTTTTCGCGCAGACCCTGATGGTCGATGTTGATGAACCATTGCTCCGTCGCGAGGAAAATCAACGGATTGTGGCATCGCCAGCAATGCGGATAGCGATGCGCCAACGTCTCATCGTGCAGCAGCGCGCCGATCTTTTTCAGATGCTCGACGATGAGCGGATTCGCCTTGAAGACGTTCTGCCCTTGCCATTCGCCGCTGGTGAAAACCCCCGAGCCGTCAACCGGTGTCACCGGCTGAAGCCCATACTTCGTGCCGACCACAAAATCTTCGTAGCCGTGGCCGGGCGCGGTGTGCACGAGGCCGGTGCCGTCGTCAGCGGTGACGTGCGGCCCGTACATCAGCTTCACATCGCGCTCGAGGAACGGATGACGAAAGATGTCCTTGCCGTCGAGCGCCTTGAGCTCCTCGCGCGAGAGCGCGACTCCCTTCTCGACCTGAAGCCCAGTCGCCTTGATCACGGCCTCGGCGAGCTTCTCCGCCACGATGTAGTATTTGTCGCCTGACTTGAGCGCGACGTAATCGAAAGTCTCGTTGAGCGAGATTCCCAGATTCGCCGGCAGCGTCCACGGCGTCGTGGTCCAGATGACGGCGAACAACTTTCCCGCGTGATGCGCCGCCGAGAGTTCCGCACGGTCCGCATCTTCCGAGGCGAGCTTTCCCGCATCGCCGGCATTCGAGTTCAGTCGGAACGCGACGTAGATTGACGGCGACCGATGCTCCTCGTACTCGACTTCGGCCTCAGCCAGCGCAGTGCGGCAATCGAAGCACCAATGAACAGGGCGCAAACCGCGATAGACATACCCGAACTCGACGAGTTTGCGCAGCACGCCGATTTCGGCCGCCTCGTAGTCATTCGCCATCGTGAGGTATGGATTGAACCAGTCGCCGATGCATCCGAGACGGCGAAAGTCGGTGCGCTGCAAGTCGACCCACTTCTCGGCCTCGGCACGGCACAGCTTGCGCAGCTCAAGCTTCGGCATCGTGCGCGCTTTGGGGCCGAGTGCGCGCGACACCTTAAGCTCGATCGGCATGCCATGGCAGTCCCATCCCGGCACGAACGGCGAGCGATTTCCGAGCATCGAGCGCGAGCGCACCACGAAGTCCTTGAGAACCTTGTTGAGCGCGGTGCCGAGGTGCACGCGCCCGTTCGCGTAGGGCGGTCCGTCGTGCAGAATCCAAGTCTGCGCATCCTTGCGCGTTTCCATCAGGCGCACGTAGAGGTCCTGCTCATCCCACTTCTTGAGCATCTCGGGTTCCCGCTTGGGCAGATTCGCCTTCATCGGGAAATCGGTCTTGGGAAGTTGCAGGGTCGCTTTGTAATCGGTGTCTGGCACTGGATGCTCGCGCGCTGCGGCCGCTTGGGCGCCGCGTCCTTTCGATGATGTCGGAGCGATCAGATTAACTTAGGCATCGGCTCCGCGCGAGTGTCATACGACCCTGCGATCGCGAATCACCCGATGCTGAAGCTCGCGCCGATCATGCGCAGGCCGAGGCGGGCCGCGACGCGCTGCGAGGATCGATTCGACCGCGAGGTGCTGTAGAACAGCACGCGCCCGTCGAGGGGTGTCATCGAGGACCAACTTGCGGTCACCGCCGCAGCGAATCCGCGCGAACGAAATTTCGGGAACGTATAGACGCCGATTTCCGCACCGATGGCGCCGAGGCGAGCCGCGAACGCGATCGCTGCGACCTCCTCGCCTTCGATAGCGATGCACCATGGCTCCCATAAATCGGCGACGCTGATGAAGCCCGCATCAGACATCGATTGCGGCATTCCTTTATCGGCAAAGCGAGCGCGCAGTTGCTCGCCTTCCGCCGAATCGCCTCGCACGATGTTTGCCGCATGCTCGTACTTCATATGGTTGGGAAGCCTGTAGATCACGGCGGTTCCCACATGCAGAGGAACCCTGGACGCAGCTCCTACTGCGAACGGCGGGTTGTTGGAGAAAACATCGAGGAGCTTTCCTATACATTGAGGCAAGACAAATGGATCGCGCCACGGAGGCTCTTCGGCAGCGTTGGCGAGCAATTGGCTTGCCAGCGAATCCTCGACGTCGTCCCAGAGACGCGCGATGTTGCCTTGGGTGCATCCGGCGAAGAACAGACGCGGGCCGCAAGAGCGATCGGGATCGGTCTGCCGCTCGATGCGATTCGAGGCCGACATCACAAATAATGTTTCGACATCGATGTGCAACAGGCGCAGATCGTCGGCTTCCGCGTCACGGCCCATAGGCTTGACTAGGGTGCTCGGCGGTCTCAGCGGAGCAGCCGTCCTATGCCCTCTTCAATCGTCACGCGCGAATGCCAGCCCAGGATGCGCGAGGCCTGGGTAGTGTCGGCACGCGTATGGCGCATGTCGCCGGCGCGCCCTTCCATATAAATCCGCGGTCCGCCGATCAGTTCCGCGATGCGATTGACGCTGACGTTGTGGCCTGCCCCGACATTGATGGCGCGCCCGTCGGCAACCGATGCATCCATCGCAAGGACGTTCGCGGCAACGATATCGCTGACATGCGTGAAGTCGCGCGTCTGTTCCCCGTCCCCATGAATCTGCATCGGCTCGGCTCGCTTGCGCGCGGCCAGGAATGCCGAGACCACCGTGACATACGCGCCCTCCGACGCCATCCGCGGGCCGTAGACATTGAAGTAGCGCAGGGTGAGGGTTTCCATCGCGAACAACCGATGGAACATCCGCGTATATTGCTCGCCGACGTACTTCTGTAGCGCATACGGATTGAGCGGGTTGGGCGTCATGGTCTCGACCAGTGGCATCACGGCCTGATCGCCATATACAGATGATGATCCCGAATAGATGAACCTGCGTACCCTGGCGTCGCGCGCCGCGATGAGGACATTCAGAGTGCCGACCACATTGGTCATGTGGGTCTCGACCGGTTGGGCGATCGAAAGGGGAATGCGTGGAAGCGCGGCGACATGAAACACGCAATCGATGCCTTCGAAGGCGGGCCGGATAGCCTCGCCGTCGCGAATGTCGGCCTCGATCAGCTCGGCGCGAGGGTTCAGGTTCTTGCGGCTGCCGGTCGCGAAGATATCGATGACCCGCACCTTGAGGTCGCGCGCGAGGAGCTCATCGACCAGGTTGGAGCCGACGAAGCCGGCGCCTCCCGTAACCAATACGGTGCGCGGCGAACTCATCTTGAAAGGCGTCCGCCTCTGAATTGGGTAAATTGCGAGCGATGCGTCACTGGGTTAAACTTTGGGGTTCGTCTTAGCGGGATTTTGAGGCCTCGATGCTAACTGACTCTTCTCGAATAAAGCTCCTTAAGGAGCTGCTGGCGAACCGTATCCTCGTGATCGACGGCGCGTTCGGCACTTACATCCAAGGGCTCAACTTCGGCCCCGAGGACTTCGGCGGCCCGCAGTACGAAGGCTGCAACGAATATGTCGTGCTGACCCGCCCCGACGCGATTCGCCAGATGCATCGCAGCTTCCTCGAAGCCGGCGCGGACCTCGTCGAGACCGCCACTTTCGGCGCAATTCCCTACGTCCTCGGCGAGTACAGTCTCGCGGACAAAACCCACGAAATCAATCGACGCGCGGCCGAACTCGCTCGCCTTGAGGCCGACGCGTTCAGCACTCCCGACAAGCCGCGCTTCGTCATCGGCTCGATGGGCCCCGGCACCAAAACCATTTCGGTAACCGGCGGCATCACCTTCGACCAGGTCGCCGATGCATATGAGGAACAGGCCCTCGGCCTTATCGAGGGGGGCGTCGACGTTCTGCTGGTCGAGACGGTGCAAGATACCGTCAACGTCAAGGCGGTGCTGCTCGGCATCGAGCGAGCGATCCAGAAGACGGGCGCGCCGGTCGCGGTATCGGTTCAGGGAACCATCGAGACGATGGGCACCCTGCTCGCCGGCCAGGACATCGAGGCGTTTTACGTCTCGCTCGCGCATCGCGATCTTTTGTGGATGGGCCTCAACTGCGCGACCGGTCCCGACTTCATGACCGACCATCTGCGAACGCTCTCTGAAATTTGCCGCTTCGACGTCTCATGCGTCCCCAACGCCGGGCTGCCCGACGAAGACGGGAAATATAATGAGACGCCCGAAATGTTTGCGAGGAAGGTCGCGCGCTTCATCGACAACGGATGGGTGAATCTCGTCGGCGGATGCTGTGGGACGACGCCTCAGCACATCAAGCTGCTGGCAGATGCGGCCGCAGGCAAGAAGCCGCGCGTGCCCTCGACATTGCGGCGCTCGGTGGTCTCGGGAATCGAGACGCTGGTGATCGACAACGACACGCGTCCGGTGATCGTCGGCGAGCGCACCAACGTGCTGGGCAGCCGTAAGTTCAAGCGCCTTATCAGTCAAGGCAAGTTCGAGGAAGCCTCGGAAATCGGGCGCGCGCAGGTGCGCAAAGGCGCGCACGTCCTCGACGTATGCCTGCAAGACCCCGATCGCAACGAGATGGCGGATGTCACGACGTTCCTCGACATCCTGGTCAAGAAAATCAAAGTTCCGCTGATGGTCGATACGACTGACGCCACGGTCCTCGAGGAGTCGCTCAAGCGTTCGCAAGGTAAGGCGATCATCAATTCGATCAACCTCGAAGATGGCGAGGAACGCTTCAAGAAAGTCGTGCCGCTGGCGCGGCGCTTCGGCGCGGCGCTGGTCGTCGGATGCATCGACGAGGACAAGCAGCAGGCGCAGGCGGTCACGCGCGCGCGCAAACTCGAGGTCGCGCAGCGATCGTTCCAGTTACTGACGGAAAAGTACGGCGTCGAGCCGGAGGACATCATCTTCGATCCGCTGGTGTTCCCGGTCGGTACCGGCGACAAAAATTACATCGGCTCCGGCGTCGAAACGATCGAGGGCATCCGCCTCATCAAACAGGCGCTGCCGAACTGCAAAACCGTCCTCGGCGTCTCCAACGTGTCATTTGGACTTCCGGAAGCGGGCCGCGAGGTTCTCAACTCCGTGATGCTGTACCACTGCGTACAGGCCGGGCTCGACCTCGCTATCGTCAACTCCGAAAAGCTGGAACGCTACCCGTCGATCCCCGAAGAGGAACGCAAGCTCGCCGAGGATCTCATCTGGTGGCGCGGCGAGGATCCGATCGGGGCGTTCGCGGCGCATTTCCGTGAGCGCAAGGTCAAGGAGACCGTTGAGCATCGCCGCTCGCTGCCGCTTGATGAGCGTCTCGCGCTCTACATCCTCGAAGGTTCGAAGGACGGCCTCTTCGACGATCTCAACGAAGCGCTTCAGGCGCGCGGTCCCCTCGAAATCATCAACGGCCCGTTGATGAGGGGCATGGACGAGGTCGGACGCTTGTTCAACGCGAATCAGATGATCGTCGCCGAGGTGCTGCAATCTGCCGAGGCGATGAAGGCTGCGGTCGCACATCTCGAACCGCACATGACCAAGACCGAGAATGTCAGCAAGGGCAAAATCATCCTCGCGACGGTCAAGGGCGACGTGCACGACATCGGAAAAAATCTGGTCGAAATTATTCTCGGCAACAACGGCTACAACGTCGTCAACCTCGGCATCAAAGTTCCGCCCGAAGAGTTGATCAAGGCCTATCGAGAGCATCGCCCCGACGCGATCGGGCTTTCGGGCCTGCTGGTCAAGTCGGCGCAGATGATGGTGATCACGGCGCAGGATTTGAAAACCGCGGAAATCGCGTGTCCGATCCTCGTCGGCGGCGCAGCGCTGAGCAATCGTTTCACCCGCATCAGGATCGCGCCCGAGTACGCGGGGCTGGTCGCATACGCCAACGATGCGATGAACGGGCTGGACCTCGCGAATCAGATCATGGATCGCGAGGCGCGCGAGTCACTGAAAATTCGCCTCGAAGAGGAGACGCAGCGCCTGCAGGCGAGCGCCTCGAAAGTCATCGACGCGCCGACCAAGCCGGTGGTGCGCGCTAACGTGCGCCACGACATCGAGATTCCGCGCCCGCCCGATCTGAAGCTGCATGTGCTGCGGGATTACGACCTCGGCGAGATTTTCGACTATATCAATCCCAAGTCGCTGTATGCGAAACATCTCGGCTTCAAGAATTTCGAAGAGGCGCTCGCGAATGGCGATGCTAAAGCGAGCGAGCTGAACGGCATCATCGAGGAAGTCGCGCATCTGATGATCGCGCGAAACGACATCAGCGCCAACGCTATCTACAAGTTTTTTCCGGCGCAGACCGATGGCGATCGCACGCTCATGATCCTCAGCCCTGATGGCAAGAACGTGCTGGAGACATTCATCCTCGGACGCCAGAGCGACGCGCCGGGACTCTCGATCGCGGATTACATCGCGCCGCGCGATTCGGGACGCCTCGACTATGTGAACTTTTTCATCACCACGATCGGTACCGGCATTCGCCCGCTCGCCGAGGAGTGGAAGCAAAAGGGCGACTACCTGCGCTCGCACATTCTGCAAGTGCTGGGGCTCGAAGGCGCCGAAGCATTCGCCGAACTGCTACACGAAAAAATCCGCCGGATGTGGGGTATCAGCGATCCGGCCGGCACGACGAAGAAGGATCTCTATCAGGCGCACTATCACGGCAAGCGCTTTTCGCCGGGGTATCCGGCGTGCCCGCGGATGGAAGATCAAGAGCAGATTTTCCGGCTGCTCGAAGTGGACAAGCAGAGCGTCGATGTGCGGCTGACCGAGGGCTACATGATGGATCCGGAAGCGTCGGTCAGCGCGATCGTGATCCATCATCCGGACGCAAAATACTTCAGCCTGTCGCCCGCGGATATAGAAAGCCTCGAACGCGAACTCGACACCCCGTCGAAGGAAGCCGCCGCCGGCTAACGCGCTCTCTACCCGATTGTTTCCCTGGCGCCTTCGACCGAGTAGGTAACCATTGGTTCGCTGATGCCGCGCACCTGCACCGGCGATTTGCGGTCGAACCTGAAACTCGGCTTAACATCTTCGTAGGTCGATTCGCTTATCAGAATGCCGGCGCCAACGTCCTTGGTGGCAGCCTCGAGTCGCTGCGCGACGTTCACGGTGGCTCCAATCGCGGTGTACTCGAAGCGCTGGCTCGAGCCGATGTTGCCGACGATCGCAGACCCTGAGTTGATCCCAATGCCGATGCGCAACTCGCCTTTTCCTTCGCTCGACCATTTTTGCGATAGGCGCTCCACTTCCTTCTGCATTTCAAGGGCGGCTGTCACTGCGTGATCGGCTTGGTAGGGGTCGTCGGTGGGTGCGCCGAAAATCACCATCATTCCGTCGCCGAGGAACTTGTCAACGAAGCCTTTATTCCGCGTCGCGACCTCGACCATGCGCTCGAAATATTCGCTCAACCGCGTCACCACGTCCTCTGGCCGCAAACCTTCGGACATCGAAGTGAAGCCGCGAATGTCCGAGAACAACACAGTTATGCGCTTGCGCTCGCCACTGATTTTAGGCGAAACGCCGCGCATGATCGCGTCGACCATCGTAGATGGGAGGTGGCCGCGAAACGCGTCGAGCGCTTCGATCGGACGGCTGAAGCGCGGCGTGATCATCAACGACAGCATCAACGCGACGCCTGCGCCTCCTACTAGCCCAAGCAGAGTCGTCCAATCATGAGCTTGCGCGAGAGGCCTTAGGCTCGCGGCGGTGGTATCCACTTCCAACTCGGCGACCGGTTTCCCGGATGAATCGAAGATGGGTGCGTAGGCTGATTGCACCTGGGGTTCGTTCCGGCCCTGGAACAAATCTCGATCTGCAGCGGAAGTGCCGACTTCGACCGGCGTCTCCGGATAAGCGTATCCCTCGCCGGGATGCGAGGTGAGCTTCAAGTCTTCCAACGGGTCTGCGCCGTAAACCAGCAGATGAGAATGATCGGGTGATGGAACCAACGTGAATGCATCGTAAACATAGAAATTGGGCTGCCGATTCGCATCGCGCGCGCGCCGCAGCAGCTCCTTCGTATTCTTAAATTCCGCCGTCTGCTCGGCCGCGCGGGTGTTGAAGTTCTTCTGCACGTCACCATCGAGTAAAGCCGCCATCCCGCGCGCCAGTGTAAGCACTTTGTTGCGCCGCTCGTGGGCAAGCACCGGACGATACGCGATATGCGCTATCGCAAGAGCTGCCACGGCGCTGACGAAAGAGCTCAGGAATAGCCATATGATCATTTTTATCCGGTAGTTCATTCAGCCTTCCCCTTCCGTCACATCCATGCATCGGTTTTAGCTTGCGGCACAAAGCCAGTCTAATTGCCTCGCGATGCCGGTCGCCCCTTACCTCGCGCGTAATTGATGCGGATCGCATGCGTGCGCAAATGATGCGGCATACACCGCATCCGACTCGCATGAACGGATGCCGCAATTAAAGGAGCACGGTCATGAGCAACGCCAAAGAAGTCGTAGAACGTTACATCGCCGCGTGGAATGAGCGGGACGCCGCCAAGCGCCGCGCCATCGTCGCCAAGGCCTGGACGGAGGACGCTAACTACACCGACCCGCATCGCAGCGGCGACGGTCACGAGGGCATCAGCGCGATGATCGCGACGGTGCACGAGCGCTTCGACGAGGCCTACAAGTTCCGCCTCAAGAATGGCGTCGACGCACACAACGATCACGTGCGCTTCCAATGGGAGGCGGGCGGCACCAAGGACGCGCCGCTGCATTTCGTCGGCACCGACTTCGGCGTCATCTCGGCCGATGGGCGCTTGAAGTCCATCACCGGATTCGTCGACGAGGCGCCGGTCACTCAGCCGCAGAAGTGAGGTAAGTGTTCGCGCCCGATGAGGCCGAGGGAAATCCGCCTCATCGGGCTGATCAATGGGTACGGGACACTTACCTCGGAGGTAATCGCGCGCGGCGCGGTTCGCTGCTAAGGCTGTAGGTATGGATATACATCGCAATGGAACCGCAGTAGAGCCGAGTGGTGTCGGACCCTTGTTGCGTCGATGGCGCGAGGCACGCCACCTGAGTCAGCTCGACCTTGCGCTCGACGCGGAAGTTTCCGCGCGTCACATCAGCTTCCTCGAAACCGGCCGGGCGGAGCCTAGCCGCGAGATGCTGCTGATGCTTTCGAACGTGCTGGATATTCCGTTGCGCGAGCGGAACTTTCTCCTGCTCGCGGCCGGCTATGCTCCCGTCTATGGCGAGACCAGTCTCGATGATCCACGCATGACTCAGGTGCGTGCCGCGGTTGAGGTGATTCTCAAATCGAATGAGCCGCGCAGCGCGCTAGCTCACGATCGACATTGGAACATCGTGATGGCGAATGCTGCCTTCATTCGATTTGTGACGATGACCTTAGGTAAGGCGCCGGTAGGTCTGCAACCGCTGACTGTGTCGACGATGCCGCGTTTGAATATGCTGCATCTCCTTTTCGATCCCAATGGTTTTCGCAAGGTCATTTTGAATTGGGAAGCTATCGCTAAGTCGCTGTTGAATGAGGCCTACCGGCGGCTGGCGTGGGCGCGCGACGACGCCTTGAAAAATCTGATCACTGAAATTTTGAGCTATCCAGGGGTTCCGGCGCGCTGGCGCGAACCCGACCTCGAGGCGCCACACGATTTGATTCTTCCGATGGAGCTTAGCCTCGATGGCAAAATCGCGAAGATGTTCAGCACTGTCACCACTGTCGCGACGCCCCATGACGTGACACTGCAGGAGTTGCATGTTGAGGTGTTCTATCCGGCCGATGCCGATACTGAGTTGGTGCTTCAGACCTTGAGAAGCAGGTGAGAACGAAGCTCTAGAACCGCGCCGAATGAACGAGGATTGCGTACTGCGCTTCCCGAGAGCTATCGTCGGGCAAATCTCGAACGACGATGCTGCGGGTAAACAATCGCCCACATCGGATAGGGAGGGTGAAACCATGAGTGCGCAATCCACTGGCAATGGCGGAAATGGCGACCGCGAGCGAATCAATACGCCGAGGCTCTCACACGTGGTGCTGCGTACTACGCGGCTCAAGGAAATGATCCAATGGTACGAGACAGTGCTGCGCGCGCAGGTGCTGTACGGGAACGACATGATGGCGTTCATGGCCTACGATGACGAGCATCATCGCATCGCGCTGTTCGCGCTTCCCGGCATGATCGAGAAACCCAGGAATAGCGCCGGCCTCGACCATCTCGCTTTTTTCTATCCTACGATGGGTGATTGGATCGCGACCTATGAGCGCGTCAAGGCGGCCGGCATCACGCCGCGGGCCGGGATTCATCATGGAATAACGATGTCGCTCTACTACCGCGATCCCGACAACAACGGTGTCGAACTTTCGATCGATGGCATCGACAAGCCCGAGTGGCACAACTGGATGCGCAATGAGCTCGGGAAGAATCTAATGGGCGCGCCGCTCGACCCCGATGACATCGCGCGTAGGTTTCACGCTGGTGCTTCTGAGGCGGAACTCCGTAGTTTCAATCCATCGAAGGGAGTGGACCCGGAGGTCCTTCGCCGCTTGATGGAGTGAGGGCGCGAGCGCCGATCCTACTTGGCGCTGCCGAACTCCGCGCTCGACGGCGCAATGTGCTTATGCCCGTTGCGCTTGCCCTCGCCATTGCGCTTTGCCTCGACCGCAATAGGAATCTCGTGCGGCACATAAGCATGGCATCGCACCATCACCTCGCGCGGGCGCGGACCATCCAACTCGATCATGAACACACGCTGCCAAGTGCCGAGCGCGAGACGCGAATCGACGACCGGAATCGTCTCGCTGGTCGAGAGCAGAAGATGCATCAGATGCGAATGGCCGTTGGGACGCTCGTCGACTGCGATGGGCGGTTTGCGGCGGCTCATGTCGTTATGGTTGTAAGCGTGCTCGGTCGGACACAGACGGCGCAAAAAATGTTTGAAATCCTCGATCAGAAGCTCCTCTGCTTCGTTGATCTTGATCGCGGCCGTAGTATGGCGCGAAAAAACCGTCACCGCGCCGTCGCGGATGTTCTCATGCCGGAGATGCTGGTTGATATGATCGGTCAGATCGATGAACTGGATCGGCTCAGTGGTAGCAATACTTAACAAAATGTCGGAGACGGTCACCGATTGAGTGAGGGCAAGCGCTGGTGTCGAAATAATCCTGGATCTCATCATGTGGCTCATAGGTTCCCCCGCAAATAGCGCCACGGACGCGTTTATTGACCGAAAGGTCAGACTATCAATTATGACTACGGGTCAGCGGCCTGCAATACATGAAACATTATTCTGACCGACTAACCGAGCGCTGGTCAGTCGGTCAAACGATGATGACTAAGAGTATTTGTTCTCGCCCCAGATGACTACGTCGCTGCCATCGTAACAAGGACGGAGGAAGATTTATCGAAGAGTGGGGTCGCGAAAATCTACGTCCGGCTTTTAGCGGCCTCGCAACTCGCGCCGCGCGAGTTCCAAATCCGCGTCAACCATCATCGAGACCAGCTCGTTGAATTTCACTTTCGGCTGCCATCCGAGAGCGCGCCGCGCCTTGCTCGCGTCGCCGATCAGGATGTCGACCTCGGAGGGACGAAAGAAGCGCGGGTCAGTATCGACATATTTATGCCAATCCAGCTCGACGTACTCGAATGCGTGCTCGAGGAATTCCTGCACCGAATGAGTCTCGCCAGTTGCGATGACATAGTCGTCGGGGCGCTCCTGCTGCAGCATCAACCACATCGCCTCGACATAGTCACCGGCGAAACCCCAATCGCGCTTAGCATCGAGGTTTCCCAGCGACAGCTTTTCTTGCAGTCCCAGCTTAATGCGCCCGAGACTGCGCGTGATTTTTCGGGTGACAAAATTCTCGCCCCGCCGCGGCGACTCATGATTGAACAAAATGCCGTTCACGGCGAAAAGATCGTATGCCTCACGGTAGTTGACTGTCTGCCAATGAGCATAAACCTTCGCGCATGCGTAGGGGCTCCGAGGATGGAACGGCGTGGTCTCCTTCTGCGGTACCTCCGTCACTTTCCCGAACATCTCCGATGATCCCGCCTGATAAAGCCGGGCCTCGCGCCCGTGACGCTTATTATGGTCACGCAGCGCTTCCAGCAGTCTAAGCGTTCCTAGACCCACCACATCCGCAGTATATTCCGGCTGATCGAATGAGATCCGCACGTGCGACTGCGCCGCCAGGTTGTATACCTCATCCGGACGCACCTGCTCGATGATGCGCCGAATCCCGGTTCCGTCGCCGAGGTCCCCGTAATGCAGTTGCAGCCCGCCACCGGGGACATCGAAACCGCGTCGGAGGTGATCGATACGCGCGGTCGCGAAGCTTGAGCTGCGCCGGACGATGCCGTGCGTCTCATAGCCTTTATTAAGTAACAATTCCGTCAGGTACGAACCGTCCTGCCCGGTCACTCCGGTTATGAGCGCAATCTTAGCCAATGGCTGCCTGCCTCTCTCCCCCAGTCTATTGAATTAGTCGTAAATTAGTCGCCCTTGACGAGGCGATGCGAATCACTATTAAAATGTTGGGTGGAAAACTCGTACAGCTCCGCGTCCTCCAGCGCCTCCATCTGATGCACCAGGCCGGGCGGAATATCCATGCATTCGCCCGCGTTCAGGATGAAATGCTCGATTTCCTCCGCGGCTGCCGTTTCCTTGATCGTCACCTTGAGGCGGCCTGCGCGCAGAAAAAACGATTCGGTCTTCAGCTTATGGAAATGCAACGAGCATCGTTTGCCCTTGTTGATTTCGAGGATTTTCCCGCAATAGAGCTCGTTGTTGGCGAGCCACACCTCGCGGCCCCATCCCTTGGGTTCGATATGTACCGGCTGTCGAATTCTGGTCTTCATGATTTTGCCCTCGTCTAGTATGAGGTACCGAGACCATCGGAGTCCATATGGCCCCGCGCCGAGGACCCCGGGAGCCCCCCGCGAGGACCCCAAGACCCCGAGGACCCCGGAAGGATGGCGCGCCCGTCGCAGAGACAAAGAGCGACGGCCGCGCCATCCTCCAGCCCCACCAAGCATCCCCGAATGCTGTCACGCCGGTCGCAAGAGAAGAGCGACCAGCGCGCCAGCCCCCGCCCCTAAGCCGCTCTTGCGCCAGAGTAGCCGCAGCGGTTTACTTTGTTCGATGAGGTTTGAAGATCACATCACCATCACGGCAGGCGTCCGTGGTGGCAAGCCATGAATCAAGGGGACCCGAATCACGGTCGGCGACGTGCTGGAATATCTTGCGGGCGGAATGACCGAGGCACAGATTCTGGCGGATTTCCCCGCGCTTCGACCCGAGCATATCCGCGCATGCCTAGCCTTCGCCGCCGCGCGTGAACGCCGCCTCGCGAGCAGTTCCTCAGCGTGAAGCTGCTTCTCGACGAGAACCTTAGCTTTCTACTGGTCGCCCCGCTAGAGACCACATATCCCCGCAGTCAGCACGTTGATTCGGTCGGGCATCATTCGCGCTCAGAGAGCACCTAAAGAAACCCGGCCTCGCGGAGCGGATCGGCGCGGAACGGACTTCCCTCGTCCCCAGCAGAAGAGCTAAGCTTCAAAAGAGATCCAATCGAATGCACAGCAAACTCCCAGAGAAGCTAGTCAAGGCGCCGCTTCTCGAGACGGTATTCGAGATTCGATTCAGGCCATCGAAGCAATCTGCGAGCGAGTTGTTGTTGGGCCTCCTCTACTCCAAGTTACCGGAATACCAAGAGCTCCAGCGACTACCTGTCGCCGATGTACCTCGGCAAATCCGTGACTCGGATCCGAATCTGCAATATGCTGCCTCTCATGGGCTTTCCAGCGACACTAGGCACATCTTGGTCGGGGACCGCGTTGTAGCGTTTAGCCAAACCGCCCCTTACGTCAGCTGGACAGACTTCCAACAGCGCATAGTCAAAGTCATAGCCGCCGTTCGCGAAACCAACCTCATAGAGAAGACCGAGCGGTACTCCCTAAAGGCGATAAACCTGATCGAAGCGGAAGAGGGCTCTCAACTGTCGGTTCTCAACGGCAGATTCGAGATAGCGGGTCGAACGGCCACCGATCGCGGTTTTCATTTCCGAAGCGAATTCCTTGATGACAACGTATTAACAATACTCGAAATCACTGGTGGTGCTAAACTTTCAGTTAGGTCAGAAACGAAAAGCGGTTTACTGATCCAGCTCGACTCGATACGTACGAATGAAACTGAGGGAATCTGGGATGAGCCTCAACTACGAGTTGATCAACTTCACGTGATTTTGAAACAGCTATTCTTCAATACGCTTACTGCGGAAACAATAAATCGCTTCGAACCAGTTTGGTAAGACAGATGTCGACACCCAGCTACAGTGTCACCTCTAAACAAAACGCGCCCACGATCTCGATGCTGGGAACCAGTGTCGCCGTCGCTGGTTTGTTGTCGCTCTCATATCTCGCCAGCCGAGTCCTTCCGAACGCGCAGACGCCGGCCTCTTACACTCACCACGAAGAGAGCTCACAGATGACTAGGCTCGAGGGCGATGCATTTCAGGAAGACCTCGTTCGGTGGGAGTACTACCTTCGTTCGATAACGGAACCCTTTGGGCTTTTTTCCATCGAACATGTCGCTCGACTCCGCCGTGTGTGGGGCGAAATCGTTCGCAGAGTCGGCGCCTTCTGTCCGCTTCCCATCACTCAGTCTACTGGCGACAAGAGTCTGCAGCTGGCTTGGGACAACGGCCTACAGTACGTCGATATCGAGATCACGCCCGAAGGGTTCTTTCACTGGTACTTTCGAGATAGGAACAGCGGAGAGGTTTTGGGGACTGGCGACAAACCCATGTCGACCATCGCGGACGAGTTCCTCGTAATGTCGTCGAAGATCATCGAAACTCTGCGTTAGGCTATGCCAGACGAGGCGCCGGAGCTAGGAGCGGCTGAGGCCGTATTCAAGCTAGTCCCCCTCGCCGAACAGTTCATTCCAACCGGAGCCAAATTTCCTAACTGGGTGGTTTTTGATCCGACTTCTCGTGACAAGAACGACGCCGCGACACGCGGAACGGCAGTTCGTTTGACGGTCTGGGACCTAGCGTCAACTGAGTTTCAGGAAGCAAAAGTGGTCTGGCGTCACGTGGGAGACTCCGTAGCTTACGGACTTGGCGTAGTCGATGTTCTCAATTTACGCGAGCTATGCAAGAGACCTCGACTCCGTGTTGTTCGTGATCCTGAGGGCGGCGGTGGCCACGCTGGGCACTGTGGTTTTGAGGGTCTAGATCATCTCCCAGGTGAAGATCGAAAGTCGCGCAAAACTCTTCTCGACGAGATCGCGCAACGCTGTTTTGAGCTGGCGCGATTGTAGTCAAGATTCGATTCAGAGCAACTCATACTCCCAGTTGGGTCACCACTCTGGAAGGATCTCCTCGGCTGCTTGATCTTTGCACGAGTTTGTTGCCTCAATTCTGTTCCTATGCGGACGCCGAAGCTCGAGGCTTGACTATATAGCGGGGTACTACGGTGCATATTTGCGGATCGCGTCCAAAGCACGGATCTCGGGATCCCTCAAGTCGGCTTTTATTCTCATTGGACAGGCGCGATGCTGAAGCTTCGGGGAGTGATGCTCAGTGGCGACGACGGACGCGAATATATCAGCATTTTAGTTGAGCACGGCGAAACGGTGGAGACTCGAAAGCGCCGCCTGATGATCCAATTCGGCTTAACAGAACGCGAAATGGAAGTGCTCGCCTACGTCGCGATGGGGAAAACCAATCCCGAGATCGCGATTATCCTTCAACTGCGTGCGCGAACGGTATCGAAACACCTGGAGCACATTTTCGCACGGCTGGGCGTCGAGACGCGCACGGCAGCCGCCGCGATGGCATTTGAGGCGTGTCGTGTGCCAATGAGTACGAACGGGCAATCGCACTAGGGTCGAGCCTATGACGACACCGGCTGGTCCATGTCGCGCAACTGGATGTCCACTTGCAGGGAGCTTCCATCCTTGCCCAGTAACACCAGCCGATGCGCAGGACCGCTGAAGAGCACGCTGCTGCCGTCGGACATTTTCCATGAAGCCTCGAGGTTCGCGGGGCTATCGCTGGTCGCGCCGGACGACGACGGAGCACCGAAGCTGCTCACGAGCTGCTGGTAGACGTCAGCGCACGCCGACGGCGCGAAGTGGGCGATCGCCATTTGCATCCCCGAGTTGTCGGTGAATTCGTAAACCACGTCCTGGTAGTCGATACTTCCGGCGTTAACGTCCTCAACCTTATATGCGGGCGCGCCGTAGGGACTGGTTTGGGTGGCGCCGGCCGGAAATCGACGTTCTACCTCGTCGATGGAGTCGCCGAAACGCACTCCGATGAAGGCGTTCACACGATGCGCGGGGCCAATCGCTGGCAATGGATCCGACGGGATGAGGCTACATGCGATCCCGGTGAATGCCCATGCGCAGGACAGCGCAATTGCCGTTGCGGTCCGAACCGATCCCTTCATCAACTTCGCTCTCGAATGACGACTCACGGCACGCCGCGGGCACGCGTTTTCAGGACGACTTGGCGAGTGCCGAGGCCGGCAAAACGATGCGCGGACCGACGTTCTCGATGGTGTTCAAAAGGATCGCCACGCGTTCTGCGCCGGAAAGATAGCGTTCGAAGATTGCATCGAAACCGCGAAACGGGCCCTCGACGACACGCACCGACTGCCCGCTGTCGAAGGGGACCTCCCGGAGCTCTACCACATCGTCAACCCCGCGCGCGCGAATCTCGGTGACGATCAGGTCCGGCACCACGAGGGGATCGCTCCCTGCGGAAACCAGACCACTGACTCCGGCCAGATATTTGACTTCGAAATACTTGGTTTGGAGATCCATCCGCGCGAACAGATAGCACGGGAACAGCGGCGCCACCGACATCGCCATCCTGCCCCATCGCGGCATGCGCGCTTTCAGCATCGGCAAAAAAACTTCGGACAGTCGCGTCGCAAGCTGATCTCGGACCCATCGCTCTTTGCCGGGCTTGGTGCGGACCAGATACCAGTCGTCCGGGGCTTTCGATGACATCGGCGCTCCTTATCGAAGAGTGAAAGGCTAGCCGAGATTCGGCATGGAGGCAAAACTCGCGAACGTTCGAAAAAACGAAAGGCGACCGCGTACGACGCGGCCGCCCTCGTTCGACAAATCTTAAAGACTAGATTTCGTACTGGAACGTTGCCTCGAGCTCGCTGTCGCGCTGTGCGCGGCTGAACACGCCTGATGCGACGTCAGTGTAGCGTCCGCTCCGGCCCAAGTACCATTGTGCATTCAACCCGAGCAGGATGTTGCGCGAATAACGGAACACGTTGGTGCTCGAAAGGAACCCGTCGATATTGTCAACGTCCCACAGGAACGCGTTGGTCGACGTCAACTGCCCATTGACCAGCCAGTTGGTGCTCGCCAGCAGGATGGTGTCGTCCCATCGGCGCAGCTTGCCCCTGTCGTTCGCGATGTTCTGTAGCGCGTGCCCGGGCAGATCCGGGAACCAAGTAGCGGTATATTGCGCCACCAGGAAGGTGTGCTGCTTCGAGAGCCACGGAATGTAGGTGGGTCGATCAGCGGCCAAGATGAAGCGCGATTGCTCGGTCCACCGTCCGGAACCGTCACCGTTGCTATCTTTAATGCCGTACTGGCTAGCTCGGTTTGCTGGGGTATTGTTGAGCTGCGCAACGTTCATTCCGTACTTCGGAGCGTAAAGGGTGTCGTAGCGGAACACCATGTCGGTGATGTCTTTGTCGTAGTACGTACCGGTCAGCCCGAAGAAATGGTTGCGCCGGGTATAGTCGTAGGTCAGGATTCGCAATGTACCAAAGGGTACCGGGTCTCCCGCAGGCGGTAGACCGTAGTCGAAGTGTCCCGGCATAATCCACACGCCCGGAGCCGCTTTGATAACGGTGCCAATGCCGCCGGCCTGGAGATGGTTGACGGGGTTCGGGCACCGGCTGCATAGAGAAGTCTGGGAATCACGTGCTTCGTAGAGGTAAATGAAGCTCGCCTGGAGGCCGTTTCCGATCGGCAGTAACGAGGAATAGCGTACGCCGAATTCGCTCCGCTTCCATGACATGTCAGAGTACACGTTAGCGCCCGAATGCCCACCCGGATTGGAATCGTCCTGAAGGTTGAGTCCGGCCACGGCTTCTGATTGGGTCGGCCCTTGATCAGCAAAGGTCTGCATGCGGAACGGTTGACCGGCACGGTTATAGGCTGTCCCGGGGGACTCCGGCGCGTCGATGATCCAGGGGTCGCGGGAATCGTTCAGTTCGACCACCGACGCATCGCCCTCGTAGTCACCGGGGATGACGAACGCTTCAAGTTCGTTATTTGCGGTTTTCAGAAAGTCCGGCAGGATGTAGTTGAACTTGATCATGCGCAGGTTCTTGCGGAGATTTTCTGCGCTTTCAAAGTTAATGAAATGGAACTTCAGGTCGTCCGGATTGGTCAACTCGGTGCCCGAGAAGGCGTCCGCTTCTGACCAGATGACCTGCTGCTTCCCGATCCGCATCGAGAAGTTATCGGTGAAGTTTAGCTGAGCGTAGTACTCGCGCAGATCGTCGCGGAAGTAATGTTCCTGCAAGTTCTGCTGGGTATACTCCGGCCAGTTACGATTTGGCTCGGCGCGACCCATCTGCTTAAGCGTCCCGAACGCGTCATACCAGGGACGATAGAATGCGAAGAAGTCCGCGTCCTTCAGTACCATCGTGTCGATACGGCCCAGGAACTTGTAGTTCTTGACCATGTGGTAGTCGGGACGGACATCGGCCAACTGCCGCGCCTCATCGAGGTCCCAGTGATTGAAATCGAAGCTGCCGCCGCTCTCGCTAGCCGCGCGGCCGGG
>Ga0182024_10000355_pt1 | contig 117444 bp, 108 predicted proteins | sample P32metaG_FD_120480 | JGI IMG/M metagenome (GOLD analysis project Ga0182024, IMG submission 120480) | Permafrost microbial communities from Stordalen Mire, Sweden - P3-2 metaG (Illumina Assembly) | ecosystem: Environmental > Terrestrial > Soil > Wetlands > Permafrost | place: Sweden: Stordalen... | reverse complement strand
GGCGGCCAAGGCGTGGGCCATGGCGTTGGCGGCCCGGTCGAGCCGGCCGAAGGTGAGGCGGAAGGCGCCACAGACCAGGGCTTCTCTGTCGGGGTCGTCGGCGGCGATGGCGGCGAGGCCCCGGGGAGCGGTCACGGGGGCCCGATCACCGGGCGGTCGGGCGGTGGCATCGGGCGGCCAGTGTACGACGGGGGAGAGCGGCGTGCCTGACACGGATGTCAGGGTTCTGCATGGCCGGTATATGATCGGCGCGCGATCGGCGCCTCTCCGGTGCCCGCTGAACACGATGCAGGAGGGAGGGGGGCGACATGCACGCAGAGGACCTCATCCTCGTGAGTGTCGACGACCACGTCGTCGAGCCACCCGACATGTTCGATGGACGAGTGGCGGCCAAGTGGAAGGACCGCGCCCCGCGGGTCATCCACAAGGACAGCGGCATCGACGTCTGGTCCTACGAAGGCAACGAGATCCCGAACGTGGGGTTGAACGCGGTGGTGGGCCGGCCTCCGGAGGAGTACGGCATCGAGCCGACCTCCTTCGCCGAGATGCGGCCCGGTTGCTACGACATCGACGAGCGCATCCGGGACATGAACGTGAACGGGGTCCTGGGGTCGATGTGCTTCCCGTCCTTCGTCCAGTTCTGCGGGCAGCTGTTCGCCAGCACGAAGGACAAGGACCTGGCCCTGGCCATGGTGATGGCCTACAACGACTGGCACATCGACCAGTGGTGCGGGGCCTACCCGGGCCGGTTCATCCCGCTGTCGATCCCCGCCATCTGGGATCCCGAGCTCATGGCGGCCGAGGTGCGCCGGGTGGCGGCCAAGGGCTGCCACGCCGTGACCTTCTCGGAGAACCCCTCCAAGCTCGGGTGGCCGAGCGTCCACAGCGACCACTGGGACCCCTTCTGGAGGGCCTGTACCGATGAAGGGACGGTCGTGTGCATGCACATCGGCTCGTCGTCGGAGATCGTCGTCCCCTCCCCGGACTCCCCCTTCGACGTGCTCATCACGCTGTCGCCCATGAACATCGTCCAGTGCGCGGCCGATCTCCTGTTCTCGCCGGTGCTGCGCAAGTACCCGGACCTGCGGCTGGCGCTGTCGGAGGGCGGCATCGGCTGGATCCCCTACTTCTTGGAGAGGGTCGACTACGTCTACTCCCACCACAAGGCGTGGACGGGCCAGGACTTCGGCGACATGCTGCCCAGCCAGGTGTTCAGCGAGCGCATCGTGACCTGCTTCATCGACGACGCCTTCGGGGTGGAGAGCCGGGCCAAGATGAACGTGGACAACATCTGCTGGGAGTGCGACTACCCCCATTCGGACTCCACCTGGCCCCAGGCGCCGGAAATGGCCATGAAGTACCTCGACGGGGTGTCCGACGCCGAGGTCAACAAGATCACCCACGAGAACGCCATCCGGCTCTTCCACTACGACCCCTTCAGCGTCCGGCCCCGGGAGAAGTGCACGGTCGCCGCGCTGCGGGCCGAGGCCACCGACGTGGACACGTCGATGATGGCCCGCAACCCCAAGCATGAGCGCAAGACGGTCCTGGCGGCGGATCTGGGGAACATCAGCAGCGGACGCAACTAGCCCGCGCTACGACCCAGCAGAGTTCGACACCGCCCGGGAAGTGACCGACTGGACCAGGGTGCCGGTGGTGGTGGGGGCCGGCCAGGTGACCAACCGCCAGGAAGATCCGGCCGCCGCCCCCGATCCCTTCGACCTCATGGTCGAGGCCACCGGCCTGGCCCTCGACAGCGCCGGGAGTGCGGCGGTGGCCGACATCAGCCACTGCTGGATGGTGCACTCGCTATCGCTGCGCCACGGCGACCCCGTCCCCGTCCTGGCCGGGCGGCTGGGGCTCACCGACGCCGAGACGTTGGTCTCGGGCATGGGCGGGAACATCCCCCAGTGGCTGGTCAACCGGGCCGCCGACCTGGTGGCCGGCGGGAGCCGCCCCACCGTGCTCATCGCCGGGGCCGAGGCCCTGGCCACCCGCCGGCGCGCCCGCAAGCTCGGGGTGGAGCTCGACTGGCCTTCGTCGCCCGGTTGGCCCGAGACGTGGCCGCCCCTCGAACCCGATGTGGGGACCCATCCCGTCGAGCGCGACCACGGGCTCATGCAGGCCACCACCATGTACGCGCTGATCGAGTCGGCCCTGGCCCACGCGGCCGGGCGGGGCCCCGACGCCCAGCGCCGGGTCATGGGTGAGCTCATGGAACGGTTCAACGCCGTGGCCGCCGCCAACCCGCTGTCGTGGTTCGGAACCCGGCGTGACGGCACCGAGCTCACGACGGCCACAGCCGACAACCGCATGATCTGCTTCCCCTATCCCAAGTACCTGAACGCGGTGATGGACGTGGACATGGGGGCCGCCCTTCTCGTCACCGACGCGGCCACGGCCCGCCACTTCGGCCTCGGACCCGACGAGGTGGCCTACATCGGCGGGTGGGCCGACGCCCACGAGGTCTGGTACCTGTCGGAGCGGACCCAGGTCCACACCGCTCCCGGTTTGGTCCAGTGCGCCGACGCCGCGCTCCGCAGTGCCGGCGTGACCGTCGACGAGGTCGGCGCCTTCGATCTCTACGCTTGCTTCCCGAGTTCCGTCGAAGTGGCCCGCGACAGCTTCGGCATCGCCCCCGACGACCACCGACCCCTCACCCTCACCGGCGGGCTCCAGTACCACGGGGGACCGGGCAGCAACTACGTCACCCACAGCGTGGCCAACACCTTGGCATGGCTCAGGGACGGCGGCGACGTGGCCGTGGTCCAGGGCAACGGGTACTTCCTGACCAAACAGGCCGTCGGCGTCTACACCCGACAACCCCCGACGGCGGCACCGACGCCGCCCGAGGGCCTGCAGGAGCGCATCGACGAGGCATCGACGACCGTGCCCGTCGACGCCACGGTGACCGGTCGGGCGACGATCCTGGCCTACACCGTCCCCTACGACCGCGACGGCCAACCCGAGGAGGCGGTCATGATCGTCGATGTCGCTGACGGCCCCGCCGGCCACCGGCACACCGTGGCCCGGACCGATCGGGCCACCAGCCGGGTCCTCGTGGCCGAGGATGCCGTCGACGCCACGGTGACCCTGTCGGTCTCCGACAAGGGAAACATCGCCGTCCTGACCTGAGGTCGGGTCGGGTCGGGGCTGTTCAGCCTTCGAGGGCGAGGGCCTGTTCGGGGCAGTTCTCCACCCCGCTGCGGGCGTCGTCCTGGCGGCCGTCGGGAACCTCGTCGACGAGCAGGACACAGTGGCCGTAGTCGTCGGCGTCGAAGAGATCGGGCGCCAATGCATAGCAGCGGCCGTGCCCCTGACAACGATCGGCATCGAGCACGATGCGCACGGCGGACGCCTCAGGTGGCCGCAGTGAACTGAAGCGGCAGGTGGTGCAGGGAGCGCAGGCCTTCGGTGTACTCGAGCACCGTGCCCGGAACCAGCTCGTATTCGGGGATCCGCTTGTGCCACTCTCGCAGTGCCACCCGCAGCTCGAGCCGCGCCAGGTGCGAACCGAGGCAACGGTGCACCCCGCCACCGAAGGCGAGATGGGGATTCGGGTTGCGCAGCAGGTCGACCGAGTCGACCCCCGGGTGGGCGGCGACGTCGGTGTTGGCCGCACCGATCAGGAGCATCACGTGCTCACCGGCGCGCATCGGGCAGCCGTCGATCTCGATATCCTCGCCCAGCACCCGGGGGACGGCGGGCACCGGGCTCTCCCACCGCAACAGCTCCTCGATGGCCGGTGCGATGACCGTCTCGTCCCCGGCCACCTGGAGCCGGTGGGCCGGATTCTGCGAGAGATGACCGAAGATGCAGTCGAGCGAGTCCGTCACCGTGTCGAGGCCGGCGATGATGAACAGGAAGCAGATGTCGAGGATCTCCTCGTCGGTGAGCGTCACCCCGTCGACCTCGGACCGCATGATCTGGGCCAACAGGTCTTCGGTGGGAGCCCGCCGCCGCTCGACCAGTGTCTTCTCGAAGTAGGCGTAGATGTCGTCGGCTGTCTTGCGCCGCGTGGGCGCCTGGTCCTCCATGGTGACCCCTGAGGGGCGGATGATCCCGTCCTTCATCTCCAGGAACATGTCGAGATCCGCGAGGGGCAGGCCCATCAGCCGCAGGAACACCGTGCACGGCAGGGGCACGGCGAAATCCTCGTGGAAGTCGCAGCTGCCCTTGGAGGCGAAATGGTCCATGGTCTGGTTGACGAGCTCCGCCACCTCGCCGTCGAGGGCGGCCATGTGCTTGGGGGCGAAGAGCGGGTCGAGGATCCGGCGGTACTTCACGTGCTTCGGCGGATCGACGCTCAACGGGATGAGGGGCCGGATGTTGCCCAGCTGCACGGCCTCGGGGGCCGACGTGAAGACGGCCGGCTTGCGCAACGCCGCTTCCACGTCCTCCCGGTGCGTGAGCAGGTGGAACATGTTCTCGATGGTGTGCACCCGTTGCTGGCGCAGCATGGCCGACACCGCTCGGGGGTCGTCGGCCGAGGCCAGATCGACAACCGTGTGGATGGTGGGGGACTCGAGCTCGTCCTGAACTTCCATCGGTCTCGCCTTTCACTACCGGGCCGCTGGTCAGAACGGGCCCGCACGGGCACCACGAAGCGTGATACTCCGGTGCCGCTCCGGGACATACGGCCGGTCAGCGGGCCCGGGGACCCTATGGCCGCCACGTTAGCGTTTCCTGACGTAGATGTCAGCCCTGACGACAATGTCAGCTTTCCGAACCCTCCCTGACAGAGCCGTCGACCTCAAGGAGCCGCCAGCGGATGCCGACGTCGTTGGTAGCCGAACACCGCCCCTGACCTGGGCACAGTACGATTCGGGACAAGGACACAGGAGGCGTCGTGGTCATCGCAGGGAGCGACAGGACGACCCGTCGTCGCGGCATGCGACGGCAACGGGATCCTTGGTCCTCCCGTTTCGGTCCCGACCTCCGTCAGGCACGTGAACGTCTCGGTCTCAGTCTCGAGACGGTCCAGGACCGCACCGGCGTCCGCCGCTTCGACCTCGAAGCCCTCGAGGCCGGCGACCTGTCCCGCTTCTCCGACGAGAAGACCGCTCTCATCGCCGTCCGCCGCTGCGCCGAGACCCTCGGACTCGATGCCTCGGCCATGACGCAGGCAGTGGGTGCGCAATGGCTCAACGTGACCAAAGCACCGGCCCCGGAACTGGTGGGAGCGACGCGGGCGACGGCGAACCGGGCCGCCGGTCTGGCGACGCCTCAGAAGCAACCCGGCACCGGAGCCGTGCCGGCCGTCGCCGGTCACCTGAGCAGGTACCCCGGCGACGCCTCGCACTTGCGGGCCTTCACCCAGACGGCCCAGGTACCCCAGGTGGCGGCCCGGGCCGCGGCCCCCTCCCTCCCGCCCGGCCTGCGATTCGACTCCACCGACGCCCTCCCCGTGACCTGGCGCGGCCGGCGCGATCCCGACCCCGCCCCCCTGGCCCTCCGGGTGGCCGTCTGGACCGCCGTTCTGCTGCTGGTCCTCGGTGTGGCCGGCATGGCCGTCCACCACTGGCGCCCGGCCTGGTTGACCGACATCCACCTCGTCTCCACCGGTTCCGGCGGCGCCGGCGCCACCCACGGGTCGCACGGCGGCGGATCCCACCCCACGGTGCCCGCCGCTCTGGTCACGACGACGACGACGGGCCCGACCACGGCCACCGTGTCCGTGCGCGCCTCGGTGTTCGAAGTGGTGGTTACCACCCAGGCGCCCTGCTGGATCCACGTGACCGGCCCGGCCAGCCTCTCCCCCCTGTTCTCGGCCACCGTCCCCGCCGGCACCACCAAGACCTTCACCTCCACCAAGGGCCAGCTGTCGGTCGAGCTCGGGGCCAGCCATGCCACGGTCACGACCCAGATACTGACCAAGACCGTCCCGGGCTGGACCCTCTCGCCCTCGGCGGCGCCGTACATCATCACCTTCCGCTCCGCCCCCGCCTGACCCCGGCGAACGCCACCGTCGTGCACCCGCTTGCGCCCCGGCGCTTCACCCTGGTTCGCTGACGACGTGGCCGACCCCGACATGAACGACATCGACGCCACTCAGCCGGCTGCCGCTGACGCCGATGTGACCGACCCCGACGGGGCTGACGTGGCGGACATGGACGGGGCCGACATGGACGGGGCCGACATGGACGGGGGCGACATCTACGGCTTCTGGGCCACCTGCCGACGCCACGACCCGGTCATGGCCATCGAAGGTCTGGGCCGGGACATGTGGATGCTCACCCGCTTCGCCGACATCGACGAAATCCTGCGCGACGCCGATCGCTTCCCGTCGCGCATCAACGCCGACACCATGGGACCGGTGATGGGCACCGTGATCCTGGCCATGGACGGCGAGGAGCACCGGCGGCACCGCAACCTGGTGGCGCGCGCCTTTCGACCCTCGGCCCTCGTGCGCTGGGAGGACGAGCTCATCGCCCCCACCATCAACCGCCTCATCGACGACATCGCTGGACGCGGCCGGTCGGACCTGGTGGCCGACGTCACCAGCCGGTACCCGGTCCAGGTGATCGCCGGCGTCCTCGGCGTCCTCACCGATGACTACGAGCTCTTCCAACGCTGGGGTCTCGAGATCTCGAAGGGACCCGAGGACTACGACGTGTCCAAAGCCGCCTCCCGGGCCATGCGCGAGTACCTGACCCCGCTCGTCGAGCACCGCAAGGCCCACCCCACGAACGACCTCGTGTCCGACATCGTCACCGCCGAGATCGACGGCGAGCGCCTGAGCGACGAACACATCTACGGATTCCTGCGACTGCTCCTGCCCGCCGGGGCCGAGACGACCTTCCGCGCCCTCGGCAACTGTCTCCTGGCCCTCCTCACCCAACCCCCGGTCCTGGCCCGCGTCACCGACGACCGCAGCCTGCTCGACGCCGTGATCGAAGAGACACTGCGGTGGGAGACCTCGGTCACCATGGTCAACCGCGAGACCGCGTGCCCCGTCGAGCTGGCCGGTGTCACCGTGCCCGCCGGAGCGTCGGTCGTCTGCGCCACCGGATCGGCCAACCATGACGAGACCCGCTACGACAACCCCGAGGTGTGGGATCTCGAGCGCCCGCCCGCCGCCCACCTGGCCTTCGGCACCGGGCACCATCAGTGCCTGGGGATGCACCTGGCCCGCCTCGAGCTGCGCGTGGGCCTCACCGCCCTCCTCGACCGGCTCCCCGGGTTGCGCCTGGACCCCTCGGCCGGCCCGGTGCACGTCGAGGGACTGGCCTTTCGCTCACCGCCGCGTCTCTGTGTCCTCTTCGACACCTGAGCGGCGCCTTTTCGACACCGGCGCCGACCCCTAGGGTCGGGGTCGGCACACAACGGATCGGGGGCCGTTCATGACACCGAAGATCGCCATCGTGGGTGGGGGCAGTACCCACTGGACGCCGCGACTGCTGGCCGATTTCGCCAACACCGCCAGCCTGCGCGACTGCGCCGTCGCCCTCACCGACATAGACGAGGCGTCGCTTGCCCCCATGCTCACCATCGCCAAACATATCGTGACCTCGCGCCGGATCGGTATGGACGTGAGCGCCACCACCGACCTGAGCGCCGCCCTCGACGGCGCCGACTTCGTGATCATCGCTCTGTCGGTCGGTGGCTTCGCCAGCATGGCCCACGACCTCGATATCCCCGCCCGCTACGGGATCTGGCAACCTGTCGGCGACTCCGTCGGGCCCGGCGGCATCGCCCGGGCTCTGCGCAGCATCCCCGTCGTGATGCGCATCGCCAAGGAAGTCGAACGCTGCGCCCCCGATGCCACCATGCTCAACGTGAGCAACCCCCTCACGGCGCTATGCCGGGCGGCATCCTCGCAGACGTCGGTGCGCACCATCGGGCTGTGCAACGAGCTGGTCGGCCTGCAGTTCTGGCTCAGCCTCGTCTTCGACGCCGACATGCGCGAGATCGACCCCGTCGTCGCCGGCGTCAACCACCTCCCTCTCGTGACCTCGCTGCGCATCGGCGGCGAGGACGGCTTCGCCATGCTGCGCAATGTCCTCGACCATCCGCAGCTGCTCGTCGGTCAACCGGTGTGGATGACCCCGCCGGCGGCGTCGCACTGGCGCCGGGCCGATCCGTCGCGGGACTGGACCAAGGCCGACATCGTGGCCAACAACCGCGTGAAGCTGGAGGTCTTCCGCCATCTCGGCGTCCTGCCCGGGTCGGCCGACACCCATGTGGCCGAGTTCTTCCCCTGGTTCGTGACAGCCGCCTCCGACCAGGGCCGGGCGTGGGGTGTCCATCACTACGGTCTGGCCGGCCATACCCAGGACAAGGTGGACGACGGGGTATGGGCCGCCGAGCTCGAGGCCGGGGGCGAGATCCCCCGGTGGTCATCGGGCGAATTGGTGGCACCCCTGCTCGACGGCATCGTCACCGGGAAGGCGCGGTCCCTGCCGGTCAACCTCCCGAACACCGGTCAGGTGACCGATCTCCCCACCGGCGTCGTCGTCGAGTGCATGGGGACCGTCGACGGCGACGGCGTCCGACCGCGCGACACGGCCTCGGCCGGTGCCGGCGCCGAGCACCTCCGCCGCGTCGTCGCCTCCCAGGAGCTCACCGTGGAGGCGGCCCTCACCGGCGATCGCAGCCTCGTCCTGCAGGCCATGTTGGCCGACCCGGTGGCCGGCACCCTCCCCCTCGAGCACGCCCTGGCCATGACCGACGAGCTGCTCGTCGCCTCGGCCCCGTGGCTGCCCCAGTTCTCCCCCGCCGCCTGACCGGCCTGATGTACCTGACGGGTCCGATGTACATGACGCGTCTGAAGTAACAGCAAGGGCCGGAAGAGAAGCGCTCTCAGCGGTGCCCGAGGGCCCTACGAGAGTGGGAGCCGCCGTCCGGACCGCTCCCACTGGGCCGAGAAGATGTCCCCCGTGGCTCCGAGGGGGCCCGTCTGATCGAGCAGCTCGACCGAGGGGCCTTTGGGCTGGATCATGTCGATCGGGGTGTCCGTGAACGACGAGATCGGGGCCGCCGTGGGGGTCGCCTCGGTGGTGGCCGTGTCCGTCGACAGCGTCGCCGTGTCGAAGTCGGGCAGCGCGCTCAAGAAGCACGTCCCCTTCTTGGTACAGAGCTCGGGCCGCTCGATGATCCACTCGGCCGACGCCCGGTGACACGACTTGCAGGCGGCCGTGATCGACTGCGACTGCGCCGTGGTGACATCGGCGATGCTCAAGGTGAAGGTGCCGGAGCCAAACGTGACCGACGGCTGGATCTCGTCGCCGGCGTTGACCGGGAAGACCTCGACCGATCCGGCCGGGTACATCTCGTACCAGGCCACATAGGCCGGCGTCTTGTGGTTCTTCCCCGTGCAGATGGCGAACGTCCCGTCCTGCTCCACCGTCTGGTCCTTGAACCCGTCGAGACCGACCCAGGCGGCCATGAACTGAGCCGGCGCGCCGGTGCAGACCATCGACGGTTGGATGAAGTCACTCTGCACAGAGTCGAACTTCGACGTCGAGGTCACCGCATAGCCCGACCAGTTGGTCGAAAGCGCCACCGGGTGCTGCACCTGGGCGCTTATCCCCGGACCTGGTGGAGCCGGGATCATCGGCCCCACCGCTGGTCCCGCCACGCCGGCAGCGGCCGCCGCCACCCCCGAGCTCGCCCCGGCCGCCCCCGTGAGCACCATCCCACCCACGACGAACGCCGCGGCCCATCTGGCCAACCTGGTCATCCCCCCACCCCTTCGTGGAGTCGGACAGACGCCGACCCACCTGTCCCACAGGCCCTCCGGGGGCTGCTGGACCCAATTGTCGCACAGCTCTGCCATTCCGGGTCATCCCGGGGTCCCGGTCCTCAAGGCAGTGGCTCCATGCTCCGATAAATCTGTGTGACCACCGGGACGAACGGCGCCATCGGTGCCTCGGACCCCCAGGCGTCCTTCCAGAGCGTGGCCGGACGGCTGTCGCGCGTCCTCGGCGCGGCCGAGGAATCGACACTCGACGTGGCCGCCTCCACCTGCCTGGAGGAGCTCGGGGGCTTCGCCGACGTCGACGTGACCTTCATCACCCTGGTGGACGACGACGCCTGCGTCACCGACGACTGGCACTGGATCCGTCCCGGCCTCGGTGCCTCGGCACCCCCGATCGGCTCCCCTCTGACGGCCACCTTCGGGTCGGCCATGGAGTTCCTCCGCACCGGTAACACCGTCGTCATCGATGATCTCTCCCGCATCGAGCTGGGCCCGTCCGAGCGTGCTCTGGCCACCGCCAACGGGTTGCAGGCGATCATGATCGCCCCGGTCATCGTGGGATCGCAGTTGCTCGGGGTCATGGGTCTCCAGGTCTTCCACCGCCCCCGGCCCTGGGAACGCAGTCTGGTGGTCCAGGTCGAGCTCCTGGCGCAGACACTGGTGCAGGCCGTCTGCCGGACGCGCCAACAGGGCGCCCTGGCCGTGGCCAACGCCAGAGCCCGGCGCATCGCCGCCTACATCCCCGACGGTCTGCTGCTTTTGAGCATCAAGGGCAACGTGTCCTGGGTGTCACCCTCGTTCTGCGCCATGTCCGGCCTGGCCGACAGGCGGATCCTGAACCGGATGGCCTCCTCTTTCTTCCACCCCTCGCACCGTCAGGCCCTGGAGGAACAGATAGCGCGGGCCGTGCGCAGCCATGACGCCGACATCACCGTGCAGCTCCAAAGTGAGTCCGGCGACTGGCGCTGGGCCGACGTCTCGTTACGCCTGGCGACCGAGCCGGACTCGGGCGTCCCCAACGAGATCGTCATGAGCGTCCGCGACGTCCACGAGCGCCACCTGCGCGAACAGCACCTGGTCCGCCAGGCCGACCTCGACCCTCTGACGGGCCTGGCCAACCGCGCCGCTTTCGAGAGGGCCGTCACGGCGATGGCCGACCGCGACGTCCGCGTCCTGGTGGCTTTCTGCGACATCGACAACTTCAAGTCCATCAACGACCAGTACGGCCATGACGTCGGTGACGACGTGCTCCGGGCCGTGGCCGCCGCCATCGGCAACGTCGTACGCGGTGACGACATCGTGGCCCGTTTCGGCGGCGACGAGTTCGCCGTCGTCGTGACCCACGTCGACGACATGCACACCGTCCCTCTCGGGGCCCGACTCCTGGGCGTCACCAGAGAGCTCGAGGTGGGTGGCACCCGGGTGTCGTTGTCCGTCGGCATCTGCGGGCCGGGCCCGGCGCGAGACGCCGCCGCCATGAGGCAGAAGGCCGATCAGGCCATGTACTCGGTGAAGCGGACCAACAAGAACAACTGGGTCGAGGTCGAATGGAACCCTCCTCCCGCCTGAGCGGGGTCCTCTGTCTGACCTGACCGCCGTCGCCCTCGAGCCCCGACGGAGATCGTCACGAAGGCGACCGTTTAGTGTGGCCATCCGATGATCGAGATCATGCGCTTCCGGTTGGCAGCGGGCGTCGATGAAGAGGCCTTCAAGAGGGCCGACGGCCACGTCCAGTCCGACTTCGCCTATCACCAACCCGGGTTGCTGCGGCGGACGACCGCCCGCAGCCACGCAGGGGGCTGGATCGTCATCGATCTGTGGCAATCGGAATCCGACGCCGACGCGGCGGCGACGACGGGGGCCAGCGATCCGGTGACGGCCCGGTTCATGTCATTGGTGGACCCCACCACGGTCGAGACCGAGCGCTACGACACACTCGATTGACGCCGGTCCTGGTGAGTCAGGGGTCCGGACGGCCCTACTGCTGGACGAGCACCAGCGGGATCCCCTCGGGATCGTCGACGGCGGCCAGTGTCGGACCGTCGGGAATGTCGAAAGGCTCGGCCACGATGGTGGCGCCCAACTCGACGGCCAGCACCAGCGAGGCCCGCAGGTCCCTCACCTGGACGTAGAGCGACACCCCGGAGCGGTCTCCCTGGCGCATATGGCCGGCCGGACCCCGCTCGGGACCGCCCAGTCCCGCCGGGATCTGCATGATGGGGCCGTCGCCGATGTCCCAGTGGCACAGCGCCCGGTAGAACGCGGCCTGGCGTTGCGGGTCCCGGGCCACGATCTCCCAATGCACCACCGGTCTGGCCCAGTCCTCACCCACGCCTGCCTCCAATTCCACCGATCGGTCAAGCGTCGCACAGTTCCGATGCAGACGACCGGGGGCCAGGTGGCGCCGGCGCCGCCGACCGGAGCCCCCGATCGGCGCCTGCCTCGCTCGATTCCCACTCCGCCGTGACGTGACGAGGAGCTCATGGGGCGACCAGGCCCACGACCGGTTCATTCAGGTGCTTCCCACCCATGGAGCCGTCGAAGCCGGCGTTACCGAAGGCGAAGACCCCGCGAGGCCGGACCTTTAGCGTCCGGTCGTGCCGACGTGCTGCTCCCTCTCCCGCCCGGGGTGGGCGTTGATGAGAATGCCTCCGACGAGCGCCCCGAGCACCATGGAACCGGCGGCCCACCTGCTGGCCGTGGCGAAGCCGTGCACCGTGGCCTTGGCCACCACACCAGCAATCCGAGCATGTGAGGCCAGATAGGTGGTCGTCGCCGTGGCGGCGATGGTATTGAGCAGAGCGGTGCCGATGGAGGCGCCGACCTGCTGCGATGTGTTCGTGGTGGCCGACGTGATGCCGACGTCAGGTGGTTCGGCGTTGCTCGTGGCGGTACTGATGCAGGGAACGAGCGCTATGCCGAGACCCAGCCCGAGCAAGATCTCGGTGGGGAGCACGTGGGTGACGTACGACGCGTCGGGGGTCAGACGGGTGAGAAGGGCGACACCCACGGCGGCGAGCAGGAGGCCGGGAACGACCAGCAGTCGGGTGCGCAGATGGGGCATCAGGCGACTGGCCAGCTGGGTGGCCGCCAACCCGTTGACGGCCATGAGCGGGAGGAAGGCCACGCCCGTCTTGAGCGGTGAGTAGTGATCGACCGTCTGCAACAGGTAGGTGAGAAACAGAAACGTGCCGTACATGCCGAGCACGGCGAGGATGATGGTGAGAAAGGCGCCACCGCGGTTGCGGTTGGCCAGGATGCGCAGGGGAAGAAGGGGGTTTGCCACCTTGGCCTGCAGCACCACGAAGGACGCCAGCAAGGCGGCGGCGACGACGAGAGGAACGATGACCCCGAGAGAGCTCCAGCCGTCGGCGGCCGCCTCGCCCAACCCGTAGACCAGAGCCACCAACCCACCGCTGCCGAGGATGGCCCCCGGGATGTCGAGCCTGGCTCCCCGGTGTCCGGCGCGCTTCGGAATCATGGTGAAGGCGCCGACAGCGACGATGGCCGATATGGGCAGGTTCACATAGAGGCACCAGCGCCAATCGAGGTACTGGGTCAGAAAGCCACCGAGAATGAGCCCGAAGGCGGCGCCCCCGATGGCGATCGAGGCGTAGATCCCGAAGGCCCGGCCCCGCTCGCGAGGATCAGCGAATGTGGTGGTGAGAAGAGAGAGCACCGATGGCGCCAGGAGAGCTCCGAGCATCCCCTGCAACGCCCGGGCGCCGATCAGCATGCCGGTGGTCTGCGACGCACCCCCGAGCGCCGACGCGGCGGCGAAGCCGATGACACCCACCATCAGGGTCCGCTTGGGTCCGACGATGTCGCTGATCCGCCCCCCCAGAAGGAGCAGGCCACCGAACCCCAAGGTGTAGGCGGTCACCACCCATTGCCGGTCGACGTTGGAGAACCCCAGGGAGTGCTGGGCCGAGGGGAGGGCGATGATCATGATCGTCGTATCGAGGACCACCATGAGTTGGGCCCCGGCAATGACGACAAGGATCCACCAGTGGGCGCGCGTCGGCGCCTCCGGCGTGTCAGGGGGATCACTGCGGGTCTTGAGATCGGTCACCCCCACAGCTTGCACCCAACAGGGCGCAGTGCCTGACGGTCGTGGCCCTCCACTAACGCGACTGAATGCGTGACCTGGGCTTGCCTGGAGCCAACCTCGCCACCATCGATTCCTTTGGACGTCACGGCAACAAGGTGGACGTCCAAGACGCTCTCGAGATTCCCATCGCCTGCCAATCCCAACAGGTGGCTTGGAATTCGTCCGTGGTCGGTGAAGACATCCAAGCGCCTTTGAAGACCTGTGCGCCGGACAATCTTTCCGGTGTCATCGTCGGTAGATGACCGTGCCGGCGGCGCCCCTCGGACTCCGATAGCAGCTAGGAGGCGTCTTCGCCGTAGTCGTGGTCCGGGTGGTTCTGCTCACCGAGGCGCCAATAGCCACGGGTGACCAGTGAAGACGGATCCACGCGGCCCTCGGTCAGGAGCGCCCGCCGGATAAGGCGTACGGCCGTCGCCTCGCAGGCGACCCAGATGCCGGCCACCCCGGTGAGGTCGGCGGCGGACAGAGCCGACTGCAGCGTCGGACCGAAGGAACCCGGTTGTCGGTGCAGCCAGGTGGCGCTGACGTCGGCGGCGCTCTCAAGCTCTCTCTCGTCGGAATCGCCATCCACTTCGAGATACACCTCGGCCGACGCCGAGGCGGGAAGGGCGGCCAGCAGGGTGCCGATGGCAGGGATGGCGCTCTCGTCACCGGCCACGACCCACCGCCCCGGTCCGAGCTCGAGTGGCATGCGGCCGCCCGGGCCGGCCAGGGCGATCCGTTGGCCGGGAGCGGCCTGATTCGCCCATGCCGACGCCGGACCTTCACCATGGAGAACGAACTCCACGTCGAGCGTCGTCAATCCGGGATCGAAGTGCCGGGGCGTAAAGGTGCGCATCACCGGGCGGGTCCGATCATCGGGAAAGCGGAGCCCGTCAGGGCCGAATTCCGGGAGGGCGGGCGCGTCCTCACCGGGGGCCGGGAAGAGGAGTTTGACGTGCTGGGTGGGGGCGGCGATCTCGAAGCCTTCGAGTGCGTCACCTCCCAACGCCACTGTCACCAGACGCGGGGTCACCTGCCGCACGGCAACAACCTCCACCGGACGGAAGCGGCGTGTTGGTTTCATCGTCGTCGGCGCAGGCATCAGGTTTCTCCTAGGCATACAGATGGGCTCGGCAAGGCGGTGTCCGGGCGGCGGCTCATGCGACCTCGACGGGGATGGGTTCCTCTTTCTGGCGCGTGGCCAAGCGGCCCCGGCGCACCATCGTGGCGGCGGCGGAGCCATCGCTCACGCTGAAGGTGGTGAGAACGGCAACCAGAGCGACGGCAGCGGCGGCCAGGAAGGCGGCGTGGTACGCGGTGAGATCGGGGACGATGCGACCATTGGAGAGCCTGGTGGGCCCCACGGCGGCGAGGACGGTCGTGAGGAAAGCCACTCCGACGGCACCGCCCAACTGGCGGGCAGCGTTGAACAGGGTGGAGGCGCGGCCCGTCTGTTCGGGGCTGATGGTGGCGAATGACGCCGCCTGGGCGGGGATGAACACGCACGACATGCCGAGTCCGATCAAGAACATGAGAGCTCGGGCCCACCACAGGCTGGTGGTGGCCCCTATCTCCGACATACCGGCGATGGCGACGGCGACCAGGGTGAGGCCCGAGGCCATGATCCGGCGGGGACCGAAGACGGGGTAGAGCCGACGACTGACCACTTGCGCGCCGATCATGACTCCGACCGCCTCGGGGAAGGTGTTCAGGCCCGACTGGAGGGCGGAAAGGTGGAGCCCGTCCTGGTAAAAGAGCGCCGCCATGAACAGCACACCGAGGAAGGCAACCGCTCCGAGTGTCAGCACCACGCTCGTCGAGCGGAAGAGGCGGTCGCCGTAGACCCGCAGGTCGACAAGCGGCTTCGCTTTGCGCAACTCGAAAAGCACCATGGCCACGAGAAGCGCCGCACCCGCGGCGATAGCGACCAGGACCGACGTACCTGACCAGCCCTTGAGCGGGCCTTCCGATACGCCGTACATGATCAGACCCAGACCACTGGCTGCCAACAGGAACCCGGCCAGGTCGAAGCGGCCGGGGTGGGCTTGTACGTGGTCGTCGAGACAGAGCGCGCCGAACACGGTGGCGGCGATCCCGATGGGGACGTTGACGTAGAACACCCATCGCCACGAGAGGTCGGTGACGAGCAGACCGCCGAGCACGGGGCCCAGCGCCGGAGCGAGCGCCGTGGGGATCATCAAGATGCTCGACGCGCGCACCCGCTCGGCCGGCGGGAAGACCCTGAAGAGCATCGCCATCCCGACCGGGGTCATGAGACCGCCAGCCGCCCCTTGGAGCACCCGGAACACGACAAGCTCGCCCAGGCTGGTGGCCAGGCCGCACAGGGCCGAAGCGGCGGTGAAGAGCACCACCGAAAACAGCAGGACCTTCCGGCCTCCGAAACGGTCACCGAGCCAGCCCGATGCCGTGAGGAACACCCCCGTGCTGACGAGGAATCCGATGACCACGCTGTCGACGGCGTCGGGGCTGGTGTGGAAGTCCCGGCCGAGCACGGGGAGGGCCACATTGACGATGGTCGTGTCCATGATGGCCATGAACAGGGCGGCCACATACACGACGCCAACGGCGATTTTCTGGTTCACTCGACGCGATCGCATCACGGTATAGTTGTATAACTCACTGAGTTTGTCAACTATTTAGTTTGTAGATCGTTGACTCAGGCGTATGCTAGGAGAGTGACCGAGGTGGAGGTGCCTGGTGCTCCGGACCCAGCCCGAGAGGCATGGGAACGGATGCGTGAGCTGACTCACGATCCACAGGTTCTCGGACGGGTCCACGAGGTGGCCGCCGAGGCGGGGATCATTCCGGGAGCGGCGAAGGCGCTGAAATACCTCTCCTCCACCGAGCCCACCCCCATGCGTCAGCTGGCGGCCGAGCTGCGCTGCGACACCTCCTACATCACCACCATCGTCGACAACTTGGAAGAAGCAGGGGTGGCCCGCCGCCAAGCCCACGCCACGGACCGACGCATCAAGGTGGTGGTGCTCACCGAGGCCGGCCAGCTTGTGGCCGATCGAGTCGCCCAGGTCATCGGTACTCCCCCGCTCACCTTCGACGCACTCGACGCAGAAGAAAGGGTGACCCTGCGCGACCTGCTACGGAAACTCAGCGTCAGCGTTGCCACTCCGAGCTGGTAGTGACCGGCGTGGATGCACCGGGAACGGGCGTGCGCCCTTCGGTGTCAAACACGACGAATGGGTGCGACGTAGCAGGGAGACCAATCGGCGCGTAGAGGCGCCCTTGAAGACGGTGGTATGGGAATGGATGACCCTGGCTGGATGATTTCCATCCCAAGTATCCCGGTCGCTACTTTGTAATCGACATCCTCGGCCGCGACCGTCCCGAACGGGCGCTCTGCATCCGTGTCGGCCAGTTCACGCCACCGCTTTGGCGTTCGCCTGCCGGAGTCGGCGAGCCATCACCTTTAGCATTCTGTGTGCGACCTCAGGCGAAGACTTGAACAACATCTCGAATTCGAAGCCACTCAAAACGAGTACCTCCATGTCCGTGCTGGCGACCACGGTCGCAGTGCGTGGACCACCATCAAGAGTGGCCACCTCTCCAAAGAAGTCGCCGGGTCCGAATCGAGCCTCTTCTACTCCACGCACGAGACAGGTGGCCGTTCCCGACAAGACGATCAGTACCTCAGCGCCTCGGCTTCCCGCCGTGGTGAGACAGTGGCCCGCACGAATGTTCAATCGCGTGCCGAGGGTGGACACCCGCTTCATCGTTCTCCCGCTGCAGCCGGCGAACACAGGCAGGGCAAAAAGGTCTTCGCCGTGGTGGGGGTGTTTGTATTTTCGAGCCAATCAGATTCTCCTCGCCCCAGCGGTCGATTCTCCTTGGTTCGAGCATACGAAAGCGGCGTTACGGGACGATGAACGCAGGGCAAACGCTGGCGAAATGGTCGCCGCTCCGATGCTCGTGGACGGGCTCACACCGAAGCACCCGAGTCCGATGAGAAGGTCCAGCATGTCGGATCGCCAGGCGAGGCTCTTCTGGTGCGCTGTGTGGCCCGCGGGGCCATCTCGAAGAACCACGGCGGGACATCCGACTTCGCCCGCATTGCCGAGCGGCGTGGAAAGTACAGGCTCACAGTGACTGTGGCTGGCAAGCTCCTTACCCCTCATGTACTACGGCCTTCGAGATGGAGAGGTCCTGTGTCTCGAGGGCCGGGAGGCCGCGTGGGCGCGCCCTACGTTCGAAGTCTGCTTCAACCTCGTCTGACGATCGTGATGATTTCCGGACTGGTATCGGTCAGCGGATGCCGGTCCCAATCCCCGAACTGCGCCTCGATCGCCAAACCAGCGTCGGACAAGAAAGAGGCGAGCGAAGCCGCATCAAGGAACCTCAAGGTGCTCCGGCTCACCTGCGGCAGATCCCAACCGGGACTGGTGAACGTTGTGGTGAAGGAGACGACGTGCCCGTCCACGGGCGCTTCGACCTCGTGAGCCATCCGCCCCACGAACCCGGCGGATGTCTGGACCTCGACGGCATTGTCCGGAGTCCAGCTTGCCCATACCCGAACCGATGGGTTGCGGGTTTCGAAGCCGAAGTGACCATCTTCGGTGAGAGCCGACCTGATCTTGGACAGCGACGAGCGTATCTCGTCGTCTTCGAGGAACACCTGAAACGCATGACCCGTCATGACGATCAGGTCGAATTCCTGATCCCAAGCGACGGTCGAGAGGTCACCAAGGGTCCACTCGATGTCCGAGCGCACGCGCGCCTGGCCAAGCATGGCGCCGGCTGGGTCGAGCCCACATAGTCGTCCGGTATGACCTGCCTCTCGGGCCCTGCGCAACAGCTCACCTGTCCCGCAGCCAACATCGAGCACGGCTTCCGCAGACATTACTAGCGGCAGGTAGAAGCCAAAGTCGCCCCTTCGTTCCCATGGATGAAACACGTCGTACAACTCGGCGAGACTGGGCTCGACGAACTGATGGTCAACCACCACGGCAGTGTGGCAGACAGGACGTGCCGCCAGTGCGTGGGCTTGGTCTGCGGTGTCGCTGGGCGATATCAATCACACCAAGCCGAACCCCGGCGTGGGTCAGGCGCTCAGAGCCCGGGAAGCGCCCAGTTGCGATCGGGGCGCTCCGGGGGCAGGTTCATAGGCTCGCCGGGCACCCACCCGCTCGCCTCGATGTCCTCCAAGACGTGGACCATGTTGTACGTGTCCTCTTCATAACTGAACTTCCCGTCGCCGGCGTAGCGCAGCCGTGAGTAAGCAGACTGGGTGTAAGGCGTGCCGTCCGCCCGGGTGCCAGGAATGATCTGAGTCCATTTCACGACGACGTCGTCCCCCTCGATGGCGGTGAACTCCACCGGGAATTTCCAGTCCCCGAGGCCGACCATCGAGTGCTCCAGCCAGTGAGCGATCGCTTGCTTACCCTCGACGCGACCCCACGCGCCGTCCACGTACACAGCGTCGTCGGTATAGAAGTCGGCCAAGGCTCCAAAGCCGTTGGGCTCGAGGCCCTCGTCGATGCGGCCACGCAATTCGCGGTAGCGGTCAACGACGGCCTGGATCTCGTCACGAGGATGAGGTGGGGGACTGGTGGTCATCCTGGGAGGGTAGCCCGGGAGGGGCGACCCAGTACTGCGACCGATAGATACCGTGCGATTTGCTCGCGTGCGATGGTAGGGGGCACTGCCAATGTTCTCTCGCTGAGATGGCCTACCCCTGGGGTGAGAAGGAGGCTAGGACAGCTGTGACCGTGGCGTGACCGGTGCCAAGGACTTGGAGGTCAAACGCCATCTTGCCCATCGACGATGATGACGGCCCCTTCGTGCCCGTTGGCAGACACAGTCGGAGCTTCGCTCGACCGAGCGCAGGGGGTGTCACCGTGAGGCCTCGGGCACGGCGAAACGGGCGCCTGGGGGCCCACTTCTCGTAGCTGAGACTGGGACGGTTGGCAACGCAGAAGTCGAGTTAGTGGCGGGTTCGGGGGTCTGCGTGGATCGGGACGGCATCGTTGGACGTCGTAAGGCCTGCTTCGGCGCAGTCGAGACTGCCCAAACGGCGCTCACCAAGGTAAGGGCGATCAAGACGCCCAGCGGAGCCCAAGAACTCCATCGCTTATATGACATCCGATTTCGAGGGTGCGACTGTCAAGCTTGCAACGGAACTCGGTCTTGGCGGCGCCTGCCGGAGATTCCATAAGTGCTTCGTGTTCGTGCGTCAGAGACCTTCCTCTGCCGGGACAATCAGGGTTCGAGGACGATCTTGCCCAGCGTGTGACGCTGTTCGAGATCTCGGTAGGCCTCGCGCACTTTGGCCAGGGGATAGGTCTTGGCGATAGGAATCTCGAGGCGTCCCGTGGCGATCAATCCGGCCAGCGCGGCCAGCACTTCGGCGTTCGCCGCGGCGGCGTTCCCGTCGGTCTTGGTCCCGTATTTCTGGGCCGCCGATCGGTCGATGATGGTGTCGATACGGTCGGGCGGCACGCCCAACCCGATGGCCATCTCGACGTACCCGCCGCCGAAGGTGTCGATGAAGGCGTCGACGTCCCCGTCACTCGCTTCCCTTATGCGCTCGGCCACGTCGCCGCCGTAGACCACGGGGATCACCCCGTGGCTGGCGAGCCAAGAGTGATGCTCCTCGCTGGCCAGGCCGATCACCGTGACGCCAGCGTCGGTGGCCAGCTGCACGGCGAGCGAACCGACGCCGCCCGCCGCGCCGGACACCACCACCGTGTCGCCTGGGACCAGGTTCACGGCCCGCACGGCGGCGTAGGCGGTAGTCCCCACGACGAACAGCGAGCCAGCCACATCCCACGGCACGTTGCCTGGGCGCGCCACCAGGTTGTCGACATCAGCCACCACCAGCTCGGCGTGGCTGGCCCGGGTATCGACGAAGCCCAGGACCTCGTCACCGACGGTGAACCGGGTGACGTCGGGTCCCAGCTCCTCGACGATGCCGGCCAGGTCACTTCCCTGGCCTGAGGGGAACGTGGCCGGCCACATGGCGTGCAGCAAACCATTGCGGATGTTGGCCTCGCCCGGATTGATGCCGGCGGCCATGACCTTCACCAGGGCCTGACCCGGCCCCGGAACCGGCCGGGCGACCTCCACCACCTTGAGGACGTCGATGTCTCCGTACTCGTCGAATCGCACAGCCAGCGGCACTGTTTGCTCCCTTCTCCGATGACGATGGAGACAACGGCGCCTGGACCGGGTTCATTCCGGGCTATCCAGCAGGGAGGTCACCGTAAGGTCAGTAGAAATTCCTCGGGCTCTCGATATCCGGGGCTCGTGGTGGCCTTGCCGGCCTCGGCGACCTCCGGGTGGGTGTGACGCGCCCCGGCGAGGACTCCGGTAGGCACGGATCGCGCGTCATACGTTCATCGTCTGAGGGCTACCGCTCGCTGGCGGCGAGGCCGTCACCGGGCGACGATGGGCCCAGTGGCTCGTAGCAATCACCGAGCATCTTGGGATTGGGATTCTCGCCGAGCCGCTGCTTCAGCATGAAGCGATATCCGAGATGGCTGTGATAGCACGCCAGTCTCTTGAGGGGATCGTACCCGTGATACATCGGCCCATTTCGAGAGACGAGCGGGGGGACCGGCTCCGCCGTGTTGACGTGCAGGTACCCGAGTGCCTCCGGAGGGAACATTGGCACGATATCCGGAACGTTGTAGATCCGGTAGTTGTTGGGGACCAGCGACTCAAAGGACGAAACGAAGTCGGAGGTGCCCACCCGAGGTGACCCAAAGCTGTACACCTGGAGGTCGTCGCTTACCGGCGGGCCCGCGAGTTGGGCTATGTCGGCCGCCGTGAACGTCGTGAACGCACCTCCCAGGCTATGCCCCGCCACCCAAGTCGGAATCGTCCGATCGATCTGAGCCAGATAGTCCGCAAAGGACATACTCCCCATCTCAGTCCGCAATGTCAACGAAAGGTACATGTCGTACATACCGCCTGCGACCTTGCCACCGATGGGATGAGCGCGTTTAGACACGTCCAAGTCGCGGAGCCATTCGAGATCCTTCGATCCGAGGAAGATGATCGCCTGAGCGGCATTGTCGGTGCGCTTGGCCGCCCATCCGATGAAGTCGGTCATCCCGAAGTGCACCTGAAGATTGCCGCAGGATTCCCAACCGTCGGGGAATTGCGGTGTAGGCGGATCCGGCTCCGTCTCATCGAAAGAGGCATAGGCGAGGTCCACCCAACCGGAGAAGAACTCGGCTTGCGTCGCATCGTAAGGCATGGTTGCTTCCTTCAGCTGGCCTGTTATCCCGGTCTCTTATATCGAGAGCAATGCTCGTGGCCGTGGCGCCCCAGATCCCGCACCCGGTGGATCCGGGAACGTTGATCTACTCGAACCCCTCTCCCGCTTCAGCGTGAGCATGATCCCATCATTGATGGAAACGGTCCCGTCGATCTTGTTGATGCCGGTCCATCGCCTCGCTCATCCGATCAAGGGCAGCTTCGTGGAGCTGATCACGTCACCGAGGGAGGAACGTGATAAAACCCGACGGGAGCGAGGACTCGGCTGACATGCTTAGGTCATCCACGGATACGACTCCCACGGGATGCGTTCAGGATGTCCCGAGATCGCCCGCGAGGCCTGCATGCCAGACATCACAGTCGCCTCGACGGCACCGAGGTTGAAGCCGTTCTTGGTCCAGTCGCCAGCCAGAAACAGGTTGTCAATCCCTGATTCATCGACCGCCAGGCGATGCTTGACGGTGCCCGGCAACGACTGTACATACCGCTCGGTCGCCGTCGAGTTCGCCCGCCAATACTGCCGATCGAACCGGGCTTCTCCTACGTCATTCTCCGGATCTACCAATATTTCCCACCGAAAGCCATCGAGCCCGACGGCGCCGGGCCATTGATCACCGATGTGCGCGAGATAGTCAAGCGCGTTTCGCTTGGCGCGGTCGATGACTTCGTCAGTGGTGTCGCCATCTGCATCGTCGAGTACACCGCAGAAGTACCAGACCGCCTTCGGGGACAGCCCATCGGGCCAGTTTTCCGTCCAGAGCACTTGCGAGTTGTCCGCGCCGGTGTCAAGTGGTTCCACGAAGGTCGACATAGCAGCATGACCATGATCGAAGCCAAGATCCTTCGGGTCCGTGTTCATCGAGATTTGGAAGGCCTGGGTCATGATCGTATGGGTGTTCTCGAGCATCCTCGCAACGGCCGGACTTACCTCCATCACCTCAGCGCATATCGGTGCTAGTGCCGCCGGAGAGATCGCCAACACGACCGTGTCGAAGTCCGCTCCCAGATGCAGACTTCGCCTTTCGGCGTTCGGTTCAGCCTCACCTCGCTCGAAGTCGATGCCCGAGTCCCTCAGCGAGCTTCCGTTTACGAGTTTGTCCCACTTAGGCACGCTCGGCCAGCAACGCAATTGACCCATGCGCTTACTGTGTTCTTGGGACTGGATCTCCACGCTGCAGAGCGGGTCGTACTCCCCGAGTAGGCGCGCCTGGCGGACGATATCGATACGGTCGACCAGCTTCCGCGCGCGGTCGACACCGAGGTTGGTGACCTGCTGGAAGAACTCGACGCGAACCCCCCGCTTCGCCAATGTCTCGTACATCGGCGCGATCGCCGTGTCGCCCATCCGGCCGTTGCCTGCCACATCAAGCTGCCGCGACCTGGGATGTATGTTCGTAGGGTCGTATACAAGGCGACGCCGGCCGCAATCGATGCAACACCACGTCCATCGAAGCTCACAGGATCGTGACCAGTTACAGCCGGTCCGGTCGACCCGGCGAACACCTGGTCGTACACCGCCCTAACGTCGGGGCCCGACAAGGTGGTCGGCCTGGCTCCATGCTGGGTCAGCCAATCTCGGAACTCCCGCTCGTTGAGAGTCTCAAATCCTCGCCAGAGCACTTCGTCGCGAATCATTCCAATCAGCGAGGTGAACAAAAAGTCCGCTTGTGAGAACCAGTGCCGAGTCCCGTCGTCTTCGAGGTGATCGCGCACATGCCGGCGCCAGATCGTGTCCCGGACAACCTGGAGCAGCCAGGCCATAACGTGAACGTGATGGCGTCCCATCGAGGTGTGGCGATGACGCCAATCGGCATAGCGACCGGCGAGCCAGACAACCGCAGCTTCCGCGGCATCGCCCGCACGACGGAGGAGGCGCTGAAGGGGTCCAATCCTCGGAGAGGAGAGGGGTCGATCTCCGTGACCGATGGCAAGATCCATGACGCCGACGACCAAATCCCAGAAGCGGGGCACTTCGAGGTGATCCCACGGCCGGCCAGGTTCTAAGGGAAAGCTGCGGACCGCGCTGGACCACCGGCCTTGATAGAAGTCGTAGAGCACCGCCGTCGTAAGTGGTGTCCAGGCGCAATCCATTGTTCGCAGTGGATGGTTGGGCGGTCGATCGAGTTCGTCGTAGCAGTCCGCTAGAAGGCGGAAGGCGTTGTCGTAGGCATTGAACCAAAGATGGAGACCGTGCTCCTGCACACGCTGCCCGAGGTGCTCGGCGCGGCCGGTTGCGCATTTTCCGCCAGCCCTCCAGCCGAGCTGGTAGAGCGTGACGTCGTAGTTGGCCCGCAGTTCCGGTGTTGCGCTCAGCTCGAGCGCTGCCGTCAACCCTCCAATACCGCCACCGAGAACTGCGACGCGCTTCGGTCGATCGTCTGCCATTTTGGCACCCTCCGAACAGGTTATGTTCCAACGTTAAAGCAACTCACGGTCGGTCTCCCGAGAATCTCGAGCCCCCTGACGAGTGCGCGTCACCAGAGCTCGGGGTGATCACATCGTGCGGTGCTCGTCTACTGGTCACTGGTTCAACAGTTGGAGCTCCGCCACGGCTCGGCGTTCCACGGTGCCGTACCCGTGGTCCACTGCGGCCGAGTGGGCTTTGATCAGCAAGTCCGTCGCCTTCTCAGGGTTGCCTGGAGCACCGCGTGTGGCGAACATTTGTCCCCACAGGAGGTCGGTCCGGGCGGCAAAGTATTTCGCACCCATCCGGCCGCTCATCGCCGCAGATTGGGAGAAGTATGAGTCCGCCTCGTTGTAGCGACCGAGGACGGTGGCCAGGCCGCCGAGGCAATGGCTGACCGGGCCCACAGCCGCAAGACCGCCGGAAGTGGCGAACTGATTGGACCACGGAGCAAGCCGGTCGAACAGCGGCCCAGCGTACTTGGGATCCCGGCATTCTATGGCAGCTTCGGCGTAGTCGACCATTGCGGTGAGCCACAGCTCGTCCTCAGGAAGACCGAAGTCCGCTGTGGCGAATCTCTCGAGCAGCGTACGTGCGTCGTCCGTCCGACCCCCCTCGGCGTGGGCCATGGACAAAACTCCAGACATGATTCCCGAACTGAGATCCGGAGTCTCGGATTCCATCTGCTCAATGAGCGGGACGAGCTCGCCCAAAGTGCCGCGTTGCAGGTTCACAACAATGAGGCCCGCGCCGAAAACGAGGACGGCGTCGGGTTCACCGCTGTCGCTGCCGATCTGGAGTGCCTCCATCCCCAACTGTTCGGCTCGATCGATATCCCCGGCGATCTGCGCTCGCATGGCGCGTACGAAAGTGTGCCCCCAGGTCAAGGTGGGCTGGTCGAGTTGCTCCGCCAGCGACCCCCACATATTCATGTAGCGGTCCATCTCATCGATGTCCCCGGCGTTGGCGGCATCGATTGCGCGCCACCAAGCCGCACCGGCCAGTAGTACCGGGTCACCAAGGCGCTCGGCCCGAACCAGGGCCTCGGCCGTCCGGGCCAACGACTGTTCCAACTGCGACGGCACCTTGAGCGGGCCAAAGACGTGGTTGAGGACCCGCACTATGGTGGCGTCGTCACCGGAGGATTGAGCGATGGCGAGGGCCTCGTCGGCCAGGGCTTGGCGCCGGGCGAGCGGTGTCCCGAAGGCGATCTCCCCGCACAAGGTGGCCAGCACGAGCGCCCGGTCGGGGTTGTCGGCCGGGAGCCGATCGAGGGCCATCTCCAGGACGTCGACCTTCTCCGTGTCGATGACACCGGCAGTGCTGAACCAGCCCCGGTCGTTGGCCAGGGCAGCGGCCACCAGTCGCTCCGTGTCACCGAGGTCGGCCGCCCGGCGAGCAGCGTCGAGAAGGGTGTCACGAAAGGCGGGGTCACCCGTCAGGCGCTCGGCCGTCCCGAGTCCGATGGCGAGGTCGAGACCCATGCCCGGATCGGGATCGTCGGCCCGGGCGTAGTGGCCGAGGGCCTGGGCGTAATAGCCCAGAGCGTCGGCCGGGGCGAGGGCACTGAGGGCGCCGTCGGCGGCTTGGCGGGAGTAGAAGATGGCCTTGTCCAGGTTGACGGGGGTGGCACTGGACCAGTGCCGGGCCAGTTCGCCCGCCCTCCTTCCGGGACGGTCCCCGCAGAGGTCCTCCAAGGCTTCGGCTACCCGCCAGTGCGCCCGGGCCCGACGGGTGGGGCCGAGGTCTTCATACAGGGTGTGCTGGATGAGGGCGTGTGCGAAGGTGTAACGCCCCGAGTCGGCGAGCTCGCGCACAAGAGCCGCTGCTCCGGCGGCGTCGAGAATGTCGAGCAGCTCGTCACCAGTCGTCGTCGTGGATCCGGCGAGGAGATCCAAATCGAAGTCCCGACCGATTACCGCAGCCATCGCCAGAACCAGCACCGCGTGCTGTCCAAGTCGTCCGATGCGTGCCCCGATCACCTCCCGCACGCTGTCGGGCAGGGCCATCTGTTCCAGCGAGACATCGGATGTCCATCGGCCCGTGACGTCCTGATAGATGGCGCCCGTCTCCCAGAGGTTGCGGAGGACTTCGTTGACGAAGAAAGGATTGCCGTCTGTCTCGCGGTACACCGCATGGGCGAGACCCACGCCGACGTCATCGAGGGTCTGACCGGCCGACGCCTCCAGGAACGCCACCACCCCGTTGTCATCCAGCCCCGTCAACTCGTGGCGAGAGACCCCACTCAGCCGACGCAATGCTGCCAGAGTGTCGAGCAGCGGATGGGACTTTGACAACTCGCCGTCACGATAGCTTCCGAGGACAAGCAGCCGCGTGGTCTGACCGGCCGCCGCCAGGTGACGGAGCAGCACGAGACTTCCCTTGTCAGCCCACTGGAGGTCGTCGAAGACGAGGACGACGAGTTGCTGAGATGACACTGTCGCGAGCAGCCCGACGACGGCGGCGAAGAGTAGATAACGCTCGGTATCGGAGTCGGTGGCCTTCGATGGCGGGAGATCGGCGATTCGGCTGGCGAGAGCCGGAACCAACCGGGCCAGTTCCGACCCGTGCGCTTCGATGTGAGCCAGGAGCTGATCCTCGGGAGCATGGGTGACGTAGTGGCCAAGTGCTTCGGCGAAGTGCTGGTACGGGGTGGCGAGATCCTCCTCGCAATGACCGAACAACACACAGGCACCGGTGTCGAAGGCGGACCGCGCCACCTCGGCGATGAGTGTGGTCTTGCCCTGACCGGCCTCGCCTGAGATGAGGAGCACTTCACGACCCTCACCATCGGCCACGCGCTTGGCCGTATCTGTCATCGTCTGCATCTCGACTTCGCGTCCCACCACGCCCACGGTGGGGCGCACGGCCAGACGAACCGGCAGTGGGATGGAGATGCCCGTGTCTGTCCCTTCGAGAGGTTCCCAGAGCACTTCGACGGTCTGAACCGGGTCAGGGAGTCCCTTCAGGGTCAGCTCCCCGAGTAAGCGGCACTCGTGACGGTTGCGCCGACCGGCCATGGCCCGCACCACGTCGGCAGCCAGGATTTGTCCGCTCTCGCAAGCGGCAGTCAGCCGGGCCGCTTCGATGACCGGCTCCCCGAAGTAGTCGTCGTCCTCTCGGGTTACCTCGCCCCCGCTGAGGCCCACCCGTATACAAACCGAGTGCTCGGCGTGTCGGTTCTCCCGTTCGACGCCCTGTTGCATAGCCACGCCACAGGCCAGAGCAGCTGAGGCCGAACTGAAGACCACCATGAGTCCATCACCGAGATTCTTCACCTCGGTGCCGCCCGCTTCGGCGATGGCCTGGCGCAGGATCGAGAAGTGTCCCCGGCGGACGTTGTCAGCGACTTCGGGCGACAGGCGCTGCGACAGCTCCGTCGAGCCCACCACGTCGGTGAACAGGATGGCCACGTTTTCGATGGTCAAAACACCCTCCCGCCTGGAAGTAACCATGTTATGCAACGACCGGAGCGGCCCGCCGAGACGAGTCTGAGAGGGAGCTACCTGGGGTCCTCGCTACCGCTATAACGAACGCAGCTCGAGCGGTAACGACGGGGCGTATATCCAACTGGCCCGGGGATGTAAGTGCCCATACAGATACCACCAGAGGGTTGTCGCACTTCACGTCTACCCACCGGTATTCGCGGGAATGTCGTCCTGATCGGGAGTCGGCGGTCACGTTTCTGACAACAGCCAATGCGCATCGTCGGCGACCCTGTCGTCACATCTACCGGCGAGGGCCCAGACGTCGGTCGTCGTAGACGTACCAAACCATGGACCGTCACGATTCGGCGTGTGCCCCGCCGACCCGACCACAAGTGAAGAAATCTGCGTCCATACGACGCCGAAGTCGGCAACCGCCGGCGCCACTCCGGACCTCTTCCTGTCAGCACGACGGTCCCGATGGGCTTCTCGAAACCTCCCTCTCGCACAGCCATTTCGCACACAATTTCGCACATTGACGCGCGATGAACGCGCGATGCATGTCCAATCGCCCGCCGTGACGAAGCCCTCGAAAGTGCCTCTGACGTGGGAGAAGATGGTGGGGCTAGCTGGAATCGAACCAGCGACCTCAGCATTATCAGTGCTGCGCTCTAACCGGCTGAGCTATAGCCCCCAAGCGGATTTTTCGGATCCTACTCGCCTATTCTCGTCGTACTTCGCCGAGTCACAATCTTGCCATGGCCCATGGGAACTTTGGCGCAGGTAGCACAGTAAATCGTTCTCGGGGTATGTGGCGCTTCAGGGTGTAGTTCGACGTCGTCCGCCGGCGGGCGATCCCGCGCAGATGCACAGGACCCTCCTTGACGGCGAGCGCGTGTCGCCCCGGGCCCGCGGCCGAGCTCGTGAGGGAGGGGAACGCGAGTCCAGCGAACGCATGTCTGATACCTCGAGACGGCTCGACCATCCGTGACACCTTCGGGCTCAGACGCGGACCCACCCGGCCTCAGATATCGAGGCCGGGTGAGCTTTCCATCCGCAGGTGCGTGTTGGGCCGTCAGGCCGGGACAGGCACCCTACCCATGACCCGCGTCGCCGGGAACTCGGCGTCTTCGGGTACCCGACGGAAGTGCAGCAGCCCGACGAGGGTCAGCATCAGCATGATGCCGGCCAGGATGAAGGACCCAATGGCAGCAACCAAGGCAATCTGTCCGAAGGTCCCGAAGGCGTAGGCCTCGAGCAGCAATCCTCGAAGGGTCGTGCCCTGGAAGACGAGCTGGACCTTGGCTTCGGCCGCCGTGTACGCCACTGAACCCTTGGGCAGGGCCATGGCGGCGGCGGAGAGCTGGGCGTAGGTCTTGCCGCCACCGATCTCGTTCAGGTGCACGCCGATGAAGTCATTGGCGTAGACCTCGGCCTGTTGACCGGTGACCAGCGGCTGCCCCGCATACTTGCTCACCGTCCCGATCATCGAGGGGGTAATCTCGGTGCCGGCCTTGGCGTGGGCGAACGCCGACGCCGGCGGGAAAGTGATCTCTTGCTGGGCCAGCTGGTTGTGGACGTTGGAGTTGGCGAAGCTGTAGCCCCACACACCAAGAGCGCCGGCGACGATCAGAACGACGACCAAGACCCCGCCTCCTGCCGTCAGGACCATGTCGAAGGTCTTGCGTTTCACTTTGTCCTCCTTGTCATGTCCCGGACGGGACCATCTGACTTCAGCGTGCCTCTTGGGCACCCGGTGGCGACAGGGCCGAAAGTCCCGGCTGTCACCAACGCCGCCAACAAGGGACCAAAGACCCCGGTCTTTGGTCCCACCGTCCGGGGTGCCGGAGGACCAGGGTCCGTGCCTGAGGGCGGGCGCGGTGACATTTCGCATCTGGGTTCGCGTGGCCTACATATGCCATTCGGCCCTGTCTAAAATCGAGGTAGGGCGCGCAACATGTTGGATGGCAACCGCTTCGGATTGTGATTCGAACTTTTCCGCCGTCGAGCTGGACCGGCCTGAATGCATGACGCTGCTTCGAGGCGCTCGCATCGGACGGGTGGTACTGAGTATCGATTGCATCCCCGTCGCGCTGCCTGTCAATGTGTGCGTGCTCGACGAGGACGTGATCTTCTCCACGGATAGGGGTTCGAAGCTCACTGCCGCCGTCAGTCGCCAGGTAGTCAGCATGGAAGTTGACGACATCGACCTCATGTACCGCACGGGCTGGAGCGTGCTCGTGACTGGGCGGGCACAGCTTGTTACCGAGCCCGCAGATATCGAATGGGCAAGTTCGCGGCTTCAGCCATGGGCACCCGGGCCTCATCGGTTCTTGGTCAAGGTCCCTTCGACCCTGATCTCGGGTCGGCATCTCATGTGGAGCACTGAAATCGTCGGACCACGAGGGTGAATGCGGACCGGCCGGACGCTCAGCGGGAGCGAATCCGCCAGTTCGATCACGTCGATGCCGCTCGGTTGTCAGGCGCAAATGACTGGTTTCTCCCACATCTTTACCTAACGTAAATAGGGAAAGCAGTCGATGGATATTACGTATGCCACTGATTGAGGATCGTGTGCTGTTGGAGGAGCCACTCAATCGGGCCGATTCGCCACATGTTCCAGGGCCCGCTCATCTCTGGAACATCGTCGTCCTTGTCGTCCTTTTCGCCGGGATGACCATGTCGACAATTGGCGCGGTCGCATGGCATGGCTATGTTCAGAGTCAAGCGAGGAATACCTTTGCCACGAACGCCGCCAGCGTTTCGGCAGCGGTATCGACCGCTCTGCGCCGAGACGTGGACTTTGTGGCGACGGAGCGGGCCGGAGTTGTATCGATCCCAGACCTTACCAATCGTGAACTTGCTGTCTGGTACACCTCCATTGACGTCAAGAACCGCTTTCCGGGCGGCGTCGGCTTTGCATTCGTTCAACGCGTCCTGGCGACGCAGCTGAATGCCTTTGGCGCAGAGGTCGTTGCCGATCCACCAGTCAACGAGCCCGTTTCGGCTCCATACTCGGTCTTTCCGGCGGGAGCTCGATCTCAGTACTGTCTCCAACGGTTTGGCATCGCCACGTCGTCTGCGGCCAAAGTGATTCCAACAACCTTTGACTTTTGCAGCCCCACGATACCGCCAGGCAATAGCCGGTCTCCGATTCCCGACCTGCTCGACGAGGCGACAACCAACGGCCGAACGACAGTATTGGCAGCCGGCAAGATCGCCAAGACAGGTGGCATTTCCGACCTCTTCGTCCTCTTCTCGCCCGTCTACGAGAGCGCGGGAACCCCATCATCGGTTTCGGCCCGTCAGACAGACGTGCGCGGATGGATTGTCGCCACATTCAGTGGTGGCGCCCTCCTTGGCTCTAACATCGTCACCGACCATAGACTTTCGGTAAGCATTCTTTTCGACGAACCGGGCTCCGGCAGCACACCGATTACGACGTCAGGGAAAGCACCTAGCGGCACCTTCTTTACGCGCTCCCTGCGCTTCAATGCGGGTGGGTCGTGGGTCGTGAGAGTTGTCGGCTCTGCACGATCCAGCGCGACGGCTCAAGCGCTTGGAGTCGGACTCCTAGGCGCAGGCGTAACTCTTCTTCTCTTCCTACTTCTCGGACTGTTGACACGATCGCGGGCCATGGCCCTTCGGATGGTGGACGAGAGTACAAGCCAACTCCGGCACCAAGCCCTCTATGACTCGCTCACCGATTTGCCCAACCGAGCGCTCATCCTCGACCGCGCCGAGCAAATGATCGTCCGGGCCACGCGACAACCCCTTTTGGTCGGCGCTCTCTTCATTGACCTTGACAACTTCAAGGTGGTCAACGACACCTTCGGCCACGAGGTGGGCGACGAGCTCCTCAGGGCAGTCGGTTTTCGCCTTTCGGAAGAGCTACGGGCGAGCGACAGCGTCGGACGTCTTGGAGGGGACGAGTTCGTTGTTCTGGCAGAAGGAGAACTCGGAGGCATTGGTCCCGAACTTGTTGCCGAGAAGCTCTTGGCCTCATTCGCCGAACCGTTCATCCTTGAACGGAGCCGAGTCGGCCCATTGCACATCGGCGTCAGCATCGGAGTGGCCCTGGGTCCTCGCGACGGTGCCGCTCAGCTTCTTCGAGACGCAGACGTAGCGCTCTATGAAGCCAAAGCCCGAGGTAAGAATGGGTACGTGGTCTTCCGCCCCGACATGGGAATGGCCCTGAACGATCGACTTGGACTCGAACCGGATCCGCGAAGGGCGCCTTCAGAGGGAGACTCGCGCCCAAGGTATCAAGCGACGTTCGAACTCGAAGACACGGCGATCGGGGATGGGACCGCGGCTGCGGCACCAAGCGGTCCGAGGAGTCCGTCCATCTGACCCTCAGCGCAGAGCCGCTACGTCGAGCTAGCGGCTGGACTCATGCGCAGGATCGACCTGATGTTTCGTTTTCGTAGTTGGTTCCCGGATAACGAGGTCCAGAGTCGAGGTATTGACCGTGTGGGAAACTCTGGAGCGCGTTCGCTCCTGGGATGTCGGTCTCGTGGACTCGGGTTTTGGGGCCGCTCGTTCAGTTCCCGAAATCCCAGCTTCCACCGGCCTCATAGCGATGTATGACGCTCTTGGCGACGAGGATCTTGTGCACCTCGTCGGGGCCGTCGGCGATCCGCAGGGTGCGCGCTGCCAGGTACATCCGCGCCAGCGGCAGGTCGTTGGACACTCCGGCGGCCCCCCACACCTGGATGGCACGATCGACCACCCGGCTGTAGGCGGCGGGCACGAAGACCTTGATAGCCGAGATGTCGATGCGGGCGGCCTCGTAGTCCTGATCGATCTTCTCGGCGGCGTGGATCGTCATCAGCCGGGCCGCCTGGATGTCGATGTAACTGTCGGCGATGAAGCCCTGGATGAACTGCTTCTCCTTTAGCAGTCCACCGTGGACTTTGCGCTGGCTGGCACGCTCGACCATCAGATCGAAGGCCCGCCACATCTGACCGATGGAGTTCATGCAGTGGAAGATACGACCCGCTCCGAGGCGGTCCTGGGCCGCCTGGTGACCTTGTCCGACGTGTCCTAAAGCGTTGTCGGCCGGGACCCGGACGTTGTCGTAAACCACCTCGCAATGGTCGGAGCTGTCTTGGCCCCAGATCCCGATGCCCCGAACGATGTTCACGCCCTTGGCGTTAGAGGGGACGATGATCTGGACCATCTGGCCGGTGTCGTGATCGCTGTTCGGCTGGCTGACCCGGCACATGACGATAAAAAAGTCGGCCGCAATGCCATTCGACGTGAACCACTTGTGGCCGTCAATGACCCATTGCCCCTCCTCGAGCACGGCGCTGGTGTCGAGCGATCGCGGGTCGGACCCCGGGTTGTGAGGTTCCGTCATCGAGAAGCCCGATTCCATTGATCCGTCGATCAAAGGAAGAAGCCACTTCTGCTTCTGCTCCTCGGTGCCGTACTTGACCACGAGAGTCTCGTTGCCGGAGTTTGGTGCGACCACTCCGAACAGTGCCGCTGCCCCCATGGCGTACGCCAGCACTTCGTTCATATAGGCATGGGCGAGGAAGTCGAGCCCCATCCCGCCGTACTCTTTAGGGAGGTGTGGTGCCCACAGGCCCGCTTCCCACACCCGCTGCTTGATCTCCTCGCGGAGCTGGTGAGACTCGCGACGTTGATGTTGGGAAACGTCGCCATTGCCTCGCAAGTTCCACAGCTTTTCCTCGTTGGGGAGAATGTAGTCGTTCACGATTTCCGCAGTGCACATGCGAATGTCGTTGATTCGCTCGTCGAGCATGGGGATCGGCTTCACGTTCATCGGCATGTAAGGAACCTTTCCTCGTGCGCCACCCCGACCACTGGGCGAGCGGGCGTCCGGTACTGCACCTCGTCGGGGTGGACTACCAGAGAAGCCCGCTCCGCACTAGGGCCACGCTGCCACGCCGGAACGAGGTCCGGATAGTGGCAAAGGTCCCATTTCGGCTCTCCGGGGCCATCGCCGGGGGATCGTCGATAAGAGCGGCTTGATGCGCACACGACGACCGGCTCGCCGCCTGCCTGAGCGGACCCGATGCGAATGGTAGCGACGGCCGGAGTGCGACGATGTCGGTGAGGACCTTTGGCCCTAGTCAGGGCCCCGGGGGAAGTAGATCGTGGTGAAGTAGCAATAACCCTCGACCGTGGGCAAGGTGTTCGTGTAGAAGCTGACCCCTCTAAGGCTGCATGCTCCCAGGGTCTAGACCCAGCCGTTACCGCTGCCCATGGACCGCATTCTCTTCGAATAGAAGGTCTCCGTGTTGAACCACTCGTCGCTACTCCCCAAGGGCCCTCACGACCTGTCACTCGCCCCGGTTGCGGTCATGATTGACCGCAACCTGCAAGTGCTGCGCGACATTGAACCCCATGAGATCCTCGCCTCCCTCGAGCTCATGCTCGACCGTCCGGAGAGGACCGGCACCTGTGACGAACGGGCTGACCGCATTCTCGAGACGGCGTTGCGAAACGTGGACCTCCACGGGTGGAGTGGCCACATTACGGCCGATCAGTCGAGGGTCCGGTTGACCGGTGGCTCGGTCACGCTCGATCTAGGTCTTAGTGCCACGATCCTGCGATTCATCGATGGCGGAACAGGCGCGTAACCAGGGGACCGACCTACGATCGCCAGCTTCGGGCGGACACGCGCTGCCATCCGAACGAAACGCATGTTGCCGCGCCATGAGGCCAACGCTCAGAGCCTCGGTCGTGGTGACCGGCACGGTATTGCCGTTCCATTGTCCAGCACCCTCCTCCTGTTGGGCCCTTCGAGACGGCACGATGGAGATATGCGACGCCTGGTCCCGCCGTGTACCGCCCTCATAAGCGCCGTCGGTCTCGCCGCCTGCTCCTCACCACTCGCCCTCCCGGCCTCCTCGGGCACCTCCACCATCGTGGCCGCACCGACGACCTCCGCCACCGTGGCCACGCCAAATACGTCGAGCCCTGCCGCGCCGACGACCTCCGTACCCACCACCGAGGCGATCGGTCAGGTGATCCTGGAACCCAGCGCCGGCATGACCCCTATCTACAACTTCATGCGAGACGCTACGTCAGCGCTCACCATGACCATGTACGAGCTGGTGGACCCGACCGCCGAGCAGATCCTCGCCGCCGATGCCGGGCGCGGCGTCCACGTCCGGGTGCTCATGGACTCCGCCCTCGAGAACAGTCGCAACCAACCGGCCCAGACGTACCTCGCGTCCCACGGGGTGGCCGTCGCCTTCGCCCCGGCCGGGCGCATCACCCACCAGAAGACCATCTGCATCAATGACGACTCCTGCCTGATCATGAGCCTTAACCTGGTCGCCGACGACTACGCCTCGACCCGGGACTTGGCCGTGGAGGCCAGCGACCCTCGCGACGTCTCGGCCATCGAATCGACATTCCAGGCCGACTTCGCCGGGGGGACTGCGCCCGCCACCTCCAACGGAGATCACCTGTTGTGGAGCCCTGGCTCAGAGCCGGGCCTGGTGGGGGTGATCGACGGCGCCCGCCACACCCTGGAGGTGGAAAACGAGGAGATGGACTCGACGGCTGTCACCGATGCCCTGGTGGCGGCGGCAGGGCGCGGGGTCGACGTGGAGGTGTGCATGACCGAGGACAGCTCATACACGGCGGCGCTCGACCAGATCGCCGCCGCCGGTGGGCACGTCCACCTCTATCCCGACCGCGAAGGCATCCTCTACATCCACGAGAAGCTGGTGCTCGCCGATGCGGGCACGTCGTTGGCGAAGGCCGTGGTGGGATCGATCAACTTCTCCACGAGCTCCATGAATTACAACCGGGAGCTCGACATCGTGCTCACCGAACAGGACGCGTCCGGCCAACTGTCCACGCTCGATAGTGCGTTCCAGAGTGACTTTGCCGGCGCGCCGGCTATGTAGGAGCGCTCAGCTCTCGGCGGATTCGTCGTCGTCCTCGGCCGCCACCGCCGCCACCGCCGCCACCGCATGTCCGGCGTCGAGGCTCATGAGCCGAACGCCGGTGGCGTCGCGGCCCTGGGCGGCGATCTCTCGCACCGCGGTGCGGATCACCACACCACCGGTGGAGACCAGAAGGATCTCATCGTCGAGACCGGCCATGAAGGCACTCACCACGCGCCCCCGGACGGCGGTGAGCTTGATCGCACGTACTCCCTGGCCACCGCGACCCTGCGTGCCGAAGTGATCGGTCTTGGTGCGCTTACCGTAGCCGGCGTCGGTGACGATGAGGACGTCGGCGTCGGGACGCACGACGTCCAGCGACACGACCTCGTCGCCACTTCTCAGTCGCATGCCTCGCACCCCGGCGGCGTCACGCCCCATGGGGCGGACGTCGTTCTCCGAGAAGCGGATTCCGCTGCCGTTGCGGCTGACCATCACCACGTCATCGTCCCCCGACGTGGCCACGACCCGGACCAATTCATCGCCGTCGCGCAAGGCGATGGCGATGAACCCCTCCCGGCGGGACTTGTCGTACTCGGTGAAGGCCGTCTTCTTCACCTGACCGCCTTTGGTGGCGAACGTGAGGAACCCACCCGAGTCGAAGTCACGCGTGGCCACGATGGCCTGGATCGTCTCGTCCGGAGCGAGGGGTAGGAGGTTCACCACGGCCGTGCCCCGGGCCGTGCGCTCCTTCATCGGAACCTCGTGCGCCCGCAGCCGGTAGACACGACCCCGATTGGAGAAGAGCAGCAGATACGCATGGGCGGAGGTATGGACCAATTGGGCGACGAGGTCCTCCTCCTTCAGGCGGGCGCCCTGCACCCCGCGTCCGCCGCGACCTTGGGTCCGGAACGACGCTCCCTGTACGGCCTTGATGTATCCCGCCCGCGTCATGGTGACGACGAGTTCCTCGTCCTCGATCAGATCCTCGACCCCCATCTCTCCGGGGTCGTGGGTGATCCTTGTCCGTCGCGGATTGGCGTATTTGGTCTTGATCTCCGTCATCTCTTCGGTGATCACGGCGCGCAGCTTGACCGGGTCCCCGAGAATGGCCTCTAGCTCGGCGATCGTCTGACGAAGTTTGGTCATCTCCTCTTCGTGCTCCGACCGGCCCAGGCGCGTGAGCCGCCCGAGCGTCATGTCGAGAATGTGGATGGCCTGGTCCTCGGAGAACGAGAAAGGCTCCGCCATGAGCGATTCGCGCGCCGCGGGACGGTCGTCGGAGGCCCGGATGGTGGCGATAACGGCATCGAGCATGTCGATGGCCTTGAGAAGCCCCTCGACGATATGGGCCCGATCACGGGCTTTCCCCAACCGGTATTCGGACCGCCGGGTGATGACCTCGATCTGATGGTCCACGTAGTGCGAGATGCACTGGGCCAGAGCCAGTGTCCGGGGGACACCGTCGACGAGGGCCACCACGTTGACCCCGAAGCTCGTCTGCATGGGCGTGTGTTTGTAGAGGTTGTTAAGCACGACGTTGGCATTCGCGTCGCGCTTGAGCTCGATCACGAGACGCGCCTGGCGTCCGGCCGAGTCGTTCTGGGTCCGACTGATACCGTCGAGATCCCTCGCATGGACGAGATCGGCGATCTTTTTCTCGACCACTTCGACCGATGTTTGGTACGGGAATTCGGTCACCACGATCCGGGTGGCCCCCCGCGATTCCTCGATCTCGGCCACGGCCCGCATCTTCACCGATCCTTTGCCCGTGCGGTAAGCGTCGAGGATTCCCTGGCGCCCGAGGATGGTGGCCCCGGTCGGGAAGTCCGGACCCTTCACGAACTGCATCAGGTCGTCGGACGTGGCCTCGGGATTTTGGAGGACGTGCAAGGTGGCATCGATCACTTCACCCAGATTGTGGGGGGGGATGTTGGTGGCCATGCCCACGGCGATCCCCTGCGAGCCGTTGACGAGAAGATTGGGGAACCGCGCCGGCAACACCACCGGCTCCTCGTTCGAGCCGTCGTAGTTGGGAACGAAGTCGACCGTGTCCTCGTCGATGCCGGCCAACAGCTCCAGAGCCAGAGGGGCCAGCCTGCATTCTGTGTATCGCATCGCCGCGGGACCTTCGTCGGGCCCGGTACCACCGAAGTTGCCGTGGCCGTCGATGAGCGGGTGACGGAGACTGAAGTCCTGGACCATCCGCACCAGAGCGTCATAGATGGCCATGTCGCCGTGCGGGTGGTAAGTGCCCATGACCTCACCGACGACTTTGGCGCACTTGGCGTGCGGTCGGTCGGGCCGGAGGTTCTGGCTGTCCATCGAGTAGAGGATCCGTCGATGCACAGGCTTCAAACCGTCGCGGACATCGGGGAGGGCCCGCGACATGATGACCGACATGGAGTATTCGAGGAACGAACGCTCCATTTCCTCTTGGATCTCGATCGGCTCGATCGAGCCCGACGGCGGATCCGGCACCTCCGTGCCTGCGCCGCCCGACCCGGAGCCCCCTTCTCCCGCGCCCCGTCTGGCCATTGCCTTTCGCTATCCCTTCGATCTTGGTGCGATCACACGCGTGCCCCGGCCGGGGCCCGGCCTCAGATGTCGAGGAACCGCACGTCCTTGGCGTTGCTCTGGATGAAATGCCGGCGCAGCTCGACGTCGTCTCCCATGAGTACCGAGCAGACCTCGTCCGCCACCGCCGCCTGCTCCACGGTCACCTGTAACAGTGACCGGCGCCCCGGGTCGATAGTCGTGTCGCGCAGTTCGTTGAAGTCCATCTCGCCCAGTCCCTTCAGGCGTTGGAACTCCTTCTGGTGGTTCGGATGCTCGACCAGGAATTGGGCGCGCGCCGCGTCGTCCTTCAGGTAGACCTTCTCCTTGCCCACGAGCGTCGAATACAGCGGGGGCTGGGCGACGTAGACGAACCCGCCCTCCACCAGGGGCTTCATCTGGCGGAAGAAGAAGGTCAGCAACAACGTCCGGATGTGAGACCCGTCGACATCGGCGTCAGCAAGAACAATGACCTTGTGGTAACGGATCTTCTCAACATCGAATTCCTCGGCCAGCCCGGCGCCGATGGCAGCGATGAGCGCTTGGATCTCGGCGTTCTTGAGCATCTTGTCGATGCGGGCCCGTTCCACGTTCAGGATCTTTCCCCGGATGGGGAGAATGGCCTGGGTTCGGGGACTACGAGCGTCCTTGGCCGAGCCGCCGGCGGAATTCCCCTCGACAATGAACAACTCGCTCTCACGTGGGTCGCGCGACGAGCAGTCGACGAGCTTGCCCGGGAGTCCGGCCCCGTCGAGCGCCGACTTGCGGCGGGTGAGGTCGCGCGCCGTCTGGGCGGCGATCCGCGCCCGGGCTGCGGTCGTCGACTTTTGCACGATTTGATTGGCCTCGCGCGGGTTCTCTTCGAGCCATTCGGCCAGCTTCTCGTTGGTGGCCCGCTCCACGAGCGAACGCACGGTCACGTTTCCGAGCTTGCCCTTCGTCTGACCCTCGAACTGCGGGTCCGTGAGACGGACGGAGATGATGGCCGTCAGCCCCTCACGGATATCGTCGCCGTCGAAATTGGGGTCCTTCTCCTTCAGCGTCCCCTTGGCCCGCGCGTACCGGTTGACGACGTTGGTAAGGGCCTTGCGGAAGCCCTCTTCGTGCATACCGCCGTCATTGGTGGAGATGCCGTTGGCGAACGAGTGGATGGAGACGTGGAAACCCGTGTTCCACTGCAGCGCGATCTCGACTTCCTGGTCATTCTCGGCCTGGGCGAACGAGCACACCTTGCGGAACAGCGACTCCTTGGCCGCGTTGAGGTGCTTCACGTAGTCGACGATGCCGCCCGAGTACTTGTAGATGATCTTCTGTTGGCGTTCGGGGCGCTCGTCGACGAACCGGATCTCGAGGCCCTTGTTCAGGAACGCCATCACCTGTAGACGTTCGAGGACCGTCTGGGCCCGGAACTCGGTCTCCTCGAAAACTGACGGATCCGGCCAGAACGCCACCGTCGTACCGGTGCGGTCGCGCGGGGCGGGGCCGGTCACGTGGAGAGGTTCCTCTGGTTCACCGCCGTTGGCGAAGACGGCCACGTGGTGTTCGCCTTCTCGATCGATCTCGAGCACCAGCCGAGACGACAGGGCGTTCACCACCGATACGCCGACGCCGTGAAGGCCGCCCGATACTTTGTAACCCGATCCGCCGAATTTCCCGCCGGCGTGCAGCGTGGTGAGGACGAGCTCGGCCGCCGATATGTCGGGGTACTGGGCCGTGGGCTTGACCGGGATTCCCCGGCCGTTGTCCTTGACGCGGCAGCCGCCGTCGGCCAGGAGGGTCACGTCGATCTGGTCGCAGTACCCGGCCATGGCCTCGTCGACGGCGTTGTCCACCACCTCCCAGATCAGGTGGTGGAGACCGGTCGGCCCCGTGGAGCCGATATACATGCCCGGGCGTTGCCGGACAGGCTCAAGACCCTCGAGAACGGTGATATCGGTGGCGTCGTATGAGGATCCGCGCGCTTTTTCGACCACTCCCGGCTCAACCTTCAGCGCCACAAACGCGCCCTTTCAAATCCTCGAACGACTGGGGGGGAACCACGACGGCTGAGCCCGCAGAAAAGGGGCCCTGTCGTGCGGTACCGAGTGCTTTCAGTGTACCAGGAGGCTGTACCGGTTCCGTGCTCCGGAGCCCCGTGGGGTGGTCCACGCCATAGTCGGCGAAGCCCGTGGCTCGAGCGCCTCCGGCGTCAGGCTCGGACGCGAATCTCAAGTCGGACGGGAGCGCCTTCCGCTCCGAATTCCGAAGCCACGCGTTCGAGGATCTCGGGCGCAAGATGTCGGATTTGCGTGGCCCAGGCGGGATGATCGGCGCTCACGATGAGCGTGCCGCCAACCAGACGGACGGGGCGGACGTGCGTCGCCACCGACGATCCCACCAGCTCCTCCCATCGTCCGAACACGGTGGCGATGAGCTCGGGCCGCCCGAGGCCCAGCCGCCCCGCCACAGCGCCCAGAGCCTCGGCCATGGGGACAGGACCGCCGGTGATTCGTCCCCGGCCGTCGTAGCGAGGGCCATTCCCCGTCATGTCATCCCCGCCACGCTCGACAACTTGCCCGAAACAACCTCCACAACGCGATCCGGCGACACCGATGGGGGCGGATCGACGGCCGTCGTCAAAAGCACCTGGCCGACCGGTAGTTGATCGACGAGGCAGGCCGAACGACGAGCGTCGAGTTCGGAGAACACATCGTCGAGCAGGAGCACCGGGGGTTCCGGAGCGCCTCGACGACGTAATTCGTGCGTGGCCAGGCGCAAGGCCAGAGCGACGCAACGTTGCTCGCCCTGCGACGCGTGGGTGCGGGCCGGACCAGGTCCCACGCTGATGTCCAGCTCATCGCGATGGGGACCGACGGTGGTGATCTGGCGTCGAAGGTCCTCGGCGCGCCGGGCGCTCAGGGCGTCGGACAATTCGCCGTCCCATGACCGCCGGTACGACAAGGTCACGGGTTCCGAGGAACCGGCCAGGTGTTCGTAGGCCTCCGACACCAGGGGGGCGAGCTCGCCGACCAACGTCTGGCGGGCGTCGGCCAACTCGGATCCGGCCATCGCCAAACGGTCGTCCCAGACGTCGAGTGTGGCCACGATGTCGGCATCGAGCCGGTTGCCGGCCTGGCGGAGCACCGATGCCCGCTGGCGCAGCACACGGTCGACGTCGGACGTGAGGAGCTCAAATCGTGGATGCTGGTCGACCAGTACGTCATCAAGATACTCGCGGCGACCCGCCGGACCATCTTGGACGAGATGGAGGTCGTCGGGGGAAAACACCGTGACGCGCACAGCTTCGGCCAGATCGACCCGACGGCGAACGGGTTGGCGGTTGACCTGCGCCCGGGCCGTTCCGGTGGCAGGCAACTCGGCCTCGACCAGCACGCGCCGCTCCGCCGTCACGGTCTCGGCCCGCAGAATGGCCCGTGACGCCCCGGCCCGCACCAGCACGTCACGAGGGGCTCCACGCAGCGATCGTTGGGTGGCCAGCCATCCCACGGCTTCGAGGACCGACGTCTTGCCCGAGCCGTTTGGGCCACGCAACACCGTGAGGCCCTGTGGATCGGGTTCGACGAAAGCCTCAGTGAAACAGCGGAAATCTGTCAGCCACAGGGTGGTGATGGCCATGCGGACCTGGCGGAGGTGACATCTAGGAGACGCGCACGGGCATGAGGAGATACCGGTAGTCATCGTGCTCGGGGGCACGAACTGTCGCCGGTTTGGTGGCGTCGAGTGTCTCGAGGACGACCTCATCACCGAGAACGGCCTCGACACCCTCGATGAGATATGTGGGGTTAAAAGCAACCGTCAGCTCCTCCCCGTCATAGTCGGCGTCGACGTCTTCGCTCGCATGACCGACTTCTTGTGACACGACGGTGAGTTCCACCCCCCCTGCGCGCATCGACAGTCGCACGGGCGTGGTGTTGTCACGGACGAGGAGACGGACTCGGCGCAGCGCGTCGAGAAGAGACTCTTTGCCCACACGGAGCTGGTTGGGGTAACCGGGCGGGATCAGCTGCCGGTAGTCGGGAAATTTTCCGTCGAGCAGGCGTGTCATCAGACGAACACCCGCCGCTGTGAACGTGGCGTCAAGATCGCTCACCGAAAAGCCCACATCCGTGGCGCTGTCATCTTTGTCCTTGCCCCCGGTGTCCTTGCCCCCGGTGGCGGGGAGCAGACGCTGCAGCTCGGTGAGGGCCCGCGCCGGGATGAGGATCTGATCGGTCCCCTCCGGTAGCGGGCCGGTTCCCGTCAGGTCCCGTAGCGCGAGCCGATACGAGTCGGTCGCCACGAGCCGGGTCCCCGACCCTTCAGCGGCGACCAGGACGCCGGTCAGAAGGGGCCGAGCGTCGTCATTGGAAGCGGCCCGCACCACCTGCCGCAGGGCCTCGGCCAGGCTGGCGGCCGGAAGCTTGACCTGGTCGGGCCGCGGATCGGGAAGAACGGGAAAATCCTCGACGGCAAAGGTACGTACCACGAAGCGCGACCGCGCCGCGGATATCTCGACCTCGTCCTCGCCCCCCTCGAACGTGACCGCCCCCGGTTCGAGGGACCGCACGATCTCGGCCGCCAGACGGGCCGGCGTGACGACGATCCCGTCATCGAGGCCGATCGCCTCGATTTCCACGCGGACCGTCAGATCGAGGTCCGTCCCGACGACGGTCAGCCGGTTTCCGACCACGTCGATTCGAATTCCCGAGAGTGCTGCAGCCGTCGAGCCGCGGGTGGTCACGGCTCGGCCGGCGGTCGTCAACGCTTCGACCAGGGTGTCGCGTTCGCAACGGAACTTCACACAGGGCCCCTTGCTCTTTAACTAATTGAATTCTGATAGTGACAGTAATAGGGGTTGTGGATTGTGGATGAAGTGCTCCTGATCGAGGTCAGGGGCCATCTTGTCGTCCACCGGCTATCCACAGTCGTCCACCGGTGTCCCAGGTGGTTGCTCAGAGACACCCTGTCGTCCCCGACGAGGACCTCACCGTCCACAGCTCGGCGCACCTTCCCCACAGGGTCATGCCCCGCTCTTGATGTGCAGGATCAACTCGGTCACCTGGTCGTAGATCTGACGTCGTTCCTTCATGAGGGAGGAGATCTTGTCGACGGCGTGCATGACCGTGGTGTGGTCACGCCCTCCGAACTCTCGTGCGATGGCCGGGTAGGAGAAATCGGTCATCTCACGGAAGACGTACATGCCGCTTTGGCGGGCGATCACGAGCGGTCGCCGCCGACTCGGTCCGCACAGGTCATCCACGGTGAAACCGAATGTCGAGGCAGTGGCGTCCAGGATCATCCCGGGCGTGATGCGGCGCGGTTGACCGGCCAGGAGGATGTCGGACAGGACGTGTTCGGCCAGGTCACGGGAGAGAGGTTGATGGTTGAGGCTGGCAAAGGCACAGACCCGGATCAAGGCTCCCTCGAGTTCACGGATGTTGCCTTTGACGTTGGCGGCGATGAACTCGAGGACATCATCGGGTACGGGGAGGGGCTCACGCTCAGATTTCTTCTGCAGGATGGCCAGGCGTGTCTCGAGCTCGGGGGGTTGGACGTCGGTGATGAGGCCCGACAGGAAGCGGCTGCGGAGGCGGTCCTCGAGAGTGGCGATCGACTTGGGAGGCCTGTCCGAGGTCAATACGACCTGCTTGGAAGCGCCATAGAGGTGGTTGAAGGTATGGAAGAACTCCTCTTGGAGAGACTCCTTGCCTTCCATGAATTGGACGTCGTCGATCAGTAGGACATCGCATTCGCGGTAGTGCCGTTTGAATGCCGCCGTGGTGTTGTTCCGGATGGCGTCGACGAACTCGTTCATGAAGGTCTCGGTGGAGACGTACCGCACGTGACGGCCGACGAAGTTGTCCCGGACATAGTTCCCGATGGCGTGGAGAAGGTGGGTTTTGCCCAAACCGGCACCACCGTGGATGAACAGAGGGTTGTACGACCGAGCCGGCATCTCGGCCACGGAGAGTGCAGCAGCGTGCGCGAAGCGATTGGATGACCCGATGACGAAGGAGTCGAAGCCGTAGCGGGGGTCAAGGCCTCCGGCGCTGGCGTCGTCGGGCCATCTCCGGCGCCGACCATGGGTGGCCGTCGTTCCGGGGCCGGCATCGGACGACTCGTCATCGCCGAGGGGCGTGAACTCGTCGACGACGGGCTCGACGACCGCTGCCTCGGCCACGTCCAGGCGGACGGTGACCTGCTGGTCGGCGACGTCAGACACGGCGGCGGCGATAAGTCCCAGGAAGCGGTTCTCGATCCGGTCGCGCACGAGGGTGCTCGGAGCGGTGAGGATCAGGAGGTCGCCGTCATAGGCCTGGGGGACGAGCCCCGTCAACCAAGTGCGCCAGGTGGCGTCCGACACCTGTTCCCGGAGCGCGTCCGCACAACGCTTCCACAGGTCGTTCGTGTCGTTCACCAGGTCCTCCGCCCCCCGGTCGCCGGATTTGTCCACAAGAAGATCCACAGGTGTGGATTGCTCGGAAGCTCGTTCCCGGCCCTGGGTGGGCGGGGTGTCAGGCCCCGGGGAAGGAGGGCGTCGTATGTGGGCGGCGCTCAGATGGGAGAGCCGACCGGTGTGTGGCACGGTACACCGACCCCACAGGGGCTGCTAGTGGCTGATCCGGGGGCCCCGTGAAAGCGCTGCCTGGTCGGTGTTCGGCGACGCGCCTAACATCTACGGTCACGTACTCAGGGCCCACTCCGTGCGACGACGCACGAGGCCCCGGCTGGCCAGCCTCCCCCGCCGGCCCAGGAAGGAACGAGGGACGTGAAGCGAACCTACCAACCGAACGTCCGGAAACGGGCGAAGAACCACGGGTTCCGGCACCGCATGTCGACGCGGGCCGGCCGTGCCATCCTCCGGTCCCGGCGCCTGCGGGGCCGGCAGCGCCTGTCCGCCTAGGGCGGGCACTTCCGGAGTGGTCTGGCGCATCCGGGATCGCGCCACATTCGAGGCGCTGCACCGGTCAGGTCGCCGGGCTCGCCAGGGACCGGTGACGGTGACGTACGCCGCCGTGGGCGAGGCGCCCGAACCCCGGGTCGCCTACGCCGTCGGGAAGCGGGTGGGCAAGGCCGTGGTCCGCAATCGCCTGCGGCGCCGGCTCCGGGCGGCCGTGGACGGCATAGCCGGGCTGGCACCCGGTGCATACCTGGTGGCCGCCGATCCTGGCGCATTGGGGCTCTCTCACGAGGATCTGAGGACGAAAGTGGCAACAGCGATGGCAACAGCGAGTGAGGGGCGGCAACGGTGACCGTCGCCACCGGCACCGCGCCCGCCCCCCGTCTCGCCACCAGGGTGGCGACGCGAGGAATAGCCCTCTACCAGCTACTTCGCGCCGGACGACCGTCGCCGTGCCGGTATGTCCCCGGTTGCTCGGACTACGCCCTGGAAGCCCTCGACCGCCACGGTCTTTGGCGCGGGGGGATCCTGGCCCTTCGTCGCATAGCCCGCTGTCATCCGTGGGCGGCCCACGGCATCGACCCGGTACCGGAGTGAGGGGGAAACGACGGTGATCAGCCTGATCCCTGTCCTCGGGAGCACCCTGGGCAATATCTTCAAACCCCTCTATGACCTCATGGGGACGCTCATCGCGTTCTTCTACGCGCTGATCCCGAATTACGCCGTGGCCATCGCACTGCTCACGGTGGTGGTGATGATCGTCACGGCGCCGCTGACGGTGAAAAGCACCAAGTCGATGGTGGCGATGCAGCGCGTCAGCCCCGAGATGAAGAAGCTGCAGCAGAAGTACAAGGGTGACCGCCAAACCCTCAACGAAGAGATGATGAAGCTCTATAAGGAGCACGGCGTCAATCCGGCCGGCGGCTGTCTACCGATGGTGGCCCAGTTCCCGGTCTTTATTATCCTGTATGGCGTTATCAAGGGTCTGGCAAATACAATCACCCGGGGTAAGACCGGCTTACCGGCCACTCTCGCCGATCCCAAGGGAACGTGTCTTCACGCAGTTTGTGCCCTTCCGCGCTATATCAACACCAACACGAAGCTCTATCGGAACCTCGTTCACAGTCCCGGAAATATCCCCGCATTTGGGATTAATTTGGCCGACAAGGTTCTCGGTCACCACTCGGTGGTGTCGGCCCTTCCCTATGCCCTTCTTATCTTGATCGCAATTGGCCTCCAATATTTCCAAATGCGACAGCTCAATAATAGGAATCCTCAGTTCGCCCAGTCCAATCCGCAGGCCCAAATGATGCAGCGTTATATGCCGCTTATTTTCGCCGTCATTTACATCAACATCGCTGCGGGTGTCAACATCTACTTCATTGTGTCCAGCCTGTGCCGAATCGGGATCCAGGAGGCGATCTTCCGGTCCGGGACACTCAACAAGGTTCGAACGGCAACCGAGGGTGTCCTCCCGTCAGGGGGAGGCGGTGCAGGGGCGAAGCCCCGTCGTCGGCCCATGATGGAGCGGCTGGCGGACATGCAGAAACAAGCTCTCGAGCAGAAAGAGGCGCAGCAGCGGGCACGAGAAGCGTTGCCTCCGGGCGATGGGGCCGCGAAAGGTCGGGACGCCTCCCCTCCGCGGAAACCGGCACCGAAGCAGCAGGGGCCATCATCGAACGGTGCGCCCAAGGGACCGGCGAAGTCCCCCCCCAAGTCCAACGGTAACGCTGGTGTTCCGAAGACGAACGGTCAGAGCCCCGCCGGACAGGCGAAGAGCACGAATGGCGCCGACAGCAATGGTGACAGCGACAAAAAGGCGACGCATCCCCGCTCGAAGACAAAGCGGGAGAGGAAGGATCGATAGCAGTGGAATGGGTCGAGACGACGGGACGGACCGTCGCAGAGGCGAAAGACGCGGCCCTCGATCAGTTGGGCGTGGACGACTCGGACGCTGAGTTCGTAGTGGTGAACGAGCCGCGCGCCGGACTGTTCGGGAGGATGCGAGGAGAGGCCAGGGTTCGTGCCCGGGTCCAACCGACCAGTCCCCGTCCCAAGCGCGGTCGATCACGCCGTCCGGCTCAGGATCAGCGTCGCGAAGGAGCCGGTCGGAGCGGATCAGGACGGGCTGGTTCGAGGCCCACCTCCGTGGCGTCGGTCCCTTCCGCAGAGGTGGATCCAATCCTGGCGGACGGCTCGCCGTCCAAGAACGGCGTCGGACAAGGTCCGGCGCATCGCAGTCGTCGACGCGGATCTCGAGGGGGAGCCGGCCGGTCGGCCGGCGCAGGAGCGGAGCGGACGTCGACCGGAACCACGAATTCGGGCAAGGTCGGTCCCGAGAAGGAACGCCCTCCGCGTGGGGGGGATCGCCCGGGGCGGCCCGGCTCAATCAAGGAGGAGAGTGTGGGTGAGGTGCTGTCACTGGAGGAGCAAGGGGAATCGGCGCGCGAGTTCATCGAGGGACTGATCGAAGAGCTCGGGCTCGAGGCCGCCGTGTCTCTGCGCGTCGTCGACTCCGAGACAGTCGAAGTCGTCGTCGAGGGCCAAGAGCTCGGGATCTTGGTGGGGCGGGGTGGAGCCACCCTGGGTGCCCTACAAGAGCTGGCCCGTACCGTCGTACAGAGTCGCACGACCGGACCTACCGAACGGATCCTCGTGGACGTGGCCGGGTACCGGGCCAAGAGGTCGGAGGCCCTGCAGCGCTTCACCCGGCAGGTGGCGGACGAGGTTCTCTCCAGTGGCTCCGAACAGGCGCTGGAGCCGATGTTGGCTCCGGACCGGAAGGTCGTCCACGACGCGGTGACCGACATCGAGGGTGTGGAGACCAGGTCTGAGGGCGAAGAACCCCGGCGGTTCGTGATCATATCTCCCGTGGGGGCTCCGCTCGACTCCTCTTCAGACACCGACGACTGAACGCTCCGCGCCCACCAACTCGGGTGGGAGTACGCCTCGTCAGTTCCTGCCGTCAGACGCCATGAACGCCTTCGTGTCAGGCCCCGAGTCCCCGTCGCTGCCCCCGACGTTGGTGGCGGCCCTGCGTCAGGCGCGGGCCTGGGGATTCCTCGGCGACGGACCTCTCGACGTCCACCTGGCCCACGCTCATGGTTTTGCCGACGCCTCTGAATCAGTCGACGCCGGGGGAATCGACCCGCTGAGCCCGCCCGCCGTAGGTGAGTCACAGGCAGGAACCTGGCTGGACCTCGGTTCGGGTGGAGGCATCCCGGGTCTGGTTCTGGCTAACCGATGGCCCCACCGTGAGGCCGTCCTGCTCGACAGTAGCGAACGACGTGCCCGATTCCTGGCGCAGACGGTCGAGAACCTGGGTTGGGCAGACCGGGTCCGGGTCGTCACAGCGCGAGCCGAGCTGGCCGGGCGCGACCCTGCCCTACGCGGAGCCTTTTCCCTGGTCGTGGCCCGCTCGTTCGGACCGCCACCCGTCACAGCCGAATGTGGGGCCCCCTTCCTCAGGCGAGAGGGTCTCTTGATCGTCTCCGAACCGCCGATCTTGCCCTCGGCCTACGGCGACGACGACGCCAGGTGGCCCGTAGACGGCCTGGCCGCTCTGGGCCTCGAGCGCCACAGCCTGTGGAGAGGCAAATTCGGGTACCGGGTGCTACGCCAGAGCCGGGAGTGTCCAGAACGCTTCCCTCGCCGGGTGGGAGTACCGGCCAAACGGCCCCTCTACCGAACCGCCGAAGTGTCCTCTTCGGACTGACCGAGGAACGCCCGGTGCTCTGAGCAGCCAAAACGGCCTCCGAGCTCCTTGATGTTCCACGTGGAACATCAAGGGAGCGGGGCGCCGTGAGATTTTGTGCGAAGACCCCACTCTCGGACCCGGCGCGGGATGTTTCACGTGAAACAACGGGAAAAGCCTCTCTTAAAGCTTGACCCGGGGTCTGGGGATGGGAAGGATGGGGGCGTGAATCCGAACCATCTCAAGAGTTGACGGTGCGCGTCCGCATCAGAGGTCGAGATCAGCGCCCGGACCAGGGCGAACGTCCCTCGCAGCCAACCGATGGAGGTCGTGTCGACGAAAAGGCCGCCAAAGATGAGAAGGCAGCGGACGGGGAGCGGGTGACGGTGGAAGACGCGCCTCACAATGTGGAAGTGCTCGACCAGACCGAAGCAGTCGACGAACAGGTCATCGAGCAGGAAGTGGCTTCCACGATTCCCAAGCCGACGCCCCCTTCTCGGGGCTCTCCTGTTGACCTTCCGGCCAAAGACGTACTCGGGCTGGCCGCCGAGGAAGAGACGGTGGAACGAGGGGACTACGTTCCCCGGCCGATCCCCCGCATCATGGCTGTGGCCAATCAGAAAGGCGGGGTCGGGAAGACGACGACGGCCGTCAACCTCGGGGCGGCCCTTGCCGAGCTGGGTTACCGGGTCCTGGTGGTGGATCTCGATCCCCAGGGAAACGCCACCACCGGTCTGGGAATCGACGCCCGGTCGTTCGAGTTGTCGATGTACGACGTTCTTATGAGGGATGTCTCCCTGGAAGACGCTGTCGAACCGACGAGTATGAAGAATCTCTTCGTGGCTCCGGCGACGATCGATTTGGCCGGTGCCGAGATCGAGCTCGTTCCCAGCTTCAGCCGTGAGTTGAAGCTGCGCCGGGCTCTCGAAGCGGTGAGTGGTGACTTTGATTTCATTCTGATCGACTGTCCCCCGTCGCTCGGTCTCATCACCGTGAACGGGCTGGCCGCCGCCGACGAGGTGCTTGTACCCATCCAGTGTGAGTACTACGCCCTCGAGGGGCTCGGACAGCTGCTTCGCAATGTCCATCTTGTTCAGGCGAATCTCAATGACGGACTCGAGGTCTCGACGATCGTGCTCACGATGTACGACGCGCGGACGAAGCTGTCGGAGCAAGTCGCCGACGAGGTCAGGACCCATTTCGGGAACAAGGTGTGCAGGAACCTCATACCTCGGACGGTGCGGATATCAGAAGCTCCTTCGTTCGGACAACCGATCACAGTCTTCGACCCGACGTCTCGCGGGGCCATCGCCTACCGGGAGCTAGCCAAGGAGGTCAGCGGTGGCGCGTCGTAGCGGACTGGGTAAGGGTCTCGGCGCGCTGATCCCGGCCGAGGTGGCGAACGACCGGAGCTCGATCCTGCGCCAAGTCTCTATCTCGAGTATCCGCCCTAACCCGCTACAGCCCCGGACCAGATTCGAGGAGGAGGCCATGACGTCGTTGGCATCCTCCATCCGCGAGGTGGGAGTTCTTCAGCCCGTCCTGGTCAGGGAAGCCGGTCCCGACGACTACGAGCTGATCGCCGGTGAGCGCCGGTGGCGCGCGGCCCGGCGGGCGGGGTTGCAGACAATGCCGGTTCTGGTGCAGACCGTCTCAGATGTTCGCAGCCTGGAGCAGGCTCTGGTCGAGAACCTCCATCGGGAGGACCTCAACGCGCTGGAGGAAGCCGCCGCCTTCCAGCAACTTGTCGATGAGTTCGACTACACCCACGAACAGGTGGCGGCGCGGGTGGGCAAGAGCCGGACCACTGTCACCAACACTCTTCGTCTCCTTCAGCTGCCGGCCGGCGTCCAAAGGGCTCTGGCCGATGGCACTATCACAGCCGGCCATGCGAGAGCCCTCCTCGGAACGCCGGATCGAAGCTTCCAGGAGGACTTGGCAAAGCGGGCGGTGGCCGAAGGCCTCACCGTCCGGGCCGTGGAGGAGTCCGTCCGACGACACATCCAGGGCGCACAGCCTGATCCAGCCGACACCGCCAACGGCACGGCCTCTCCTCACGCCGAGGCGGTTCACCACGCCCGGGAGCCCGAAGTCGAGAGTCCGACAGTCGATGCCGGAACCCGGCGCCGGCTTCCGGCGCCGGGTGTGCTCGAGCTCGAAGATCTCCTGTCGAACCATCTCAACACGAGAGTAAAGGTTGACATGGGTGCCAAGCGGGGACGGGTGCTGGTTGAATTCGCCACCCTCGAGGACCTCGAGCGCATCTACAAGCTCATGGTGGGCGGTGGCTTTCCGTCCCTCTGACCCTGAGATCGCATGTAGCACAAAGTGAGAATAGTGGTCTCTTGTGCCTGGGTATCACCCGAGGATGACTACGTAGAGTAGTAATCTAACGCTCGATCGTATGTGCAGTGTAATCCACAACCTGTGCATGAGGCTGTGGACAGTCGAGGTCGGGGGCCAAGCCTCGACGTAAAGGTCGTGCCCGGAGGCTGGGCGCTTCAGTCCACCGGTGTGACAGCCCAGATCGTGAGTGCCTCGACAATGGCATGGGCCAGGGCGCCGGCCCGCTTCACCACCGTCGCCGGAGGCCCGACTTCGCAGATCACCGCCGGCATCCGTGTTTCTCGCAGAACCGGGAGGGACATGCCCTGGACGCCATCGGCGGGGATCTCGAGAGCGATGGCCGCCAGCGACTGCAGCAGCTCGGCCAGCCGGCGGCCCCCGGCCGACTCGTAGCTGTAGCCGGCGTAGTAGGAGGCGGAGCACCGGGTCCGGTCCGGGTCCAGGCGTAGCCCGACGTAGGCCTCGACCTGTGCGGCATTGGCCGCCGCCGCCTGCAGGGATCCGTCGGGGTGGACCAGGGGGACGACTTCGGCCCCCGTGGCCGCCAGGTGACGCCGTACGGCTGTGACGAGCACATCGAGTCCACCCTCCTCCCCGATGGCCAGGCGACGGCCCAGCAGCGTCCGAGGAGCCTGCCGGAGCCGCTCGCGGTCCCGCACGCTGCTCACCAATTCGGGCTCGGCGTGTCGAGGCATGACCCGTTTGAGCTCGCGCAAGGTGGAGGCGCCCAGAATGCCGTCCACCGGCACGCTGACATTGCGCTGGAAGTCGGCCAGCGCCGACGACGTGAGCCCTCCGTAGATGCCGTCGACCCGCCCCGTATCGAAACCGAGGGCAGACAGGCGTTGCTGGAGGTCGGCCACGTCATCGCCCCGGAACATGGGAGCGTGGAGATACAGGAACCGGTCGCCGAGGCGGAACCCGGCCTCCACCACAGCACCCCACGTCTGGCGACCGCAGACGCCGTCCACGCGGAGCCCCCGTCGGTATTGGAACGCCTCGACGGCGGCGGCGGTGCCGGCCCCGAAGAGGCCGTCGGCATCAGGGGGGCAAGGCAGACCGACCTCACCCAGCCGGTGCTGGAGGTCGGCGACCGCCGCCCCCTTGTCGCCCGCTTGCAAGGGGAGGGGTGTGTCAGGGATTAGAGGTACGCCTGCAGCTCCTGCAAGAGCTGGGCCTTGCCTCTGGCCCCCACGATTCGTGCCTGGGGCTCGCCGTCCTTGAACAGGATCATCGTCGGAATGCTCATCACTTCGTACCGGCGCGTCACGTCCAGGTTCTCGTCGATGTTGAGCTTGGCGATCTCGATCTTGCCCTTCTGCTCCCCCGAGATCTCCTCGAGGATGGGGGCGATCATCTTGCACGGGCCACACCACTCGGCCCAGAAGTCGACCAGTACCGGCGTGTCGGCCGACTTGACATGCTCGTCAAACGTAGCGTCGCTGAGTGTCGCGATCCCCTCGCTCATAAAAAATGCTCCTTCTCCAGCGTGCTCTGGCGTGCACGCAACTACAACAGACGTGTAACCCCGGGCCCGGCGACCGCATTCCCGGCCTCGTCCCCGGCACCCGGAGCTGCGGCCCGGGGCTGCGATTCCCAGGCTCAGGCGTGGCCCCCGGCTTCGAGCCAGCGCTCGGCATCAATGGCCGCCATGCATCCCGAACCGGCGGCCGTGATGGCTTGGCGGTACACGTGATCCTGGACGTCACCGCACACGAAGACGCCCTCGACGTTCGTTTTTGAGCCGGACGTGGTGCGGATGTAGCCGGCCTCGTCCACCTCGAGCTGGCCGGCGAAGATGCCGCTGTTGGGCACGTGACCGATGGCCACGAACACGCCCGTCAAGGCCATTTCATCGTCATCACCTGTTACCGCGTTGCGCACCGCCAGCCCCGAAACCTTGCCGTCGCCCAGGACTTCGTTCACGGTGGTGTCCCAGCGGAAAACGATCTTCTCGTTGGCGAAGGCCCGGTCCTGCATGATCTTCGAGGCCCGGAGCTCCTTGCGCCGGTGGATGAGCGTGACCGAACGGGCGAAACGCGTCAGGAACAGCGCCTCCTCGAGAGCCGAGTCACCTCCGCCCACCACGGCGATGTCCTGTTCACGGAAGAAGAACCCGTCGCAGGTGGCGCAGGTGGACAGGCCGTGGCCGAGCAGTCGACTCTCGCCGGGCACCTCGAGCATGAGCGACTGCGCCCCCGTGGCCGCGATCAGCGCCCGCGTCGACACGTCGGCGTCGTCGGGACCGCCGCTGTCGGTCCAGATTCGAAACGGCCGTGACGACAGGTCGACCCGGGTCGCCTTTCGGGTGACGAAGGTGGCGCCGAACCGAGCCGCCTGGTCGCGGAAGCGCTCCATGAGCTCGGGTCCCATGATGCCGTCGACGAAACCGGGGTAGTTCTCGACATCGGTGGTGAGCATCAGCTGCCCACCGGGCTGATCGCTGGTGGATGAAGGTTCGCCCTCGATCACCAGGGGTTTGAGGTTGGCCCGGGCCGCGTAGATGGCTGCTGTGAGTCCGGCCGGACCCGACCCGAGGATGACGACGTCGTGGGTCTCGGACACGGTCACGGCGCTCCGGCGTCGCCACGCGACCGCCGTTTCGTCCAGGCCACCAATCCGCCGGCGGTGAGGAGGCCACCCACCACGGCGTCCGACGCCCACACACGGCCCCTGAAGGCGTAGACGTCGAGGAGTCGGACGACGGCGATGGAGAACAGGATGCTCACCACCAAGGCCATGGTGGCCACGATGATCCCGAAAACGATGGCGCGAGCGACGAGTAGTAGGGGGCGGATGACGCGCTCTTGGACCGTGGTGACGACGTCATCGATCGTGTCGACAACGCGCATCTGCCACTGCTCCCCGGCTTCACCGGAACCCCGTGAGGCGTCGGCACCCTGGTCGTGCATGGCCCCGAGACTAGTCGGGCATTGCGAGAGGCCTGCTCAGCGTGCGACTTGGAAGCACACCCCGACCGTGCCCGGCCCGGCGTGGGCGCCGATCACCGGACCCAGATCACTGAGCACCGTCTCGTGTTCGGGATGCGCGTCCTCGAGAAGCGACAACAGCTCATCGATGTCCGGGGCCACACCGTTGGCCACGGCCAAGCGTTCGAGGGGGCCCGACTCGAGGGCCTTTCCCGCCAGGTACTGCAGGGCACGGGATCGGGTCCGTTGCTTGGACTCGACCTCCACGACGCCGTTGCGTACTTCGATGACCGGCTTGATGGAGAGCAGCGATCCGACGAGGTGGGCGGCGCCACCGATGCGGCCGCCCTTTTTCAGGAAATCGAGGTTCCCGAGGACGCCGTAGACGTGGGTGCGGTCCCGCAGCGACTCGAGCTCGGTCACGATCTCGTCGAGGCTGCGGCCGTCCTTGATCATGTCCACGGCCGCCAGGGCGAGAAGGCCTTCTCCCATGGTGACCGTCAGCGAGTCGATCACCCGGACGGGCATGGGGACCGGAAGGTCCAACGCGGCGGTGGAGGCGGCCTGGAATGTGGCCGACAGACCCGAGGACAACGTGATGCACACGACCCCGTCGCAACCCGCTTCGGCGGCGGCGAGGTAGGCCTGGCGGAAGGAGCCCGGAGACGGGGCCGCGGTCTCGGGCATGTCGGGACCGGTGATGACCCTGTCCCAGAACTCCTTGATCGACAATTCTTCGCGGTCGATCAGCTCCTCGTTGCCGAAACGGATCGCCAGGGGAACGACCTGGACGTCGTTGGCGTCGGCAATCGACGGGGTCAGATCGCAGGCGCTGTCGGTGACTACTTGGATGTTGGCCATCGGGCTCCCTCCGGTCGTGGCGCCGAGCGGCGACGACGACGCGTAGTGCTTAGGCGCCGAGTCTGCCATGGTCGGCCCCACCGGGCTCCGCACCGCGTGTGGGTCCGAGGCGCGACGGGCGCATGGGAGGCCTCCCGGCGGGCGGCAACGGATCCGGTCGTGGCGGCAGGCCTGGTCGCCGTCGGCCCCGCGGCGGTGGGGAGTCGGGAGGCGGTCGCGTCCCCCCCCGTGGCGGGCGCGACGCCGGTGGACGCCTCCCCCCGAGGAAACCGGCGGCGAGGATGAAGGCACCGCCGCCGGCCACGGCGCCGACCACGACACGCAGGAGCAGCCCGACGTTGCTCTGCGAGGCCGTGATGTTGCTGCCCAGTGCCGCCGCCACCACCAGCGCCGCCGTGGCCACGGCCACGTGCACAAGCGGGGTCATGACCAGGTCGCCGTCCAATCCGTGTATCCGGGTGCGGACGTGGGCCAGAGCGACCACGGCCGACACCGTGTACGCGATGGCGATGGACAGGGCGATCCCCCGCACCACCCCCAAGGGTCCGACGAGAACGAGGGCGGCCACGATGTTGATGCCGTTCTCGAGCACGTACAGCCAGAACGCGGACCGCAGGTCCTGGATCGACTGCAGCACGCGGACGGCGTAGAGGAAGACGCAGAAGCCCGGGAGTCCGAGCGACAGCAGCGCCAGGGACGTGGCCGTGGGGAGCGTCTCGGGCACCGTCGTGGCCCCGTGGGCGAAGAGCAGCGCCACGAGGGGATGGGAGAGGATCACCATGCCGGCGGCGGCCGGCACGACGATGGCCAAGGTGGCGCGTAGTCCGGTCGCCATGCGCCGGCGGAAGGCCACCAAGTCGTCCCGGGACCAGAGGGCGGTGAGCTCGGGCGCCGTGGCGGCCATGACCGACACGGCCACCACCCCGTAGGGGAGTTGGAAGAAGGTCCACGCGTAGGTGTAGGCGGTCACCGCTCCCTGGACGCGACCGGCCAGTGTCAGAACGACGATCAGTGCGATCTGGTTGGCCACCACCAGGCCGAAGGTCCACCCCGAGAGGCGCAGGATCGTGCGCACGGCCTCGTGGTGGAAATCCGGCTTCCAGGTCAGCCGCAGTCCGGCCCGCCGCAAGCTCGGAACCATCAAGCCCGCTTGCGCCACGACACCGGCCGTCGTACCGAAACCGAGCAACAGCAGTTGGTTCCGGTCCTGCGAGAGCCCCCCGATGGACCGCGCCGCGTGGTTCACGGTGAAGGCGTAGTAGAGCAGCACGCCGATGAGGACCACGTTGTTGGCGATGGAGCTGAACATCGGTGCCCCGAAGCGACGCCGGGCGTTCAGCAGAGCCGTCCCCAGGCTGATGAAGCCGTAACAGGTCAGTTGGGGCACGAAGAGCAACAACAGCTCGGTCGCCACCCGCCGGTCCTGGGCCGCCTGGGCCGAGTGGTTGAGGGCCGTCGTGGCATCGATGATGAACGGAGTCAGCAGAAGGAACACGGCCGACGCCGCGGCAATGACGATCAACGTCACGCTTGTCACGGCCGAAATGGCCTCCCAGGCCTCATCGTCGCTGCGCGTTGTCAGGCGTTGGACGAACACGGGGATGAACGTGGCTGACAACACGCCACCGAGGACGATGTCGTGGATGATGTTCGGCATCGTGTTGGCCAAGTTGTACGCATCGGCCAAATGCGAGCTCGTTCCCAGCGCGTACCCCACGGCAACGATCCGGATGACACCGGTGACACGCGACAGAGTGGTCCCGACGGCCATGACCGCGGTGGCCCGTCCGATACCCGACGTCTCGGCCCCGCCTGCCCGCCCGCCTTCGGGCGCCACGGGAACGGGGTCGGAGCGGCCGCCGCTTTGGTCTACGTCGTCGGGCGGTTGGTTGTCCTCGTCCCCGTCGTCCGGCGCCTCTTCGTCGGCGTTGTCGCCGTCGGGCGAATCGGTGGCGGGGCCCTCGACGTCACCGCCTTCGAACCCGGGCGGTGTGTTGACGCTGTTCTCGGGATCCGGAGGCTTGGTCTCCTCCGGTCGATCGGGTGGCTCGCTCTCGTCGCTCACTGCTCGCCACCGCTGCGCATGCGGTGCGCCCCCCGTCGGGTCCGGCGGTTGCGCCAGACGGTGCGCCCCCACCAGCCCAGAAGAACGGCTCCGGCCGCCACCGATAGGGCGATGGCCACCGCCGATGTGGACGTGGACTGCACCGTGACCTGCCCGCCGGCCAGCTGCAAGCCCCCATGGGGGCTGTTCAGGGCGATCGACATGCGGAAATCACCCGACACTCGCGACCGCATCTCGATGTAGACGGCGTTGGTGGCGTGCACGAAGGTGCACAGTGTCGACACGCTCGACTTGCCCCCCACGTCGGTGACGACCGGAGCGGTGCACCCGCTGTTCGAGGCCTGGCCGCCGCCCGTGGAGAAAGCGATGTTGTCGCTCGTCACGGTGATGACGGCCTTGACGGGGTAGTCCGCGTTCTTGATCACGGTGATGGGGACACTGCCCGTACTGGCCGTGAGACGGACTTGGCGCGAGGTGATGGACAGCAGGGCCAATTGCTGGTCGAGGGCGGCCTCGAAATGCTCGACCCCGGCGCGCTGCTGGCCGGGGGTGAGCTGCTGCGACTCGGCCGCCAAGAGGAAGTCCCCGAGGTCGGTGGCCACGGCGCCGCCGGTGCTGGTGCCGGACACGGCGGATGAAAAGCCCGTCCACCGGGCGCGCGCCGCCCGTATGGCCGAGGCCGGTAGACCCGGGGCGTCGCCGATGGCCGCCGGCCGGCGGATGGCCGGTTGGTTGACTCCTCCGACAACTCCGCCCACCGGGACCCCCGTGGTGTCGGAGAAGAGTGTGGCCAAGGTGACGGCTTGGACCATGGGGTTGCCCTCGAGGCCGGTGAGCACGTCGGTGAGGACGGTGGTGTTGGCTTGCCAGTTGACCGGGGGCGCCGCCACCACGCCGCGCCCCAACGATGTGTTCGGCGCCTCGTAGTAGTCGAGTTCGAGCTCGGCCAGGATTTGGTCGGCCACCAATGCCGGGTCATGGCGCGACGTCGACTGCAGGAGGGTGGACACACTGGGATCGGACACGATGGCGCTGGCCGTTCTCGGTGCACCGACCATCGTGAAACGCCTGACGGGCGTGGTCGACGGGGCCGGCCCCGCCACGGCACCGGGCGGGAGGACGAAGTCGTTGTAACCGAGCGCTCCGAGCGCGCCCAGGGCGGCGGGGTCGAGGGTGGCATCTGTGACCCAGGCGTTGTCGCTACAGCCGTTGGTGCGTAACCCCGGGATGGCATCGAGCACCTGGGCTCCGCGGTGGACCTGCCCGGTGAGCTCCGTGCCTCCCCCCACGGCCGCGGTGACGAGGGCATTGGCGTCGACCGGGACGAACGATCCGCACAGTGTCTGACGGCCTGTTTCGGCGCTGAGCGAGACCAACGAGGCCAAGGCGGCCTTCGATCGTGGCTTCCGGTCGCCTTCGAGGGCGGCCACCGTCGCCGGGCTGGGGGCGAGCGTCAACGGCACGCTCGCCCGGGTGCCCGAGAGGGTACCCATGATGTTCGTGAGGGTGTCGAGGTCCGACGACGTGACCGCCGGGGCCGCGCCCGACGAAGGCGACGACGGGGGAGCCAGGACCAAGGGCACCACGAGGGCGAAGCGCAAGGGTTCGATGTCGGCCCCGCCATCGGTGTAGACGAGGTACGTGAGCAGGCGTGCCGTCACCGCCTGGGTGACCGTATCGGTGAGTTCGAGCCGGACCGGGTATACCCCGCCGCATGAGCCCTGCGGGCAGGCGATGTCGGCTGTGAAAGGACCGGTCCCCGTTCCCACCACGCCACCGGCGGTGACCGGGACCGACAGGTCGACGCCATTGGGGTGACCGGGGTCCGGTGGAAGCGACGAAAGGGCGATGGGTGTGTCTGAACTGGCCACGACCGATCCCACCGGTGACCCGCCCAGCGTCTCGTCGAGTTCACTGGGATCTCTGAGGGCCTCGTAGACGCTCACGCTCATGCTGAGGTCGGCGCGCGGCACGGCCCCCGACACGTCGAGACGCACGGCGAACGGGGAGGTCGGACCGGCGGTGGTGGGCGGGGCGAGCAGGGTGAGGGCGGGTCCGGACGAACCTGTGGGGGCGGACCCTTTGGGCCCGTTGGCGCCTTCGGCGATCGGTGCTGAGCAGGCGTTGACGACGCCGAGACCGACGACGACCAGCACAAAGAGCATCCGGCCCACCGACACCGGGCACCGGTGACGGCCGTCGGTGCGGTCACCGCCGCGCGCGGGAGCCATGCTCGCCTCGGTCCGGTCCACCTCGGCGAGGGAGCCTACTGGTCCGGCGCTCGGGGGCGTCGGCCACACCGGCGGGGGCTGCCCACCCGCCTCCTCAGATGCCGAAACGGGCGTCGCTCAGGGCGGCCACCGCGTCCGGCGGCCCGCCCAGCTCCACATGGGCGGTGCTCCGGCGGCCCGAGAGATAGAGAGTGATCTCCCCCGGGCGCCCCGTCAGGGTGGCCGTGGGGTGTCCCGGCCGGACGTGGGCGATCCGGCCGTCGGCGTGCACGAGGTCGAGACCGGTGCTTCCCAAGGCCTTGCGCGACCCCCGCCGCAGCGAGCGCCACAGGGCCTCTTCGATCTCGGCGATGTCGGCCCCCGGCCGAGGTGTCGTGTCCCCGCCCCCCCGGCGCACGTCCTCGTGATGGATGAAGTACTCGACCATGTTCATCGCCGCGTCGAAAGGTCGCAGCAACGACGGAGGTCCACTTCTGACCATGGCCACGAGCCCTTCGTACGACTTCGTCGCCGACATGCGTGCCATCGTCGTCTGCAAGGTGGCGGCGAGCGGCGAGAGGACAAGGCCGAGAGCGGCGAGGGGCTTGCGTTCGCGGACGACCAGATGGGTGGCGAGGTCCGTCGTCGTCCAGCCCTCGCACAGCGTGGGGGCCGTCGGTCCGACGCGTGTGAACAGATCGCAAAGCGCATTGCGCTCGGATCGGTGCAGGGGAACGGTCATGCGGCGGCACGCTACGGCGAGGTGGGTACGCGGTCAACGCAGCCTCCTGTCGTTCGTGCCCACGGTGGCGGGCACTACCCTCGGCCCGGTGATCCCCGCACGAGCACAGGCGCTGGTCGATGCCACCTCCGACCTGGCCGCGCGCTTCGACGACGCCGGTCACCGGCTCTACCTGGTGGGTGGGTCCGTGCGCGACGTCTTCTCCACCGAAGAGCCGTCGCCCGATGCCGACATTGACCTCACCACCGACGCCGTCCCCGACGAGACCGAGAAGATCGTGGGCGGATGGGCCGACGCCGTCTGGTTGCAGGGAAAGCGGTGGGGGACCATCGGCGCCCGCAAAGGGGGGCGGCCCATCGAGATCACCACCCACCGCGCCGAGGCCTACCAACCCGATTCGCGCAAGCCCGAGGTCGTCTTCGGCCACTCGATCGAGGTGGACCTGTCGCGCCGGGACTTCACCGTCAACGCCATGGCCCTGCAGCTGGGGTCTCGCCTCGAGCTCATCGACCCCTATGACGGCCTGGCCGATCTGGCCGCCGGCCGCCTTCGCACCCCGCTCGATCCCGAGGTCTCTTTCTCCGACGACCCCCTGCGGATGTTGCGAGCGGCCCGGTTCATCGCCAAGTTGGATCTCCGTCCCGATGACGCCCTCGTGACAGCCGTGACGTCCATGCACGACCGCCTGGCCATCGTCTCGGCCGAGCGCATTCGCGATGAGCTCGGGAAGCTCCTGGTGGTGCCCAAGCCGTCTCCCGGGCTCTGGTTCGTCGTCGAGACCGGCCTGGCCGCAGAGTTCATGCCCGAGCTCCCCGGACTGGCCCTCGAGCAGGACCCCATCCACCGGCACAAGGACGTCCTGGCCCACACCCTGGCCGTGGTGGACAAGACACAGCCCGAACGTCTCATCCGCCTGGCGGCGCTGCTCCACGACATCGGCAAGCCCCGGACCCGGGACTTCGGGCCTGCCGGCGTCACCTTCCATCACCACGAGGTGGTCGGGGCCCGCATGGCTCGCGACCGGATGACGGCGCTTCGTTTCTCCAAGGAGGACATCGACACCGTCACCCTCCTGGTCGAGCTCCATCTGCGCTTCCATACCTACCGGCTCGGCTGGACCGACCGGGCCGTCCGGCGTTATGTGCGAGACGCCGGGCCCTTGCTCGACCAGCTGAACGAGCTCACCCGCTGCGATTGCACCACCCGCAACGCTGCCCGGGCCCGCACCCTCGGGCTGCGCATGGACGAGCTCGAGAAGCGGATCGAGGAGCTACGGGCCGAGGAGGAGATCGACGCCATCCGTCCCGAACTCGACGGCCGTCAGGTCATGGACCACCTCGGCCTGGCGCCCGGGCCCGACGTGGGCCAGGCCCTCGAGTTCCTTCTCGAGCTGCGCCTGGAGGAGGGCCCCCTCGGAGAGGACGAAGTCACCCGCCGTCTCGACGCCTGGTGGGCCGACCGCCAGGCCGGCCCGACCTGAGCGAATCAGTCCTCGGGCCAGGCCGGGTTGTCTTCGCCCGAGGCGAAACCCTCCACCATCCGGTGGGCCTCGTCGTCGTGGAACTGCACCGGCGGGGACTTCATGAAGTAGGCCGACGGGCCGAGCAGAGGGCCGCCGATACCGCGGTCGAGGGCCACCTTGGCGCACCGCACGGCGTCGATGATCACCCCGGCCGAGTTGGGGGAGTCCCACACCTCGAGCTTGAGCTCAAGGTTGAGAGGCACGTCGCCGAAGTTCCGGCCTTCCATCCTGATGTACGCCCACTTGCGGTCGTTCAACCAGGGCACGTGGTCGGAGGGCCCGATGTGGACGTCGTCGGCGTCGAGGACGGAGTTCTCCACCTGGCTGGTGACGGCCTGGGTCTTGGAGATTTTCTTCGACTCGAGCCGTTTGCGCTCGAGCATGTTCTTGAAGTCCATGTTCCCGCCGAAGTTGAGCTGGTAAGTGTGGTCGAGGGCGAGGCCCCGGTCCTCGAAGAGCCGGGTGAGGACGCGATGCACGATGGTGGATCCCACCTGGCTCTTGATGTCGTCGCCCACGATCGGGATCCCGGCGTCGCGGAACTTCCGGGCCCAGCCCGGATCGCTGGCGATGAACACCGGGATGGCGTTCACGAAGGCCACACCGGCATCGAGACAGGCCTGGCCATAGTGCCGCTGGGCCTCCTCGGACCCGACCGGGAGGTAGCTCACGAGCACATCGGCCCTGGCGTCGCGCAGCGCCCGGGCCACGTCGACCGGCTCCGACGGTGACTCCTCCACGATCTCGCGGTAGTAGAGCCCGAGCCCGTCGAAGGTCGGGCCCCGCTGCACCGTGACGTCGAGATGCCCGACGGCGGCGAATTTGATGGTGTTGTTGTGGCCCGAGAACACCGCCTTCGACAGGTCGATCCCCACCTTGGTGGCGTCGACATCGAAGGCGGCGACGAACTCGATGTCGCCCACGTGGTACCCGCCCAGCTTCACGTGCATGAGCCCCGGCACCGTGTCCTCGGGATCAGCGTCCCGGTAGTACTCCACTCCTTGTACCAACGAACTGGCGCAGTTCCCCACGCCGGCGATCGCCACCCGGACAGCGCTCATCGAGCCTCTCCCTCCATCTCTGATCCCCTTCATCTCTGTAAACCATTCGGTTCCCTGTGCCATTCGGTCTGTTGCAATTCGGTCTGCTCGGTCCGTCCCGGCACCGGCGTCGCCGGCGCCACGTGAGCGGGCCGGGCCCGCTCGGCGGCGATCAGACGGTCGAGCCACGAAATGTCCCGTTCGGTCGACTCCGTCGTGTGTTCCACCAGTGACCGGGCGTAGGGGTCGAGCCTGCTCCCGTCGGCCGTGGCCGCCCTCGTCTCGGTCAGACGCTGGGCCAACTGGGCCCGGCGACGCTCGAGCAACCTCAGCCGTGCCTGCGGCGGGAGATAGCGGGCGAAGGCCAACCGCAACCCGAAGCTGCGTGCGTCTTCCGATCCCGCATTGCTCTCACTGCTCAGCAGCGTGGTGAACTGCCGGCGCCCCTCGTCGGTGATCCGGTACACCTTGCGGCCCCGACGGCCCCGCGCCGGGCTGGCCCGCCGGGACCGCAGGGCGGCGCGCTCCCCACTGAGCGACCCCGTCATCGGTACCGGACCCCCGGCCACCTCGCCGGTCTCTGCGATGGCCGCCACCGCCCCGCAGCGCTCGAGGCGTGAGAGCGCCGGGTACAGCGAGCCGAACGAGATGTTCGAGAACAGCCCGAGCTCATCGCGCAAGCGCTTGCGGATCTCGTAGCCGTGCAGCTCCTGGTCCTCGAGCAGGCCCAGGATGGCGAGCTCGAGCATCAGCCGCCGACCAGCCGGCGAAAGGACACCGCGTCGTCCGGGCGCTCCCGGCGTTCAGGGGTTAGATACATCGTTATGACCTATCGTATCGATATATCTACGACGACGCAACCGGTTCGAAAAAGAAGGCTATTTGTCATCGTTGCAAGCGCCTACCTGGCGGTACCCTGGTGACGATGAGCTTCGGGCATTCGGCCTTGCGGGGATTCCCGGTCACGGGGACCGGCGGACGGGTGGAGTACCGCCTTGCCCGCAATGCCGTCGTGAGCGAGTTCCACAAGGGACGGCTGTCCAAGCTCGACGTCTGCGACGCCCATCCCGAGCTCATGCGGGCGGCCCGCAATGTGGGCGTACCCCTGCCCGAGCAATGCCCCATCTGCGAGGGGCCACCCCTCGTCCATGTCACCTACGTCTTCGGCCCCCGCCTGCCGTCGCACGGCCGTTGCCCGACCTCGGCCACCGAGCTCTCCCGCCTGTGCCGGCGGGCCGACGAGGTCGTCTGCTACGTCGTCGAGGTCTGCCCCGACTGTGCCTGGAATCACCTGGCCCGCATGTATCCCGCCGGCGGTCGCCACCGGGCTTCGGCCTCGGCGGCCCGGCGCGGGAACGGCTGAGGCGGACCACCGGGACCGAACAAACACCGCCGGGGGGCGTAGACCGAGACGGCGCGCCCACAAAGGGGTGTGCGATGGTGCAGCATTGACGGGGACACCCGCAGGGCGAAGCAAGGGGAAATTCGATGAGTCCAGTACAGGCAGGGAGCGGCAAAGGCTCGGGCCAGAAGCCCGGGAGCACCGCCGGAGGTCGCCCCGCGTCCGGTACCAAGCCGTCGACCGGAACCAAGCCGTCATCGGGAACCAAGCCGTCGTCCGGTGTCCGCACCTCCAACGGAGCCGGCAAGGCCGCTCCCGGCCGTCGCCCGGGTCCGGCCACCAAGACCAGCTCCGGTCGCTCCGGCGGCGGAGGCGGAGGCCGGGGGCCGAAGCAACCCGGTGGCTACAAGCCCGGCGCCGCGCCCCAGCGCTTCTCCCCCTCGACCATCGCCTTTGCCATCGTGGCTGTGGTCGTCGTCATCGTGGTGGCCTTCGTGGTCGTGAAAGTCACCGGGTCGTCCTCGAAGCCGACTTCGGGTGGGCTGGCGGCCCCGGTCAATGTGCCCGCCTCGGCCACGGTCGTGAACCAGGTGACGAGCGTGCCCACCACCGTGGACAGCGCCGTCGGACTGCCGTCGACCAACACGGTGGCGCCCCCGACGTACAAGTCCGGTCAGCCGAAGCTGACCATCGCCGGCAAGCCCGGCGCCGTCTTCATCGGTGGCGAGTTCTGTCCGTACTGTGCTGCCCAACGGTGGGCCATCATCATGGCCTTCAGCAAGTTCGGCACATTCTCCAACCTGAAGGAGACCACCTCGTCACCCTGGGACACCGACCCCTCCACGGCGACGTTCTCGTTCTACGGGGCCACGTACTCGAGCCCGTACATCACCTTCGACACCTCCGAGCACGTGAGCAACGACACCTCCGGTCTCGGGACGAGGACCACCCTCCAGCCGCTCACGCCTCTGGAGTCGAGCCTGTGGTCGAAGTACGACAACCCCGAGGGCTTCCCGTTCCTCGACATCGGCAACAAGGCCTTCGTCCTCACGCCCAGTTATTCACCCGCCGTTCTCTCCGGTCTCGACCAGGAGGACATCGCCTCCAAGTTGCGCAATCCCACCGACCCCGTGACACAGTCCATTGTGGGGACGTCCAACTACCTCACCGCCTCCATCTGTGCCATCACCGGGCAGGAGCCGGCATCGGCCTGCTCCCCGGCCGTCGTGGCCAAGGCGGCGAAACAAATCGGCCTCGGGTGACCTGCACATGCCCCCGGTGACCCCGGATTCGCCATGAGTGAGAGGAGTCAGTCCGTCGAGGAGATCGACCTCGCCGGAGCTGACGCCAGACCGACCTACAGCGACGTCGAACCGGTCGATGGCGCAGACGCCGGCTATGGCGAGGAGTACGCCCAGATGGCCCCGCCCGGGCCCGGGCGCCGGGTGCGGATCACGGCCCTCGTCCTGTCATTGCTCGGTCTGGCTGACGCCACCTATCTGACGATCACCCATTTCGAGAAGCAGGTGCTCGTCTGTCCGGCCAACTCGTTCATCAATTGCCTCAAGGTGACCACGAGCGCCCAGTCTGAGATTCTCCACATCCCGGTGGCTGTCCTCGGGCTCGCCTTCTACATCGCCATGACGGCGATCAACCTTCCGCCCCTCTGGACCACCACCGACGTGCGGGTGGCCTGGCTGCGCCTGGCCATGGCCGTGAGCGGCATCGGATTCGTGCTCTACCTGCTCTACGCCGAGTTGTTCATCATCAAGGCCATCTGCGAGTACTGCACCGGTGTCCACATCATCACCTTCATCCTCTTCATCCTGATCGTGACGACCTTCCCGTCGATGCTGCAGCGACAGTCAGTCGACGGGGACGACGGAGCCGACTGGGACGACGAACCGGAGCCCGCCTCGGCCTAAGGGGGCCGGTACCCCGGTACCATTGACGTCGGCGATGGGGCTCGCCGGAACCGGTCGACCGTCGACCTGATGGCTCCTACTCATGAGCGGTGAGGAGGAGGCCATGACACCGGCGGATCCCCCCCGGGGACGCGGCCTGCGCCGCCTGGCGCACACACCCGGCGCCGACGACCCCCGTCCCATTGATCCCGACCTCGAACCGACCGACCCGTCGGGTCCGGGGCGCCGTCACCGACGGGTGCCGGTCCGCATCCGCATGGGCCATCCCGCCGTCCTCCTCGCCATCGCCGCCGGCGGGTTCTTCGGGGCTGTCGCCCGCTACGAGATGGGGCTCACCTGGCCCGTCCGGGCCGGCCACTTCCCTTCGTCCACCTTCGTCGTCAACACCTCGGGGGCACTGCTGCTCGGGCTGGTGCTCACCGTCTCCATCGAGCGGGACCGGGTCCGGGCCCGTACCTGGCGGTATATCCGCCTGTTCGCCTGCGTGGGGTTCCTGGGCGCCTGGACCACCATGTCGACGGTCGCCGTCGAGTCCGACACGCTCGTGCGCGGCGGTGACGCCGGGGTGGCCCTGGCCTACCTGGCCGCCACCGTTTCGGCCGGCATCGCGGCGGCGGCGGTGGGGGGTGCGGCCGGTCGCCTGCACCGGCGGATGGGCCCCCGCCCGGCTACCGGCGGCCCCGACGGCGGCGAGGGAGTCGGACCATGATCGTGGCGTTGGCGGTGGGGCTCGCCGGCTCGGTGGGTGCCGTGGCCCGCTTCCTGACCGACGGGGCCGTGCAGGACAGAAGCGCCGGCCCCTTCCCCTTCGGCACTCTCACGGTGAACTGCACCGGATCGTTCATCCTGGGGATCGTCACCGGACTGGCCTGGTACCACGGGCTCGGGGGTCGGGCCCACGCCATCGTCGGGGTCGGGTTCTGCGGGGCCTTCACCACCTGGTCGAGCGTCACCTGGGAGACGGTGCGGCTGACCCAGGAGGGGCTCGGCCGTCAGGCTGTGGTGAACGTGATCGGGGGCGTGGCGGCGTCTCTGGCCGCCGCCGCCCTCGCCATTATGGTGGTCGCCGTCATCTGATCGGCTTGGCTCCACGGTGGCGCCGGCCATTTCAACGGCGTCGGGCGAGGGCACGTGTTCTGTGCGATCCTCGCACCGTGCACGGAGGGATGCCGACCACCGCAACGGCTGCACCTGGTGGTCCCAACAGATTCGCCCAACGGCTCTTCTCGCCGTTACCGGAGCGCTACAACCGGCTGGCCGAGGTCCTGTCGTTCGGGCAGAACGGGCGGTGGCGCCGGGCCATGGTCGACCACGTGGTCGACTCGTGCCCGGGTCTCGTTCTCGACGTGGCCACCGGTCCCGCCGGCGTGGCCCTGCAACTGGCGGCGCGCACCGGCGCCCGCGTGGTGGGCCTGGATGTGACCGAAGCCATGCTGCGCCAGGCGCAGCGGAACGTGGCCGCCGCCGGGGCCCGGGTGCAGCTGGCCCTCGGGCGCGGTGAACAACTGCCCTTTGCCGACGCCACCTTCGATGCCGTGACCTTCACCTACCTCCTGCGCTATGTGGACGATCCGGCCGCCACCATCAAAGAGCTCACCCGGGTCGTGAAGCCCGGTGGCGTCGTGGCCAACCTGGAGTTCAACGTCCCCACCAGCCGGTTCTGGCATTTCTGGTGGGTGGGCTACACGAGGCTCGTCCTCCCCCTGGCCGGCTGGGCCACCGGCGGCCGGGAATGGTTCGACGTGGGCCGCTTCCTCGGGCCCAACATCTCGACGCACTACCGCCGCTATCCGGTGCCATGGACCGTCGATGCCTGGCGCGACGCCGGCATGGTCGACGTCGGGGCGCGCCCCATGAGCCTCGGGGGCGGGCTCGTGATGTGGGGAAGGCGGGCGGGTGCCTGAGGCCGAGCGCCGCCCCGCCTATTACGCCGCCACCAGCGGCGGCTGGCGGGACTGGTGGACTCTCCTGCATCCGCCCTACACCGCCTGGCACCTCTCCTATGTGGTGGTCGGAGCCTGCCTCGCCCCCCGGGTCGAGACGTCGCGCCTGATCGCCACCCTCCTGGCCTTCTTCCTGGCCGTCGGGGTGGCCGCCCATGCCATCGACGAACTGCACGGCCGCCCCCTCGGCACGACCATCTCCAATGGCGCTCTCGTCGTCGTCACCGCCGTCGGCCTGAGCGGCGCCGTCGTCCTCGGCGTCATCGGGGTCACGAAGGTGGGCCTCGTCCTCGTGCCCTTCATCGTGGTCGGACCCCTGCTCGTCCTGGCGTACAACGCCGAGTTGTTCGGTGGGATCGTGCACACCACCCCCGGCTTCGCCGCCGCCTGGGGCGCCTTCCCCGTCCTTACCGGCTACGTGGCCCAGACCTCGGACCTGGCCCTCGGGGCGGTCCTGGCCGCCGGTGCCGCCTTCGCCCTGTCGTGCGCCCAGCGTGTCCTGAGCACCCCCGCCCGCCGGATCCGCCGCTCCACCCGGTCGGTCGAAGGTTCACTCACCCTGGCCGACGGCACCGTCCTGGAACTCGACGAGCGGAGTCTTCTCGCCCCCCTCGAAACCGCCCTGCGGGCCATGTCGTGGGGAATGATCGCCCTGGCCTCGGCTCTGGCCGTCGCCCGCCTCACCTGATCCCCCGCCATTCCGGCTGCCGGCGGAGCCTCCGGCCGTCCTTCCGGGGGTCGCCTCTGCCGGGTGCCTACGTCGGCATCGTTCGGCCTGCCTGAGGACTTCCTGTGGTTTTGGCGCTGCGCAGAGCAGTATTCGTCATCTCTGACGATTGTCAACGGGTGAACAACCCATGATGATGAGAGTTCGACGACAAGGAGAGAGCAAGTGAACGTTCGACGTAGTCTTGGGCGGCTTACCGCCCTCGCGGTCGTCGTGGCCATGCCTCTCGTCGGCGCGTCGCAGATAGCCTCGGCCAAGGCCACGAAGGCGGCGGCACCGAACTGCGTGAAGCACCCGCACAAGGCCAAATGCCAGAACGCCGGGGGCGGCAGCACCGGCAGTGGCAGCGGTACCGGTCCCCAGATCACCCTCCAGATCGACCCCGAACCCGTGGTGGAGACGGGTCAGTCCGAGATCCACGCCGTCCTCCAGGTGGAGACGCTTCCGTCCTATGCCGGCGACACCGTGCTCGTCGCATCGTCGCAACTGTCGGCATCGTGTCTCACCCTCGACTTCGAGAACCTCCAGGTTCCCGGCGGCCTGCCCCAGACGATCCCGCCGACGCCCAATGTCGAGCCCAACCAGATCGGCGCCGTCCTCGACGACGACGGCAACGCCACCGTGATCGTCGACGGCGTCGACTGTGCCCCCGGCCCCAGCGTGATCACCGCCGACCTCGTGGTGGCGCCGTACCTCACGGCACTGTCGACGCTCACCGCCCTGCCCCCCGTGGTGACACCAGAAGGACTGTCGGTGAACCCGCGCTTCGGCGGCCTCAACCAGGTGCTCGAAACCGGTGACAGCGCCACCAGCGGCAACTCCGACGTCTACGCCGTCTTCTACGTCGAGACCAACCCCGTCTACGCCGAGCAGACGGTCGAGATCGGCGCCTCGCAGCTCGAGGCTCGTTGTGGCGAGGGCTGGGTCTGGGAGGCCGGCAACGTCGGCGCCGGACCCGGCGTCAACAGCCCCGTCTCCGGACAAGGCGTCAACACCAACCCCGAGGTCTCGACGGTCCTCGATGACGACGGCAACGCCGTGTTCATCTTCAAGGGCGCCTCGTGTGCCGCCGGGCCCTCGCAGGTCATCGCCGACGTCGAAGCCGGTACCCACCCGACCTACGTCGAAGAGTTCACCGTTCTGGCCCCGGCGCCGATCATCTAGTTCCCCAGGGCTTTGGTCTCCCGGATCAGATTCCTCCGGAATTCCGCCACAGTGGCCTCCACCACCCGGTCATGGCCCCATCGCAGGAGCGGGGAGGCGACACGCGCGGCGATCCTCATGGGGCGCTGTCTCATCTCGACCGTCCAGGCCACGTCGGCCCGGGTGCCGCTCCCGCGGGGTTCGAGATGCAGGTGGGCGTCGCCTTCGAGGTCGCCGCTGACCGAAGCGTCGATGCGCTCCGGGCGGGTGCAGCTGTCGAGGAGCACGTTGACGCGCATCTGGTAGGGCACCGGTGGGGACACCAGGCCACGAAGGACCGATCCGGCCCGAAGGCCGTCTCCATCGAGGCGGAACTCGCGCAACCAGCTCCACCACCCCTCGAAGCGCTCGGAATGCTCGAGGGCGTTCCACATCGCCTCGGGGGGCAGGTCGAAATCGAAGGTGCCCCTGTAATCGATCACGTACGGGGATCCCGACACTCGGGTGCCAGGTTACGACTATCCCCCTGCTGGCGACGGGTCACCGGCGTCGGGAGCCCTGTCCTCGGGTTCGTGACCCTCCGGAAGGTGGGGGTAGAGAGATCGGCAGGACAGGCACCAGCGCTCACGGTCGGCCATGGTCTCCGAGCCGGTCACCCGGCCGTGCTCGTCGACCGTGACGTAGACCCGCCGGACCTCTTCGAGGCCGTCACCGGGGCCCCCGCAGTTGGCGCAGTCGTCCGCCGCCGACCCCTCCGCCGTCTTTGCCCCGTCAGCCGGCATTGCCCCTTCAGCTGCCATGAGGGGAAAGGTACACTGAGGCTTATTCGGTCCCGATGCCGCCGGCAGCCCTGGGCGCTGGACGGCAAGGAGGCCCCGCGCCAATGACTGAGAACGTCCCCGCCTCGACCCCGAGGGTCACGGTTCCGCAGGTCCGAGCACGCAAGCGAAGTCGCGGGGACCAGCCCCTCGTCATGCTCACGGCCTACGACACCCCCGGGGCGCGCATCGCCGACGCCGCCGGCGTCGACATCGTGCTGGTGGGCGACTCGGTGGCCAACGCCGTGCTCGGCCACACCGACACCCTGCAGGTCGACGTGGCCGTCATGGCCCACCACGTGGCTGCCGTGGGGCGTGCCTCGACGCGGGCGCTGGTGGTGGGGGACATGCCGTGGCTCAGCTATCACTTGTCGCCCGAGGAGGCTGTCCGCAATGCCGCCGTCCTCGTGCGGGCCGGCGCCGAGGCGGTCAAACTGGAGGGCGGCCGCACCCGTCTCGCCGTTGTGGAAGCCCTGCTCAACGCCGAGATCCCGGTCATGGGGCACCTCGGGCTGACCCCCCAGTCGGTCCACGCCATGGGGGGCTACCGGGTCCAAGCCCGTGATACAGCGGCGGCGGAGGCCCTGATGAACGACGCCAAGGCCCTGGCGGCTGCGGGATGCTTTGCCATGGTCCTCGAAGGCGTGCCTGACGTGGTGGCGGCCAAGGTCACCGACGAGGTGGACGTGCCCACCATCGGTATCGGCGCCGGCGCCGACTGCGATGGCCAGGTGCTCGTCTTCCACGACCTCCTGGGCCTCCGCGAGGGTGCCCCGGCCAAGTTCGTCCGTCAGTACGCCGACCTGACGTCGGTGGCGGTGACGGCCGTGTCCTCGTGGGCGGCCGACGTCCGTGGGGGGACATTCCCCTCGGACGCCGAGACCTATCACCTCCCCGCCGAACGCTGATCGGCCTGATTGTCAGGGCCGATGCTCATCCGGGCGGGCCCGGCCCGGAAGGGGCCCGGTGGCCGTCGGCTACCATGACTTGCTGCTACGACCGGATGAAGGTTCCGGGCACCGGACGTGCACCCTGCCCCGCGCCTGGCGGGGCCCCGAGCGCTATGGGCGTCGGGTCCAGAGGGAGGTGAGCCGCGCGTGCGGCCTTACGAAACGGTGATCATCTTCGATACCGAGGCGGACGAATCGGCCATCACGGCCGTCCTCGAGCGTGGCCTCGAGATCGTGCGCAACGACGGCGGGACCGTGGGAACGGTCGACCGCTGGGGAAAGCGCACCCTCGCCTACGAGTTGCGCCACAAGCGTGAGGGTTACTACGTCGTGGCAGAGGTCACGGCGGAGCCCAAGGCCGCGGCCGACCTCGACCGGTTCCTGGTCCTGGCCGACGAGGTCCTGCGGCACAAGATCATGCGGATCCCCGACGAGGCGGTCGGTCAGACCCGGCCCAAGACGCCGGTGCGGGCCACGCCCTCCGGTGACCGCCGAGACCGAGACTGAGCAGCGGAGGAAACACCATGGCCAACGGGAACAACGTCGCACTGGTCGGCAACATCACGCGGGACCCCGAGCTCCGCTTCACGCCGACCGGTCAGGCCACGGCGACCTTCGGGCTCGCCGTCAACCGGCGCTGGCAGAACCGCCAGACCCAGGAGTGGGAAGAGGCCACCTCGTTCTTCGACGTCGTGTGCTGGCGGGAGATGGCCGAGAACGCGGCGGAGAGCCTCAGTCGCGGGTCACGGGTTCTCGTCACCGGCCGCCTCGAACAGCGTTCGTGGGAGACGGCCGACGGTGACAAGCGTTCGAAGATCGAGGTCGTGGCCGACGAGATCGGCCCCAGTCTGCGCTGGGCCACCGCCCAGGTGACCAAGAACGAGCGGCGCGGGCCCGCGGACGGCGCCTCGGCGCCTGCTCCTCGCCAGGCGGCGGCGGCCACGGCGTCGTCCGAGCAGTCCGGCGGCAGCTACGGCTATGACGAGGAGCCGTTCTGATGAGAGTCCTTCTCCGTGATGACATCGACGGCGTGGGCAAGCGCGGCGACATCGTCGAGGTGGCGCGCGGCTTCGCCCGGAACTACCTGCTCCCCACCGGCCGTGCCCTGGTGGCCGGCTCGAAGATCGAGAAGCAGGCGGTCGCCATGCGGCGCGGTCGCGACCTGCGCAACACCCACGACCGCGATGCGGCCCGGTCCGTGGCCGGCGTCCTTGGCGCCACCACCGTGACCGTGTCGGCCCGCGCCGCCGCCGAGGGCCGCCTTTTCGGATCGGTGAGCGCCGCCGACCTGGCCGACGCCATCACCGCCCAGACGGGGGCCGAGGTCGATCGGCACCGGATCAGCCTGCCGGAGCCCATCAAGACCGTGGGCACCCACGTCGTCCCCGTCCAGCTCCACGACGAGGTGACCGCCGAGGTCACCGTCGAGGTCGTCGCTTCCGCCTGAGACCTCACGCACTCCCAGCCCAGGGGAGTGTCACACCCGTCTCGTAACGTCGGGCGCATGCCGGTCGCTGGCGATGTGAGCGGGTCAACAGGTTGTCCCCAGGGTTATCCGCTGTGGCCACCTACCGTCCACAGCGTCATCCCCCGGGAATGGTCCCCATATCCCCAAGTTGCTCCCCTCGTTCTCCGCAGGCCGGATAGGAGAGGGTAAGGGTCCATGACGCAGGCACTCGAAGAGGCACCCATCCGCCGTTCCCCGAACACGGGCGGGCGCGTTCCACCCCACAACCTCGATGCCGAGGAGTCGTTGATCGGAGCCATGCTCCTGACGCGCGACGCCACGGCCGCTGCCGTCGAGTTCTGCACCAGTGAGGACTTCTACAAGCCGGCCCATGCCCACATCTTCGGGGCCATCACGTCGCTCTACACGCGGGGGGAGCCGGCCGATGTGGTGACGGTGGCCGACGAGCTGCGCCGGTCGGGCCTGATCGAAGTGGTGGGCGGTCCCGCCGCCCTGATGTCGCTGCAGGTCACCGCACCGTCGACGGGCAATGCCTCCTATTACGCCAAGATCGTCGAGGAGCATGCGTTGCTCCGGCGTCTCATCACGGTGGCCGGTGAGATTGCCGAGCTCGGCTACAGCGTCCCCGAGGACGTCACCGAGGTGGTCGACCGGGCCGAGACGATGGTCTTCGAGGTGGCCCAGCGTCGGATGGTCGACACCATGTCGCCGTTGCGTGACCTGCTGGCCCAGAGCCTCGACCATCTCGAGGCCCTGGTGGAGCGGGGCGAGACGATCACCGGTGTGCCCACCGGCTACCGGGACCTCGACGCCCAGCTCGCCGGGCTCCAAGCGGGCAATCTGGTCGTGGTCGGCGCCCGTCCGTCCATGGGCAAGACGAGCTTCGCCTTGGGGATCGTGAGCCACGCCGCCGTACACGCCCGGGTGCCGGTGCTTCTGTTCTCCCTGGAGATGAGCCACCTCGAGTTGACGCAGCGGATGCTGTGCTCTGAGGCCGGCGTCGATGCCACCCGGATGCGCAACGGGACTCTGCTCGAGTCGGACTGGCCCCGGATCTCCAACGCCATCGGGCGCCTGGGCGACGCGCCGATCTTCATCGACGACAACCCGAATGTCACTGTCATGGACATCAGGGCCAAGTCCCGACGACTGAAAGCGCGTTCGGGTCTCGGTCTCGTGGTCGTCGACTACCTGCAGCTCATGAGCGGCCACGGTCGGAGCCGGGCTGAGAACCGCCAGGTCGAAGTGTCCGAGATCAGCCGTGGACTCAAGGTGCTGGCCCGCGAGCTCAACATCCCCGTCATCGCTCTGTCGCAGCTGTCGAGGAACCTCGAGATGCGCCAGGACAAGCGACCGGTGCTCGCCGATCTGCGTGAGTCGGGGTCCATCGAGCAGGACGCCGACGTGGTGCTCTTCATCTACCGCGACGAGGTATACAACCCGGACTCTACCGAACGGGGCTCGGCCGAGATCATCACGTCCAAGCACCGCAACGGACCCACCGGTGTCACCCATCTGGCCTTCGTCGACCGCTACACGCGCTTCGACGAACAGGCGCGGGTCTGAGCGGGACAACCGAGGCGCGCCGATGTCCGAACGGTCCGATCACGTCCGGCGCAATCGGGCCGTGTGGGACGTGTGGGCGACCGACTATTCGGAACCGGGACGGCGGAGTTGGGAGCAGCAGGAACCGTGGTGGGGCCAGTGGCACGTGCCCGAGTCGCAACTCCACCTCTTCCCCGAGTCGGTGGACGGACTGGACACCATCGAACTGGGGTGCGGCACCGCCTATGTGTCGGCGTGGTTGGCGCGGCGAGGGGCCCGGTGTGTGGGCATCGACAACTCCCTGGCCCAGCTGAGCACCGCTCGTCGTCTGCAGACCGAGCACGACCAGCTGTTCCCGCTGATCCAGGCCAGTGCCGAGGAGACCCCGTTCCCGGACCAGAGTTTCGATCTGGCCATCTCCGAATACGGGGCCAGCATCTGGTGCGACCCCTATCGCTGGATCCCCGAAGCGGCGCGGCTGCTGCGACCGGGCGGTCTCCTGGTGTTCTTGGTCAACGGAGTGCTCCTCATGTGTTGCCTTCCCGACGAGCCTGACGGGAAGGCCGGGGACCGCCTGTTGCGGCCCTATTTCGGCATGCACCGTTTCGAGTGGAGCGATGACGACTCGGTCGAGTTCCACCTCGGTCACGGCGACATGCTCCGGCTCCTGCGTCACAACGGCTTCGCCGTGGAGGAGCTCATCGAGATCGAGGTGCCGGAGGGATCGACCACGCGCTACCCGTGGGTGTCGCTCGAGTGGTCCCGCCAGTGGCCGTGCGAAGAAGTGTGGAAGGCCCGCCGGGTGGCGGCCGGGTCCTGACCGCTACGGCGTCTTGACCAGATACTCGCTCATGGTGGTCGAGCGCAGACGGCTGAGATCGAGACAGGCGTTCACACTCTCGAGCATGCGGGTGATGTTGGTGTTCAGCTCCTCGGGCGTCGAGGCGTTGTAGAAGAGCATGGGATCGGCCACATGGTGGGCCGAGGGCCAGGCCTCCTCGACGATGCCGTGGATCTCGGGTGCGTCATCGGTGAGAGAGCGCACGACCTCGTTGCGCACGTAGCGGGTGCGTGGCTGGAGTTCGGCCGAAAGTGGCGACTGGGTGCCGTGCCAGCGGTCGATCCACTGGCGGTAGTCGAGACCCTCGGGGCGGTGGATGAGGGCGACGGTGAGGACACCGGGCGAGCGCTCCGCGTCGGGCCAGTCCCGCGGCTGGGCATGGGCCGTGGTGCCGTAGTCCTCGTACAGAGACTCGAGCACCAGGTAGCCTGCGCTGCGCATTCCCAGGGCCACGACGGCTCGTTCGAAGGTCTGGCGGCGGTCATAGGAGTCGACCCACACCGAGATCTCGGCGCCGTGCGGCGCCTCGCCTGCGGGCGCCGGCATCGGTGACGGCGCCTCGGCGGCGGCCGTGTCGTGCACGTTGATGCCGACACCCCGGGCGCCGGCGGCCAGCAGCGCGGGAGCGGTCTCGCCCAGGAGGTGACCGCGCAGGGCGTCGCCTTCGCCGGGACCGTCGGCCCCCCACAGCAGGTAGACCAACTTCTCCACGAACTCAGTATGGTCGATCCCCACCGACAAACGTCGGTTACGACCGGTCGCTTTCGATGCTCGGAACCGGCGGGGGCGGAGCGGGAGCCACCGGCCGTCCCTGGGGGGGCGGTGGCGGCACCGCTTCGGAGGACCGAGGGAATTCGGCCACGAAGGCAGGGGGGAGCGGAAAGGCGTCGAAGGTCGGTGGGGCCACGTCGGTGCGGGCCAGAGGCAACCGCACCCAGAAAGTGGCGCCGGACCCGGGTACGGAGTCGACACCCACGGTGCCCCCGTGGGCGGTGGCGATGGCCGAGACGATGGCCAGGCCGAGCCCGACGCCACCGGTGGCCCGGGCCCGCGACGGGTCGGCGCGGTGGAAGGGCTCGAAGATGTGGTCGCGGTCTTCGGGGGCGATGCCGGGGCCCTGGTCGGCCACGGTCAGGAGGGCGGTGGCGCCGTCGACCTGCACGGCCACGTCGATCGGCGTGCCACCGGGGGTGTGGTTGAGGGCGTTGGCCACCAGGTTGTCGACCACCTGGCGCAGCCGGCTGGCGTCACCGGTGACGACCACCGAGGCGACGGGGGCGAAGGTGACGGTACGGTCCGGGGCCTTCACCCGGGCGGCGTCGACGGCGGCCGCCACCACGCCGGTGAGCTCGACCTGTTCGTGGGCCAGCGGGCGTTCGCGGTCGAGACGGGCCAGCAGCAGCAGATCGTCCACCAGCTCCGACATGCGGTTGGCCTCGGAGCGGATGTGGCGCATGGAGGTGGCCAGGTCCTCGGGACGGTCGCGCGCCCCTCGGTCGAAGATCTCGGCGTAGCCCCGGATCGAGGTGAGAGGCGTGCGCAGCTCATGGGAGGCGTCGGCCAGAAAGCGCCTGAGCCGCTCCTCCGACGCCGTGCGGGCGGCGAAGGCACCCTCGATCTCGGTGAGCATGGTGTTGAGGGCCACGCCGAGCCGACCCACCTCGGTGTGGGACTCGGTGAGCGTGATCCGGCGCGACAGGTCGCCGGAGGCGATGGCCCCGGCCGTGGTGGTCATCTCGTCGAGAGGACGCAGCCCCCGCCGCACGATCCACCAGGAGAGGCCACCGAGGCCGAGAAGGACGGCGAGGGACACGAGTCCCTCCACCCTCAGGAGGCGTCCGAGGGTCTGGTTCTCTGAGTTCAGAGGAAGAGCGACGATGAGGATGACGTTCGGCCCGAAGCCGTTCGGGTTGGGGGTGAGAGTGGCCACGGCCCGGTAGGTGGTCGCGCCGCAGCCCGTGTCGGTGACGGTGAAGACCGTGGCGTTCTGTGCCCCCGACGCCGTCGGCAACGGGGCCGGGAAGTGACCACGATGGGCACGGTGTCCGTTGAAGAAGCAGGCGCTCAGGAGTATCTGTCCGTCGGTCGATCGCAGTTGTCCGAAGGTGCCAGGCATGACCGAGATGTCACCGGGCAGCTTGCAGCTAGGGAACCCGCCTCCCCCGGGCTGCTCTTCGCGCAGGCATATCTGCATGGCCTCCGCCACTTGGGGCGGGGCGGCCCGCAACTGCTGGTTCAAGCGCGTGGCCAGAAACGACTGGAGCGACGTGTAGGTGACGACGTCGGACACGATGAGGCCGGCCGCCACGATGCCCACCAGAACCAGGAGAAGACGGAGACGGAGCGTCACGAACTACTCCGGCGGCGGACGCAGCGTGTAACCGACCCCTCGGACGGTGTGGATGAGCGGGGGACCGAGGGAGTCGATCTTGCGCCGGAGATAGGAGATGTAGATCTCGACCACGTTGGCGTTGCCGTCGAAGTCGTAGTTCCAGACCCGGTCGAGGATCTGGGACTTGGACACGACCCGTCCGGCATTGAGAAGCAGATAATGGAGCAGCTTGAACTCGGTGGGCGTGAGGTCGATCGAGGTGGTGCCGCGAAAGACCTCGTGGCTCTCCTCCTCCAGACGGAGGTCGGAGAGCTCGAGGCGTCCGTTGTCGCCGTCGCCGTGGACCCGGCGCAGAATGGCGCGGACCCGGACGATCAGCTCCTCCACCGAGAAGGGCTTCGTCATGTAATCGTCGCCGCCGAGGGTGAAGCCCCGGAGCTTGTCGTCGAGGGTGTCGCGGGCGGTGAGGAAGAGGACGGGGACCCGGTTGCCGCCCATGTCCCGGCCCATGCGTTCGAGGACCTCGAAGCCGTTCAGGTCGGGGAGCATGACGTCGAGGACGATGAGCTGGGGGCGGAAGGTCCCGATGGCCTCGAGGGCCTGGCGGCCGAGGTGGGCGACCCTTACGTCCATGCCCTCGTAGCGAAGGGCCATGGAAAGCAGGTCGGTGATGGAGTGCTCGTCGTCGACGACGAGGATGCGCGATGTAGTGGACACGGGGTTGGCCTCCTTGGGGCGATCCTGATGGAGGTTTCTGTGAGTCTCCTGTGAACCATGGGCGGCTGGACTGATTCTCAGTGACTTCACAGCTGTTTCACACTGTTTTCGAAAGCCCAGCGAGCGACACTTCGAGACTGGGACGGGTGGTCTTCGTGTGGCGACACCACGACCGCACGGCCCCGGGGAGGCAATGACCGTGTCGGTGGCCGGCCCGACCGGCAGCGACGCCGCGACGAGGGAGACACTGTGGGTCTGCTCCAAGCCCTGAAGAGGCACACGAACGCTCGAGGAAACACGCGCCGCACGCGCCGGTCTCACCTGGCTCTGTTGCTGGTCGGGGTGGTGCCGTTGCTGCTGGCCGCCTGCGGTAGCTCGGCGAGCGGGTCGGGCACGACCACGACCAAGCCCTCGGGAACGGCCTCGCTGACGGCGTATACCAACTGCCTCAAACAGCACGGTGTGACGCTCCCGAACTTCACCCACGGGAGCATTCCCACCGGCGGGACGCGCCCGACATTCACCCCCGGATCCGGTTCGCGCCCCTCGGGATTCGGGTCGGGAGGCTTCAGCAGCAACCCTAAGTTTGAGAAGGCCGCCGCCGCCTGCAAGAGCCTGAGGCCCTCAGGGGGCTCCGGCGGGTTCGGTCGCGGTGGCTCGAGCGGATTCAACAGCGCCGCCTTCGCCGCCTACCGCAACTGCCTCAAGCTCCACGGCGTCACACTGCCGACGGGTGGACCGCCGAAGAGCGGCACCGGTTCGACCCCGTCGACCACGACACCGAGCGCCTCATACCAGGCCGCCATTGCCGCGTGCGCCGCCCTGCGACCGTCCCCGACGACGACCACCACGACGGGCTGAGAACGCCGGGACACGAAGGGACGACGAGATGAGATTTGGTCAGCGGATCATTGCCCGTAAGACGCTTGTCGGGTACGGGGTGCTGGGCGTCGCGGTGGCGCTCGTCGCCGCATTCGGTCTGGAGTCGATCTACGGGACGTCCTCGGCGGCGACCGGGACGGCCAGGACGGTGACCGTTCAGCGTGGCACGGTGCAGTCGAGCGTGTCCGCCTCCGGCAACGTGAGCGCCGCCACCACTGATTCGGTGAATTTCGGGTCGAGCGGGACCCTGACAGCGGTCGATGTCACGGCCGGGCAGAACGTCACCGCCGGCCAGGTGCTCGGTACCCTCGATCCCACCGACGCCGAAGCGGCGTTGGCGTCGGCCCAGGCCGCCCTGAGTGCGGCCCAGTACACCCTTACCTCGGCCGGGCAGGGCGGCACCACGGCCCAGCTGAAGCAGGACCAGGCCACCATGGCATCAGCCCAGAACGAGCTCACGTCGGACCAGGAGCAATTGACCACCGACGAGACCAACCTCACCGACGCCCAGAACCAGCTGACGTCCGACGAGGCCCTGGGGTGCCCGGCCGCGCCGTCCTCCTCGTCCGGTTCGGCAGCGGGCGGGAGCTCGGCCACGGGCGCATCCGACACAGCGCTCACTTTCACGGTCACTAGCTCCGTCACCATCGGCGAGAGCTACGACTTCCAGTACGGCACGTCCACGGCCTTCGGCTCCACGACGCCCCCCACGACCGCCACCTCGACGACAGCAAGCGCCACGGTCACGGGTCTGACCCCCGATACGACCTATCTGTACGTTCTCGTGGCCGGGGGGACCGACGGAGTCCCCGAAACGGCCACAACGGCCGCCAGCTCGTGCGTGGTCGAGCAGCAGACGATCACCACCGATGAGCAGACGGTGGCCAAGGACAAGGCCACCATTGCGGCCCAGCAGATGAACATTGCCGCCACCTCCGCCGGGGAGGCCGTGATCCCCTCCACGATCGCCCAGGACCAGGCCCAAGTGCTCCAGGATCAGGACACCGTGACAGCCGATCAGAAGGCCTTGAGCGAAACCACCCTGACGGCTCCCATCAGCGGGACCGTGACCGCCGTCAACGACGCGGTCGGCGACACGGTCAGTGGAGGCGGGACCTCGTCGGCCGCTGCGAGCGACTCGTCCTCGTCGGACTCGTCGTCGACCGGCACATCATCCTCCGGCTTCGGCGCCACCGGGGCGTCGTCGACGGGGGCGTCGTCGACGGGAGCGCCGTCGACGGGAGCGTCGTCGACGGGAGCGTCGTCCACCGGGGCGTCGTCCTCCTCATCGAGTTCATCGGCTTTCGTCACCATCGAGAATCTCGGTGGCCTCGAGGTCGTCGCCGGCTATGCCGAGGCCGACATCGCCAAGATGGCGGTTGGTCAAACCTCCACGGTCACTCTTCCCGCCCTGCCTGACTCCACCGTCACCGGAACGGTCACCGCCATCGCAGCCACGTCCACGGTGGTGAGCAATGTCGTCACCTACAACGTGACCATCTCGTTGGTGAGCCCTCCGTCCACCGTGAAGGTCGGGATGACGGCCGACGTGAGCGTCGTCGTCCAGACCGCCACCGATGTCTTGGAGCTGCCGAGCGCAGCCATCACCACCACGGGTCCCATCTCGACCGTCACCGTCCTCTCCAACGGGGTCAAGAAGGTCACCACAGTCACGACCGGGCTGGTCGGGGATTCGACCACGCAGATTGATAACGGTCTGAAGGTGGGACAGGTCGTCGTAGAGCCGGTGGCGTCCGTCTCCGCCGCCAGCACGACGGGCACGACCGGTGGCGGGATCGGCGGCTTGACCGGCGGCGGCGGTTTCGGCGGCGGCGGTTTCGGCGGCGGCGGTTTCGGTCGAGCCGGATGACGGTCTCGGTCGCCGACGCTGCGGTCGGTACGACGCCGAGAATGCCGCGGCCGGTCATCTCGTTGCGCAACGTCTTCAAGCAGTACCGGATGGGCGACACCGACGTCCACGCCTTGCGGGGCATCTCGCTCGAAATCGGTCGGGGCGACTTCGTGGGCATCATGGGCGCTTCGGGATCGGGGAAGTCGACGCTCATGAACATCGTGGGTTGCCTCGACGTGCCCACCCGGGGCCACTTCTGGCTCGACGGCGTCGACGTCCGCACTCTCGATGACGATGACCTGGCCCGGATTCGGAACCGGAAGATCGGCTTTGTTTTCCAGAGCTTCAATCTCCTCCCACGTATGTCGGCGTTGGCCAACGTCGAGCTCCCCCTCGTCTATGCCGGGGTGCGCCCGAACGACCGGCGGGCTCGCGCCACCCGGGCGCTCGAGGCCGTGGGGCTGGGCGAACGTATGGACCACTATCCGAGTGAGTTGTCCGGCGGCCAACAGCAACGCGCCGCCGTGGCCCGGGCGATCGTCACGAATCCGGCGTTGGTCCTGGCCGACGAGCCCACCGGGAACCTCGACACCGAATCGAGCCTCGACGTGATGTCCGTGTTCGCTGATCTGCACTCCCAGGGCCGCACCGTGGTCCTCATCACCCACGAGGAGGACATCGCCGGCTACACCGGGCGTGTCGTCAAGCTCCGCGACGGACAGATCGTCGACGATTACGAGCAGGACCCGGCCGAGGCCCGCGGCACCCACGTGGCCCATGCCGAGGCCGGTCGGGCAGGCGAGTCCCTGTGAAGCAGCGCGACGTGGTGCGGATGGCGCTCGGTGGCGTCACCTCTAACAAGTTGCGCTCGGCATTGACGATGCTGGGGGTACTCATCGGGGTGTCCGCCGTTATCATCCTGGTGGCAGTGGGCACGGGCTCGTCCCGGCAGATCGAGCAGCGCATCGATGCTCTCGGCACCAACACGTTGACCGTGATCAACACGGGCCGGTTCGGCGCCGCCCGCTCGGTGGCGTCGACGGGGACCCAGTCGCAGGCCGCCACTTTGACCCTCGCCGACGTGAAGCAGATCTCCAACCCCAACAACGCACCCGACGTGGAGTCGGTGTCACCGGTTCTGAGCACGTCGGAGACAGCCACCTATCAGAGTGCCAGCTACTCGACGACCGTCACCGGCTCCACACCTTCGTATCTGACGGCCAGCGACTACACAGTGGCGTCGGGACGGGCCATCACCAGCACCGATGTGGCCCGGCACGCCCAGGTGGTCGACATCGGGTCCGAAGTGGCCAGCAATCTCTTTGCCGTCGGGTCGAATCCCATCGGGCAGCAGATCACGCTCGGTTCGTCGAACTGGCTGGTCGTCGGAGTGCTTGCCTCTAAGGGAACGAGTGGTACGACGGACGAGGACGCCGTGGCCATCGCCCCCTACACGGCGGTGCAGGACCAGCTCACCGGCGAGTCCCAGTCCTTCACCGAGCTCCTGGTCCAGGGCAAGTCTTCGTCCACTCTCACTCTGGCCCAGAGCGAGGTCGAGGACATCCTCGCCGCCCAGAACGACACCACGGTGGCGGACCTTCCCTTTATCGTCGTGAACGAAGAGAGTCTGCTCTCGACGGCGACGTCGACGACCGGCACGCTGACCTTTCTCCTGGGCATCGTGGCGGGCATCTCCCTCTTCGTCGGCGGCATCGGAGTCATGAACATCATGTTGGTGAGCGTGACGGAGCGGACGCGGGAGATCGGGATCCGCAAGGCGATCGGAGCGCCGAAACTCGCCATCCTGCTGCAATTCCTCATCGAGGCGGTGGTGATCTCACTCATCGGGGGAGCAGTGGGTGTCGGTATCGGGTTGATCGGATCGCGATTCAAGATCGACGGCGTCCAGCCGGCTGTGGCACCGGATTCGATACTGCTCGCCTTCGGAGTGGCCATCGCCGTCGGTGTGTTCTTCGGTTTCTATCCCGCCAACCGCGCCTCGTCGCTCCGACCCATCGACGCGCTGCGCTACGAGTAAGGACTGAAAGGCGACCGTCCATGTCAGAGTCTGACACCACCACGAGCTCCATATCTGTACCGGGCATCGACCCACCGACCCAGGAGATCTTCGTCCCCCGAACCGATGGCCACGGCGCCGCGTCAAGCGGATCGGCTGAGTTGCCCTGGGACGACGGCGGATCGGACGACGACGCGTGGCCGGAACGGGGACCGCGCAAGGGGATCCGGATGTCGGTCCCGTCGGTTGTGCTCTTTGCTGCGTTGGTGGCCCTCGGTGGGATCTGGGGTGGCGCCGCACTCCAGCGCAGCCATGGATCATCGTCCGGCACCTCGGCGGCTGCATCGTCGTTTGCGTCGCTCTTACGGGGCAGAGGTGCCACGGGCGGCGGAGGCCTCGCCGGTGCCGGTGGCGCCACGACGGGTACCGTCACCGAAGTATCGGGGTCCACGCTGTACGTGACCAACTCGAGCGGTGATCTCGTGAAAGTGACCGTGGCCCCGTCGGTGTCCGTCAACAGGAATGCCAAGTCGAGTCTGGCGTCGCTCCAGGTCGGCGACACCGTCGTCGTGGAGGGAACGAAGGCGAGCGACGGGTCGGTGACGGCCACGTCGGTGTCGGCCACGGCGGCCGGCGTCACCTCTCCCTTTGCCGGGTTCGGCGCCGGGGGCTGAGCAGGTTAGAGGCGGACGTTCCCCCCGCGCCAGCGGCGGCGGTGCACCACCGTCTCGGTCGATCGTGACCCACGCCCCACCCGATCAACGCCAGACGGGTGGGCGTCGACGTCGCCGCGGACATCGCCCGCCACGGCCACGAGCGTCTCGTCGATGAGCCGCACGATCTCGTCACAACGTTCGCCCAGAGTCATCGTCGACCTCCCTCTCCTCTCTTCATCTGCACCATCGGTCCCGTTGGCGGCGCGCTGAAGGGCGGAACGGATCTGGCGTGTCCCAATCCCATGGACCCTTCCGATTGCTCGCCTCGGTGGGCGTTCTCGTCACCTCACGTGGTGAACGGCGGGGACGATTCGGCATACGATGCGGACCGGCCCGCACCCGACCCGGTTTGCCACATACCCGGTGTCGGTGCCGGAGCAACGGAGACGCAGGCACCGTGGTGGACGACACACAGCAAATGGTGGCGGACCGTATGGCGCTGCGCGCCTTGGTCGACGCCTACGCCGGCCACGTCGACCGACGTGATGCGGCCGCGGCGGCGGCGCTATTCACCGACGGCGGCCGGTTGGTGTCCCGCCTGCACGACGCCGCCGGTGACGCTCCGATCGTCCGCCGCGGCCGGGACGAGATCGCCGCCGCCCTGGTGGCGGGTCTCGACCGTTATGTGGTCACCACCCACGTCGTAGGCGGCCAGACGGTCACCATCGAGGGTGACCGTGCCACCGGTGACACGATCTGCCTGGCCCATCACGTCTACGAGAGCGCCGGATCCCGTCGGATGCTCGTCATGGCCGTGCGTTACACGGACACCTACGCCCGCCGGCCCGGCGGGTGGGGCTTCGCCGAGCGCCAGCTCCACCTCGACTGGCGCGAGGACCGGGCCATGGAGGAACGGTGATGACCCAGAACACGACCATGAAGTTCGCCGTGCTGCCCCCCGTACGCGCCGGCGTGTGCTCGGACCCGGACTGGATGGTCGGCTTCTCCCGGCACGCCGAGGACTGTGGTTTCGAGTCCATCGTCCTCGTGGAGCACCCCGTTGTGATCAGTGACTATACGAGCCGCTATCCGTATGCCTCGTCGGGTCGGATGCCGCTCGCTGATGACTGCGCCATCCCCGACCCGATCGACGTGCTCGCCTTCATCGCGGCGGCGACCACCCGCCTCCAGCTGGCCACCGGCGTCCTCGTTCTCCCGGCCCACCACCCCGTGATCATGGCCAAACGTCTGGCCACCGTCGACGCTCTGTCCAAGGGCCGCGTCCGGTTGTGCATCGGGGTGGGCTGGATGCGCGAGGAGCTCGAGGCGTGCGGGATCGACTTCGCCTCGCGCGGTCGGCGCACCGATGAGTGCATCGACGTGATGCGAGTCCTGTGGGCCGACACCGAACCGGAGGGAGCGACGTTCGAGGGCGAGTTCTTCCGGTTCTCCCATGCCCATACCCATCCCAAGCCCCACCGGTCCGGCGGTGTCCCGGTCCATGTCGGCGGCCACAGCACCGCCTCCATCCGCCGGGCGGCGCGCCGTGGTGACGGGTGGCACCCGCTCGGCCTCCGTGGTGACGAGCTGAAGACCGCCCTGGGCCTGCTGCGCCAAGAGGCGTCGGCCGCCGGACGTGACCCGGGGTCCATCGAGCTGACCCTCACCGGGGTGTCGACGGGGACGACCCCCGAGACGCTCGCCGAGCTCGACGAGATGGGGGTTGACCGGCTGGTGGTGACCTGCCTGCAACCGGACCTGGAGGCGGCCAAGGAGGAGATGTCCCATGTGGCCGAGACCGTCGGGCTGACGCCAACCGGTTGAGCCGGTCACCTCTCGTCGAGGATCCCCGCAGAAACGGCGTCGACCGGGGGCTGCTGGGCAGGAGCGCCCCACCGTGGCCCTGGGGCCGCCATGCGCAGGCTGACCGCCCGATCCCGATCCCGACGCCGGCCCACGGTCACCACCACCCGCAGACCGTCGAGCATCCCCGGCTTGGGCAACCTCCTCAGGCGGGCACTGCCCCGTAGTCTCTCTGTCCATGGAGAGCGCATGTCATCGGTGAGTCCCACCGGCACCCGATCCGACTCCGCCGACGACCCTGGTCCGGTGCCCTGGCGTGACCTCATCGGGCTCTCCGACGTCCAGAGTGCGGCCGAGCGTCTCCGGGCCGTGATTCTGGAGACACCCCTGCAGCTGAGCGAGAGGTTGTCCGAGCACTACGGCGCGTCGGTCTACCTGAAGCGCGAGGACCTCCAGGCCGTCCGGTCCTACAAGATCCGCGGCGCCTTCAACTTCATCGCCGGCCTTTCCCCCGAACGCTTGGGCGCCGGGGTGGTTTGCGCCAGTGCCGGCAACCACGCCCAGGGCGTGGCCTGGAGCTGCCGCCATCTGGCCGTCCCCGGGGTCGTGTTCCTGCCCCGTCGAGCCCCCCGCCAAAAGGTGGCCCGGATCCGGGTACTGGCCGGCGACCTCGTCGAGCTGCGCTTCGCCGGCGACACCTTCGACGATGCCAATGCGGCGGCCGCCGCCTACGCCGAGAAGACCGGGGCCACCGTTGTGCCCACCTTCGACCACCCCATGACCGTGGCCGGCCAGGGGACCGTCGCTCTGGAGACGATCAGCCAACTCGGTCATCCCCCCGATGTCTTCGTCGCCCCCGTCGGCGGCGGTGGCCTCATCTCCGGCATCGCCGTCACCCTCGACGGTCAGGGGGCGCAGACCCGTATCGTCGGCGCCCAACCGGCCGGCGCCCCGGCCATGGTCCGTTCCCTCGAAGCCGGTCATCCCGTGACCATCGACATCGTCGACGACTTCGTCGACGGCGCCGTCGTGCGCACCCCCGGTCACCTGACCTTCGCCGTCGTGCGCGAGCTCGTCTCCGAGTTCGAGGTGGTGGCCGAAGGTCGGGTCTGCACCGAGCAGCTGGCGCTCTACCAGGACGACGGCATCGTGGCCGAACCGGCCGGGGCCCTGGCCATCGCCGCCCTCGATTCCCTGGCCGACACGATCGCCGGCCGCAGCGTGGTCTGTGTGCTGAGCGGTGGGAACAACGACGTCGCCCGTTACGGCGAGATCATCGAGCGCAGCCTCGTCCACCAGGGCCTCAAGCACTACTTCGTCGTGGCCTTCCCCCAGCAGCCCGGAGCGCTCCGGCGCTTTCTCGACAAATGCCTGGGACCGAGCGATGACATCGTCCTCTTCGAGTACGTGAAGAAGAACGACCGTGAGTTCGGGCCCGCCGTGGTCGGTGTGGAGCTGGCCCAGCGCCAGGATCTCGACGGCCTCGTCGCCCGTATCGCCGCCTCGGGCCTCGACGCCCAGCGACTGCCCCCCGACAGCCCCGTCTTCCGTCTTCTCGTCTGACGAAGGCCGGACTCTTCCCGACCCTCTACAGCTTGAGGTCGCGCTTCGGGCGCACCACGATCTCCGACAGATGCACGTTGGCCGGTCGGGTCACCGCCCACAGGACCGCTTCGGCCACGTCTTCCGGTGTGCCCAGGGGGCCCGGGAGAGCGGCTTGGGCGCTCTCGAGCACCTCGTCGGGAAGTCGCTCGCCCTTCGTGATCTCGACAGCCGGTATGTCGTCCCCGGCCACCGACACGAGACCCTGCAGGACAGCTGTCGAAGGCCACCGATGGACCAGGTTGGCCCGGGGGCGAGGTTGTGGCCGACCCCGGTCTTGTCAGGCCCACGGAGGGATCAGTATCCCTCTGCCTTCTGCCGCCAGTAGGCGAACACACGTGTCATGGCGGCGAGTTCGGCGCTGTCTGGCGGATCGTTTCGGACCGCGTCCGAAAGATCCGAGATGCACTGGTCTCGTTTCGCGTCACTCAGCCTGGCCATCCACGGGTACGCCAGGACGAGTGCTTCCTCCTCGGTCCTGGGTGCGTTCAGGTCTGGCGGGACGCGTTCCATCACGTGGTCGGCCGCCTTTGCGGACCAGCCTCCGCCAAGCATGACCGTCCGCATCGTCGCCCGGGATTCTTCCTGCTGACTCTGTGGTGTCCTTGCCAGGCGTTGCTTCATCGAATCGACCCACTCGTCCACGCTCCTCTTTCTCGGGTGGAGCGGGGGCTAGTTCGGTTTTTTCCGGCGACGGCTCATAGGAGCTGAAATTATGTCTTCGCCTACGACCCCGATGGAACCGAGGCTCCTTGAACCTTTGCGATGAACAAGCCATGAGCGCTCGAGAGCCCGAGGTTCGGAGATTGTCGGGATGCCGATCTCCGTCGGTGCGGAAGCCGGGGTCGGCTGCCTTACAGATTGAGGTCCCGCTTGGGTCGGACGACGATCTCGGACAGGTGGACGTTCGCCGGTCGGGTCACCGCCCACAAAACTGCCTCGGCCACGTCCTCCGGGGTCAAGAGGTGACCGGGGAGGGCCTCTTGGGCACCGGCCAGCACCTCGTCGGGCAGTCTTTCGCCCTTTGTGATCACGACCGCCGGGACCTCGTCGCCGGCCACCGATACCAAGCCCTGGAGCACGGCGCTGTCGAAATTGCGGGCGAAGTTCGTGGCGATGGCGCCCGGCATCACGGTGAGGACCTTGATGGAGTCCTCCATGAGCTCGCGGCGCAGCGAGTTGTTGATGCAGTTGACAGCGTGCTTGGTGGCGCCGTAGACGCCGGAGTCCGACCGCTGGGCCGCCACGGACGAGATGTTCACCACATGCCCCTCGGCCCCGCAGGCCCGCATGGCCTCCACCGCCGCCTGGCTCCCGACGAGAAGGGCGAAGACGTTCGTCTCGAGCATGACCCGCCAGTGTTCGGGGTCCTTCTCTTCGAGGATGGCCTCCGGGTGGCTGAGACCGGCGTTGTTGACCATGATGTCGAGCCGCCCCGTCGACTCCGTGGCGTGGGCCACCAGGCCCCGCATCTCGTCGACGTGGCGGATGTCGACCACGTGCGCCTCGGCGCTGCCGCCGGCGGCCGTGATCTTGGCCACCGAATCGGCCATCGGAGCCGGGGTGCGCCCACCGAGCACGACATGGGCGCCGGCACAGCCGAGGGACTCGGCGATGGCCCGGCCGATACCGCTCGATGCACCGGTGACGACCGCGGTGCGGCCAGACAGGGCCCTGTCCGTTGCTCCTTCATCGGGTGACACCGTGGCCCTTATCGCCGCGGTGTCATGTCCAGGTCAGGTGGGGCCTGATCGGGGATCTTCCACTTGAGGAAGGACTTGTCGTAGACGTCGTGGTAGGCGTTGGCGGCGTCAACCATGGCGTGGAAGGCGGTGTCGAAGGAGTCCCAGTCCTCGGACTCGATGCATTTGGAAACCGATGCCACCTCTTCGTCGATGAACTTGTCCATGTTCTCGCTGTACTTCGGTCGCAGGAAGGCGCCCTTCTCCATGAGCCCCCGGGCCTCTTTCAATTGGAAACGGGCCAACGCCTGGTTGCGGGCCTTGCCGGCGTAGTAGCACTTCCAGATCCGCGCCCCCACGAGGGGCATGATCTCGGCCATCCCGGGCATGAGATGCCCGAGCTCGCTCAGGTCGAAGGTGCCTTTTCCGGTATCGATGACGTGGTCGTGATCCGCCGTGTCTGACATGGCTGAATTTCTACCACAGGCCCCCTCGTTCCCAACCGGCACAGCGACCGGACCAACGACCGCAGCAACCAGGCCGGCCGGCGCTGCCGGCAGGCACGGTTGGCGCCGCGTTCGTTGGCGGGCGGGCGTCGTCGATACGATGAGCCTGGTGAGCGACGTTCAGCCCCCCGCCGTCGACGCCCCTCCGGTCCAGAGCCGGTTCTCGGCCTGGCGGGAGGTTCTGCGCACCACCAACCCGCCAACCGGACGCGCACTCGATCCGGTGTCCCGCTGGCTCGTACTCACGAGGGCCGCCGTCCTGCCCATGACGCTCGTGGCCGGGGCGGTGGCCACGCTGTTGGCCGTCCACCGCCACGGCTTCCGGCCCGGCCTGCTGGTGCTCGCCTTCGTCGGCCTGATATTGGCCCATGTGGCCAACAACCTCATGAACGACCTGTTCGACATGGAGGTGGGACTCGATACCTCGAGCTACCCCCGCGCCCTGTACGCACCCCATCCGGTGTTGTCGGGGATGATCTCCAAGAAGCGCCTGGCCGCCGGCGCGCTGCTCGTGAACGCCGTCGACCTCGGCATCCTCGTCGTCCTGGCCGTCTACCGGGGCTGGCCCGTCGTCGCCTTCGCTCTGGGCGGCTTCGCTCTCAGCTTCGCCTACACGGCGCCCCCGCTTCGGCTCAAGAAACGCGGCCTCGGTGAACCCGACGTGTTCCTCGTGTGGGGGCCGCTCATGGTGTGCGGCACCTATTACTCGGCTGTCGGTCACATCCCCTGGGAGATCGTGGCCGCCTCGGTTCCCTACGGCCTTCTCTGCACGGCCGTGCTCATGGGCAAGCACATCGACAAGGCCCCTTTCGACGCCCCCCTCGGGATCAAGACCCTGCCCGTGCTCCTCGGCGAGGCCCGCGCCCGCACCGCCACCAAGGGTCTGATGGCCGCCTTCTACGTCACCGTGGTGGCCTGCGTGGCTGTCCGGGCCCTCCCCTGGCCGGCGCTGATCAGCCTGCTGGCGGTGACCAAGCTGGTGCCGTCGTGGAAGGCGCTCAGCCAGCCGCGTCCCGACGAACCGCCGGCCGGTTTCCCCGTCTGGCCCCTGTGGTTCGCCGCCGTCGCCTTCGTCCACACTCGTCGGGCCGGATCGCTCCTCGTGCTCGGCCTGATCATCGCCGCCATCGCCAACATCCACTGACCCACCCCGGCCGCACCGATCTCTCGGGCCCCCTGGAGGAGGTTTCGCCATGCGCATCGTCGACCATAGAGGTCCGAGCGACCTGAAGACCCGGGACCGGACGGCGCCGTTACCCACGCCATCGGGGCCGAAGCGTCCGCCGTCCACCCCATCGGCAGCCGCCGTCCTCCGACCACTCATCGGGCACTTCCTCGGTGATCGGGTCCCGATCTGCTTCGAATTCTGGGATGGCTCGACCATCGAACCGACCATCGAACCGACCGGGGGATCGGCCCAAGTCCCCGCCGTGGTGCGTGTCCACTCGGTCGATGCCGTGCGCCGCATTCTCTGGGCCCCGGGGGAGATCGGTCTGGCCCGGGCCTTCGTGGCCGGCGACATCGAGATCGACGGTGACATCGTGGCCACCCTCAGGGCCATGAGTGAGGTGTCGGACAAGGACATGCGGCAACTCGGCGTGCGCGCTCTTCCGGCCGCCTTGGCCGGCGCTCTTGGGTTGGGGGCGTTGCGCCTACCGCCACCGCCTCCGCCCGAGGAGGCCCGGCCGCGGGGGCGACGACACTCCCCGAGCCGAGACGCACAGGCCATCAGCCACCACTACGACGTCGGCAACAATTTCTACGAGCTCGTTCTCGGTCCGGCCATGACCTACTCCTGCGCCCGGTTCGCCGACGACACCACCAACCTCGAGGACGCCCAGTGGGCCAAGCACGAACTGATCTGCCGCAAGCTCGGCCTCCACGAGCGACCAGGGGCGAGACTCCTCGACGTCGGCTGCGGGTGGGGATCGATGGCCCTGCACGCCGCCAGCTGTCACGGTGCCAGCGTGGTGGCCGTCACTTTGAGCGCGGCCCAAGCGCAATACGCCCGCCGGAGGGTGGCTGACGCCGGCCTGGCCGACCGGATCGAGATCCGGTTGCAGGACTACCGCGATCTGCGGGGCGAGCGGTTCGAGGCCATCTCGTCCATCGGTATGTTCGAGCACGTAGGGGCGTCACAGATGGCCCGCTACTTCGAGGCCCTGCACGAACTGCTCGTCCCCACCGGGCGCCTTCTCAACCACGCCATCTCCTCTCCCGGAGGGGCGAGAGTGTCGAGCCGCACGTTCATCGGCCGCTACGTCTTCCCCGACAGCGAGCTCCAGGACGTCGGTGAGGTCCTGCTGGCCATGGAGCGAGCCGGCTTCGAGATCCGCGACGTCGAGTCGCTGCGCGAGCACTACTCACGCACACTGCGCGCCTGGGTGGCCAACCTCGAATCTCGCTGGCTCGAGGCCGTCGCCCTCGTCGGCGCTGCCCGGGCCCGGGTATGGCGTCTCTACATGGCCGGCTCGGCCGTCGGCTTCGACGACGGAGGCATCGGTATCCACCAAGTACTCGGCGTCGTCCCCGGGGCCGACGGCTCGAGCGCCATGCCCCTGTCCCGCCACGCCTGGACCTTGTGACCGGCGCTGCTACTCGGTGGCGTCGCTACTGGCCGTCCCAGCAGGTGCCCGGGGGCGAGAAGATGGGCGTCGATGTCACCGGGAGGTCAGAGGGCGGATCCAGGGTGATGGTCGGGTTGCTCTTGTCCTTGATCGAGCTCCCTCTCGTCCATGTGCTCTCGCAGCGCAGAAGGGCCTTCTTCTCGGGCTGATGGACCGACGCCGCGTCTCCGCCGGCCCACATGTCGAAGCGGTATTTCTGGAATTTCTTCCAGTCGTGGTCGCATTCCGAGCACTCGTCCTCATGGATGAAGTACCGCTCCATGTAGGGGACGTAGATGATCTCGCACCACGGCAGTTCCTTGATATCGGTGGCGAAGGTGATCGGGTCGGCGTAGGTGCCGGTGCCGCCCGCCCCACTGTGAATGCAGGGATGGGCGATGTCGGTGCCCGGAGGTGAGTTGTCCACGTAGCCGTAGAGGGTCATGAAGGCCTGAACGGTGCCGGTCGTCTTCGGTGTGGCCGTCTTCGGTGTGGCCGTCTTCGATCTGGACGATGCCTTGGCCTGAGCGTTGGCCGCCGTCGGGATACCGAAGAAAACGCAGGCGACGGCGAGAAAACTGAGGCCCAAGTTTCGGGTGAGGCTCCTGATGTTTCTCCTCCTGGCCACGATCGTCGAGCGTAATTCACCAGTCGCCTTCGTCTCACGGCCGACCAACCGGGCGTCAGTGGCTCTCGTGACCATCGACGTCGTGGCTCGACTTCACCTGCATCAAGGGCGAAGGCGGTTTCGGCCAGGACACGGACGCGGCCGGAGCCGGCGTGATCGCCGGCGCCTTCGAGAAGGCTGCCGGCCAGCCTCACTGCGGGTGCCCGCCTGTCGACGCCACCGGCGGCCACGCGCCGCGCCAAGCCACGCGCCGCCGCCCCGTAAATGTCGGCCCGCCCGGGCTACGAGCCGCCACGGGTCAGCCTCAGTGCCGGGAAGCCTCAGTGCCGGGACGGAGGTGCTCCTGTCGCCAGTTCGTGCACATGGCCATCGGGATCGACCGAAATGAGTCCCGACGTGGCCGAAAAGCCGTTGCCGCCGCCGGACACCGCATACACCTCTCCGTCCGCACTGGCCGTGGCCGAAGCAGCGACAAGACCGGGGAGACCGAGATCGGGGTCGCTGGTGACATCGGTGAGGCCGACGCCGGCCGCCGACTGGGTGGTCATGCCGGCGGTCAGTCCCGGTCCTGTGATCTTCGACACCGGTCCGTTGGGGCTGCACACGATCAATTCGCCGTTGGCCGCCGTCGATAGGCAGCCCGTGCGGTTGACCCAGGCCATGATGAACCGCCCCGTCGGCGAGAACTCGTCGATGGTCTTCGGAACCGTGTCCCAGTCCGACAGATAGATGTCGCCGCTGCTGTTGACGGCCAGAGCGTTGGTTTCCAGCTGCAGATCGGGGCTGAAGTCCCCGAAGGGAAGCGGCGTGTCGTTGTAGGGCAGTTCCGTCGTGATCGTGCCCGACGGCGACATCTTCCAGACGCTGGAACCGTCGGTGAAGTACAGACTCCCGTCCGGGGCGAGGGCGAGGGCCTGCGGAGTGGCGATGGCGGTGTCCAGTGCCGGTCCGTCTCCTGTGGTCTCCACGCCACCGTCGCCGGCCACCGTGCTGATGGTGCCATCGGGGGCGATGGCCCGTATGCGTTTGTTCACGGAGTCGGCGACGTAGATGGTGCCGTCAGGGGCCACGGCCAGACCGCTCGGGCCCCGGAGCTCGGCATCGATGGCCGGGCCACCGTCGCCGGAGAATCCGGCCACCCCGTTACCGGCGACCACCTGCAGCTGTCGGGTCGAGGAGACGTAGCGCAGTATCTGGCTGGTGCCTTCGTTGGCGATGAGCACGGTTCCGTCGCCGGCCATGGCGACCGCGTCGGGATTGTTCAGGACCACCGACGATGGCGTCGGTTTCGGCGGCGATGGCTGGCGGGCCATCACCTTGGTCTTGTACTGCTGGTGGCGCGCCGGGGTGGCGCCCCCGCCGCCTCCCGGGGCCAGGAGTCTGGTTCCCACGGCCAGGGCCAGGGCCAAAGCGAGCAGCGAGGCGAACCACCAACACCGACGACGACGGTGCCGACGCTTCGCCTCTTCGATCAGCGCTTCGGCCGGAGTGGTGGGGGAAGTGGTCGGGGCGGTGGGGGATTCGCCGGGTGCCGCCTCGGCCTCCTTGGTCCCCGTGGCCTCCCTGGTCGACGTGGCCTCCCTGGTCCCCATGGTGCTAATATATCTAGCACTATGATCCCTGTCGAGGTCGATGCGACCGACCCCATGCCGTTGCACGAACAGGTGGCGGCCGAGATCCGCCGGGCCATCGCCGACGGGGAAGCCGCTCCGGGCGATCGCCTCCCGCCGGCCCGGGATCTCGCCGCCGTGCTCGGGGTCAATCACAACACGGTCCTTCGTGCCCTGCGGGGGCTCCGGGACGACGGGCTCCTCGAGTTCCGCCGGGGTCGGGGGATCACCGTCGTCGGGGCCGCACCACAGCGCAACGCCGTCATCAGCATGGCCAGAGAGCTGATCCGGTTCTCCCGCCAGCAGGGATACCGGCGGGGTGAGCTGATTCAGATCATCGAGAGCCTCTGAGAAAAAAGCGATTCCGGGGGCTACGACGCCACCGCGGCGCTGCTCGAGTACTGAATCACCAAGGCGTCGTAGGGAATGAGGCGTCGAATCGGGGCGATCCAGAACGACGCGTCACTTTTGGGCACGGAGAGATCCACGGCGTTGTTCACGGCGCTCACCCCGAACGATCCCAACGGATGCTCGGCCAGGACTTTGGACGTGGAGCGATGCTCAACGTAGTTGACCACCAAGCGGTCAAAGGAGTTGAGCTGAGTCGCGCTGAACGTCTCGTTCACGAGGCGAAGGCTGGCATGGCGACCCAGATGGATGTGGCTCCGGGCGTAGGACTGGTCAGCCGCTGTCAGATGAACCACGCCGACGTAGAGAATGCCGCGCTTTCCGTTGTTGACGATCCAGTCACCGCCGTAGCGACGACCTAGGTACGCTTGCATCGTCGAGGGTGCCGCCGGTAGATCGAGCGCCCTTTGTATGGCGAACGCCGCTTGGATCGCCGGAGAATCGAGCGGCCCGCTGGCTTCGCGTGGGAGTTGGACGGCCAGCCGTGGCGGTGGCGCCTGAGCCGCACCCCCACAGCCCGCAGCCACGAGAGCAAGGCCGGAGATCAGACTGAACATAGCCGCTCGATTCTGTCTCGCCATCTGGTTCTCTCGTCCTGTCGAGCCGGTTGTTGTCCTAAGAGTTGGGATTCTCGACCTCGGCGTCGAACAGAATGGCACCCGTCGTCGTGTCGCGGACGAGGAAGAGGAACGGGTGGTCGATCGTTATCGACTGGCCCAACCTGAGCGAGGACGTGGCCGAGACTCCGCTGACGGCGGCCGCCTCGGTGCCCTGCTCGGAGACCTTCAAGAAGGCTCGCTGTTCGACCTGGCTCACGAACAGCGAGTTCGGGCTCAGGCCGGACAGGTCGGCGTTGGCAAAGGCATCCGTCACACCCATCGACTGGAGAACACTGTTCAGATTGTGGCTGTCGGTCAGCTGAAACTTGGGCATCGAGAGGTTCACCGCCGTCTTTCGCAGCCCGCTGACGAGCCGGTCGAGAGATGCAGGGCTGAGTCCGTCGACGAAGTTGGCCAGGGTACCGGCGGTGGGCATGATCACGAGCGCCGCGAACCGGCCGCCCTTGTAGGGCAGCTGGACGGCGTCGTACCCCGACCCCTTCGTGGCCGGAGCCACGAGCGTGTCCGAGAACATGAACGACGCCGCAGACCCGACCCCGTTGGCGGCGTGGAAGGTCCCTGAACGTGTCTCGGCCGGGTTGAACGGCTGTTGCCATGCCCCTTTGAAGTAGACGGCGTTGGCCAGGATCAACGCTGTTTGAGTGTTGATGGAGCCAGGATCGAAGAGCTCGGTGATCCGTCCGTGGGTTTGGGCGCTCACCCAGGAGTTGAGAGCGGCGACGGCGGCGGCGGGATGATTTTCGAAGTCGACCTGCCAGACGCCGGCGGCGAACTGCTGGCTGAGTTCGGCCATGAAACCGGCGGTCAGCGGCAGACCCTTCTGCATCCAGAGGCTGTTGGCCGATTCGAGATCGATGCCGGCCCGGGTGGCGGCCTCGAGTTCGTCGGTGCTGAGTGCATGCCAGGCAGCGGCCTGCTGGGAGCTGGTGAGATTCGGCGTGCCGAGCGCGGTGGCGATCTGCGAGGCCGTCGGACCCCGCGCACCGAGCTCGAGCATCGACAGCACGGTGGCCAGGCTGGAAGGCGAGGTCACGAGATTCGGGGCCCCCGATCCAGAGGCGTTCAACTGGCGGAGAAGGGACAGGGCGAACCCGTTCTCGGCCGTTGCCAGCCGCGCTTCGTCGTGGCGGCCGACGCCGTTGGTCGTGGGCGTCGCCTTGGCCGCCAGTTCGATCGCTGACCCCGAGTGGCCGACGATGGCGAGCTCGGCCTTGGGGCCATGCGCCGGGGGTCGGCTGATCGCGACGAGTACGGCGGCGCCGACGACAACCACGGCGACAAGGCTGACGGCTGTCCGCCGCCGCAGTCGACGGCGGCTCGCCCTGCTCCGGAGCGCTTCGGTCGAAGGCCACTGCGGCCCGTCCCCGTCGTCGGTGAGACGGGCGAGCGTCTCGGTCAGCCAGTCCCCGTCATTTCGGGTCATGGGACAGCTCCTGCTCCTCATGGCCCGGTTCGCCTTCGGGGCCCAGTTCGCCGGCCAGTCGGGTCCGACCTCTAGCCAGCCACGACTTCACCGTGCCCACCGGCGCCGACAAGTCGGCGGCCGTCTCTTCGACCGACAGTCCGGCCAGGTGGTGCAGGACGATGGCCCGGCGTTCGGACAAGGGAAGGGACCGCAGGGCATCGATGACGGCCAACCGGTCACCCGGAGCCTCCACGTGGCCCCGAAGCACGGTGGAACGGAGAATCAAGCGGCGGCTGCGGCGCCAGCGGCCCACGGCCAGGTTGTACGCCACCCGGCGCAGCCACCCCTCGGGATCGTCGTAGGAGGCGATCCGGTCCCAGTGCATCCAGGCCCGGACGAACGCCTCCTGGACGAGGTCGTACGCCTCGGCCCGGTCGCCGGTGAGCGCGACAAGCTGCATCACGAGGCGATCTCGACAGGACCGGTACAGGGCATCGAAATCGTCTCCTTTCGTCAAACTCGCCCCCTTCTTCCCCAAGACACGCGTCACAAGCGTCCCAGGTTGCAAAGCGCTCGAAGAAATCTCGGAGGGAGCGAAATTCGCCATCGGACGATGGGCGGCAGACCTTGGCTGGCGGGGCCCTCCACGGGTGCACACCGTGAGTGAAGATGAGGGAGATGGGTGCTTTCGTACCGGGCTTGGAGCTGAACGCCCGGTTCTACGCCGAAGTAGTGGCGCCGCTGCTGGCCCGGTGGCCCCACGCCGCGGCCCGGCTGGGGACGGGTTCGGAGGTGCTCGGCTTCGACACGGAGAGGTCGACCGATCACGGCTGGGGTCCCCGCTTGACCGTTCTGGTCGACGCCGGCGCCCTGGACGCGGTCGCCGGGGCCATCGAGACGGGGCTCCCGGACGCCTTCGGCGGTTGGCCCGTCCGGTACGGCTGGGACGCTGTTCCCGTCCAACACCACGTCAGGGTCCTGACGCTACCAAGATGGCTCAGGAGCGAGTTGGGAGTTGACCGCGCCGAAGGTCAGCGGACAGTCGACTGGCTTCTGCTTCCTCAACAAAAGCTGCTGGAGGTGACCTCAGGCGCGGTCTACCGCGACGACACAGGGGCGCTCGGCACGGCTCGCCAGACGCTCAGGTGGTACCCGGACCAGGTGTGGTTGTGGATGCTCGCCGCCCAGTGGCGGCGGATCGCCCAAGAGGAAGCTTTCGTCGGTCGCACGGCCGAAGTGGGTGACGAGCTCGGCTCCCGGCTGGTGGCGGCCAGGCTCGCCCGGGAGTTGATGCGCTTGTGGTTCCTGCTTCACCGGACCTATTGGCCGTATGCGAAATGGTTCGGCTCCGCTTTTGCCCGTCTGCCCGACAGCGCTGATCTGGCCGCCGCCCTCGGCACCGCCCTCGCCGCGCCGGCCTATCCGGAACGCGAGAGGGGACTGGCTTCGGCCTACAGACTTGTCGCCGCCCGGCACAATGCCGTGGGCCTGACCGAGAGCGTCGACACCGAGGTGCGCCATTACTTCGAACGACCCTTCCAGGTCCTGATGGCCGACCGATTCACCGACGCCTGTCTCAGACGGGTGGTCGATCCTGATCTCGCCGATCTCCCTCTGGTCGGTTCGGTAGACCAGATGGCGGACGCCACCGACGTACTCGACTCCGCCGAGCAGGCCCGCAAGCTCAGAGCCCTCTTCGAACCCGTGGGCGAGCGCTGATTGATTCGTCATTCATTTCCGTCCGAGGCGTCGGTTGACCTCACTGACGTCATTGCCGTCTAACCGTAGCGACCCCCGGCGGCCTCGGGGCGACTAATTCTGACCGGACCAGACGGACGGGAACCGAGGCGACTCTGGCAACGTCAATAGACATGTCGAGAAGGCCAGGATCAAAGGTGGCATGACTGTGGCGTCCGGTCGTCGAGCGATTTCATGGGTTCCTGTCGGGATACTGGTGGTGGGAGTTGTTGCCGCCGCCGGGACCTCGCTCTCTACCGCCCCGACGATGACCGCGACCCGTCAATGGCGCAGTGACGTCTCCGGCACGACGGTCAATGTGTCGGACCCGAACAAGGCGGCCGCTACGAGCGACGCTCAACACCTGCTGGGGATCGTGGAGGTGCCACAAGGTTGGACGTCGGTCTCCCGGCCGCCGAGCAGATGTCTGGACGCACCTGATTTTGCCGAAGCGACCCCCAACCTCGTCGACCTGTACGAATTTTGGACGACCGGAGGGAGCTGGCAGGAGGTCCAGGCCTGGGCCGTCGCCCATCGACCGGCGGGTTCCACCCAGAGCGAAAGCGGCACGCTCACTCAGGACATGGTCCTCTCGTCCGGCATCGGCTTTGCCTACCCCGCAATTGCCAACCGGTTCGCCAGTCGTCAGCTCGTGATCGAGGTCGCTCCTCTGCCGCACGGGGGAGCTGGCGTCCGGCTGGACGCCCAGGTCATCTGGTATCCCTCGCGGTCCAAGGCCGAACTCGTGCCGCCGGGCACGACCACTGTCACCGCCACCGTGTTCAGCCGGACCAATGGGACCGCTTCAACGACTGCCGTTCTGGCCGAGGAGACCTTTACCACCCCGTCGGTCGTACAGCGCCTCGCCCGTAAGGTCGACTCACTTCCGTTGGTCATACCAGGAACAACAGCGCTCTGCCCCGATGTCTTCGGACCCCAAGTCGAACTCGTTTTCTCGGGTCGCCCAGGGGTTCCAAAGGTCGTCGTGAGCGACGATCCCGTCGGATGCGGAACGGTGTCGTTCACCATTGCCAAGACCGCAGAGGCACCTCTCACCGATGATGGTTTGACCCGACAGGTCGAAAAGCTCCTCGGTCTTCCGACAGCGCTGAGAGCGGGGAAACCGCCGGGCACCTGAGAAGGCCATGCGACGGGTGCCGGGCTCGCTGACACCGACGCGAGCCGTACGCTGGGCCCGTGGCCGCCGGCGTCCAAGATCGAGCCGAACCCATGGAGCTGGTGACGAGCGGCATGGCGAGCGGCGGTGACGCCGTCGCCCGTGATTCTGCCGGAAAGGCGGTGTTCGTCCGAGGGGCCCTCCCCGGCGAGCGCGTGCGGGTGAAGCGTCTCACCGATCACTCCAAATACACCATCGCATGCGTCGACAGCGTGATCGAGCCGTCATCGGACCGGGTCGTGCCACCCTGTCCGGAGGTCGACCATGGATGCGGAGCATGCCAGTGGCAACACATATCGATTCCCATGCAGCGAGAGTTGAAGGGACAGATCATCATTGAGGCCATTGAACGATCGGGAGTGCAATGCCCGGAGCCGAAGCCGCCGATCGAATTGGCCCCCTGGGGTTTCCGAACGACGATCAACGCTGCAGTGAAGGACGGACGGGCCGGCTTTCATAGATCGCGATCGCATCAGATTGTCGCCGTCGATTCCTGCCTCGTTGCCCACCCCCTCCTTCAGGATCTTCTCGTCGGCGGTCGGTATCCGGGTGCCAAAAAGGTCCTTCTCCGATGTGGAGCTCGGACCGGGGAACGCCTGGCGGCGACCACTCCGACAGGGCTCACTGTCAGGGTGCCGAGCGATGTCAGTGCGGAACACTTTCATGAGGAGGCGGCCGGACGATCGTGGCGAATCTCCGCACGATCGTTCTTCCAGACTCGGGCCGACGGCGTGGACGCGCTGGCATCGGCAATCGTGGATGCGGCGGGCGAAATGGGGCCCCCTTCGACCGCCCTCGACCTCTACAGCGGTGTGGGCCTTTTCGCCGGCGTACTGGCCGAACGGGGGTGGTCGGTGACGGCGGTCGAAGGCTCGAGCAGCTCGGTCGCCGACGCCGAATTCAATCTCCGAGACCTGAAGGTGACTGTGGTCAGAGCGGACGTGACCACATGGACGCCACACCAGGCGGATCTCGTCGTTGCTGACCCAAGTCGGTTCGGATTGGGGCGAGAGGGAGTCGACGTGGTGGCGGCCACAAACGCTCGCCGGGTCATATTGATCAGCTGCGACGCGGCGAGTCTTGGACGCGATGCCTCGCTCCTTCGTCACGCGGGTTACACCCTCAACGCCGTGACCCACGTGGACCTCTTTCCCCAGACCTATCGCGTGGAAGCGGTGACCGTGTACGACCGTTGAAGAGCTGGAGCTGACTTCGAGCCAGGCCTTTTCTCCCCGGTTTCGGCTCACCCCGGGTCGGGGTTCTTTCTCGGCCGGCCGCGCTTTCGAAGGGGGCTGGCCGACGGACTGCGCCCCGCATCGATGAGGGCGCTTCGCAGCAGGAACTCGATCTGAGCGTTCGTGCTGCGTAGCTCGTCGGCGGCCCACCGAGCCAGCGCGTCGTGGACGGACGGATCGAGCCGGAGCAGGACGCTCTTGCGCTCGGTCACCAGGACATTGGGCACCCGGCTACTGGTACAGCGAGCCGGCGTTGACGATCGGTTGAGTGCCTCGGTCGCCGCACAGCACGACGAGGAGGTTGGACACCATCGCCGCCTTGCGCTCTTCGTCCAGTTCGACGATGCCCTCCTCGGCCAGGCGGGAAAGTGCCATTTGGACCATGCCCACGGCACCGTCGACGATGCGGGACCGGGCGGCGACGACAGCTCCGGCCTGCTGGCGTTGCAGCATCACCTGGGCGATCTCCGGTGCGTAGGACAACCGGGTGATTCTGGCCTCGATGATGTCGACACCGGCGGGGACGACCCGGGCGGCGATCTCGGCCGCCAGTTGGCCGGCGACCTCATCGGTGTGGTCGCGCAGCGAAAGCACGTCGCTGCCGGCATTGTCATAAGGGTGGCCGTTGGCGACATGTCGAAGAGCCGTCTCGCTCTGGGTATTGACGAAGGCGACAAAGTCATCGACGCCGTAGGTCGCCCTGGCACTGTCGCGCACCTGCCACACGACGACGGCGGCAATCTCGATCGGGTTGCCGTCAGAGTCGTTGACCTTGACTGTCGGAGTCTCCTTGTTCCGGATCCGGACCGACACTTTTCGCCGGACGGCGAAGAGGTTCACCCAGCGCAAGCCCGTGGCCCGGACGGTACCCCGGTAGCCCCCGAAGAGCTGGACGACACGCACCTCGCCCGGTGTGATGGCGGTCAGCCCGGCGATGCCGGCGGTCGCCAACACGAGGAGAGCAATTCCCGTCCACGTGGTCGTGCCCGGACCGGCCTTGATCAGGGCGATGCCTCCGCCGTAGGCGGCCAGCGCGCCGGCCAGGACGGCAAGACCCGGCCCGGAGCGCAACTCCCGTTCCTGGACGGGAGTGGCCGGCTTGATCGACGCAGTGACGTCTTTTGTCGGTGCCGCCATTCGATTACCTCCCTGTGACCGGCAGCGTCCACCGGTCCGGACGACTTTTCTATCAAAGTGATATCACTTTTCCTTAAGCCTGTAAAGCCGATGTCCACCCGACATGGCGTCGTCTGGCGACGACCCGCCTCCAACGATCAGACGGTTTTTGAACCTCGCATCGGTTGTGATGGCAAGGTCACGAGTTAAGCAACCAGCATCGATTGCCGATGCCCTCACCATCGGATCAGGTCGCCGTCCGCGGTTTCCGGTCCACGACCTCCTGGAGCCGTGGTCCGCCGTGAGCAGAATCAAAGTGAGGTGCCCCTACCGGCCGGGTCAAAACACCGATCACGAGCGGATACCGCAACGAGGAGGAGTGACAGATGTCCATCCGATCTCACTCCCGAGCGTCGGCCCATGGTGGCCGTCGGCAGATGGGTATTGGTGACGAGTCGTGCCGACCTCATCTGTCGTAGAGCCGGGGAAGATCACCCGGACTCCCCATTCCGAGCCGGACCTCGACCAAGTGGCGGGCGGCGCCCGGACACGAGGGGATGGTCGGATTCCATTGTCGCCCGGCAACGGCTCTGGGGGAGTCCAGAGATGGATTGAAAGGCACATGGCTCGCTCCGGGTCAGGCGGAAGCGGCCAGGACGTCCTTCTTGGCGTCGGACTGGTCGGGGCCTTCTGCATTCTCGTGATCGGTACGTCTCTCGCCCTGCATCTCGACGACGCCACCCTCAGGGCCACGACCACCGTGGCGGGAGCGACGTCGGTGGCGGACCTCGGCCTGCTCTTTCTGCTCTGGCGCCGGCCCAAGCGTTGGATGCTGCTCGGCTTCCCCGTCCTCTTGGTGGCAAGCGAAGTCGCCCTCGCTCTTGTCACCAAAGGCGTGGCCGGCGACTACACGGGCTTCTTCACCCTGGCCTTCTTCTACATCGGTCTCACCCAGCCTCGTGGTACCGGACCGGGCCTCGCCTTGCTGGCGGGCCCGGCTTGGGTCCTGGCTCAACAGCACTGGACCGCTGGTATCGGGATCAAACTGCTCCTGTCGGTGGCGATCTGGCTGCTTCTTTCTGACGTCCTCGCGGCGCGGACCACGCGTGGGCGGACCAACACCAAGCGGCTCATGGCTCAAGCGAACACCGACCAGCTCACGGGGTTGGCGAGCCGACTCTTGCTGTCGGACCGTATCGAGCGCCTCGGAACGACGCCTGAGTCGTCACGATCCTCGCTCTTGTTCATCGATCTCGACGGCTTCAAGACGGTCAACGACACCTATGGCCACGCCGCCGGAGACGAGTTGCTGGTGGCCGTGGCCGAGCGGGTGCGGTCGACTCTGCGCGACGGCGACCTGGCCGCCCGGCTGGGGGGCGACGAATTCGCCGTCCTCCTGGAGGGCAGCGACGTCATCAAGGCCACCCAGGTCTCCAACAGGATGCTGTCCGTCCTGAGTGGGCCGATCTCACTGACCCGGGGCCGGGTGGCGGTGACGGCCAGCATCGGCATCGTCGAGATTGTCCCGTCGGCGACCGCCGAGCAGGTGTTGCGAGACGCCGATCTGGCCATGTACGAGGCAAAGTCAGCGGGCCGGAACCGGCTGTCGATCTACGAGCGGGACATGCAGTCACGCATGACCGGGCGCCTCGAGCTCGAGACTGAGCTGCGCGACGCTCTCGAAGCCGACCAGTTCGAGGTCCACTATCAACCTGTGGTGCACATGGGGACCCGGGCCATCGTCGGTGCCGAAGCTCTCTTGCGCTGGCGTCACCCCCGGCGAGGCCTGCTACTACCCGAAGAGTTCCTGGCCACATCCGAGGAGATCGGCCTCATGGAACCGCTGGGGGACTGGATCCTGAGACAAGCGTGTCACCAGGCCCAACAGTGGCAGTCGATCGATCCCGCCCGGGCGTTCACCATGGCCGTCAACCTGTCAGCACCGGAAATGTTCGCAGCCGACCTGGGTGTCCGCGTGGCCCAAGCACTGGAGAAGGCCGAGCTCCCGGGCAAGTCTCTGGTGCTCGAGATCACCGAACGGGTCATCATGACCGACGCCGCTCTCACCCGGCAACGGCTGGAGGAACTGCGAAGCCTCGGGGTGCGCATCGCCGTCGACGACTTCGGTACCGGCTACTCCTCGCTCGCTTACCTCCGTGAGTTTCCCATCGATATCTTGAAGATCGATCGGAGTTTCGTCACACCGCTCGGCTCGGATCCTCAATCCCTGGCGCTGCTCCGCTCGATCGTCGCCATCGCTGACGCCCTTGTCCTCGATGTCATCGTCGAAGGGGTGGAGACGGCGGCCCAGGCCGGGATCCTGAGCGGTCTCGGCTGTCACATCGCCCAGGGTTTCCACTTTGGCCGGCCTGTGAGCGCCCAGGAATTTGGTCGCCGTCTGGACGTGATTCGAGAGAGCGGAGATTCCGTCCGGGCGTCGTCGGCCTGAACAGCTCCATGGCAGGGGAGGCCGACGTACGGACTGCCCATCAGGATCCCGGGGTCGGGGAAAGCTCCTGCCTGAAGATGTACAGCCGGCCGTTACCGTCGAAGGCGGCCTGTGACTCCACGTACTCCCAGCCCTCCTTGGCTTTGTCGTTGAGCATCATCTGAAGACCACCCATGCCGGCGGTGTTCTTATAGGTGTGCCCAGCGCCCAGTTGCTCGATGCTGTATTGCCATTGAGTGGTCATGGGCGACGACGGTACCGCCCGTGCCGCAACAACAGCACGTCCGGGCCGTGAGGATTGAGAGCCGTGAGGTTGAGCCGCCTCAGCCAGTGCCTGCACGTTCACCGGATTGAGCGCCCGCCGCCGGAAGATCGGCCGGTCACCATTTGGTGATTTGATGGCATCGGCAGTTCTGGACTGACCTCAAAGGGGGACCCGTGGGAGCACCGTGGAACTTCGACCTTTACATCGGCGGAGAGTGGACGGCAGGCGAGGCCACCGGGTCCATCGAGGCGATCAATCCGGCCACCGAAGAGGTGATCGGACATGTTCCCGACGCCACGCCCAAGGACGCCGTCGGTGCCATCGAAGCGGCCCGGAAGGCCTTCGACGAAGGTCCCTGGCCGTGGACCAAGCCGGCCGAGCGGGCCGCCGTCCTGGTGCGGATGGCAGAGATCCTCGAGTCCCGGTCGGCCGAGTTACGAGAGCTGATCGTGGCCGAGACCGCTTCGACCGGCTTTCTCACCGATTTCGTCCAGGGCGGTGGGTCGGTCGGCATGTTCCGTTCCAACGCCGCTCAGGCTGAGCATGTGGTCGAGTGGGTGGAAGCCGGTGCCCCCACCGGCGGGTCCTCGGGAATGTCGGGACAGGCGATCGTCCGCGAGCCCGTCGGTGTCGTGGCGGCCATCACCCCGTTCAACTTCCCGTTCATGCTCAACGTGGTGAAGACGGCCCCGGCTTTGGCTGCCGGCTGCACGATCGTGCTCAAACCACATCCGTGGACGCCACTGGACGCCTTCATGATCGCCCAGGCGGCCGAGGAGGCGGGACTCCCGCCGGGGGTCCTCAACGTCATCACCGGGCACGGCGAGGTCGGCGACGAGATGACAGGCAACCCCCTGGTGGACATGGTCGCCTTCACCGGGTCGACGGCCACCGGCCGGCGGATCATGGCCAACGGTGCGGGCACGATGAAGCGCCTCCAGCTCGAGTTGGGGGGGAAGAGCGCCCAAGTGGTTCTGGATGATGTGTCTGAGGACTACGCCCGTTCCATCGGCTTCGGCCAGGTTTTGGCCCACTGCGGCCAGGGATGCGTCCTGCAGACCAGGCTCCTTCTTCCCGAGCACCTCATGGATGCCTACCGGGAGGGAGTGGCCGCCACCGCTCCCCTGATCAAGATCGGCGACCCGTTGGATCCGTCCACCGTGCTCGGACCCCTGATCCGGGAACAGCAGCGCCAGCGGGTGGAGGGGTACGTCGCATCGGGGAAGGAGCAGGGGGCGGAACTGGTGGTCGGAGGGAAACGGCCGGTCGGGTTCGACAGGGGATTCTTTTACGAGCCCACCGTCTTCGTCGGGACCAACGACATGCGGATCGCCCAGGAGGAGATCTTCGGGCCGGTCCTCACCGTCATTCCGTACTCGGGGACCGACGCCGACGCCGTGCGACTGGCGAACGACTCTGTCTATGGCCTCGGGGGCGGAGTCGTGGCCGAGACCACGGCCCGGGCCTTCAATGTGGCCCGCCAGATCCGAGCGGGATTCATGAACGCCCAGGGGGTGGGCGGTGCTGTCCACGAGGTCGGTCCCGGTGGCGGCCAAGGTCCGGGCTGGGGTACGGCCATGTCCGGGATCGGCCAGAGCGGCGCCTTCGGCGGCTTCAAGCAGAGCGGCATCGGCCGCGAGTGGGGTCACCATGGCCTGGAGGAGTTCACCGAGGTCAAATCCATCGGCTGGAACTGATGTTCGGGACCGGCCACAACTCGTCGACTGCCCAGGTTCACTTTCGTCAAGCCGGAACATCGATGAGCCGCCAATGCGCTCCGCCGTCGTCGGTGAGATAGAGGGTCCCCAGACCGGAGGGCGGGTTCGGAGTGCTCAAGATCGAAAGGGCGACAGTGGCGTTTCCGTGGATGAGCGCCCCGTGGGAGGGGTCGACGAAGCCCAGATCGGCCACCCCGACGCCGCCGTCGCCGAAGTCGACCGGTGTCGTCCACGAGGTGTCGGGGGGCGCCTGCCGGTACACGAGGGTCGCCCCGGACGAGGATGCAAGGAGCACCGTGGTGGGAGCGGGCATGGCCACCTCGGCCCCGTCGCCCTCCATGGGCGGATCAGGGAGGCGCGCGTAGGTGTGACCTCCGTCGTGGGAGATGTAGGCCTCTTTGACCTGACTGCCGGCGGCCCCCCCTCCCAGGCATGCCACGGCCACGTCGGCGGGGTCGCTGGCCGCCAGAGCCGCCGGCAGGATCGGGCCGGGATACTCCGTCTCGGGCGAGCAGGGGATGGTGAGCGGGGCGAAATGGATTCCGTCGGACGAACCCAGGATCCCCGGGTTCGGATCTGGGGTCAGCACGAAGACGGTCTGGCCCTCGGCCACCAAGCTCCACGAGCCCTCGTCGAACTGACCCGATACGCCGGAGACCTCGGTCCACGATTGCTCGTCGACCGGGCTCCGGTACAGGTGGCCCGGGGCGGAGCACGGCGACGAGGAGCACGGCTCCACCAGCGCGTAGGCGACGCCGGCACCCGACGCCATGGCCACGACAGGTCCTCCCACGTTGACCGCATGCCAGTTCTGTCCTCCGTCATGCGTGGCCCACACGGTGCCGCCGAAGGCCCACCCGTCGAGGGCATCGGCGAAGTGCAGCCCCGACACCCCGGTGGTGTCGGTGCTCCCGAGTGTGGTTGGCGGTGCTGACAACGACGTCCAGCTGACGCCCTGATCGACCGTGTGTCGCAGGGCGAGACAGGTGCCGGTCGAGCACGAGACGACCCCCAGGACGAACCCATCGTCGGCTGAGACGAAGCTCGCCGACTGGGCCAAAAAGCCGGTGATCGTGGGTGGGGTCGTCGTGGTCGTGCTCGGGGGGGCAAGCACCGTGGTTCGAGAGGGCGAAGAGGGCTCGGTGGTCGTGTGTGGCTTCGACGCCTCAGGTCCACCACAGGCCGTCAAAAGGGCGAGAGGTGGGATCGCGGCGGCAACAATGGCGAATCGGCGCAGGTCCACGGAATTGTCACGGTCGGAAACCCGATTCCGTTGTCGGGCTTCCCTGAGCCATCGAGTCCAACGCTCTCGGGTCTGGAGCAAAGTTGTTGGTTTTCAGTGCCTCATCGGTCGTCAGCCAGAAACCCAGGTCATTCGATCAATCGGGAGATCACCGCTGTGGGAGACCGGCGACCATGGCGGACCGACCGACGCGCCGATCGACGACGGACGGACCAACGAACTACTTTGCCTTTGCGATGAAAAGGCGCACTGTTCGACGTACGGTTCCCCTTCTCCTGGCCGTCCTCGCCGGCCTCGGGATCGTGGGTGTCACGGGCGCGGTGAGCTCGGCGGCGGGGAGCTCCGGTCCGATACTCGGTCACGTTGCCTTCGGGTCTGACTGGCCCGAGTACCACCACGACGGCCTGGGAACAGGTCTCGACCCCAACGACACCGATCTTCTCCCGGCCCGAGCGGCATGGAACACAAACCTCGACGGCCCCGTCTTCGGAGAGCCGCTGGTGGAGGCGGGCCGCGTCATCGTCGCCACCGAGAACGACACCGTCTACGAGCTGGCGGCCAACACCGGACAGGTCATGTGGTCAGCCCATGTCGGCACTCCGGTGCCGCAATCGGACCTGCCCTGCGGTGACATCGGACCGAATGTGGGGATAACAGGGACGCCCGTCATCGACTCGTCGCGCTCGGAGGTGTTCGTCGTGGCCGACGAGGACGTCGGCGGCGCCATCGGCCACTATCTGATCGGGCTCGACCTCTATTCGGGAGCGGTGCTGATCAGGCAGGCGGTGGACCCGGGCGGAACGAACCCGGCCACCGAGCTTCAGCGGACGGGTCTGGCGCTCGACGACGGTCAGGTGGTCTTCGGCATGGGTGGCAACGACGGTGACTGCGGTCAGTACTGGGGCTTTGTGATCGCCGTTCCCGAATCAGGGGGCGCAGCACGCGTCTTTCAGACCGATGCGGCCGGTAACCACGCCGGGGCGATCTGGATGGGAGGTGCGGCACCGATCGTCGATGGCCAGGGGAACGTCTGGGTGGCGAGCGGAAACGGGTTTGGCTCCAATCCCGCACCGGGCAACCCCAGCGATTCGAGCGATGCCGTGCTCGAGTTGACACCGGCGATGCAGCTGCTCGATTACTTCGCTCCCTCCTCCTGGCAGAACGACAACAATAACGATTTCGACCTCGGTTCCTCCTCGCCAGCCCTGCTATCGAATGGCGTCGTGTTTCAAGCGGGAAAATCCCGAACCGCGTATCTCATGAACGGATCCCATCTCGGTGGCGTGGGGGGCCAATCCTCGATCGTGCAACCGGGCTCGTTCTGCGGGGCCGACGTCGATGGTGGCAATGCCATTGACGGTGACATCGTCTACGTCCCGTGCATGGCGGGCATCGAGGCCGTTCAGGTCTCGTCGGATACGTCGGCAAGCGTGCTGTGGCAGACGCCCACCGGGTCGTCGGGACCGCCCATCGTGGCCGGCGGACAAGTGTGGACGATCAAGGGAAGCACGCTCTACGGGCTGAGCCAGGCCAACGGGGCCGTCGTGCAATCGTTCGCCCTGGCCGGCGAGGCCAACCACTTCCCCACCCCGACCGTGGCCGACGGTCTGCTTCTGGCGCCCGAGGCTGACGCCGTGGCCGCCTTCGACGGCCCGTCCGGATTGCCACCGTCGCCACCCCCGGCGCCGCCCCGGCCGGGATACTGGTTAGCAGCACGCGACGGTGGTGTCTTCTCCTTCAATCCTCCATTCGAGGGATCGGTACCCGGGGTCGGTGCTCACGTCAACAACATCGTCGGGATGACCTACGACAGTGCCACCGGCGGGTACCGGCTGGTGGGCAACGACGGTGGTGTCTTTTCGTTCAATGCCCCGTTCGAGGGATCGGTACCCGGGCTCGGTGTCCATGTGAACAACATCGTCGGGATGGCCTACGACGGTGCCACGGGCGGGTACTGGCTGGTGGGCAGAGACGGTGGCGTCTTCTCTTTCAACGCCCCGTTCGAGGGATCGTTGCCCGGGCTCGGGGTTCATGTGAACAACATCGTCGGGATGGCCTACGACGGTGCCACGGGCGGGTACTGGCTGGTGGGCAGAGACGGTGGCGTCTTCTCTTTCAACGCCCCGTTCGAGGGATCGGTACCCGGGGTCGGGGCCCATATCAACAACGTCGTGGGCGTGGCCTACGACGGTGCCACGGGCGGGTACTGGCTGGTGGGCAACGACGGTGGCGTCTTCTCCTTCAACGCCCCGTTCGAGGGATCGGTACCCGGCGTGAGGATCCATATCAACAATGTCGTCGGGATGACGTACGACGGTGCCACGGGCGGGTACTGGCTGGTCGGCAGCAACGGTGGTGTCTTCGCCTTCAATGCCCCGTTTGCCGGATCGCTGGGCGGATTGACGCTCAATCAGCCGGTCGTAGCGATGGCGGCACCACCCCCGCCCTGACCCCTGATCCGGCTCGGCGGGATGGGATTTCCTCGAGCCTCGGTTCGAGGCGGACCCGCATCGGCGTTCAATTGGTGGCCGAGTCGAGCCTCTGCTCTTGATGTCGCAATCCGTCTACCGGAAGTTGACGCCGAGTGGTCTCCGGCTTGTCGACCTTGTTCTCGTGCGGAATCGACTTGTCCAGCTCGACGGGCGGTCTTCCTCGTTGGACCGAATGACTGTGCCCAAGCACAAGAACGGTGCCAACAACGGTAAGGATGATGGCTCCGGCGCTCTCGACCACCAGGGATACGCCTGCGAACGGTGCCGCCAGGGTATCCATGAAGCCGAACAGGCCGACATAGGTGCTGAGCAGGAACCCGCCGATGGTAGCCACGAAGAATCCAGCGGCTGTCACGACAACGAGCAGTCGCCGCGTTACCACCAGCAGCACGGCCATGGCGGCGCCGGCGAGTCCCTGGGCTAGGAACAGAACACCGATCGTAGGGATATTGCGGTAGCCCATGGCCCACAGGTGCAGGTGGATCGCACCTGAGGTCGCCAGCAGCGCCGACCCGACCACCAGGCCCAGGGTGATCGCCGCTCGTCGGGCCGGAGATCCTGACGGCCTGACTGAGCCGTAGCTCAACGTTCGCCGAACATTGCGGGGGTGGGACTGTCGTGCCCCTGGAGTTGCCAGACCGTTTCCACGGTGATCCCTAGGCGCGTCAATCGTTGACATAACCATTGCCTTTCATCGAGAGGACACGAGAGGTCATGACGACAGGAGGCGGCGGAGGAGGAGGCGATGCCACGACAGGCGGTGTCGGGGCCACGAAGGGGGTTGTAGGAGGCGGATTAGCGGGAGTGACATTCGGCAGGACGAGAGGGGGCGGAGTGACAGGCGCGTCGTGACAGGGGGCGGAGACGCGACGACAGGGGAGACTTGGCGGGTGGCGGCGGCACGACCCGAACTGAGCGTGACGCCGCCGTAGACCGCAGCCCCAGGGCCGCCAGTACCAGACCTGAGGCCGCATAGATCCTTGGTCGGTTGGTTCGCATTTGCCTCTCCTGACGTCTTCTCCGCTGGAGCGGGGCGGGCGGCCCATCGCCACCGAGAAGAGATAGGCGATCGGGTTACGTCGTCCGTTCTGTCGCTGACGCCGCCACGTCTCGCTCGATCGCTGGCCGCCCTCGTGTCAGGGGGCGGTGGGCGCCTCAAGACTGCCGATAGGGCACCGCGGCATGTGGGGGTTGGGAGCTCACTGAGACACGACCAAGGAACGCCGACTTGGATGATCAGCCACGATCGGCCGGCCCCCCCCCAAGGCTCCGATCTCGTCATTAGTGACAATGGTGAACGGACCACCACTCTCCGTAAGATGTTGAGGAAGGAGGACCGCCATCAAAGGGGGCTCCTCAGGATTCATCTGTTTCTCGACGGGGAGTTGGGCGAATGCGCCACAGGGTCACATTCGGCGTTCCCAAGCCGATGTCGAGGGCTCTGCCGCGCCGACGCGGGCTCCGGTTCCGGCTCTCGATGACCCTCGTCGTCTCCGTCTTCCTATGCGCCGCAATCGAGCTCAGTCCCTCGTCCGCTCCTCCGGCGTCGGCCTTCGCACTGACGGCGAATTGGATTCAGCTGTCACCGGCCATAAGTCCCCCGGCGCGCACCGCCGCCGCCATGGCCTATGACCCGGCCACGGGGGACACTGTGTTGTTCGGGGGCGACGAGGTCACCGGCGGATCGGACACCATGTTGTCCGACACCTGGACCTGGGACGGGACGACCTGGACCGAGCAGTTTCCGGCTGCGAGTCCCACGGCCCGTTACGGAGCTTCGCTGGCTTACGACTCCGCCACCGGCAACCTCGTCCTCTTCGGCGGTCTCTCTCCTAGTGGCGACCTGGCCGACACCTGGACCTGGGACGGGTCGACATGGACCGAGCAACTCCCGAAGACGAGCCCCCCGGCCCGCTACACCGCATCCATGGCCTACGACAACGCGTCAGGAAACGTCGTGCTGTTCGGGGGTGTGGCGGACCGCACAATGGTGAACGACACGTGGACCTGGAACGGGGTCACGTGGACGCAGCAGTTCCCGGGTACCAAGCCATCGGCCCGTGACGCGGCGTCCATGGCCTACGACCCGGCCACACAGGAGACGGTGCTGTTCGGGGGGAACGGCAGCTCCACCATCTTGTCGGACACCTGGATGTGGAACGGATCCACGTGGGCGGCCCGGACCCCTACGTCGAGCCCGTCGGCTCGCATCGGGTCCTCGATGGCCTACGACCCCGCCACGAGCAAGCTCGTCCTGTTCGGTGGCTACGGCGGTGGCCAGAGTGACCTCTCCGACATGTGGACGTGGGACGGCACCACCTGGGCTGAGCAGTACCCGGCCACGAGTCCTCCCGCCCGGCGCTACGCCACCATGGACTACGACGCGGCGGAGGGGACCATCACGCTGTTCGGAGGAGATCCGGGCGGGGTCACGCCGAGCAGCCTGGCCGATACGTGGATCTGGGGGTCCGAAGGCACGTTCACTGACTCGCCCGCGTCCTCGACAATCCTCCTCGACTCCAGCAATACCGACACGGCCACCGTCACGGGCAACGTCGGGGCCGAAGCGCCGACGGGCACCGTCACCTTCTTTACCTGCGGACCGAGCGCCCCGGGGACCCCCTGCTCGTTGGAGCCCGTGGCCCTGGGCAGCCCTGTCACCCTGACGCCCGGCGGGGGGGACTCGGCCACGGCCACGTCACCGGTATTCACACCCTCGGCCCCAGGCTCCTGGTGTTTCTGGGCCGCTTATTCGGGCGACACCGAGTACGCGACGGTCTCGGACGATTCCGACGGGTGCTTCGCCGTCGACCCCGCCATCGCCACCACCCCGGCCCCGTCGACCGTCACCCTGGGCGGCTCTGACAGCGACGGGGCCACCGTGTACGGGACCACGGCCGGTGGTGACCCTACGGGCACCGTCACCTTCTACGAGTGCGGGCCCACCGCCACCCCGATGCCCTGCACGTCAGAGGCCGACCCGGTGGGTAACCCCGTGACCCTGACAGCCGGCGCCGCCGACACGGCCACGGCCCCGTCAGCGGCCTTCACCCCGGCGGCAGCCGGCGACTGGTGTTTCGCCGGCTATTACTCCGGCGATGGCAACTACGCGGCGGGCTCGGACACCACCATCGACGAATGCTTCTCCGTGACTCCCGATTTCATCACCACACCCACCGAGACCTCGATCGGCCTGGGCGCCACCGACACCGACACGGGCACAGTCACCGGCAACACCACGGGCGGGATACCGACAGGCACCGTCACCTTCTATACATGTGGACCCACGGCCACCCCCACACCCTGCACAGCGCTGGACGACCCGGTGGGCAACCCGGTGACCCTGACGGCGGGCACGGGCGACACGGCCACGGCCACGTCGCCGGCCTTCACCGCAACGGCAGTCGGTGACTGGTGCTTCGCCGGTTACTACGCGGGCGATGGCAACTACGCACGGAGCTCCGACACCTCCACCGACGAGTGCTTCGCTGTGGTGGCCGTAGGCCCAGCCTTTACCAGCGCGGACTCGGCGTCGGGTACTGCCAAGCAGGCCTTCACGTTCTCCGTCACCACGTCCGGCGGGCCGGCACCGGCCATCACCGAATCGTATCTTCCGACGTGGTTGGTCCTGACCGACAATCACGACGGCACGGCCACGCTTTCGACCACCAAGGCACGCCGAGGCAAGCACCGGTTCATTCTCACGGCGACCAATAGCCTCGGTTCGGTCACGCAGATCTTTACTCTCTCCGTCCGAAAGAAGGCAGCCGGGTAGGTCCAGACGAGCGCCAAGGGGTCGATCAGATCGATCAGATGCTTGAAGCCCACCGTCCTGAAACTGTCGGACAGGTCGGGACCGTCTCAGAGAGGCAGCGGCCGTCCTGTCTTCGCCACGCGTGATCCCTCACGTCGGGTGTGGTCTATTTCCGGTCTGACGCCACTCGCTGGAACCGCCCGCATGCTGTTCGAGCCCATGGAGACAATGGCCGCCGAGTGCGTCGCCGACCCGGCGGCCCGGGCTCCTCACGCCGGATTCCCTCCGAGCGAGCGAATGTCACCAGATCCCTGGCACGTTCAACGACCAAACCCCGCTGGCGGGTACCGGTCACGGTCACCCCACGACCACGACGGAACTCGAGCAAGCCTTCGTCACGGAGAAGTCGCAGAGCTCGAAGAACGGTGTTGGAGTTCACCCCGAGCTCGGCGGCGAGATCCTTGGCCGGCGGAAGCCGCTCCCCAGGCCCGCCTTCGCCCGCGGCGATGGACCGGCGGATCTCGGCTGCGACCTGATCGTGCAGCGGGACCGGTTCGGAGCGGCTGACCTTGACTTTCGAGATGATGCTACTCATACTAGCACTATGCTTATGATGCGGACAGACACGAAAGCAGTACCGTCCGCTGTGAGGGACATCGAGGCGGAAGCTCTCATTGGCGAAGCGCGGGCCCGCCGCCGACGTCGCCACCGGCGCAACGCCGCCGTCCTTGTCGCTGTGGTCGTCGTCATGGTTACCGGTGTCGTGGGTTACCAGAGGCTCGGTTCTCACTCGACGCCCACGTCCATACCGTCGGCCGGGACGATCGGATCCGCGTGGAGAACTGCGGGACTGACGGTGTGGCAACACGGTTTGCCCAGCAACGACCTGGCATTGGGGCCGCCGACCACGATCAGCTGCGCCGGAAGATCTCGCCCCGCCTGCTACGTCGTCGTCCAGGCCAACGGGATCCAACCCAACGGATCTCGAACGATCCCCGGGGTCGACCCCGGTGACTCCCCCGGTGGCTCCTCCGCCTACCGGTCCACCGACGGCGGTTCCACCTGGGAGCAGCTAGCCATTCCGGCGGACACCTGGTTGTCGTCTCCCATTGCGTGCTCGGGACCGGACACGTGTGCAGTGGGCGCCATCGTCGATGTGGGCCAAGCGCCCGGATCGTCGGGGAAGCCGGTGGTGCTCACCACGACGGACGGTGGATCCACCTGGATTGGGCATAACCTGCCCGCCTCGGTGGGACTCGTCACCGACTTGGCCTGCCCGACGGACTCCCACTGCGTGGGATTGGCGCTGAGTGACATAGACGCGACCATCAAGGGCGTACAGCCCTATGCCGGGGTCTATCGCTTTTACCCGACCAGTGTGTTCACCACCGACAACGGTGGGATCACCTGGGCGGAGTCCTCCGTCCCACGGGCGGCGGCCGACGTCGACGACTACCTGTCGTCAGTGTCGTGTCCCGCCGTCAACCAGTGCGTGTTCGTCGGCGAGAGCACCACGATCGTCCCCCACGACGGTGCCTACCAGACACGGGGTCAGGCCGGCCTCGTCCTGGCGAGCCGTGACGGGGGCCGAATCCTCACCACCAGCGACCGGCCTGCCGGCATACCGACGTCGCTCAGCTGTGCCGACGCCTCGCATTGCCTGATCCTCGTCGAGACCATATCTGGGAGGAATCCCTGGCTCGTCCTGGCCGGCAGTGCCCGGAGGTCGTGGAACTCGACTACGCCGACTGGTCTGTCCTCTGACGTCAGTGGCGGATTCGAGGCGATGAGCTGTCCATCGGCTGGACAGTGCGTCACCACCGGCTCGGGTGCCGTCGCCACGACACGAGATAATGGGCGCCGCTGGGTCGTCGTCGACGCGGTACCACCCTTGCCCGGGGACTACCGGTTCGACTCTGTCGGACCGGTCGCGTGCGCAGAGTCGGGAATATGTCTCGTGCTCGACGACATGTGGCTCCCACCCACCACGTCGAACGGGACCGTCGGCACCAGGGTCCTCACCAACGCGACGGTGCACTGAATCCGACGTTCGAGGTCTGCTCGTTCGGTGCGCCGGTATTCTCGGCGCGTCCGGACGTCACCACCGTCCAGTGGGGGAATCGACACCACTGACATCCGAAGTGCAGCGATCTCGTCGCTCGGCTCCGTGCGAGTTGCCTACACGATGCTGTCTGATCCAAGCGGAACTGTGGCGAACGAATACGGAGTCTATGACACGCCCACCACGATTTTCGTATCGTCCCGGGGACGGGTGCTTGGACGACATTTTGGGCCCTTCTCCGAAGGTTCGCTCAGCGCGGCGTTACATCAGCTTTCGGGAAGGCGTAACAAACAGGTAGTGGTGCAGCTTTTGCTCGGGCATCGAAGGAGAAAGAGTATCCGGCGACGGCACTCCAGTCTGGGCTTGATTAGAATAGAATCCACTCGGAGGAGGGAACATGGACGATGGAAGCCCCGTCTCGTACGAAGGACTCGAAATAGGCACATCCGTCGTCACTTCAGAGGAAAATCAATTCGGCACTGTTGAGCATGTTCTCCAGATACCTTCGTTGGATCTGTTCGACGGGATCGTCGTCAAGACGAAGCACGGTCCACGTTTCGTCGACCGAGACCAGATCACCGAAATCACGACGACCGTGGTGCGATGCGCACTGACTGATGAGGAGGCTGAGTCGCTTGCCCCGCCTCAAGGCACCAGGGCGCTGCGACCCGATTTCAGCCAGGACGAAGGACACTCGCTTACGGCCTGGTATGGACGGACGTTTGGCCGCCAGCACTGGAAGCAGCTCGACTGAGGTCATGAATATGAAGCCTCGCTCTCCAGGGTTGAGTGTTTCACTAGTGAATCCACCCGATCGCGTCCAGTTCGTCTAGCGCACCCGGTACGAGCTCAAATGAGTCGGTTGTGCCCGTTTCCCAGGACCCGCGCTCGAAGGTCTCGCAGGTCGCCCGATCGGTGGGACGCCCTGGGTACCCAAACCGCTATCTGGGGGCCCTGCCTGTAACGCTCAGGCTGCTCCAACGTTTCCACAAGTAGACGGCGTCGAGGGATTTCGCCGCCCGCTCCAAAGGGGAACCGTGCGAAGCAAAATCACTGCCTTCGGGATAGGACTGGCGGTTTCCGCCCTGGCCCTGGTATCGACGAGCACGTTGGTAGCGAGTGCCTCCCCATCGACCACGCCGGTGGTCAAGAAGGTGACGCTCACTGTCTCGAGTAACGGGTCGACCGTGCTCGCCTCTAAGGGTGAGCTGGTAGTGGTCACGCTCTCCGGAGCGCACCTGCGGTGGTCGGTGGCTCAAGCGATCCAGACCACGCCTGTCCTCAGTCTCGTGTCGGAAGGGACGACAACCACGGGCGCGTCGACGACTGTGTTCCGGGTCGTGAACTACGGAACAGCTGGACTCAACGCAATCGGGACCCCGGTCTGTCCCACGGTAGGCGGGTGTCCGCAGTACGTGGTCCTGTGGCACGCCACGGTGGTCGTCCCGGTGATGGATCCGCCGGCTCCGGCGAGGAGTTGACCGTCCGCAGGGCTGGTCGTGAGGGCCCTGCCTGAGCTTTTGGCAGGACTTCGATGAGAGCGGGCGAAGGGAATCGAACCCTCGTTCTCAGCTTG
>Ga0182024_10000354_pt1 | contig 117465 bp, 99 predicted proteins | sample P32metaG_FD_120480 | JGI IMG/M metagenome (GOLD analysis project Ga0182024, IMG submission 120480) | Permafrost microbial communities from Stordalen Mire, Sweden - P3-2 metaG (Illumina Assembly) | ecosystem: Environmental > Terrestrial > Soil > Wetlands > Permafrost | place: Sweden: Stordalen... | reverse complement strand
GGCCCTCAACCGGGACGCCAGTTCCAATTACACGCGGAACCAGATAGTTCGAGTTTCGTATCCGGACGGCGCAATGACCCCGGTCACGCGCGACGCTGGTGATTACCACTCGATCAGCGTGGCTAGCGGCGTTCCCATACTGGCAGTTGTGGCCGACGAACAGCACTGGGGCCTGCAAACGATGACCCTCGGCGCAAGGGCGGATGCCAAGCCGCTTACGAACGCTAGTGATGAGATGTTTCTTTCATGGGCATCGGACGGAAAGCTGATCACGGACAAGGACTTTCGCCTTCACTCCGTTGATGCCGAAACCGGAGCACAGGCGACGTTCGGCGCTGATCCGGGTGTGCCCGAGATTCAACAGCAAACCTGCCGCGACGGCCGTCTAGTGTTCGTCAGGTACACTCCGGAAAGCAAGCAGCTCAGTATCTGGAGCATGGATTCCTCAGGACAGAACCCGAAGAAGCTGACCAGCGGGCTTCTTGACTACTTTCCTGAATGCTCGCCAGATTCGCGGTGGGTCTATTTCCAGGACATGACAACCAATCTGCTGATGCGGGTGCCGACGGAGGGCGGCTCGCCAGAGAAAGTTTCCGGCTTGCAAGTGCAGGGTTACTACGACATTTCTCCGGACGGCACGACGGCACTATTTTCCACCGTAAGCCACGCCGAGGGGCACAAGGAAAGAGTCGTGGAAGTGGCGGTCGAAGGCGGGCAGGTGAAGCGCGAGATCGCGATGCAGAAATCGCATGACGGTAGAATTCAGTATTCCTCCGACGGAAAAGCGCTGGAATACGCTGTACGCGAAAACGGCGTGGACAACCTTTGGCGGCAGCCTCTCGACGGTTCTGCAGGGAAATGGGAGACGGAGTTCAAGTCCGAGCACATCGGCCAGTTCCGCTGGTCTCCAGACGGCAAACGGCTGGCGCTGGTGCGCGGGCACACCGATTCGGACGTGGTGTTGATGCGGGACAGTAAGAGCAGTGGTCAGTGGTCAGTGAGAAACTGACCGCAGATTCCCAATCTCTTATCGCTGCTTTTGATGTTCTGACCACCGACCACTGACCACTGCCTTGAAAATAAAGAAGGCGGCCATTTCTGGCCGCCCTTTTTGCGAATTGTTCGCTGCGAAATGGTTTATGCACCCTTCACGTTCTCGGCCTGCCAGCCTTTGGGGCCTTTGACCACGTCAAACTGCACTTGCTGACCTTCCTGCAGGCTGCGGAAGCCGCTCGCCTGAATGGCCGAGAAGTGCACAAATACGTCTTCGCCGTTCTGGCGGCTAATGAAACCGTAACCTTTCGCGTCGTTAAACCACTTCACTGTTCCTGTTTCCATGGTGTCGCTTTGTTCCTTTTTCTTTGATGTAGCGCTGAAACTTTCGAAGGCTTCTTCTGCAGGCAGGTCACGCGCTGGTTGGCGGAGAAACTGGATACTGCGAAAGAATTCTAAAGATCAAACGCACGTAAATTGTAAGTGAACTGCCTCAAGAATGCCACAATATTTTGCCGCGTCAGCGGCTAAGTACCCGCGCTTCAGCACCTTACGGATTATCTCCGTGCTAGTGCCGGGACGCCGGATTTGCCAGCCAGGCAGCAAAAGATACATGATCAAGGTTACATGATTAAGAATCGGCCTTTCCGCAACCTTCTGATTGTGATTGCACTGGTGACTCCGGCCTGGGCGGGGATTGTGGAGGATGTCCGCACGACGCTGGCCCAGAGTAGTTTCTCCGCAGCCGAGGCACAACTTAACTCGTACCGCGCCAAGAACGGCGTCACGCCCGAGTACGTCGAGGCCTATTCATGGATGGGACGCGCTGCGCTCAACGCTCGCGATTATGATCAGGCCGCAGCGTACGCCAAAAAAACCAGCGCCCTTGCCTTGGAGCAACTCAAGAAGCATCCGCTCGATTCCGAACCCCACTTGCCCATCGCCTTGGGTGCCGCCATCGAAGTTGAGTCGCAGACGCTCGCGGCTCGCGGCCAGCGCACCCAAGCCATCGCAGTTTTGCAGAACGCACTGCACACCTATGCCAGCACGTCGATCCGCGCACGACTGCAGAAGAGTCTGAATCTGCTTTCATTTGAAGGAAAGCCAGCGCCCGCCCTCCGGGCCGAGCAGTTCCTGGGCTCGAAACCGCCCATGCTCGCCCAACTCAAGGGCTCGCCCGTCCTGCTCTTCTTCTGGGCGCACTGGTGTGGTGACTGCAAAGCCGAAGCGCCTATCATCACGCAACTTCGGGCAGAGTTTGCGCCCAAGGGATTGACTGTTCTCGGCCCCACTCGACTCTACGGCTACACCGCGCAAGTCGAGAATGCTTCGCCCAGCGATGAACTCGCCTATATTGACGCCGTTCGCCATCGGTTCTACGCCGGACTGCTCGACATGCCCGTTCCCATCAGCAAGTACAACTTCGACATGTACGGCGCCTCGACCACCCCGACGTTAGTGTTGCTCGACGGCGCAGGCAAAGTTGCCATGTACCATCCCGGTGTCCTGCCGTATGACCAACTGAAGGCTGAGATTGAGAAAGTCGTGGCGCGGTAACCCGTTACAATCGCCCGGTGAACCTCGACGACACAATCGTGGCCATCGCGACCCCGCCCGGCCGCGGCGGCATTGGCGTGGTGAGACTCGCCGGCACGAGAGCGCGTGAAATCGCGAAGCCGATGTTGCGTACGAAACATGATCTTGAGCCCGGCCGCGCTGTTTTTGGGGAGCTCATCGAACCGTGTGGAGCGGGCACCCCTGCCCGCTTAACGACGGCTGAAGTCCATTCTGGTGATGGGGGACGACCACAGGGTCTTGCGGAAGCCGGTCAGGGTGCCGGCAGGCGGACAGAGCCTGCCCTGAGCTTGTCGACGGGACTGCCCGCCCCGCACGAGTCTTCTTCAACCGCCCAGCGCATCGACGAAGTTGTAGTCACCTACTTCGCCAAGCCTCACTCTTATACGACCGACGACATCGTCGAGATAGCCGCGCACGGTTCTCCGGTGGTGCTCCGCCACATCGTCGAACTGTGCCTCGCCGCGGGCGCGCGCCTCGCCGAGCCCGGAGAGTTCACCATGCGCGCCTTTCTCAACGGCCGCATCGACCTTACTCAGGCCGAGGCGGTCCGCGATCTCATTGATGCGCAAACACTCTATCAGGCGAAGATCGCCGCCCAGCAACTTGAAGGCGCGCTGTCCAGACGCGTACAGCCAGTCAAACAGAAGCTAGTGGAACTGATCGCTGTGCTCGAAGCAGGCATCGACTTCGCCGAAGACGACGTTTCTGTTCTACCCAACCGCGCGATCCTCGAACGCATCGGCGCCGTGCGCGAGCCGCTCGAGCAGCTTGCCGCGACTTTTGCCTACGGCAAAATCGTGCATCAAGGACTAACGCTCGCCATCGTCGGCCGGCCAAACGTCGGCAAGTCAAGCTTGTTCAACCGCCTGGTCGAGCGCGAGCGCGCCATCGTCACAGCTACACCCGGCACCACACGTGACTTGGTCAGCGAAACCGTCGCCATCGGTGGCATCCCGATCCAATTGGTAGACACGGCGGGGATCCGGCACGCTCTCGACGAAGCCGAATCCATCGGCATCCGCAAGTCCATGGAAGCGCTGGCGGACGCCGATTTGGTGTTGGTCGTCCTTGACGCATCGCAGCCGGCGACGGCGGAAGACACTGAACTGATGAGGCACGCAGAAGGCCGGCCGATGATCGTAGTCGGAAACAAACGTGATCTCGCAGGCAGTGGCGAGTGGTCAGTGGACAGTGGCCAGTCGTCTGCCGTTCGCGTTTCTGCCTTGAACGGCGAGGGCATCGCCGAACTGCGCGCCGAGATTCTCCGCCACATCGGCGGAGAAGCCGGAGCACAAGCTGAGGCCGGACTTCTTACCAATGTCCGCCATTACGGACTGGTGAAAGACTCGCTGGCCGCGCTTACTGCCGCTGCTGGCGCCGCGACCGCCAAAATCCCGCATGAGATGCTATTGCTCGATCTCTACAACGCTCTGCGGCCCCTCGACGCGATCACCGGAGCCACCACCACTGACGACATCCTCAACCTGATCTTCAGCACGTTCTGCATTGGAAAGTAGCGGAGGTTTCAAACATCCTGGAAAAGCTGGACGAACAAAGCTGGACAATCAAACATCTAGATTATCAATGATCTGGATGAACATTGACGCGCCCGCAGAATCCTGAATCGCGGCCGGGAAAGTACCTATCGCGAATGTCTATATTTGTGGCTATCGATGGGCAAGGTCAAACGTCACGGCTGCTGCCGAGGAACCGATGTTCAGCATCGAGGTGAAGCGCTCCAAGTTGTGATGTCCGGTCTTGTGAAAAAAATAGCTGAGAGCGACCACGCCCGCGGTTTCACCCGCGAAGTTCACCGCAAGCCCCGGAGTACTCCCGCTGAACACGCGGGTTACAGGGTTCAGTTCCTTGCCGCCACTGCGCAGGTTGTCCCGTGTAACTATAAAGTCGGCAGCGTTGAAGGCTGCACTTGTTGCGAACAGTAATGTGTTCTCACGATCCCAGAATCGATGGGTGGCTTCGGGTAGCGTTGCCGGCCGCGCCGGCGTAAACGCTGGGCTGGGTGTGAACGAGGAGGATTCCATCGCCGCAGGTTGAAGCAGCGCCGCGGAGACTTCTTGTGACACCGCCGGCCGGCACAAACCCAGAAGTCCCAGCAGGATTGCTGTCCTCGGTTGCAGAATTGCGCTCAACCAGTTTCTCCGCAGCACGTTAGTGAATATCGGCATTGGCCACCTGTACTACTACTAACGCAAGTGCCGGGCCAGCAGGAATGGCCCCTTAGTGCTACTAAGCTGTTTAGAATGATTACTTTGTGGTGAGCCTGAGTTACTGAGGTTACTATTCTGGTGTGCAATAAAATTGCACACAGGCGCTGATTCGACCACTACTTGGAGAGGGTGACTAAAGCCTCCCGGAACAGAGCATCGAATGATCTGCCCTTGTCGCTCTTGCTCAACCTATCCTTGCCCGTGCTCGCCAGTGCTTTCTCGGCCGCAGCACGCTGGTAGCCCAGGTTAACCAGCGCGGACAGGACATCTTCTTCCATTGTGCTCAGCGCAGGTACGGTGGGAGTCGAGGCCCCTGTGGCAATGGGCATCTTATCCCGCAGTTCCAATACCATGCGCTCGGCAGTTTTCTTGCCGATGCCTGGAATCCTGGTCAGTCTCGCCACGTCATTGCCGCGGATCGCGCCTGCCATTTCGTCCGCCGCCATTCCGCTCAGAATGGTGATGGCCAGCTTTGCCCCGATGCCACTCACCGTCATCAGCCTTTCGAACAGTTGCTTTTCGGCGGGGTGGAGAAATCCGTAGAGTGCAATCACATCCTCACGTACATGGGTGTGGATGTGCAGCGCGACCTCAGAACCGGCGGCTGGTAATTCGGAAAAGGTCGGGACGCTGATATTCACTTCGTAGCCGACGCCGCAAGTTTCCAGCACGACTTGATTGGGATGCTTCGTCAGCAGTTTTCCGCGCAGATGGGCAATCATGTCTAGTAACTAGTACCGAGTACCTAGTACCGGGAAGTGAGAAGAATAACGGTTGCCGCACCGACCTCAACGCTCGGCACTAGGTACTGGGTACTCGGTACTTAAGATCAGGCAGAGAAAACGGCAGGGCCGACCCCCTGCCGTTCTCACAAGAAAATCCAAAGCTCTTTGTTTGCTGTTTTCCCTACTTCTTGTTGACGGTTTTCTTCAGTTCGGCTCCAGGGCTAAACTTCGCGACCTTGCGGGCAGCAATCTTGATAGTGGCGCCGGTTTGCGGATTGCGCCCGTTCCGTGCCTTTCTCTGCGATACCGAGAAAGTGCCGAAACCTATCAAAGCCACCCGATCCCCTTTTCGCAAAGCACCGGTAATGCTGCTCACAGCGGTATCAATCGCAGTTGTAGCCTGCGCTTTGCTGATTTCGCAAGCGCCAGCGATCTTATCAACCAGATCGGCTTTATTCATGTGTTTCTCCTCGCAGGTCTCTTTCATACCCAGCGCACACCGGGAGGACAAACGCTCGTGGCTGAGTTGGGAAACCCGACGGGAGGTATTCTCCTCTCTCCGCGTAGAATGTCAACTGTGAAAATCCGCGCCGGAAGCCAGTTTCGCACCCCCCTGTCCCGAATCGGGGCCAAGGGGGCGGGTTCTGGCGCTGGGCGCGGCAATCAATCGACAAGTACCATTCGGTGCCGACCGCCGAAACGCAAGCCGGGAGCCAGTTTTCCTACGTTCTCCACAGCGCCGATCACGCCTTCACAGTTTGTGCACAGGCCGCTCCCGTTTCATACTTGCGGGAATGTGGCGTCCGGGTGCAAAGTCAGATGACACATTCTCAGAGGATTGAATTGAGAGAAATCGAAGAAGCCGGGTTGAAGTTGATCAAGAAAGAAGCCGAAGTTTGTCCGCTCTGCGAAGGGACCGGCTGGAAGACGCTTCTGGCCAGCCCAAGTGCGCCTAAAGACAAGAATACGAATAATAAGGACCGGCGGGTCACGCGCTGCGATTGCCAACTACGGGCGCGAACCGGGACTCTACTGGCGGCTGCGCGCATTCCGCGGCGCTACGAACATTGCGAACTCGCCAGCTACACGACAGACTTTCCCGGGGCCCATCCCTCATTAGCGTTCGCCTGTGTCTCCGCCACTAGGTTCTCGCAGGAGTACGATCCTCGCGACGGCACGGGCCTGTTGATTATCGGCAAGATCGGCACGGGCAAAACGCACCTGGCAGTTGGGATCACGAAGCATCTGATCCTCAATAAAGGCATTGCGTGCCTGTTCTATGACTACCGCGAGCTGTTGAAGGAGATCCAGAATTCTTACAACGCCGCGGTTCAGACCACGGAGTTGGATGTTCTTCGCCCCGTCTTTGAGACTGATGTTCTGGTTCTCGACGAGTTGGGTGCGGTAAAGCCGACCGAATGGGTTTGGGACACAGTCAGCCTCATCCTGAACACTCGCTACAACAACAACCGCACCACCATCATCACGACCAACTTTGAGGATCAGCCCGCCGCCGGCGCGAATGGATCGATTTCTCCCACACGGGCCGCTACGCGCACCGAAACCCTCGGCGACCGCATCGGAGAACGTATGCGCTCCCGGCTGCACGAAATGTGCCGCGTCATCAAGATGGAAGGCGAAGACTTTCGACAGACGTTCCGCAGCGCCAGCTTCCGATAGATGGTTCACTGTCGATCGGCTGGGCGATCTTCAGCGAGGCCTGCTACATTTAGCTTTGCGGACTGGAAGGGAGCATCTGATGCGCTGGTACCACTATATTTCGTACTTCATGGGAGGAGTATTTCTCGCGAATGCTCTGCCCCATCTCGGCAACGGAATCTCGGGGCATGCCTTCCAGAGCCCCTTCGCAACGCCACCGGGAGTAGGCCTGTCGTCTTCAACGGTCAATGTGGCGTGGGGCCTCTTCAACCTTGCCGTCGGATATCTGCTCGTCTGTCGCGTCGGCAGCTTCAATCTGCGTAATACCTGGCATGTGCTCGTGCTTGGAGCGGGCATTCTGATGATGTCGCTAAATCTTGCTCACTATTTCGGAGCGTTCCACGGTGGGCTGTGAGTCCGCGGTGGACAAAGACCTTTGCCACGGATCTCTACGGATTTTCACGGATCACAGGACTCCCTCGGATGGTTCTCGCTTGATTATCCGCGGAAATCCGCGTTAATCCGTGGCAAAGAAGTTCTCCGCGTTAAATCCGCACTAAAATGGCTTCGTGCTGACCGAGCGCTTGGAATTCGCGCCTGAACGCGATGCCGAAGTTTTCGCGGCAGTCCCCGCAGCTCCGGCGGTGTTTCTGCTGCGCGGCGATGACGCACAAGCCGAGCCTTACGTCAGCAAAACTGCAAGTCTCCGCCGGCGTCTCCAACGTCTACTGGGCCCGCTCGAAGAGCGTACAAAGAAACTAAATCTGCGCGACCGCATCCGTTCCATCGAGTACGCGCCGACCGGGTCCGACTTCGAATCCAGCTTCCTGCTTTACCGAGTCCTTCGTTCCACTTTTCCCAAGACCTACGGCAACCGCATGCGCTTCCGCTTCGCCCCGCTGGTCAAGCTGCATCTCGAAAACCAATATCCGCGCGCTTCCATCACCACTCGACTCGGACGCTTCAAAGGCCTCGCGATCTACTATGGGCCATTCCAGTCCCGCACTGCGGCCGAGAAGTTCATGAACGACTCCCTCGATTTCTTCAAAATGCGCCGCTGCGTGGACGACCTGCACCCCGATTCCAAGTTCCCCGGCTGTATCTATTCCGAAATGAAGATGTGCCTCGCTCCTTGCTTCAAGGGCTGCAGTGACGAGGAATATTCCGTCGAGGTAAACCGCGTGCAAGCCTACTTCGATTCCGGAGGAGAGTCTCTGGCTCGCGAGTTCTCCGTGCAGCGCGAAGCGGCATCCGCCAATCTCGCATTTGAAGACGCCGCTACCATCCATGTACACCTGGAGAAGCTGAACCCGCTAGTGAGCCAACTCCCCGAAATAGTCCGCCGCCTCGACCGCCTGACGGCGCTGATTATTCAGCCCAGCCATCTCGCGGAGTCCGTCACCTTCTTCCGCATCGAACGCGGAGCAATCTCCGGGCCGGTGGTTTTCTCGATCCAACCTGCTGAGCACACAAAATCACAATCCATGGAATCGCGGGTGCAGGCTGTTCTCGATTCGTTCGCGCCAGTGAATGCCGGGTCCGTACTCGAAACCATGGAGCACCTCGCACAGCTCAAGCGCTGGTACTATCGTGGCCGCCGGGTTGGCGAAATATTTCTCGCGGATGATAAAGGTGCCTTTCCCATGCGCCGCATCGTGCGCGGGATCGGCCGCGTGTTTAGAGGCGAGGGACCGGGGGAGAATGAATGAAGTGCGTTTTACCACAGAGACACAGAGACACAGAGAAAAGCCAGAATCTATAAAACCTAATTCAAGAATTTCTCTGTGTCTCTGTGTCTCTGTGTCTCTGTGGTGAAAGAATTTCTGTCCTGGAAGGAATGGAATGGCCATCAAAGATCCAAACGGCAAGCAACTCCGCGAACACGTGATCTACCTTCTCAACGGCGGCGGTGCCCACACCAGGTTTGACGACGTCGCGAAGAACATGCCAGAGGAGTTACGCGGCGCAAAGCCTAACGGACTCCCGCACTCGGCCTGGATGCTGCTCGAGCACCTGCGCCTGGCGCAGTGGGACATTCTTGAGTTCAGCCGCAACTCAAAATACAAGTCTCCCAAGTGGCCTGAGGGATACTGGCCCAAGACGGAAGCTCCACCGAGTACAGCGGCCTGGAACAGAAGCGTTCACCAATTCCGCAAGGATCTGAAGACCGTGCAGGGTCTAGTTGCAGATCCCAAGACAGATCTTTATGCGCGCATCCCCTGGGGCGACGGGCAGACCATTCTGCGTGAGGCCTTGCTCCTGGCCGATCACAACGCCTACCATCTGGGCCAGTTAGTCGATGTGCGCCGCCTGCTGGGCGCTTGGCCCGGCTGAGCGCTCGTCTGTCGACGATGAGGGTTACAGCTAAATGGCAATTGGGAAGTGAGGGTTCGAGATGCTGTCGTGCCGTTTGGGTTCCGGCCGCTTCCGGAACACGACTTTTACTCCCTCTCGCCATCGCTCGTCAATCCCCACGAACTCCCATTCAATCTCTGGATTAATGTAGCGCAGCAGCGTATCCGTGGCTGGATGCACATGCAGCGCAGGAGCCACCAGAAACAGCAACGGCTTTTCGGCTGACAACTCGAGGCCTTCAAAATACCCAAAGCAAGGGAATTCGCCCCGCGCATGGTGCCACTCCACCCGCGACCAATAGTCCAGCCCCTGCAGCGGCAAGTGGATGTCTTCGCAAGCCTTCAGTTCCACGACTGCCAGCCGTCCCGCTTGCGTGGTCGTGAGCACGTCGATCATGGCGCGGTAGGCGGCGGAGAATGCCGGAACCTGCGAGTAGCAGCCCGACGATTCCAGTCGCCCATCCACCACGCTCACATCGCCGACCACCAGAGACTCCAGCCATCTCTCCGGACGCAGCCGCCACAACGGATGCTGTCGCGGCCCATAGGGATGGCGAGTATCACGCAAGCAGTGTGCCAGTTGCGTAAAGTCGGATTCATTCCCCGTATCTAGAACTCGTTCTTCCGCTCCCACGCCGAACACAATGTCCTCAGCGCTGCGAAACGAGCCGGGAACAATTGCAAGCCGCGCGAGCGAAAAACAATCTCCCCTGCAGACAGCACTGCGACTTCGCAATTGGGCAGAACCTGCTGAACTCTCGCAATCGACTCTTTGAAGCGCTCGCGCGCCGCGTCGTCATCCGCGGCATGCACCAAACGCGTTGCCACATTGCCGCGATCCCCGCAATCGATTTCCACCAGTGCGTCGTGCCGCTCGTCCAATTCAAGTAGCGACCATTTGGCGGCATCCCGGTTCAAGTTTGCCATCCTCTCCCGCACCAGCGCGGAGGTTCCAGCGGGAACAAACATGTTCAGTCCTTCCACCAGCACATTCGCCGCCTGCCCCCGCCGGCACACGTCGAGCCACAAAATGCCGAAGGTGAGCGCTGCATCGATCGAAGCCTGCGTCTCTTGAGCATTCACGCCCAGCACGGCAAAGCTCGAGCGCCCCCGCCGCACTAAGCCTCGCGTATAGACCGGCCCAAAGGATCTCTCCAGATCCACACCGGTCGTTAACTTTACGATCTTGAATTCGGGAAAGTGACGGTCCAGCGTTCTCCGCAGCTTTTGTTCATACGCAGTACGGGCCACTCGTTGGGCTGTCGGAGAACGCCGATCGCGCTCGCGGCAGATCTCCAGCTTCGAGGGCCGCGCCTGTCCCAACCGCTGCACAGCGAGCCGCAGCGTGCCATTCTTCACCTCGGCCTCCAGCACGCGCCGCACTGCATTGCGCTCCGCTGACCACAAATGCAGCAGGCACCGGTTGTACTCACCTGAAATGGAATATTTGGATTGTGCCAGGTCAAAGGCGACGGTGCCGTTCTCCAGCACCACCGCGCCCGCGGCTTCGCTAAGAAAGTCCTGCACGGTGCGAGTCAAGGCTTGAGGCGTAACCGTCGGCATAAAAATCTCCCTGCCGGATTGTCGCGTCACAGGCGCTCTCGTGTCTGTGACATGTGACCATCGTCACGTTTTCCCTGTGGATGTTTCGTCTGCCCGCTTCCACCCCATGTGGGATAATGAACAAATCCGCCCAACTGAGTCTGGCCCCAGCCCGGCGGCATCTAAAATTTGTGAGCAAAAGCTTGAACAAGCAGCCTCTTCTGGATCAAGACAAACAACGCTTCTTCTTCGATCACTACGGCGTCACAGAAAACGACCTAGAACACTACTTGGCAGCCGCACTTTCCGCCGGCGGCGATTATGCCGACCTTTACTTTGAATATCTCTCTTCCACCTCGCTCTCGGTGGATGAGTCCATGGTTAAGTCGGCCTCGCAAGGCATTTCCGCCGGCTGCGGCGTGCGCGTAGTTTCCGGCGAGCGCACCGGATATGCCTATACGGACGATCTTTCGTCCAGCCGAATTCTGCACGCGGCGCGCACCGCAGCATTGATTGCCAGCGCTCCCGCCAAGACTACCGTCGCTGGTTTTCGGCAAAGCGCGGCTCGCAGCCTGTATCCCGTGACTCTGCCCTCGGTCGATGCCGAAATCACCGCCAAGGTTGAGCTTGTGATGCGCGCCGATAAGGCCGCGCGGGCTTACGATCCGCGCATCCAGGAAGTCCGCGCCAGCTACGGAGATGAGCTCCGGAACATCCTGGTCGTCGGCTCCGACGGAACTTTCGCCGAGGATTCCCAACCGCTCGCCCGCATGAATGTGTCTTGTATCGCTAAAACCGAAAACAATTCGGCTCGCGGCGGTTCCGGCGGGGGCGGACGCGTTGCCCTCGACTTTTTCTTCGGCGACAAGAATCCCGAGTTCTTCGCAAAAGAAGCAGCTCGTCAGGCAATCCTTCAACTAGATGCCCGCGAAGCTCCCGCGGGCGAGATGGAAGTGGTTCTCGGCCCAGGATGGCCCGGCGTCCTGCTGCACGAAGCCGTTGGTCACGGCCTGGAAGCCGACTTCAATCGCAAGAAAACTTCCGCCTTCGCCGGACTGATCGGCAAACGCGTAGCCAGTGAAGGCTGCACCGTCATCGACAACGGAACGATGCCGTGGCGCCGAGGTTCCTTGAATGTAGACGACGAAGGCGAGCCCACGCAGGAAACCGTGCTCATTGAAAAAGGAATCCTGAAGGGTTATCTGAGCGACAAGCTCTCGGCGCGGCTGATGGGCATTGCCGACACCGGCAACGGACGCCGCGAAAGTTACGAGCACATCCCCATGCCGCGCATGACCAACACCTACATGCTCGCGGGCCAGGACAATCCCGAAGACATTATTCGCTCGGTGAAACGCGGCATCTACGCCGTAAACTTCGGCGGAGGCCAGGTCGACATCACCAACGGCAAGTTCGTCTTCGGAGCCTCCGAAGCCTACATGATCGAAGACGGCCAGATCACCGCCCCCATCAAAGGCGCAACCCTGATCGGCAACGGCCCCGATGTCCTGACGCGAGTCTCGATGGTGGGCAATGATTTGAAACTAGACGAAGGCGTCGGCACCTGCGGCAAAGATGGGCAGGCGGTGCCGGTGGGCGTGGGCATTCCGACGATTAAGATCGATCGTCTGACGGTCGGTGGAACGGCCAAGAAAGATCCTGGCGGGTTCATGCAGTAAAACTTTGCCACGGATTCACACGGATCGTCACGAATACTTCACGATTCCTTGTCATCCCGAGCGGAGTGTGACCTTCGCGCCAAAGCGCGAAGGCCACACGGAGTCGAAGGATCCCTCGCAGCACCGTAGCACCAACGGCCCTTCAAGGCGTTTCAACTTGATTTTGAGCCTTGGCTTGCGCTGTGGAAGACGTAGTCCCACCGCGGTCTCGATACCGTCTACAGCAACCGCGCCGACACCCCCTCCGCCGTGAGCATCTCCACCGCCTTCTTGTCGAACGAAGCAAACATCTCCGCGCCGAGCCATTTGCCTTCGTAAGCAATCACGCCGTCGGCAAAATCCCCGCCCGCGTCGAGCATAGCCAGACCCGCATCGATCGCTGGCCGGTTTGTCTCCACGTTCTCCGCCGCCAGCAGAACGCGGATAGCTTCGGCTATCCTTGGCGCGCGATAGCCGTAGACGCTCCGCAGCACCCAGACGAACTCGCAGACGGAAGACAATGCGATCGCCAGCACTTCCGCTCGGGCCATGATTCGGGTCGCCGCTTCCGTCTGCGCGGGATCGTCGCGCACGGCGGCGCGAACCAAGACGTTCGTGTCGACCGCGACCTTCATTTTCGACCCATCTTGACCCGGCCTGCCCAACCGTCGGCCGCGGCTTGGTTCATTTCTTCTATGGTTGCGACTTTCTTCGTTTGGCCTGCCAGCACACCGAAGAAGTCTTCGATCCTGCCCGAAGGTCGAGCCGCCTTTATCACACCCCGGCCATCCGGCAGAAGGTCCAACTCGATCTTCCCGCCAGGTTTGACGCCAAGGTGCTCCATTACCTTTTTCCGGAATGTCACCTGGCCTCGCGAGGTCACGGTCAATGTGCTCATGAAAGATATTGTAAGGTAAAAAAGCATTATCTACAATATCAGTTTGCCGAGCCAAGTGCGCAGGCGCGGCGTTCAGAAACTTGGGATAATAGGTACATGCCGTCTACCCAACTCGCAACCCCGAAACTAGAAACCGACCTCCGCTCCCTAGCCCAGGACATCGTCCGCCGCGCCATGACCGGTGGCGCAACCGCCGCAGAATGCGTGGTCCGCGAAGGCGACGAATTTTCTACGCTGGTCCGCCTCGGCCAGGTCGAAACCCTGAAAGAGTCCGGATCGCGTTCCATCGGGGTCCGCGTCTTCAACGGCCAGCGCGCAGCCAGCACCTACTCCAGCGATTTCTCAACTGCGGCCCTGGACCGGATGGTGAAGTCTGCTCTGGAGCTTTCAAAGATCACCTCAGAAGACCCGTTCGGCGGAATCCCTGAGGCTTCGCAACTAGGCTCGCTCACCACCGATCTCGATCTCTATCACGAAGACGTCTATTCGCTCCCCGGCCCCGATCGCATCGACTATGCCCGCCGCACCGAAAAGGCCGCACTCGATTTCGACCCGCGCATCAAGAATTCCGAAGGCGGATCGTTCGACGCCGCCACGGGCCACAAGGTTCTAGCCAACTCGCACGGTTTCGTCGGCGAATATCGCCGGTCATACTGCTCCATCTCGGCCGTCCCTATCGCACAAACTGAAGACGGCGCAATGCAGCGCGATTATTGGTACTCGGTCGCGCGCACGCTGAGCAAACTCGAATCCCCCGAGCAGGTCGGCCAGGCCGCGGCCCAACGCACGCTGCGCCGTCTGGGCGCACGCAAAGCCAAAACCGCGCAAGTGCCGATCATTTTCGATCCCATGGTCGCCACATCCATCCTCGAACACATCTTCGAAGGCGTGAACGGAGACTCCGTCTACCGCGGCGCATCGTTTCTAGCCGGCAAGCTCGGCCAGAAAATTGCCGGTGCGAACGTCACCATCGTCGACGACGGCACGATCCCCGGCGGCTTCGGCACCAGTCCGTTCGATGGCGAAGGCGTGCCCACGCGCCGGACGGTGGTCATCGAGAACGGCGTGCTCAGTTCGTACCTCATGAACACGTACACGGCAAAAAAGCTGGGGCTTAAGACTACCGGCAACGCTTCCCGCGGACTTGCGGGAACGCCAGGCATAGGTCCCGGCAACTATTTTCTGCAGCCGGGAGCCAGAACGCCGAAGCAATTGATCTCCGAAATCAAAGAAGGTCTCTACGTCACCGAGTTCCTCGGCCACGGCGCGAACCTGGTGACCGGCGATTATTCCCGCGGCGCATCGGGCTTATGGATCTCGGGCGGAGAGTTTGCTTACCCGGTGGAAGAAATCACCGTGGCTGGAAACCTGAAAGAAATTTTCTTCAACATCTCCGAGATCGCAAACGATCTCGAATTCCGCGGGTCCGTCGCCTCACCAACCCTGCGCATTGACGGCCTCACGGTGGGCGGCGAATAATCGCTCCATGAAATTCGCCAGGATCGTATTCTGGGTCGCCGCCATTTGGGGCGTGCTGATTCTCACGCCCCTGTACTTCATTTTCGATATGATCGGCCGCAACGATCCCCCGCCTATCACTCATCCCGCGTTTTACTATGGGTTTGTCAGCGTGGGCCTTGCCTTCCAACTCGCGTTCATCGTAATCGCTAGAGACCCGGTGCGCCTCCGTCCGATGATGATTCCTTCGGTGCTCGAGAAGTTTGGCTACGGCGCTACCTTGCTCGTGCTCTATCTGCAGAATCGCCTGCACCCGCAGGATCTCGCGCTGGGCGGCGTCGATGTGCTGTTCGGAGTGCTATTCCTGGCCGCGTTCTTCAAGACCGGCAGCTAGCGAGTGTCACGGCTTCCTGCCGTTTCCGTATGCGATACTGAACCTATGCAGTCCCCGCTTCAAGCGCCCACGGCGGCCACAGACCCCAAGTCGGTAAAGGTGAACCTCACCACCGGGACTGGAGTCGACATCGAATGGGCCGATGGCCATGTTTCTCATTACGGTTTTGTTTATCTTCGCGACGCCTGCCCTTGTGCCATGTGCAACGAAGAGCGTGGCAAGTCAGGACGCAAGCCGGGAGAAGCTCCGAAACTTCCCCCGGGCGCGTTGCCCATGTTCAAAGCCGCGGCCAAACCAGTATCCGCCGAAGGCATGGGCAAATACGCCATTCGATTTAAGTGGAACGATGACCACGACCTCGGCATTTATTCGTGGAAACTCTTGCGCGAAATCTGCCCTTGTGAGGAATGCAAGGCCGCACAGTTGGGAACCGGGGCGTAAGGTCCGAGGCGAGCGTCGATGCAAGAGGGCAAATTCAGCAGGACCGCGCGCCGCGTCGCGATTCGCCGGGCCGCGCACCAGCTTCTTGACGAGCCCAGGGTGCTCGACGATCCTCTGGCGCTGCGTATCATCGGCTCCGAAGCCGAGCAGGCGCTAAGATCCGATCCGAAAGAGAACCATGCTTTCTCCCGTGCGTTCCGCGCATTCATGGCGGCGCGCAGCCGCTATGCTGAGGACGAACTCGCCCGCGCCATCGAGCGTGGCGTGACGCAATATGTTGTCCTCGGAGCCGGACTCGATACCTTCGCCTACCGCAATCCTCACCAAGGCTTGCGTGTGTTTGAAGTTGATCATCCTGCGACGCAAGTCTGGAAGCGGCAGCAACTTCGGGCGACAGGCATTGCGATCCCAGCGTCTCTGACCTTCGTTCCCATCGACTTCGAAAAGCAAACGCTGGCAGATGGGCTTGAGCATTCCGGATTCGATGCCAACGCCGCAGCGTTTTTCTCCTGGCTGGGCGTGACGCCGTATCTCACGCGCGAAGCCTGCATGACAACCTTGAGCTTCATCACGAACCTTCCTACGGGCAGCGGCGTGGTCTTTGATTTCGCAGTCGATCCCGCTCTGCTGAATGCGGGGCAGAGGCAGGCGCTCGATGCACTCTCGAAACGCGTGGCTCGGTATGGGGAGCCTTTTCAACTATTTTTTGATCCAGCGAAGCTGCGGGACGAGTTGAAGCAGATGGGATTCCAGCGCACGGAGTTCTTGCAGGGCAAGGAACTCAACGAGCGTTATTTCAAAGACCGCAAAGATGGGCTCCTGATGCGCGGCAGCATTGGACATTTGATGGGGGCTTGGGTGTAGCGGATGGCCTAAAAAAGCGATGGCCCCGATTGCTCGGGGCCGATCAGATTCAGGCAAATAGCACCTTGCGATAGTTCGAGTATAGTCTGCCGAATGTTCTAGTCAAGTTACTTTTGTAGGAAGGTATCCTTGCTTTCCTTCCCACAGAACCTGCGCCCCGGAAAACCGGAGCGGTGGACCCGGCGGGATTCGAACCCGCATCTGCGACCATCGCAAGGTGCTATGTTGCCGTTACACCAGGGGCCCTGCTCGGAGTCTATCTGCGATTCGCTGAAATGATCGCGGTCATGAAGATAATTGCAAATTAAGACGTCCCGAATGGGGAAACCACCGATCCTGTAAAATTCAATCAGGTCATGGAATTCACCTCCGACTCCGCCAAGCAGTTTCTCTTGTCGAGGCTCGCCGAGCAGGCCACCCACGACTGCGTTGCGCTGGATGAGATCGAGAGAAGAATGTTTCTTTTTTCGGAATCATCTGGCAGCCCGGACTTCGACGCGCAGGAGCGATTCGACAGGGACTACGACTCCAAGACCTATGAATCCAAAGTTACTAAATTGGTCAAGAGATCGTACGCACGCGACAAGCGAACGGAGGACGGCAAGTCATCTTGGAAGGCCGCACCGAAGGCGCTCAGCAGGGAGGATTTCTACGGGCTCGTGATGGTTGACCAAGCCGGCATTCCGCCGAGACCAGAAGGAGAGCGGCAGTTTTATTTGGAGCAGCTGCCCTTTGAGATTATTGAACTCGTGATCATCGCTCTCGGATTTCTGGTGGTATTCAGGCCGGAGGTCATACGTCTAGACCTGCCAGACTGGTGCGCTGGCTTGCCTATCCGCTTTTCGTTTGGCTGTTTTGGTATATCGGCAGGACCTTCCAGAGGATGCAGACCGCCAAGGCAATTCGGCGGTCAAAGCGCCCTTGACGCCTAGGATTATTCCGCATTGTCTTTTCTCGATCAACTCAACCCGCAGCAGCGCGAGGCCGTCGAAACCACCGATGGACCGGTGCTGATCCTCGCCGGCGCAGGCAGCGGCAAGACGCGCGTCATTACCTACCGCATCGCCTACCTGATCGAGAACATGAGAGTGATGCCGGAATCCATTCTGGCGATGACTTTCACGAACAAGGCCGCCGCCGAGATGGGCGAGCGCGTGGAGAAACTTGTTGGCGGGCTCAGCATTGCCAAGCCCGTGATCTCAACATTCCATTCTTTCTGCGTGCGGGTTCTTCGCCGCGACATCGAAGCTTCGCAGATCCCTTCGGCCTCGCCTGGCCAGCCGCCTATCGGCCACACGAAGAAATTCGTCATCTACGACGAGAGCGACCAGCAATCCGTGGTCAAGTCTGTGATGAAGCGCCTCGGCCTCGACGACAAGCAACTCACGCCGCGCACCGTGCTGTCACGCATCTCCTGGGCGAAGAATCATATGCTCGATCCGCAGGAACTTTACCTGCAATCGGCGGACCCAAAGACCGAGAAGATCGCGCACCTGTTCGAGGAATACCGAAAGGAGCTACGCAAAGCGAACGCCCTCGACTTCGACGATCTTCTTCTGGAAGCTACGCGGCTGCTGAAGACCGCCGCGCCGGTGCGCGAGTACTACAATCGCCGTTTCCAATATCTGCTCATCGACGAATATCAGGACACCAACCGTCCGCAATACGAACTCATGCGCATGCTCGCAGGCGAGCGCCACAATGTCTGTGCCGTCGGCGATGAAGACCAGTCGATTTATTCCTGGCGCGGCGCCGATATCCGCAATATCCTCGAATTTGAAAAAGACTTTCCCGAGGCCAAGATCATCCGCCTCGAACAGAACTACCGCTCCACACAAAACATTTTGCAGGCGGCGTCGACGGTGGTCGCGAACAACATCCGCCGCAAAGGCAAGAACCTTTGGACATCGCGCCAGGGCGGCACCAAACTTGGCTACTACGAAGCCCCCGACGGGGAAAACGAAGCCCTCTTCGCCGCCGACCACATCGCGAAATATCTGCGCGAGGCCGGTCGTGGTGAAAATTCGAGCGGCGAAACTCCCCGCGCCGCCGTGCTCTACCGCACCAACTCGCAGTCGCGCTTGTTTGAAGAAGCCATGCGCCGTTACGGCCTCAAATATAAAGTGGTCGGCGGATTTTCCTTCTACGAGCGCGCCGAGATCAAAGACCTGATCTCGTACCTGAAAGTCATCCAGAACCCGGACGACTCGATCTCGCTGCTGCGCGTCATTAATACTCCGACTCGCGGCATCGGCAAAGGCACCATCGACACTCTCGAACGGCTAGCGCTCGAGACTGGTTTGTCTTTGTGGGGCGCGCTCGGAGAAGCGATCCGCCGCCAACTCCTGCCACAGCGTGCGTTAGCTTCACTGAAAAACTTTCAACAATTGATTCTCGATGCTCAGGCCATGCTGGCAGGAACGTTCGCAGAGCAACTGGAAGAAAGCGCCGTAGGAGAAGTTGTGGGCGCGGGCGACTCGCCCGCGCAAATGCCGGCAGCGCCGCCCCACACGTCCCGCGCCGCAGACGATTCGCTTCCAGACGATGCCTCCGCCTTCGATCCCAACGAATTCGAAAACACAGCTTTCGACTTCGGCGGAGCGTACACCGGCGACGAACTCGTCGTCGACGCCGACAACAGTAGCGCCGGCGTCCCGCCGGCTCTTTCGGGGGAAACGGTATCCAACGCGATCCCGGACCACCAAACCGCCATTGCCACAACCGCTGACCTGCTCAAGTTTCTGATCGACCGCACTGGCTACATCAAGCTCCTCGAAGACGAAGACACGCCTGACGCTTTCTCCCGCATCGAAAATCTGCGTGAACTGGTCAACGCGGCGGCCGACTCGCGCGACCGTGGCGAATCGCTCGACCAGTTCTTGGACCATGCTGCTCTTATTGCGGACGCCGACGACTACGACGAGCGCTCGCAGATCACGCTCATGAGCCTGCACGCCGCCAAGGGCCTGGAGTTCCCCCTGGTTTTTCTCAGCGGCCTCGAAGAGGGACTGTTCCCACACTCGCGCACCATGCTCCAACCCGACGACGTCGAAGAAGAGCGCCGCCTCTGCTACGTCGGCATGACCCGCGCCATGGATCAGCTAGTCCTCACCCGCGCCGTTTACCGTCGCAGGTACGGTACAGATCTGCCCGAAGCCAGCGTCCCGTCGCGTTTCCTGGAAGAAGTGCCGATCCAACTGGTCGAAGAGCTGGGAGGCCGCCGGGGCAGCACTGCGGCTCGTGTGGGGACGGGCACTCTTGCCCGTCCAGCGGGGCGTAGCCCTGCAGTCTACGATGCAGATGTCCACTATTCCTACGAAGACGAAGACCAGAGCGCAAGCTGGAAAAGCGGCGGCGTTCCGGCCAGTCCAGGCCGCCAGAAGCCGACTGCCCCAGCCAAGCCCTACAACTCCATCGAGAACATCGCCGAGTTCTTTGCCACTCGTGGCAAGAAATTTACCGTCCCGAAAACTCCCGTCGAAGAACCCACCGGCAAGCGCGGATTCCGCCCCGGCCAGAAGGTCCGCCATCCCAAGTATGGCGAAGGCACTGTCTACCAGCGGGAAGGAGAAGGCGAAGAAGCCAAGATTACGGTACAATTCCCTCGCTTCGGATTAAAGAAGCTGGTAGAGAAGTACGCTCAGTTGGAACGAGCGTGAGCGCAATCTGTTAATTTTGTAATTGGGTAATTTCGCGGTTTGCATCTTCGGCCTTAAACTACGAAATTGCCCAATTACCAAATTACGGATTCAAGAAAGCAATCATGGCAAATACAGAGAAGCTCACCAAAGAAGAACGCAAGAAATCAAAGCGCGCCTCGCGTAAGAAAACCAAAGCGGAAAAACCCAAGAAGCCCCGCGATTACGCCCGTGGATCGAAGAAGCGCAAGGTGAAGAAGTTGGCTCGCGGCCAGTCGAAGAGATAAGCCGCAGTCGGAATTACGGGCATGGGCCGCATCGCCCATGCCCGACTCCCGTTGTGAGGAGAGAGCAACCTCTTGTCACCATCACCCACGGAACCCGCCGCAACGGCCCGCACTTCAACCGTTCGAACCAGCGACAACCAGCTTTTCTGCTGCAAGTCCATCGACAAGCTGATCGCGGAATCCGAGGCTCCAGGACAGCGGCTGCAAAAGACACTCGGTCCCTGGTCGCTGACTGCGCTGGGCATCGGCGCCATCATCGGCTCCGGCATCTTCGTGCTCACCGGAACCGCGGCCGCCGGGGAATATTTCCAGGCTCCTTCGATCCTCCACGCCCAAGTTCTCGACATCATCGTGAACTTCCTTCGTGGCGGCGGCATGGGCCAGGTCCTCATGCACGGACGTCCTGCCGCGGGACCCTCCATCGCGATCTCGTTCTTTCTGGTCGCCATGGCCTGCAGCTTCGCCGGACTTTGCTATGCCGAACTGGCCTCGATGATTCCCATCGCAGGCAGCGCCTACACTTATTCCTACGCCACCCTCGGCGAAATCTTCGCCTGGATCATTGGCTGGGACCTCATCCTCGAATACGTGGTCAGCAATGTGGTGGTCGCGATCGGCTTCGCCGCGTACACCAAGGCGCAACTGGAATCATTTGGTGTTCACTTGCCCGACAGATGGTCCACACCTGTCTGGGAATCCGGACACTGGACTGGCTCCTACTTCAACTTCCCAGCGTTCCTCATCATCTTCATCCTGACCGTGTTGCTGGTGCGCGGCGTGCGCGAGTCCGCTAAAGCCAACAACGTCATGGTCGCCGTCAAGATCGGCGCCATTCTCGTCTTTCTCGTCATCGGCGGTGCGCTGGTGAATCCCGCCAATTGGCATCCCTTCGCACCCTCCGGATTCGGCGGCGTCGTCACTGGAGGAGCCATCGTCTTCTTTACCTACATCGGTTTCGATTCCGTCTCCACCGCCGCCGAGGAGGCCCGCAATCCTCAGCGTGACTTGCCTTTCGGCATCATCGCCTCGCTCATCGTCTGCACTATCCTTTATGTAGGCGTTTCCATCGTGCTGCTCGGCATGATGAAGTACACCACCTTCGTCACCGGTGAAGCCGCCGATGCCCCGGTCGCCTACGCATTGAAAGTGCTCGGCGCCAGTCGCTGGTCGCGTTCCGTCATCGTGATCGGAGCGCTTACCGGCATGATCTCGTCGCTGCTGGTTTTCCAATACGGCCAGGCCCGAATCTGGTACGCCATGTCGCGCGACCGGCTTTTTCCAGCGCTGTTCTCGAAAGTTCACGCCAAGTTTAAGACGCCCCACTACTCGACATGGATCGCAGGCTTCGCCGTCGGCATCCCGGCGGGAATCTTCGCCATCAGCGACGCCGCCGATCTTTCGAACATTGGGACGCTCTTCGCCTTCGTTCTGGTCTCGCTCGGCGTCATCATCCTGCGGCGTACACAGCCCGATCGACCACGCATTTTCAAAGTGCCCCTGGTCCCATGGTTCCCGCTGATCTCGATCGTTCTCTGCGGCGGCCTCATGACCGGACTCACCGTCATCACCTGGCTCCGCTTCGTAGTGTGGCTCGCTCTCGGCCTGCTGATCTATATCTTCTACAGCCGTCACCGCAGCGAGTTCGCAAAGAAATAGCGGTCGGCTATCAGCCATCAGCGAAATCCTTCTGTCATCCTGAGCGGAGCAGACCGATGAGCGAAGTGAATCGGTCTGCGCAGTCGAAGGATCCCTATAGCCGTTCAGCACTGCGGGCTCAAAGAGCGGTTTCCACCACGACCCTCGAACGCTGGCTCTCTGTGTCGCTCAACCCTCCCTCGCAAATCTGCCCCCAAGAATCTACAATCAAGAAGTGACATCCTCCGCATCCGATCGGCCGCCGAACAGTTTCTTGCGACTCCTGCCTAAGGCGGAACTGCATCTGCACCTCGAGGGTGCGATCGAGCCGCAAACGCTGTTTGAACTTCGCCAACGCCACGGCGAACGCCCAACACAGTCTGAAGTCGAGGCGCTTTACCGTTACGAAGACTTTCAAGGATTCCTGCTCTCCTTCAAGAACATCACGGAGCATTTGCGCACACCGGAAGACTACGAGCTCATCACCTACCGCCTGATGCAGCGGCTGAAAGAAGAGAGCGTGCTGCACGCCGAAGTCTACGTCTCGGTTGGAGTCTGCCTCTGGCGCAAGCAGGATTTCGCCGCCATCTTCGAAGGCCTCGATCGTGGCCGCGCGCGCGGCGCTCGCGACTTTGGCATCTCGCTCCTCTGGATTTTCGACGCAGTCCGCCAGTTCGGCGCCGAAGCCGCGCAGAAAGTCTTCGAGCTAGCCGTCCGCTATCATGACCGCGAGGTGGTAGGCATCGGCATCGGCGGCGACGAGCAAAAAGCGCCGCCCGAACTTTTCCGCGACGCGTATGCCTGGTCGATCGACCACGGCTTGCGCCTTACCGCGCACGCCGGAGAAACCGGCCCGCCGGAATCCGTCTGGGGAGCGCTCAACCTGCGCGCCGAACGCATCGGCCACGGCCTCACCGCATTCCACGATCCCGATCTCGTCGAAGAACTCGCGCAACGGCAGGTCCCCGTCGAAATATGCCTCACCAGCAACCTGCGCACTGGACTCTGCCCCAACCTCAACGATCATCCCGCGAAAAACTACTTCGACCACGGCGTGATGATCACGCTTAACACCGATGACCCGTCCATGTTCGGCACCACGCTCGCGCGCGAATACCAGCTCGCCCAGCAAACCTTCGGATTCACCGACGAGCACCTGCGCGAACTAGCCCGCAACTCGTTCGAAGCATCATTCCTGCCAGCAGAAAAAAAACTAGAATTCCTAAACTTGTTCGACGCCGCTGCGGCCAGATGACACAGCTTTGGATGAAAGAGAACTCAGAAGGAGACGAACTAACCACTAACCACTAACCACTGACCACTAACCACTGACCACTGACCACTGACCACTGACCACTGACCACTGACCCCCATGCCTCTCCACATCGGCATCGTCGCCTGTAGCGCGGAAGGCGCCGCGCTCTGCTATCGCACCATCTGCCTGGAAGCGCCCGAACTGCTCGGCCCGCACGGTCACCCCGAAATCTCCATGCACGGACACAACTTCGCCGACTACGTGAAGTGCATCGAAGCCAACGACTGGGCAGGCGTCGCCGAACTCATGCTCTCCTCTGCCGACAAACTAGCCAAAACCGGTGCCGACTTTCTGATCGCTCCGGTCAACACCGTTCATCAGGCTTTCGACCTGGTGGAACACCGTTCCCCGCGCCCCTGGCTGCACATCGCCGTCGAGGTCGCGAACGAGGCAAAGCGCCACGGCTACAAGCGCCTCGGAGTCCTGGGCACTCGCGCCCTGATGGAAGGCCCGGTCTACCGCGAAAAACTGAAAGCCGCCGGCATCGATCACCGCATCCCCGGCGCGGAGCAGCGTGAATACATTCACCGGATTATCTTCGACGAGCTAGTCAAGGGAGTGTTCCTGCCGCGTACCCAGGCCTATCTAACAGAAGTGATCCGCACCCTGAAAGATGAAGGCTGCGACGCAGTAGTGCTGGGATGCACCGAAATTCCACTGCTAATGAAGCCGGAGCAATCTCCGCTACCAATGCTGGATTCCACAAGACTGCTGGGACGGGCTGCGTTACGCAAAGCAGTAGAAAGCTAGCAAGAACCATGTGGGGACGGCCGCCTCGGCCGTCCAGTCGAGCGGAGCGAGGCAGGTAATATCACGAATCGAGGCAGAGTCAAACCATGTCCTGCCTGTGTCGGTTACAATCTGGGTCGACTAGGAGGACGAATTGCAAGTCTTAACGAAGGCGGAGGCAATCGAGTGGCTTTCATGGTCAGACAAGTTTCCGGACCGAAACCACGACTACGCCCACTGCGACGGGGAAGAACTGTTCTACACTCATCCAGAAGCTAACTGTATCGATCTCGAATACCCGCCGAAGCTGGAGAGGCTCCCCTATTTTGCGCGCCTCGTTGCCGCCATCGGTTATGAAGATAAGGACTTCGAGGGTGCCCTGCTTTGGTTCAGGGAGTGGGGCGTATGGAACTCACGTGATGAAGCCATGGGCTATCGCATCGTCGAAATGATGCACCGTGAGAGCGGGCAGCCAGCATCATTCGAAGTTGGTCCGGGCCATTTGTTTCGAGGCGATGAATTACCGGATGCCGTTGCCATGCTGATGCAACCCATGGTCTTTGGCTTTGACGCATACTATCTTCCTAAGTGGTCCTACGGCACCGGACAGTTTTTTCTCTACGTCAGCCACCATTCTTTCGTGAGCGTCGTAAAGAGAACGAGAGAGTTCTACGAGAGAATTTTCACCATGCTTAAGGAGCTCAACCTGAGGCCAAAGCCGGGAAACGAACTGCGATTGCGGCGTTTCTGTGGAACTCAAGTGCAACCGGCTGACGGTGGCACTCAGTGAATGCCGCTGGCACCAAATACTCCTCCATCCACCCCGCTAATTTCGCCGACCACTGTCCCAAACCCTGCATTTATCCAGCACCCATGCTGTAATAAGACTACTCAACAATGCCGTCGACTATCACAACCCTGCGCCGCCGCGCCAAAGCGCTCCGCCGCAACCTGCGCGGAGCCTCTATGGCCGCACACGCGCTCGCCTCGACCGATCATCCTCTGCTGGCGCACATCATTCCGGTCCGCCGCTGCAACCTGGCCTGCACCTACTGCAATGAGTTTGACGATTTCTCAAAGCCCGTCCCCACGGAGGAAATGTTCCGCCGCATCGACAAACTGGGCGAACTCGGCACGGCGGTCGTAACGATCTCCGGCGGTGAGCCCTTGCTGCACCCCGAACTCGACGACGTAATCCGTCGCATCCGCTCCAACGGCATGATCGCCGGATTAATCACGAACGGATATTTTCTGGTAGCGGACCGAATCAAGCGCCTGAACCATGCCGGACTCGAGTGGCTTCAGATCTCCATCGACAACGTCAATCCCGATGAAGTGTCGAAGAAAAGTTTGAAAGTCCTCGACAAGAAGCTGCAATGGCTCGCCGAACACGCCGAGTTTCACGTGAACATCAACTCCGTAGTGGGCGGCGGCGTTTCGAATCCGCAGGACGCACTCACCATCGGCAAGCGCGCCGTCGAACTGGGTTTCAGCTCGACCATCGGAATCATTCACGACGGCAGCGGCCAGGTGCAGCCGTTGAATGAAGAGGAACGCGGCATCTACGACGAAATGAAGTCGTGGGAGAAGCGCAGCTTCACCCGCATCAACGCCTTCCAGGACAACATTGCGCAAGGCCTGCCCAACGAATGGCGCTGCCGCGCCGGTGCGCGCTATCTCTACATCTGCGAAGACGGATTGGTCCACTACTGCTCGCAGCAGCGCGGCTATCCCGGAGTCCCGCTGGCAACTTACACGCGCGACGACATGCGCCGCGAATACCTGACAGAAAAATCCTGCGCCCCGCACTGTACAGTCTCATGCGTGCATCAGGTCTCAATCTTCGACGGATGGCGCGCCCCGCAGCATCCCGCTGCGTCGATTCCGGCAGGGGAACCGGCGGGCGAGCTCGTGCAAATCAAGTAGGATGATTTGAATGGAGCGGCGCCTCCAGCGCTGCGAGCGTCCTACCAAGATCACGGGCGTTAGCCCTGAGCACTATTTCTTCGGCTGCGCGCTCGGCGGCAGAATTCCATTCAGTCGCAAATACATTGCCGCGTCAGCATAGTGATCGGCCGAGCCGCTGGCCAGGATCAGATCCGCCAGGGCGCGGGGACCTTGGCGTCCAAAGAGCTCGATGCTGTCGCCCAGTTTGGAGTCGTCCATCTTGCCCAGCGCTTCGGCGCAAAAGTCGTACGAAGCCGTGGCCGCCGCAAGCAATTTATCTTTGGAATCCGTTTCCTTCACTTCTTCGACTTTGGGCGCGGCAACATCGGCCGCCTTAGCGCACACCGCGTTGTTGAAGCCGATGATATGTACGACAAGATGCGCGAAACTCATCTGATCGGGGGTGGGTTTGTAGTTGAACTTATCGGCTGGCATGGCGGTAATGGCGCCAAGTGTATTGTTCCGCGAGCGCGGCAGCAGCAGCCGGAGCGAAGTCGCGACCGGATCCTTCACCGGCGCGGCAGCTTGCGCAGCCGCTGGCGCGGCGGCAGGAGCGCTCATGGTCTGCGCGAATCCAGACACGACAAAGGCACAAACGCACACAGAAACGAAAAGAAATGTCACAAGAATGCGCTTCATTCGTAATCTCCTTAACTTGCTAAATCGCCGCGCTGACCGCGGCTTTATTTACACTCTAGCCCCTGGCCGCCAGCGCTGCAGTTACCAGCTTCCAGAACACATACCATCCGGCGACTACGCCAATTGCCGTACCGCGTTTCACTTTGCTGTTGCAGGCAAAACCGATCCCCATGAGCACGATGCTCCAAATGACGAGAATGTCCAGGCCCGAAGCCATGCCATAGAGGAATTTGTTGCCCCCGCGATCCATGAAGTACGCCGGATTCGTCGCTACGGGATTGTTCACGTTGAAGCCTTCCGAATCAACTCCTGCGAACATCGACACCGCGCCCAGAATCGAACCGATAATGCCTGGCAGGCTAGCATAAAAAATGATCGCATACGCCGCCTTAAAGGAAACGTTGGCGCCCAAGCCAAAGTTGAAGGTCGCCAGGAGGACTGCCGTGGTGATCGCCAGGAAGATCAGGATGGTCGCCGGAATTCCGTAAGATAAGTAGCGAACTAAGGTGTCGGAAAAGCGAAGCCGTTTTGCCTGATCCTCGGGTGAGAGCTTATCAAACTGGTCGGCGCGCGGGGAGTGTGCAATTTCGTTTCTGCTGATCTGGTCGAAGCCGATCTGACGGTCCATCGAATAGATAAAAATCAGGGCAAAGATGGAGATTACCAGCCACGGTCCCCACCAGCTTGCATTGCGTCGCAGGTCGGTGAAAGTTTTCGAAGGCGCAATGAAAGTGTTGACAATGCGTGCGCCTTCGGAAAGCCCTGCTGGCTCTGGCGTAGGCACGGGCGCGGAAAGTGGCGGAAGCGGAGCGGCAGCCATGTTCTTGCCTCCTGTTCGATGCGAGGGAATTCTAGCCGGGAGGCGGCCTCGTTACAAGCGGCGAGTGCGAAAGCGGATGAGTGTTTAGAGGGACGCCAACTCCGGCGTGGCTTCCAGCAGACTCCGCGTGTAGGCGTGCGCCGGGCGCTCGGTAATCTGCTCGGCGGGGCCGACCTCCACAATCTTGCCGCGATGCATCACGGCAATGCGCGTTGAAAGATAGCGCACTACGGGCATCGAGTGCGAGATGAAGAGATAAGTCAGTCCGAAATCGCGTTGCAGTTGGGCGAGCAGGTTCACAATCTGCGCGCCCACGCTGACGTCGAGCGCGGAGACCGGCTCGTCCGCCACAATAAACTTGGGATGCAGCGCCAGGGCGCGCGCAATCCCGATACGCTGTCGCTGTCCTCCGCTGAATTCGTGAGGGAATCGCCGCAAGATGGATTCGTCCAGCCCGACAGCGCGGAGAAGTTCAACGACGCGAGGCCGAATTCCACCTCCCGCGTCTTTATCTCCGTGTTGTCTTCCGTGAATGACAAGCGGCTCGGCGATGATCTCTTCGACACGGAAGCGCGGATCGAGCGAGGCGAACGGATCCTGAAAGATGATCTGCATATCGCGGCGCAGCCGTCGCATTTCCCCGCGACCGGAGGAGAGCAGATCGCGTCCTTCGAAGCGGATGCTGCCGGAAGTGGGCTCGATCAGCCGCAGGATCAAACGTCCAAGCGTGCTCTTGCCCGATCCCGATTCACCGACCAGCCCAAGCGTTTCACCGGCATGAATGTCAAGCGAGACATTGTCGACAGCGCGCACCTCACCGCGAGACTTCCCGCCAAGCGCCGACTCGCCATGCGGATAAATCTTTGTCAGGTCTCTGATTTCGACAAGCGCCATGTTGTGTGTTCCAGATTCTAGAATATGGAATGACTTGATACTATCCCGCCGCGATCATAGGCACGGCGGCCAGCGCCGCCAGCAGGCCGACGAACCTCCAGCGGGTGAAGCGTTCTTTCAGCAGCACGCTGGCCAACAGTACAGTGACAGCCGGATAGAGCGACGAGATGACTACAGCTTCGTCGAGGCGTCCCGTCTGGCTGGCGCGCACGAAGAGAATTGTGCCGAGGGAGTCGATGCAGCCAGTGAGCACGGCCCAGCGCACGCCGATTGTCGTGATGTCACGAAACTGCCCGCCCAGCAAGACGATCAGAGCAGTGATGGTCAACCCACCAACGCGGGTGAGCGATGCGATCCATAAGACTGGGGCGTCGCCGGCCTGACGGACGCAAAGATAGAAACCGGCGAAGCCAATCCCTGACAGGACGGCGAGTCCGATGCCTTCAGGCTTGCCTCCAGCCTCGGTGCGCGTGATCAGCCAGAGTCCGACGGCTGCGAAGGCGAAGCCGAGAAGGGGCATTCGTCCGGGCAGACCCTCGGTGAAGATGGAAAACAACGTTGGAATCGCAGCCCCGAGGACAGCGGCGATGGGCGCCGTCACGCCCATCCTTCCTGAGGAGAGTGCGCGATAGAAGATAGCCAGAGCGGCTCCGCCGGAAAGGCCGCCGGCGACGACCCAAGCCGCGCTGCTCGCGGAGGGTAAAGGCGCATGTGTGGCGAGAGCCAGCGTGCCTACCAGAGACAGTCCGCCAAGATTTACGATCGTCGTGAACAGAAAGGCGTTGGCGCGGCGGGTGGCATAGCCGCCGAGAAAATCGCTGGTGCCCCAGGCGAGGACTGCGGCCAGTCCATAGGCGGCGGTTGCGAAGTGGGGCGCGGCGGGCATGTTCGACGAGGGTAACATGCGTTCGCGGTGAATGTTCCGGCTGGAACATTGTGCTGAATGTTCCAACTGGAACACCGAAGCGGTTTTGCGATTGTATGTACAAAATGTTCCAACTGGAACACAACTCACGGTTTACCGGGGTAATTATCCCTTGCGAACAAGTACGCAGGAAAATGCTACCGGGGTCGGGAAAAGCTCGTTAGGAAAACATGGGGACAAAACATGGGGACAGACGCATGGAAAACATGGGGACAGACGGGACGTACCCCGATTGTTTCCTCCCGATCTGGGAACCACACGCTCACACCCAAGCTATCCCTATGGGCGGACTGGGTTATCCCTGTTAGTTTCTTTCTATGGCCCGGCTACCGCGTGTCGTGATTGCCGACGTTCCACATCATGTTACGCAGCGGGGGAATGCGCGACAAGTGATTCTGGCCAGTGACGCGGATCGCGTGACTTACCTTGAGCTGCTGCGGGAGTATTCGCAACTTTATGCTCTCTCCCTGATGGGCTACTGCCTCATGTCGAATCACGTGCACTTGATCGCGGTTCCGCAAACCCCGCAGGCTCTTTCGCAATCTCTCAAACAAGCTCATGGGCGCTACGCGACGTACTGGAATGCCCAGCAGTCGTCGACCGGCCACGTATGGCAGGGACGATTTTATTCCTGTCCGTTGGACGAGTCGCATCTGTGGGCAGCGCTACGCTATGTGGAGTTGAATCCACTGCACGCGGGCATGGTCGCGACGCCTGAACAGTGGAGATGGTCGAGCGCTGCGACGCACTGCGGCCTGACCGAGGACCCCTTGCTCGAGATGGAACGCTGGGGAAAGCGATGGACGGCTGCGGAGTGGCGGGAGTTCATCGGTGACGCGGAATCGGCGGACGACGTGAAGCGTTTGCGACACTCCACGCACACCGGGCGACCGCTGGGGAGTCCGGGTTTCGTTGCCGGTCTCGAGGAATTAACTTCGCGTCCGCTTGCTCCGCGAAAGGGAGGGCGGCCCAGGAAACCGTCAGCCGATTTGCAGGCAAGCCAGCCTCATCTCGGTTGCTTAGCTTTGGAAAACTGGTGAACGTCCCGTCTGTCCCCGGTTTATTCGTCCCGGTTTATTCCGGTTTATTGTCCAGCATTTTCCGTTTCGATCCGGAACCGAGCGGCATCCGCTGTCTTGGTAGTACCAGCTAGACCTGAAGCGCGGGCCGCGCGCCCGTTGTCATGGCAGAGTAAAGTTTATCGTGATCTGGATGGGCATCTTTACCGGCTGGCCGTTAAGCAGATATGGTTGGTAGCGCCACTGGTGCACAGCATCGATGGCAGCCTGAGCAAGGACGGGATCGCCACTTACCGTCTTTAGATTTTGCACCGCTCCAACTTCGTCAATCACGGCCTGCAAGACGACCGGCCCCTGCAACCGCGTAGACCGCGCCTGTGCCGGGTAAATCGGCTGCACTTTCCGCTCCAGCGAGCCACCAGAGACGCCCTGTGAAGCCATAAAGGGAGGGTTCACCTGCACCGAAAGCGCGCTGTCCAATACATTTACATCCTTGCCCAAGCCGCTTGTAGCTCCGATCATCGGCGTAGGTGCTGACGGTTCCGGGTCATTGGCGGGTTCCACACTGCCGCGGGTTTTGCCTGACAGGGATGGAACTGTAATCGTGGCCTTGACGTCGTCATCGCCGGACACAGGCTCTACCAAAGCAGCCTTTTGTGCTTTCCCCTTGGATGAATGATCCGAAGGCGTCGGGGAAGCCGCTGGCTTAGGCCTGACGCTTCGACTGACTGCCCCAGGCTCTACGATATTCAACTGGTTTCGGGTTTCGATTGTTGCAGCACCTGCTGGCAACGGCTTGGCCTGCGGCAGGGTCTCCGTCGATGGGACGACGGCACGTTCCGATCTGTGCCACGGCTTCCATCCGAAGATTGCAAGCAGGGCCGCGAGCGCGAAAACCGCAATTGCCGCAGCGTAATACCGCCGTGGTGCAATAGACGCCGTCCACTTCCTTAGCCTTTCGCTGCGAGAAGGCGAGGCATACCAGGTCACCTTGGCCACAGGAACTTCCGGCCTCTCCTCACTTCTCGGCCTGGCTTCGGAGATCGTGTCCTGGTTCTTTTGTGTGGCGCGTCCGGTGACGGTAGTTACAAGTTCTGCAAGTTGCTGGAGGATTTCCACATGACGATCATCGAAAGCGCGCGGCTGACTGGCAAACACTTCCAGGATACCGGCGACCGTGGTCGACTCAAAGATTGGTACGACTGCAATCGAACGCAATCCGAGTTGCCGGCAGACTTCGGGGTCCAGCCGGGGGTCTGTTTCCGAATCTTCACAGCGCAAAGCCTTGCCGGTGCGCAAACACTCGCCCGAAATTCCGAAATCTGCATCCAGTTGGGCGCCCAACGGAGGGCTCGTCGCACCAGATCGTGCCCGACAGAGGACGACCGTCCCTTGACGCAAGGCAATGGCAGCCCCGTTTGAGCCGGTGAGAGCCCGTGCATGGTTGACGATTCGATCTAGAAAGGCATCGAGGTCCAGACCTTTCGTTCGCAACTGTTCCCGCAACACGGCCATGTCTTCCCCCAGAGAAAGGAGGGCGTGTGCCGGCTCCACTAATTGAAAGCTCCTGGCGGGAGGATTCGATCCAGTCATAGGCTGCTGCTGCTCACGTGGTGAGGGGAACGGCACGGGTTGGTGAGCCATTTCAACTCCTTGGAATCGGACAGAGTCCAGAGTCGTCGCGGCGCGAGTAAAGTTTGAAGGCTAATAGTGTCCTATCTCTATTCTCGTGTCAATCGCTCCGAAAATGTTTTCACGGTTCTATTAGCGGCTTGCCCTGTAACTGAATAACGGATCTGCCGCGCAAAGCCTCACGAGCACGATTCGCGCGAGGATAAACACGAAATTGACTCTGTGGGCGCGGCACTCTACCATGGTGCGACTCTGCGGCGGTTGCTTCCCGGCGCGTCCGGCTGCACGATCGATCAACCATGATCGGCGAAACCATTTCTCACTATCGCATCCTGGAAAAGCTGGGCGGCGGCGGCATGGGTGTGGTGTACAAAGCTGAAGACACCCGGCTGCACCGTTTTGTTGCGTTGAAGTTCCTTCCTGAAAGTGTGGCGCGCGATCCGCAGGCGCTGAGCCGCTTTCAACGCGAGGCGCAGGCTGCGTCGGCTTTGAACCATCCCAACATCTGCACGATTTACGACATCGGCGAGTCCGGTGGGCGCGCCTACATTGTCATGGAGTTCTTGGATGGCTTCACCCTGAAGCACACCATCAACAACGCTCCGCTCGAGATGGAGACCCTGTTGCGGGTTGCGGTAGACGTGACCGATGCGCTCGATGCCGCGCATGCCAAGGGCATTGTGCACCGCGACATTAAGCCAGCCAACATTTTTGTGACCAGCCGCGGGGACGGCAAGATTCTTGACTTCGGTTTAGCCAAAGTCACGGCGGTGCCAGGAGATGCGACCCAAACCAGCGCGGGCGTGGATCAACTGACCGACGCGGGCTCGACGGTGGGCACCGTAGCTTACATGTCTCCGGAGCAGGCGCGAGGCAAGCCGCTTGATTCGCGCACCGATTTGTTTTCTTTTGGCGCGGTCTTGTATGAGATGGCAACGGGGACGCTGCCGTTTCGTGGAGACTCGACGGCGCTGCTGTTCGATTCAATTCTGCATAAAGCGCCGGTTGCGCCGGTGCGGCTAAATCCCGACCTACCCGCGGAGTTGGAACGCATCATCAACAAAGGTTTGGAGAAAGACCGTGACCTGCGCTATCAACATGCCTCCGACATGCGGGCGGATTTGAAGCGGCTGAAGCGGGAAGTGGAATCGAGCGGAACGCCTTCGGCAGCGGTGGAGGAGAAAGCAGAGAGCGGCGCAGTTGCGTCGGGGGTGAAGCGGGAGTCGAGCGGGAAAGGCATGGTTCCGGTAGGTTCGGGCACGAGCGCGGCCACCGGCGCTCCGCGATCGAAGCTGGTGTGGATGGTTGCGGCGGTGATGGTAGTGATCGCGGCAGGCATCACCGGTTACTACTACACGCATCGCGCAGCGCCAAAGCTTACTGAGAAAGACACGATTGTAGTGGGAGACTTCGCGAACTCCACCGGCGATGCGGTGTTTGACGATGCGCTCAAGCAGGCTCTGAGCGTGTCGCTACGGCAATCGCCGTTTTTAAACGTGCTTTCCGACGAGAAAGTCGCCGCAACGCTCAAGATGATGATGCGTCCGGTTAACACACCCCTTACGCCAGATGTGGCGCGGGAGTTGTGCCAGCGCGCCGACAGCAAGGCTTACATTGCGGGCTCCATCGCCAACCTGGGCAATCAATTTGTGGTCGGGTTGAAGGCGGTGAATTGTCTGAATGGAGACACGCTGGCGCAGGAACAGGCGACGGCGGCGGGCAAGGAAAAAGTGTTGGATGTTTTGGGCGAGGCTGCCGGAAAATTGCGGGCACAGTTGGGCGAGTCGCTGGCCTCGGTGCAAAAGTTTGACGCGCCGCTGGCACAGGAAACGACGCCTTCGCTGGAAGCGCTGAAGGCGGCGAGCATTGCGCGGAAAGTTTCACAAGAAAAAGGTTCAGCGGCGGCTCTTCCTGTTTTCCTGCATGCCATCGAACTCGACCCCAACTTCGCCACTGCGCTCGAGGGTGTCGGCATTATGTACGGCAACGTCGGGCAGCCCACGCGGGGGGACGAGTATCTGAGCAAGGCTTTTGCTCTCCGCGATCGCGCCAGCGAACGGGAAAAACTGCACATTACAACGATGTATTACATGTCCGATACGGGAGAACTGGACAAGGCCATCGAAGCTTTCCGGGAGTGGGAGGAGAACTACCCTCGCGACGACGTTGCGTATAACAATCTGGGTACGCTTTACGCTGGCGAAGGCAAGATGGAACAGGGGTTGGAGCAAACGCGCGTGGGTTTGCGCCTGAATCCGGACAATGTGATTGCGGCTGAGAATGTGATTGGATTTCTGACCGACCTCAACCACTTCGATGAGGCACGGCAGGTCTATCAGCAGACGATATCGCGCAAGCTGGATGACGATACTTTGCATAATGTTCTCTATGGAGTGGAGTTCATCGCGCGGAACCCGAAAGGGATGGCCGAACAGGCGGCATGGTTTGAAGGACGGCCCGAACTTCAGCATGAAATTCTGGCTTTGGAGGCCGATACGGAAGCCTACGCCGGCCATGTCAATAAATCCCGGGAACTGACCCGCCGCGCGGTGGAATCCGCCCTGCGTGCCGACAACAAGGAATCGGCGGCGCTATGGCACCTCTACGGTGGCTGGCGGGAAGCGCTGTTCGGCAACCTTGAAGAAGCGAAGCGCGAGGCGGCTGCCGGTTATGCCATGGCTCCCGACAGCCGGGACGTGCAGCAATTGGCGGCACTGCTTCAGGCGCGGGTGGGAGATCCGGCGAAAGCTCGCACCCTGGCCGAAGAGCTGGCTAAACGTTACCCGCTCCACAGTTTGGTGCTGTCCTACTGGTTGCCCACGATTCAAGCGCAATTGGCATTGACGGCCAAGGATTCCGCGGGTGCGATCGCACAGTTAAGAAACGCCGCGGACGTGGAATATGGTTTGGTCGTGAGCAACGCGAATACCTCGTGCCTGTATTCGATCAATCTTCGCGGGGAAGCTTATCTCGCCTCGGGGCAGGAAGGCGCCGTGGCGGAATTTCAGAAGATCATCGACCATTCCGGATTGGTCTCGAATTGTGTCACCGGGGCGCTGGCTCATTTGGAATTGGGCCGGGCCTACGCGGCTGCTGGAGATAAGGCGAAAGCGCGAGCGGCTTATCAGGATTTTCTTACTCTGTGGAAGGACGCTGATGCAGAGGTTCCCGTGCTGAAAGAAGCTAAGGCTGAGTTTGCGAAGCTGCAGTAGATTGCCGCCGCTTGGTAGTGGCAGTTTGGCTGGCGTGACGAAAGAAGGCGGTTTCGCTTCGCTCGACCGGACCCTTCGGCGACGCTCAGGGCAGGCAGCCGAGGCGGCCGTCTCCACATGAGGATCTCTGTCTCCGCATGAGCATCTTCTGTCCCCACATAAGCATCTTCCAGACTAACCCACTTGCGCACCGTTTCACTAATTGATTTAGCGTAGCCCGTGGGATAACCTGCTTGGAGTTATGAGAGGCTCAGCATGCGTCGAACCTTCCTAATGGTTGCAGTCTGTTTAGCTCTTATCCCTGCTCTGGGCGCAGATGGATTTGCGCAAGCTTCCGATACTGATCCAGCCACAAAAGACGACATCGAGGTCTACCTTCGGACGATGCACTCCCACGACATGATGCAGAAAACGATGGAAGCCATGTTGAAGCCGATGCATCAGATGTTTTCCGAAGGGTTTGAAAAAGGTGGCAAGACCCCGCCTGGAGACGCCGAAAAGCGGTACAACAAAATGATGGACGAACTGATGAAGGGCGCGCCGTTTGACGAGATGACGCAGGCCATGGTCCCTATCTACCAAAAACATTTCACCAAGGGTGACATCAACAACCTAACCGCGTTTTATTCTTCACCCACAGGCCAGAAGGTTCTGGAGGATATGCCGGCGATTTCGGGCGAGACCATGGGAGCGATGATGCCCATCATGCGTAAGTACATGGAGGCATCGAAGGCGCGCATGCAGCGGGAGCTTGAGGAAATGGAAAAGAGCGCACCCAGGGCCGAGCCTGACACCACCGTTAAGCAGTGAGGTTCAGTTTGCCAGGAGTGAGGATGAGGCCGCCTCGCTTCGCGGACAGCCGAGGGAGCCGTCCCCACATGGGCGTTTTCGGGAACTGAGCTACCAGGTATTTATGTGAGGCAGCAGGTCGAGTCTAGCGTGTTAGAATTTTTGAAAGCAGTCTCCTTACGAGAAAGCTCAGGTTCTAAGAGACCACATTGATTGAGCTGGCACCTTCGATTCTTTCGGCTGACTTTGCCCGTCTTGGCGAGCAGGTGCGCGCCGCGGGCGAGGGTGGGGGAAGTGTCGTCCACGTGGATATTATGGATGGGCACTTCGTTCCTAATCTCACGATCGGACCTCCGGTGGTGAGGTCGTTGCGGAAGGTGACGGAGTTGCCGCTGGATTGCCATCTGATGATCGAGAATCCGGATGAGTTCATTCCGGCGTTTGCCGACGCGGGGGCGGATTGGATCTCGGTGCATCAGGAGGCTTGCCGGCATTTGAACCGCACGCTGCATCTGATCAAGAGCCACGATTGTCTGGCTGGGGTAGTGATTAATCCGGCTACACCGGTGGACTCGCTTACCGAAGTTCTGGATATTGTGGACTATGTGCTGGTGATGTCGGTGAATCCGGGGTTTGGGGCGCAGAGATTTATTCCCTCGACGCTGCACAAGATGCGGCGCTTAGCCGAGATTCGCAGCCAACGCCGGCTGACTTACCGCATCGAAGTAGATGGCGGAGTTGGGCTTGACACGGTGGGCGATGTGGTGCGGGCGGGAGGAGAAATCCTGGTAGCGGGCAACGCCGTGTTCGGTAGTAGTGATCCAAAGAAGAATGCGGCGGCGCTGCTGAAGGCGGCGATGGAAGCGGCGATGCTGAAGGTGTAAGTGGCGGCGCCGAAAGAGCTGAGCTTCGCTCGGCGGACAGACGAGGGCGGCTGTCCCTACATATTCATGTCGAGGTTGTTAATGTCACATCGAACTTCATTGATTACGGTATTGGGCTTTTGGCTGGCGCTTACCGCAGGTTGCAGCAACAAGAAGTCGGTTAATCCGCTGGCGAATATTGGATCGAAGCAGCCCGATAAGGTGTTGTTCGACAAGGCCATGGACGCGATGAAGCACAATCGCTTTGACGTGGCGCGCATGACGCTGCAGACCTTGATCAACACCTATCCGGACTCGGAATTCATTGCGCGGGCGAAGTTGGCGGTGGGCGATTCGTGGTACGCGGAGGGCGGGACGGCATCGCTGGCGCAGGCCGAGCAGGAATACCGGGATTTCGAAACGTTCTTTCCCAACATGCCGGAGGCGGCCGAGGCGCAGCTGAAGATCGCCAACATTCAGTACCAGCAGATGGAGAAATCGGATCGCGACTATACCCACGCGAAGCGGGCGGAGGACGAGTACCGGAACCTCATCATGCAATATCCGGACAACGCGAAACTCGTGAAGGAAGGCAAGGAGCGTCTGCTGGAAGTGCAGGAAGTGTTGGCCGACCGGGAGTTCAACATTGGCAGGTTCTACTATTACCGGCTGTCGTATGGGGCGTCGACAGCGCGGCTGAAGTCGCTGGTGGAGAAATATCCGCTGTACAGCCGGGCCGATGAGGCGCTGTATCTGCTGGGCCAGGACTATGAAGGACAGATCGCACAGCTAAGGGTGAGAGCGGTTTGCACGGCAATGAACACCCCGCCGGGTTGCATCGGTACCGAATCGACTAAGGCCAAAGTAATTGAGGAATGGACCAAGGAAGCGTCGGCAGCGTATGCGCAGATTATTACGCGGTATCCGGCGATGGAGCGCGAGACTGACGCGAAGAAGCGGCTGGCGGCCCTGCACCAGCCGATTCCGCGGCCGACCAAGGCAGCGCTGGCGCAGAACCGGGCAGAGGAAGAAAGCCGGCGCGAAGCCAGCGCGCTTGACCAGTTGATGAACGTGCTGAAGAAGGGGCCTGACGTGGCGAATGCCGCGAAGGTAGGCGATCCAACCCTGGTCGACCCGACGCCGGTGGCCGCGAACCAATTGGGTGCGGAAACAATGCGGAAGGCGCTGGGAAGTCCCGCCGACGAGCATGGTCTGAGCGGGGAAATTGTGAAGGGTGGAGCTCCAGGCGGGAACGAACCGGCGCCGCGGTCCGACACGACCCCGGCCAACAGCCAGCCTTTTGCGCGTGCGAACCCGGCGGCCGACCCCAACGAACTGAAGCCGGCGGCGCCGGATCCAAACGACTTGAAGCCTAGCGGGCCTCCGGACCCGAATGAATTGAAGCCAGCTGTGGAGAGTCAAAGTGCCGCATCGGCCGATGCGGCCGCGCCACCGCCGGTGCAACTCAATGAGATTCAGCAGGGACCGGCGGACAGCGGGGCCGTCGCGAGTTCCAGTTCCACCTCGGAACTGGCCACCGACAAGGATGTTTCGAGCAGCAAGAAGAAGAAAAAGAAGGGATTGAAGAAGATCATTGCGCCGTTCTAAAGCGGCGATCCGACCATAGCGATGAGCCGTCGCTTGCCACTGCGTGGAACTCCCCAGCCATGCGTCTTCAATCCCCGCGCGGTAGGCGCTGACCACTGGTAACCAGGTAACCTCCCGTCCGATCATTGACTTGCGTCGACGGGCGGGTTACCTTCGCGATATCTCCCCTCATCAGAGGAATTTCTTTGGCCAGGAAAATACTGCTTGCCGACGACAGCGTGACCGCCCAGAACATGGGGCGCAAGATCCTCGCCGACGCGGGGTATGAGGTGATTGCCGTCAACAACGGCTCCGCTGCGCTGAAAAAGATCGCCGAACTGAAACCCGACCTGGTCATATTGGATGTTTATATGCCCGGCTACAGCGGGCTGGAGGTGTGCCAGCGGCTTAAGGAATCGCCGGAAACGGCGCGGATTCCGGTGCTGCTGACCGTCGGCAAGCTCGAGCCTTTCAAGCCGCAGGAAGCACAACGAGTGGGCGCCGAAGGTTTCATCGTCAAGCCCTTCGAAGCAAGCGAATTGTTAAGCGCGTTGTCCAAGTTGGAAGACAAGGTGGTGCCGCGGGCCGAACCGTCGAAGCCGGGACGCTTTGCGCGGGCGATTGCGGCCGCGGAAGAAACTGGCCGTGGCAGCCGGAAAGAACCGGCGAGCGACCAGGATGGCTGGCCGAGCCGGATTGCTCGGCCGCGCGACAAAGTGGGGATCGAGGAGAAAGCTGCGGACGATTCCGCGATCTATAACCCCATGAACCGGGATCTCCGAGCCGTGGTGGAAACCGCCGCGGAGAAAGCTGCGGAGACGTTAGAAGAGAGGCAGCCCGCGGCTGGGAAAGCGGGCGAGACGATTGTGGATGTGGCAGCGCTGGCGCCGGCAGGCTTTCCGAACGATGTGACAGCGGAAGAGCTTGCCGCGATTGCAGCCGCAGCAGCACAGATACGGATTGCAGGCGACGTCGTCGGAGATGAGCCTCAGGTTTCTGAAGGCAGATTCTCCGGGACCGAGACCTTTGAAAGCCTGATTTTCGAAACGCCGGCTCAGAACTTAGAGCCCCGTTCTGATCGGGTCGAAGACAAACTTGCTCCTACTGTGCGTGAAGAAGCGGCGCGCGAAGAAGCGAAGACGGAAGCCCTGCAAGAAAACAAGATCGACCCCGTAACTGCTGAAGTGAAGGTGGAGGATCCGCAAGACATGCCGGTCACGATGGCGGCGGCCAGTGCGGAATCGGGGGCAAAAGCAGCCGAAGGCGCCTCGCGGTGGGCAGCGGTACCCGTCGACCTGGGAGGCGAAGAGGCAACGACGTCGCTTGAACAGGAGATGCAGAAGGCGTATGCGTACTTGGTGCCCGCGGAGGCGGAATCTGCCGTTGTCGCTACTGCACAGGAAGTGGCTGCTCCGCGCACCAAGAATCCTTCCTCTCCGGAAGTCGCGCCAGTCGAGGCGCATGTCGGGATAGCTCCAACCGCCGAGTTCGCGGCGGGGAATGCGGTGTCCGCTCCAGTTGTCGAGTCTGCAAGCTCTGTGCCGGAGGTAACGGTTCCCGATCCTGCCGGGCTTGTTGCGCAAGACCAAGACGTTGCGCAAGACCAAGACAAGGTTGCGCAGGAATTGGTTGCGTCTGAGGCACAGGAATTACAGCCTGCGCCGGATGCGGAACCCGCGATGGCCGAGTCAGCAACTTCCAGCAGTGAGTTTGCTCCCATTGCCGGTGGCGGCGATCATGCAGCGGAACATAAACCGGACTCCGAAACGGTGAAGAGTACGGCAGCGGCCTGGGCGAGTTGGCGTCAGATGCGCGATACGCGGAAAGACAGCGAAGCGGCGCAGACTCAATCTCCATCTCAATCCAGGGAATTCGAAGTATCCGAGCCGGCTCCGGCAGAGGCTGCCGCGATGGCGGTGGCGGCGGGCGCGGAGCAGATTTTGCAAGAAGTAACAGTCGCGGCAAAAGGCGATCGCACAGACGTTGCCAGCATCGTAGACAGCGTACTGGCCGATCTTCGCCCCAAGCTCATGGAAGAGATTTCGCGGAAAATGGCGGAAAAGAAGTAGGCCGCTCCTAGCCGCCAGCTATCAGCTTTTTCCAGGTTCCTCCGTCGCGTGTCCGCCCTTCGTTAACTCTGCGTTGACAATTCCTTGCAGGCTCCGGTATCTTAAAGACTTTGGGAAGTCTAGCGGTTGCCCGCCTGATGGTCTGGCGTCCTCGCCGGAGAATCAACGAGCGGTCTTCTTTCGCAACTTTTTTCATTCTGGGAGAGTTCTGATGTCAACCTATTTCCCCAAACCGGGGGAAATTGTGCGCAAGTGGTACGTCGTGGATGCGGATGGGCAGACGCTTGGGCGTCTGGCCTCGCAAGTGGCGCGCGTCCTCATGGGCAAGGAGAATCCGCAGTACACGCCTTTTCTCGATACCGGCGATCACGTGATCGTAGTCAACGCCGAGAAAATTCGAACCACCGGCGTGAAGTCGGAGCAGAAGCAGTATCACCACTACACGGGTTATCCGGGTGGCCTCCGCACTGAGGATTATCGCAAGCGTTTGGCGCGCAAGCCGGAGAGAATCATCGAAGACGCGGTGCGGCGCATGTTGCCGAAAAACAAGTTGGCGGCGCACATGTTGTCGAAGCTGAACGTGTACAAGGGCGACAAGCATCCTCACGAGGCGCAGAAGCCGCAGGATTTGAAGTTGGAAGTACGGGCATATGCGGCTTCACGCGAGAGCTGAGTAGATTGAGGTCCTGCGCTCCGCCTGAAAAGCGGCTGCGCTCAGGATGACAGCAAGTCGGGACGACAACGAGATTAGGAGCTGGAAGCTAAATGGCAGAACTGGTTCAGTACTACGGAACGGGACGGCGGAAGCGGGCGATTGCGCGGGTTTATTTGCGTCCGGGCAGCGGCGACTTCAAGGTGAACGGACGCGCGTTTGAGGAATATTTTGTGACTCCAGCGCAACGCTCGGCGGCGAAGTCTCCGTTGGCTTTGACCGACTCGGCGGCTGCCTTCAACATTGTTGCCAGCGTATTGGGCGGCGGGGTGCGCGGCCAGGCCGATGCGGTGAAGCTTGGGATTGCGCGCGCTTTGATGCAGTTTAATGCTGAACTCCGCGGCAAGCTAAAGGCCGAGGGCATGGTCACGCGGGACTCGCGCGGCAAGGAACGCAAGAAGTACGGTCAGAAGGGCGCTCGCAAGCGGTTCCAGTTCAGCAAGCGGTAATCTGAGTACCGAGTACCTAGTACCCAGTACGACCAAGGTCATCGCCGCGGTGTAATGACAAAGTTTTGTTTTAGCTTTTCACTGGCCCCTGACAACGGTCACTGGCCACTGTCTTAAGGTGTTCAATTCTTCCTGTGCCTCGCGGCGCGGGGACGGGAATGGCAATCGGGAAGTAAAGTTTCAAGGTTTCGAAGGTTTCAAGGTTTCAAAGAAAGCGGCGCCACGGCGCTCCAACTTTGAAACATTGCAACCTTGAAACTCTGAAGCCTTGAATTCCCGATGCAGACTTAACGAGGAGGTTCATTGGCTACTATCACCATGAAGGAGTTGCTCGAAGCGGGAGTTCACTTCGGGCATCAGACGAAGCGCTGGAACCCTAAGATGAAGGAATACATCTTCGGAGAGCGTAACGGGATCTACATCATTGACCTGCAGAAGACGCTGAAGATGTTCAAGGAAGCGTCGAAGTTCGTGCAGGAACTGGCGGCTGACGGCAAGATTGTGCTGTTCGTGGGCACGAAGCGCCAGGCGCAGGACGCGATCGCCGAAGAAGCAACGAAGTGCGGCGGTTTCTACATCAACCAGCGCTGGCTGGGCGGACTGCTCACCAACTGGGTGACTGTGCAGAAGTCGGTGAAGCGGTTGAAGGAACTCGACGAGATGGCCACGGATGGCCGGTACGAGTTGCTGCCGAAAAAAGAAGTGATCAAGCTGGAACGCGAGCGCAAGCATTTGCAGGCCAACCTGGCGGGTATCAAGAACATGAGCCGGTTGCCGGATGCGGTGTTCGTGATTGACTCTAACAAAGAGCAGATCGCGGTGCGCGAGGCGCGCAAGCTGGGTATTCCGGTGGTCGCGGTGGTGGATACCAATTGCGATCCCAGCGAGGTGGATTACGTGATTCCGGGCAACGACGATGCGCTGCGGGCGATCCGGCTGTTTACTTCGAAGATTTCGGACTCGATTGCCGAGGGCGCGCAGTTGATGACCGACAAGCAGGTCGCCGATATGACGGCGGCGACGGAACAGGCGCAAGCTCGGGAAATGCAGCAAGCGGAAGACGCTGCGGCGGCTCTCGAGGTTCGAGCCCAGGAAGCGGCGGCAGCTTCTGATCTGGCGGACATCGGCGAAAACATCAGCATGGAAGAAGTGCTGGGTCCGGGGACGCATAAGAAGCCGGTTGCGAACGAGGAAGGCGACGCGCCAATTAAGGTGGAAAGCCAGACGGTTTAGGCAGTGGTCAGTGGTCGGAAAGAACATACCGGGCGTTTGACATTAGACCCGCGCGGGTCATGCTTAGAAAATTCCCGGCGCGGGTCAAAGTTTGTGGGAGCAAGGTTTCACCGTTTCAGAGGTTTCAAGGTTTCAAAGTTCACGCGGATCTCCCGGATGGGGCTGCAACCTTGAAACTCTGAGACTTTAGAAACTTCGTACGAATCAGAATTCATAAGGACTCTTAATCAATGAGCACTACTATGGCGAACATTTCTGCTGCACAAGTGAAAGGTCTCCGCGAGAAGACCGGAGCTCCAATGATGGATTGCAAACAGGCTTTGACCGAAGCCAAGGGCGATATGGAGCAGGCGGTTGTAATCCTGCGCAAGAAGGGCGTTTCGGTTGCGGCGAAGAAGGCGACGCGTGTGACCAGCGAAGGCGCGGTGACCAGCTACGTTCATGCCGGCGGCAAGATCGGCGTGCTGGTCGAAGTGAACTGCGAGAGCGATTTCGTGGCTCGCACCGACGACTTCAAGGAACTGGTGCACGATATCGCCATGCACATCGCTGCTAGCGATCCAAAGTTTGTCCGCAAGGAAGATGTGACCAAGGCGGACTTCGACCGCGAGAAGGACATCTATATCGCGCAGGCCGTCGCCTCTGGTAAGCCGCAGAATATCGCGGAGAAGATGGTTGCCGGCAAAATGGAGAAGTTCTACGAAGAGGTCTGCCTGTTGGAACAGCCCTTCATCAAGGACCAGACCGTGTCGATCGCACAGCTCATTGCAGCGAAGATCGGCAAACTGGGCGAGAACATCAGCGTGCGGCGTTTTGCGCGATTCAAAGTGGGCGATGCGGGCGAGACTGTCGCTACTACCAAGCCTACGGAACAGAAAGCGGAGTAATTGCGGGCGCCTTCGGGCGCTTTTTTTTCGCTTAAGACGAGGGCGGGACGCCCTCGCGACAGCCGGCGGGATGCCGGCGCTACTGTCGTTGGCGTTACTATGCAAACCCCTGCGTTCAAACGCGTGCTGCTCAAGATTTCCGGAGAGGCCCTGGCTGCTAACCAAGGTTTTGGCGTGGATACGGCTCGCATCCACGAAGTTGCGGCGGAATTGGCCGATGTGCACAAGCTCGGAGTGCAGCTGGCAATCGTGGTGGGCGGCGGTAACTTTTTTCGAGGCGTAGCCGACCAGGCTCGAGACATGGACCGCGTCTCCGCCGATCACATGGGCATGCTGGCTACGGTGATCAATGCGCTCGCTCTGCAAGACGCGCTTGAAAAGCAGAAAGTCTACACGCGCGTACAAACGGCGATTGAGATGAACCAAGTGGCGGAGCCCTTCATCCGGCGGCGCGCCATCCGGCATCTGGAAAAAGGCCGCGTAGTGATCTTCGCCGGCGGGACGGGCAATCCCTACTTTTCGACCGACACGGCGGCATCCTTGCGCGCCATGGAGATCAAGGCCGATGCCATTCTCAAGGCGACGAAAGTCGACGGCATCTATGACGCCGACCCCATGAAGGTGAAGGACGCCAAGAAGTTCACCGACATCACCTACATGGACGTTCTGAAGCTGGGACTGAAGGTGATGGATTCCACCGCCATCAGTTTGTGCAAGGACAATAACCTGCCCATTATCGTCTTCAACTTGAATCAGCATGGGAACATTCGGCGGGTGGTTAGCGGAGAGAAGATTGGGTCGAGAGTAAGTGCTTAAGGGCTTTGGCCACGGATATTCACGGATTCACACGGATTCCTGGAATTTCGGATCCGCGGTAATCCGTTAAAATCCGTGGCCGATTTTCTGCTGGGTTTATAATGCAGCGTTTTGATTCTTGAACTTCTACGGAGCTGACTGATATGGCTCAAGCTACGATGGCCGCGATTCCGGGCCTGAAAGAAACCTACGTACAACTGAAGATGCGGATGGACAAGGCAGTAGAAGATTTCCGCAAGGCGATGGCGGCCACGCGCACCGGGCGCGCCTCGGTGCATATGCTGGACAGCGTGAGTGTCGACTACTACGGCTCGCAGATGCCGCTGAACCAGATCGCGCAGGTGCACGCGCCGGAACCGCAGATGATAACGGTGCAACCGTTCGATCCGTCGCAGATCGGGCCGATCGAGAAAGCGATTCGCTCGGCGGAGCTTGGTCTGAACCCAATGAACGACGGGAAGATGGTCCGCGTGCCGGTGCCGGCTCTCACTCAAGAGCGCCGCCAGGACATGGTGAAGCATCTCCACAAAGTGCTTGAAGAGCATCGCACTGCGGTGCGGAATATTCGACGCGACGGGAACGATGCCATCAAGAAAGCGATGAAGGACAAGAAGATCAACGAGGACGACGAGAAGCGGTCGTTGGAGGAGATCCAGAAACTCACTGACGACGAAATCAAGAAGATGGAAGAGATGAGCAAGGCCAAAGAGAAAGAAGTGCTGGAACTGAAGTAGGCGTTTCGCTTTTGCATCCAATCGAGATTTGGGCATCCGAACAGTGCGGATGCCCTTTGTGTTGTGCGGCCCGTCCGCCCTTATAATCAAGGTTCGTAGGTATGAAGAGAGTTGTCCATGCCGCGTGTCCGCACGATTGCCCCGATGCCTGCGGAGTGCTCATCACGGTCGACGACGGACGGGCGACCAAGATTCAGGGGGACCCGGAGCATCCGGTGACGCGGGGATTTCTCTGCGCCAAAGTGGCGAAGTATTTGGACCGTGTGTATTCGCCGGACCGGGTTCTGTATCCGATGCGGAGGGTTGCTCCCAAAGGGCTTGTGGCGGCGCAGCGTCCTGGAGAGCCGGGGGGGGCTGTCCCCAGACAACTTGAGCAGGTCTGGCATCGCATGACCTGGGATGAGGCGCTTGACGAAATCGCTTCCCGCTTTCGCGGCATCATTGCCGAGTTTGGCAGCGAGGCAATTCTGCCCTATTCCTACGGCGGAACGCTCGGGGCGCTGAATGGCGCTTCGATGGACCGAAGATTTTTCGGCCGCCTCGGCGCTTCGCAACTGGATCGGACGATTTGTTCGTCGGCGGGGGAAGCCGGGCTGGAGTCGGTAATGGGAGTGAAGCTCGGCACGGAGCCTGAGCAGTTCATCCATTCCCGTTACATCATCGCCTGGGCCTCGAACATTCATGGAAACAATGTTCACCTGTGGCCGTTCATCGTGGAAGCGCGGCGCAGGGGCGCGAAGCTGGTGGTGATCGATCCCTATCGCACACGGACTGCGGCGTACGCCGATTGGTATCTTTCAATCAATCCCGGCACTGACGGCGCGCTGGCGCTTGCCATGATGCATGTGATCATCGGCGAAGGCCTGCACGATGGCGATTACGTGGCGAAGTACTCGCTTGGCTTTGACCAGTTGCGCGAGAAAGTGAAAGCTTATTCGCCGGAGCGTGCGGCACAGTGGACGGGGATTGCGGCCGAAGACATCCGCAAGCTGGCGCGTGAATATGCCACGATACGGCCGTCGGTCATCCGGCTGAATTACGGTGTGCAGCGGTCGGAAGGCGGAGGGATGGCTACGCGAGCGATCGCGATGCTGCCTTGCATCATCGGGTCCCTGAAAGAAGCTGGTGGCGGAATTCAGCTTTCGACCAGCGGCGCATTTGGCCTTAACAAAATTGCATTGACGCGGCCCGACCTTCAGCCCGATGGACCTTCACATACGCCGCGAACTGTGAACATGGTGGAACTGGGCAAGGCGCTGAACACGCTGAGCGATCCGCCGGTGAAGGCATTGTTCGTTTACAACTCAAATCCAGCAGCGGTTTGTCCAAATCACAATGAAGTGGTTCGCGGGCTGAAGCGACCGGACTTGTTTACGGTTGTCCACGAGCAGTTCTTCACGGACACGACGGACTATGCCGATATTGTGTTGCCGGCGACCACGTTTTTCGAGCACAAAGACTTGCAGACGGCGTATGGCCATTATTACCTGCAGATGTCGGACCAGGCGATTGAGCCGTTGGGAGAGTGCCGGGCGAATGTTGAAGTGTTCCGGGCGCTGGCCGGGCTGATGGGATTCAAGGATACCTGCTTCAGAGAGAGTATCGACGAGATGATCGACGGCGCACTGGATTCGAGCAATCCGTGGTTGGAAGGCATCAACCGGGAGCGACTGGAGCGGGAACGGCAAGTGCGGTTGAACTTCAGTGGCCAGCGGTCAGCGGCTGGTGATCAGTCAGAATCTTCGCAACCCTTTCTTCCTTTCGCCCACGGCAACTTTCGCACACCTTCAGGCAAGGCTGAGCTGTACAGCGAAGCGATTAAGGCGTTGGGGCTTGATCCGGTGGCCGCGTTTACGCCCCCGGCGGAATCCCGGCGTGGAGGACAGGGAGCCGCTTTTCCTCTTGAACTTCTGGCGCGCAAGGCTGACAACTTTCTGAACTCGACTTTTTCCAACCTGCCTTCGGTGCGGGAGATGGAGGAGACGAACCTTCTCGAAATGCATTCCGTCGATGCCCGGATGCGTGGAATTGCCGATGGAGAGACGGTGAGGGTTTACAACCATCGAGGAGAGATTTTCTTGAAAGCCAGAGTCGATGGCACGGTGCAGCCTGGAGTAGTTTCGGCGCGGCTGAATTGGGCCAAGCTGGGCCCTGGATTCCGGAATATCAACGTGCTGACGTCAGAAAAACTTTCCGATCTGGGCAACTCGGCCACGTTTTATTCCGTCTTGGTTGAAGTGGAGTCAACCAAGTCCCTCCATGAAGCCACCGGCAAGAGTGGCGGCTTGGACGCTTTCCGTTTTTCTACCGTATAATGATCGTTTTCCCGCATCCCAGAGGCTGAGGTCGTAGCGATTCATTTTTGCTCTCATCCAGACATTGTTGTGTCCGGGCGCAGCCACGGTTTCACCGGCGCCGCTCAGCCCCCATCTCCTTCATTTGCACGGCGTTGCCGGAGAATGAGATGGTTCGGGTTGGCGCTCGGAATTACGCTGGCGCTACTTTTCAATTCTCTGAGTTGGGCGCAGACCGATATCATTTCTGAGATCAACGTTACGGGGAACCGAAGAATTCCTGCCGAGACCGTCAAGGGCCGCATCTTCACTCACTCCGGCGACATTTACGATCCCGCGGCGCTGGAGCGCGATTTCAACGCGTTGTGGAACACCGGCTACTTCGAGGATATCCGCTTCAGCCGGGAACAGACTCCGAAGGGTTGGCGGCTGATTATTCAGGTCAAGGAAAAGCCGACTATCCGCGAGATCAACTATGTGGGCCTGAGTTCGGTCTCTACCAGCGATGTCTTGGACCGCTTTAAGGAAGCCAAAGTTCCGCTGACGGTGGAGAATCAATACGACCCGACGAAAGTCAAGAAAGCCGAAGTCGCGATCAAAGGCTTGCTGGCGGAACATGGCCGGCAGTTTGCCACGATCCGGACGGAAATACGGCAGATTCCTCCTGCTGCTGTAGGGATCACATTTGTGATCAAAGAAGGTCCCAAGGTCAAGGTGGGCAGGATCAAGTTCGAAGGCAACAAGAATGTCAAAACGCGAGTGTTGCGTTACGCCATGAAGAACTTGCGACCGATCGGCATCCCGCATTCGATCTTCCTGGAGAACATCCTGGCCAGGACCTACGACGCGACCAAGTTGGACGAAGATACGGAACGCGTCCGCAATGAGTACCAGAATCGCGGCTATTTCAAAATGAACCTTGCGGGCGAGCCCAAGACGCAGATTCACGATACCGGGCACACGGGTCTCCATGTCCCGCTGTTGCAGGGCGGGGCGGGCAAGTCTGTCGACATCACGATGATCGTGGACGAGGGCGAGCGTTACACGCTGGGCGGGATCACGTTCAAGAACAACAAAGCAGTTCCCAATACGAAGGCGCTGCGCGCTATATTTCCAATCAAAGACGGAGACGTCTTCAGCAAAGAGAAAGTGGGCAAGGGCCTGGAGAACCTGCGCAAGGCCTATGGCGAGTTAGGCTATATCAACTTCACCCCGGTGCCGGAAACCAGGTTTGACGACGAAAAGAAACTGATCTATCTCGATATCGACGTCGACGAAGGCAAGCAGTTCTATGTGCGGCGCATTGAATTTGTGGGCAACACTACGACCCGCGACAAGGTGATCCGCCGCGAGATCGCTCTTGAGGAAGGAGGGATCTACAATTCGAAGCTTTGGGAGTTGAGTCTGCTGCGCCTGAACCAGTTGGGATACTTCGATGTGATGAAGCCGGAGGATCCAAACGTCACCGTCCGGCAACTGGATGAGAAAAATGGTTTGGTTGACCTGACGCTGAAGATCAAAGAGAAGGGCAAAAACAGCATTGGCCTCAACGGTGGCGTGAGCGGGTTGGAAGGCGCCTTTGTAGGCATCAATTATGCGACCAACAATTTCCTCGGTCTGGGTGAGACACTTCAGGTCCAAGCCAGCGTCGGAAATCTGGCGAAGAGCATCCGATTCGGATTTACCCAGCCCTACATGTTTGACCGGCCCTTGCAGTTTGGTTTCAACGTGTATTACACCAAGACCAAGTACGACCAGGCCCGCCAACTCTCCATCTTCAGCGGACAGAACCTGAGCCTGCCCAACGCGGTGTTGCAGAACCTGCAGAATTACACGCAAGCCAGCGCCGGGTTCACAACCTCGTTGAGTTACCCGCTGCGCGCGCGCAACAAGCGCCGTTTCAATCGCATCGGAGCCACCTATTCCTTCGACCGGTCCTCGCTGGCGGCGCTCAGTTCGGCGTCCAAGAATTTGTTCGAGTTTCTGGCCTTTCGCGGAATCTCCGGGCCCAATGCGCTGGAAGGAATCATCACCAGCAAGATCTATCCCAACTTCTCCTTCAACACCATCAATAATCCGATCTCGCCGCACAGCGGGCATCAGTTCTCACTGGGAGCGGAGCTGGCCGGGCTGGGAGGGACGATTCGGTCGGTGAGGCCGATCGTTCAGTACAAGCGCTTCGTTCCTGTGCAGAAGGGTCGAAACGCGCTGGGCTTCAACCTTCAAGGCTCTTTTATCACGGGCTACGGCGGTTTAGTTGCGCCCCCATTCCAGCGTGCTTACCTGGGCGGGGAGAACGATCTGCGAGGTTTCGATATCCGGTCAGTGTCTCCGGTGGCATTCCTGCCGAGTGTAGGCGCAATCACGCTGACCAATCGCGACGGAACGCCCGTCCTTAAGAACCCGCTGAACCCCCTCGCCGGGAACGTATCCATTCCGATTCCTGTGGACCAGATCGTTTTCCCCGGCGGTGATTTGAGCATTGTGACAAACATGGAGTACCGCATCACGATCTATGGACCGGTGGCGCTGGCTCCATTCGTCGACCTGGGCGTTGATCCCATTCTCCGGAAGTCGCAGTTGCAGATTGCCCAGGTGCAATACGACGGCGTGATCGGTCAAGCCTTTGGTTGTCCGCAGCTGTTGCAGACTGCCACCGCCAATACCTGCACTGTGGGCAGTCTTTTGAACCCGCCGCCCGGGCAAGATCTTCAGGTCCTGGGTGCGACCAACTGGCGGCCCAGAATGTCCACGGGACTTGAACTCCAGATGTTCTTACCCGTAATCAATGCGCCCTTTCGAATTTACTGGGCGTATAACCCGTTGCGGCTGGATAGCCCGGCGATGCCGCCGATCCCGATTACTCCCAACATGTTCCCGCAAGTCTGCGGACCGACGGGTTGCCACCTAACGGAGGCAGGATTGTATACGTTCAACCTGGCGAGGAACGCGTACTCCCCGAGTTTCCTGCTGCGGGAGCCGCGTAAGACGTTTCGCTTCACGGTTGCGACGACGTTCTAAGGTTGGGCGAACAGCGGAAGGTTTGACGACGGCCGAGGATGCTCTCTATAATTGCTGTGATCCACGCCATTGCAGAAAGCTGATCAGGGTGGACGGCACGCCCGCAACCCCGGCGTGTGACGCTGGCAGTCTAGTGCGTCTTTGTCCTAGAGAAGTCTGACAGCGGCCGTTGCAGGAAACGCAAGACAAAAAATGCATCACATGGCCTCGTGAGTTCAGGCCTGATCGAGTTCGGCGCGATAAGTCCGTCCCAGCGTGCCTGAGGGCAATCTGAGTTCATTCTCGGAGCCATCTTCACCGGAACTATGTTCCAAGGAGCTTAACGGATCCAATGAAAAGCAAGTTTATGCGGTCTGTCCTGGCCATTGCGGTGTTCTCGATGATTTCCGCATGGGCCCAAACCGGTGGCGCCGCCACCCCGTCTAGTCCTTCTGCAGCAGTCGCGAGCCCTGCCGCTGCCGCATCCACGACTGGTACCAGAGTCGGAACGATCAACGTGGAAGCTGCCGTCTTCGGTTCCAACGAAGGCCGCCGCGACGGCGATGCCCTGACCAAGAAGCTGGAGCCCAAGCAGAATGAACTCAAGGCCCAGAGCGAAGAGCTCGAGGGTTTGCAGAAACAAATGCAGACTCAGGGCGACAAACTGAACGATGAAGCCAAGGCTACTCTTCTCAAGCAGATTGAAACCAAGAAGAAGTCCTTTGATCGCGCCTTCCAGGACGCTCAGGAAGATGCGCAGAACCAGGGGAAAGAGATTTTCTCCCGCATCTTGCAGAAGATGGCTCCCACGATCGTGAAATATGCCCAGGACAACGGATTCCAGCTGATTGTGGACACTTCGAACCAGTGGCCCCAAAGCCCGATCTTATGGTCGGGTGAAGGTGTGGACATCACGAAGGCGATCGTCGACGCCTACAACGTGTCCTCGGGTGTGCCGGCTCCCGCTCCCACGAGCGCTCCGGCAGCAAAGAAACCCGCGACTATAACTCCGAAGCCGGCGGCTCCGGCGTCAACACCGCCCAAGTAAGTTTGCACGACACCACGTGTGTCGGAAAAGTTCCCAGGGGCCGCGTCCAAACGCGGCCTTTTTTCTTTGCTCCAGTGTTTCCCAGGGAGACGCTTCTGGTGTCCTTAGCAGCAACCGCACTCCACTGAGGAGGACATCATGTTTGCCAGCACACTCAGTTCGTCATGGGACGAACGTTCACGCCGCGGATTGACCACCTTGACATCGTTCGGCATGCAGGTTGTGGTCGGCGGCATGTTGATGTTGTGGCCGCTGCTTCGTCCGACGGAATTTCCCTCGTTGCGACAACTCTCCACGCCGGTCGGCCTTGGTCAACCTCTGAAACAGCCCGCTGCAGTCAGAATGCACGCAGACGGGAACAACGCCGCCTCGAGCAACCCTGCGGCCATCACACTGAAAATGCCTGCGCGAATCCCCAGTGGCATACCACCATCTGCCGGTGATGAGGGTCTGCCGCAAATCGCGGGTGCTGGCATTCCAGGAGCTTGGGGACCGGGTAGTCTTGATGGACTGCCCAATTCTCTGGGAACAGCTCCACGGCCAATTGTGCCGCCAGCGCCGCCGACGGTGATTTCTCGGCTGCGCATCTCGCATGTGAGCGAGGGGGATCTGGTTCACAAGGTGCTGCCGGTGTATCCCCCGCTGGCGCGAAGTGCGCGGATTCAGGGGCAGGTTGTGTTGCGGGCGGTGATCAGCAAGCAAGGCATAATTAAGGACCTTAAACTTCTGACCGGCCATCCCATGCTGGTGCCGGCGGCGATCGAGGCGGTTCGCCAGTGGCGCTATCGGCCCTATGTCTTAAACAATGAGCCTGTGGAAGTGGAAACCCAGATCACCGTGAACTTCTCTCTGGGAGGAAACTGACGTGAAGCAAGTTTCCAGTTTCCAGTTTCTAGTTTCCAGCTCCGGTGTCTGCGCCTGGAACCAGAAACAAAAGAACTAGAAACTAGAAACTTGAAACCAGAGACCGGAAACTGCCGTGGGAGTAGCCCAAGCGTAACCCAAGCGCGCGCGCCGCTGCCGCTATAATCAAGCCAGTGGCGACAACTGCAGAAATTCTGAGCCGCGTAGCCACCCGCCCCACATGGGCGGAAGTTTCTCTGGGTACACTCCGGCAAAACTTCCGCACGGTTGTGAAACATGCAGGTGCGGGGGTGACTGTGTGTGCAGTGGTGAAAGCTGACGCTTATGGCCACGGCGCTGTGGAATGCTCGCGCGCTCTGCAATCGGAAGGCGCGAAGTGGCTGGGCGTCACATCGCTCGATGAAGCGATTCCGGTGCGCGAGGCCGGCATCGAGTCGCGAATCTTGTTAATGACGGGCTTCTGGCGCGGCGAAGAAGGCGAGATCGTGCGCCTGCGGCTTACACCCACGGTTTGGGAGCCCTGGCACATCGAGTCGCTGGAACGTGCGGCGGCATCCGGAACCATTCGGCAGGCTGTGCATTTGAAAGTGGATACGGGCATGGGCCGGCTGGGCGTGTCCTTGGACGAACTTCCGGCTGTGCTGAAAGCTCTCAGCGCGGCTCCGCATCTTCTTCTCGAGGGGCTCTCGACGCACCTGGCGTCTTCAGAAATCATGGATGCTCCCTCGGTGGCGGAACAGGAGCGTCGTTTCGAAGAGGCGCAACGCATGGTGCGAGCGGCCGGCTTCGATCCGAGTCTAGTACACATGGCGAACACCAGCGCGCTGATCTCGCGGAGCGAGACGTGGAACAACATGGTGCGGCCGGGCGTCGCGCTTTACGGCTATTACCTGCCATTCCAGCGCGCGGGAAGGGAAGTGAGCGGCGGAACGCTGCGGCTCCCGGTGAAGCCAGTGCTGAGGTGGAAGACGCGAATTCTTTCCATGCGAAACTTTGCGGCCAACCAGGCTTTGGGCTATGGCGGAACTTATGTGACCAAAGCGCCGGCGCACGTTGCCGTGCTGCCCGTGGGATACGCCGACGGATACAACCGGCAACTTTCCAATCGCGGCCGCGTGATCGTTCGCGACCATTACGCGCCTATTGTCGGCAGCATCTCTATGGACCTCACGCTGGTGGATGTCACCGGCATTCCCGACATTGCGGTTGGCGATGAAGTGATTCTGCTCGGAACCAGAGACGGCTTGAGCATCGATGCGCTCGAACATGCCAAATTGGCTAATAGCTCCCCGTATGAGATTCTTTGCAATATTTCTAAGCGCGTACCGAGAAAGTACGGCAGCTAGACCTCTCTACTGGCAGTGTTCTGCGCAGTCCGGCACTCTGTTGAAAATTCCCTTAGCCTGAAGGTCGAATTCATCCCCAGATTCAGCGAATCTGCCAACGATTCCTGCGCCTGGGCCTCGCGTCCGCTCAAGCCTGTGGATTTCTTTTCTTCGGGAGTTCATCTTCGTTTCACATTGCTGTAACCACGCTCCGACTACCTTGCTTGTGCACAGTTTTTCTTAATTTATCCAGAAGGAATCATTTCGGTAGCCCAAGTTGATGTTGAAGAACCTCCGCATCGTGCTGTTGTGTCTGTGCTTCGCCCCATCGCATTTGATTTCGTATGCGCAGGCGGCGGAAGAGGCTTGCCAGCGTCCCTCGCCTGGCAGCACTCTCACCGAGCCCGCGGACTTGCGCAGCCGCAACGGTGTGTTGAAAGTGGAATTAGCGGCCCGCAACGCAAAACAGAGCAACGGATCTACTCGTTACTGTTTCGTCGACGACAACGGCGAAGAATCGCCCACGTTTCGCGTAAATCCTGGCGACCTTGTCATCCTGACTCTGAAAAACGATTTGACAGCCTTCAGTCCCGGCACTGTAACGCCTGTCCATCAACACGCCCATGAGGACACCGGCAAGAGCCTGAACTCGTGCACCGGTGAATTGATGACGCGCGAGTCCACCAATCTTCATTTCCATGGTTTAACGATCCCTCCAGTCTGCCACCAGGACGATGTGCTGCACACGTCGATTCAGCCCGGCGATCCGCCGTTCGAGTATCGCTTCCGCATTCCGGAGAACGCGCCGCCCGGGCTGTATTGGTACCACCCGCATATTCACGGATTCACGAAAGAGCAGGTCCTCGGCGGCGCATCGGGCGCCATCATCGTGGAGGGAATCGAGCGGGCAGATAAAGCGGTTGCAGGATTGCCGGAAAGAGTTCTGATCATTCGCGACCAGGATTTGCTGAACCCGAACGCTCCAGCCTCGCAATGGGAACCGGTTGTCCCCAAAATGCTGATCGATCGCGATGGGGATGCAGCCAATACGGGCACTGGATTTGGCAAGCCCGCGAAGGATCTCTCAATCAATTTTGTGCCCGTCCCCTATCCGGATTACCGGCCGGCTGTCATCGAGATGAAACCAGAGGAGCAGCAACTCTGGCGCGTGGTGAATGCGTCAGGAATTACTTACCTCAACCTGCAGGTTCTATTCGGTCATACGCCGCAGCAGCTTGGCCTGGTGGCGATCGACGGGGTGCCGCTGAATACGAACGGCCTGGCGGGAGATTTTGTTGACTGGCAAACGCATCTTGGAGTGCCGCCGGGGGCGCGTGTGGAATTCATCGTGAAGGGGCCGCCCGCGGGCGTTTCGGGGCTTCTCGTCACGAAAGCCGTGGATACGGGAGCCGGTGGCGAAAACGATCCCAATCGTGCGATCGCCACGATCACAGTTTCCAGCGACGCACCGGAACCGCCTTCGAGATTGGCGGCTTCTGCGCAACCGCTTCCTGCTTCGCAGACGCCGTGGCTGGGAAGCGTGACTCCTGTGCGCACGCGCAGGCTCTACTTCTCAGAGAAGCTTCTTGATGCGAATGATCCAAACAGCGCCACAGAATTTTACCTGACAGTAGAGGGCCAAACGTCGGCGCAGTTCGATCCGAAATCAGGGATTCCAAACATCATTGCGAAGCAGGGAACGGTCGAGGATTGGGTCATCGAAAACCGGTCGAACGAACTACACGCATTCCATATTCATCAGTTGCATTTCATGCTGATGGATTACCGGGGCAAGCCTGTCAACGAGCCGTTTCTTCGCGATACGGTCAACGTCCCTTACTACGATGGCAGGGCTCTTGAATATCCCACAGTCCGATTGCGGATGGACTTTCGCGATCCCAATACAGCCGGCGACTTTCTGTTCCATTGCCACCTTTTAGAACACGAAGACGGAGGAATGATGGGGCTGATTCGTGTCGAGCCATGAGGAGTGAGCGCAGGGTTCAAAGCGAATTCGTCCTGACACAACAACTAATCACCTGAGCCCGACTCGCACATCAACGCTTCCACTCTGCCAGGTGCACTTGTTTTTCCTGAAGAGTTTTTGACGTTGGTGTCCACCTTAACCAGAAATTAAACTCAGAGGAGAAAAGCAATGACTTTCACATCACTCGGATCGAAAGGTTCGCATTATCTGCGCACGGGGCTGGCGTGGCTTGCAATGTTCCAGCTCACACTCGGCGCTCCCTTCGCCAACGCCGCTGACCAACCAAAACCCTCAACTGATCCGGCGACCGCTACGCCGATCAAGCACGTCATTGTGATCATCGGAGAAAATCGCAGCTTCGATCACGTCTTCGCCACCTACGTACCCAAGAGTAGGGATGGTATAAAGAACCTGCTTTCGGAAGGTATCATCCAGTTGGACGCCAAAAATAACGCAGTCCCCGGGCCGCATTTCGACAAGGCTCAACAGTTTTTCGCCAAGGATACCGATACCTTCCTGCTGAGCCCGCCGACGCACGAATATCCCAAGAACATTCTGCCGGCGCCGCTCGTCGGCGGTCCCTCGGGCCAGTACGGTTATTTTTCCAGCAGCCCCCCTTGTCCAGGGAACCCAAAGCTTAATCCGGTACAGTGTGCTGAGGTTTCGGAAGTCGCATTGCCGGCAGGCTCGTATTCTGGTTTGGCCAGCGGTGGTACAGGAGAAACGAACTACACGCCCGATGAGCGAATCAACAATGTCACGTCGTTGCCGGCCGGACCGTTCCAAATCACCAACGGCACAACGTTTCCCTACAACGCGTATGCCGCGAGCCCAGTTCACCGCTTCTATCAGATGCAGCAGCAGTTGAATTGCAACCTGGACCAGGCGACCCCCAGCAACCCCTCCGGCTGCAATGGCCAACTGTTTTCCTACGTTGAAGTCACCGTGGGAGCGGGCACGAACGGCACAACGCAACCGCCGCTCTGTTCTAAAGATAACGACAAGCTTCCCTGCTTCACCTACAATTACTTGCCCAAAATCCCTGATGCCCAAACTACAGGTGAAGGATCGACCTCCCTCGCCTTTTACAACGTGCAGACAGGCGATGTTCCTTACTTCAAGAGCCTCGCCGATGAATACACCATGAGCGACAACTTCCACCAACCCTTCCTGGGAGGCACAGCGCCCAATCACATCATGTTCGGCCATGCCGACGCACTCTGGTTCAGCGATGGCAATGGCAATCCCGCCGTGCCACCGGAGAACAAGAAAGTATTCACCAAGCCCTATAAGGGGAAACCCAACCCGGACGAGGGTGTGGTCCATGAAATCGCAAACCCAAATCCCGCGAAAGGCACCAACAACTGGTACGCCGAAGACGGCTACGGCGGCGGTGGCTATGGTTCCCCGGTTTACGGCGGCGGATCGTACAGCGATTGCTCCGATACCACACAGCCCGGCGTCGGGCCGGTCGTCGCCTATCTGAAGGGCCTCGGCGTCGATCCGCATTGTGAACCTGGCCACTACTACCTGCTGAACAATTACAACCCAGGCTGGTTCGGCAACGGCAAGAATGCCTACATCGACCAGAATCCCGCAAACACGCCTTTCACGGTTCCACCTTCTTCATTGCCCAGCATCGGCGACGACCTCAACGCTAACGGTATTTCCTGGAAATACTACGGCGATCAGTGGAACAACTACGTCCCCGACCCATACCAGGCGAATTATGGAGTCAATGGGCCGAACGCCGATGAATATTGCACCATCTGCAACCCCTTCCAATACGACACATCGATCATGTCGCACCCGGATCAAGTTGCAGCCCACATGAAGGATGTGGTTGACCTGTACTCGGATATCGCCGATGGAACCTTACCTGCGGTTTCGATAACCAAACCCAGCGGCTATTCCGATGGCCACCCCGCATCTTCAAAGCTCAACGTGTTTGAGTTGTATACGAAGAAGATCGTCGACATGGTCCAGAATTCGCCGTATTGGGACAACACTGCGATCTTCATCACCTTCGATGAAGGCGGCGGCTACTATGACTCCGGTTACGTGCAGCCGCTGGATTTCTTCGGCGATGGAACTCGCATCCCGCTGCTGGTGGTTTCCAAGTATTCGACCGGCGGTCATATCACGCACGGTTACGCCGACCAGGTCTCCATCGACAAATTCATCGAGAGGAACTGGAAGATGGGCACCATCAGCTCCCGCAGCCGGGACAATTTCCCCAACCCGGTAACAAAACCGGACAACCCCTACGTTCCCGTTAACGGGCCGGCGATCAGTGACCTGTTTGAGGCGTTTAGCTTCTAACGAGCGCAGGCCCCTGGATAGTCAGGCGCCTGCCGATTCAACAGCCGACCAGGGAGAAATCCCTGGTCGGCCTTTTACATCCCAGCCGAGGCGCTCACTTAATTCGATTTCCATAACCCAGAATCTCCCGCGTCCTACCGCGCATCCGTTATCCTAGTAACGGACCTATATGGCTACTCCCAAATCTAAGACTTCGAGCGGCGGCGCGGCTGTAGTCGATGCCTCCGCCAACAACGGCTCTAACCCGGAGCGCGAACGCGTCTTCAACGCCTTCCGTCAGTGGGGATATCTTGAAGGCGATCTCGATCCCCTCGGCTTTCTCCGTCCGCGCACCGTTCCCGACCTGCAACTCGAAGGCGAGTACGCCCGCGAGGCACGCTCCATCTACTCCTCGACCATCGGCGTCGAAATCAACCACATCTATGCGCCCGAACGCAGGCGCTGGATTTATGAGCAGATGGAATCGCCCGCTCAGGGTTTCGAGGTTACGGATTCCGAGGTTCCTAAAAAAGACCAGCAGCGCATTCTCGACCTGCTCATCCGCGCCGACGTCTTCGAGCAGGTCATGCAGCAGCGCTATCTGGGCAGCAAGCGTTTCTCGCTCGAAGGCGTCACTGCGCTGATTCCTCTGGTGGATGAAATCCTCGACACGGGCTCCCGCCTGGGCGCGATCGAACTGGTCATGGGCATGAGTCACCGCGGCCGCCTCAACGTCATTGCCCACGTAGCCAGGCGACCACCGGACGAAATCTTTGCAGGTTTCGAAGACGTAGACCCACGCAGCGTTCTGGGTTCCGGCGACGTCAAGTACCACATGGGCGCCACAGGTGAGTACGTCACGCGCAGCGGCGGCAAGGTTCACATCCATCTGGTTTCAAACCCCAGCCACCTCGAAGCCGTCGATCCCGTTACTGTAGGCCGCACTCGCGCCAAGCAAGACCGCACCGGTGAAGGCGGACGCGAAAAATATCTTCCGCTCCTCGTTCACGGCGACGCCGCTTTTGCCGGACAAGGCATCCTCGCCGAGACCATGAACTACGCCGATCTTCCTGGCTACACCGTCGGCGGCACCATTCACGTAGTCGTCAACAATCTGCTTGGGTTTACGACAAGCTATCTGGAGGAGCATTCCACGCGCTTCGCAGCCTGCATCGCGCGCCGCCAGTCGATCCCTATCTTTCACGTCAACGGCGAAGACGTGGATGCCGTGGTCCGCGTCGCCCGCCTTGCGACCGAATACCGCTACCGGTTCGGCACCGATGTGGTCATCGATCTCATCGGCTACCGCCGCCATGGTCACAGCGAAGTCGATGATCCCACGATCACCCAGCCGCTGCTCTACAAAAAGATCAAAGAGCATCCGCCGCTTTGGGAAATCTACGCCGACGACATCGACGCAACCGACGCGCCAGCGCAGGTCGCCGCCATCAGAGCCGAGTTCGAATCCGCTCAGAGAAATGCCGGCAAGGTCACCAAGAAGCCGTTAATGCGGGACTTGCCCAAGTACTGGGATCAATATTACGGAGGCCTCCACAAGCCAGAATTCGAAGTGGAAACCGGGCTCTCGGTCGAAGAGTTAGCTGAACTCACCGATCACCTCACGACCTACCCCGAGGGCTTCCACATCCACCCGAAAGTGAAGAAACTCCTCGAACAGCGCGCCGAAATGGGCACGGGCAAGCGCCCTGTGGACTACGGCACGGCTGAAGCTCTCGCCTTTGCCAGCCTCGCAAAAGCCGGCATACCAGTTCGCCTCTCTGGCCAGGACTCCCGTCGCGGCACCTTCAACCAGCGCCACTCGGTTCTGATCGACATCGAAAACGAGAATGAATATGTGCCGCTGGAAAATATCGCGCCCGGCCAGGCCCGCTGCGGAGTCCACAACTCGACGCTCTCCGAACCCGGAGTGCTCGGCTTCGAATACGGCTACAGCCGCGACTATCCCGAAGCGTTGGTTCTCTGGGAAGCTCAGTTCGGCGACTTCGTCAATGTTGCCCAGGCCATCATCGACCAATTCATTTCCGCCGGCGAAGCCAAGTGGAACTTGCTCTCCGGCGTAGTCCTGCTTCTACCTCATGGATACGAAGGCCAGGGCCCGGAACATTCCAGCGCCCGCATTGAGCGCTTCCTTCAACTAGCCGCGAAACACAATATCCAGATCGCGCAGCCGTCGAACGCCGCGCAGTATTTTCACCTGCTCCGCCGCCAGGCCCTGCGCCACTGGCGCAAGCCGTTGGTGGTATTTACGCCCAAGAGCATGTTGCGCCATCCCGACGCGTCATCTCCCATTGCAGACTTCACGCGATCGAGTTTCCAGAATGTGATCCCCGACAATGAAGTCGAACGTGCCGACCGCATTCTAGTTTGCACCGGCAAGATTGGCCACGAACTCCAGGCCGAGCGGAAGAAGAGAAAAGATAACTCGACGGCAATCGTTTTTGTGGAGCAACTCTATCCCTTCCCGGACAAAGAACTGATAGCCGAATTTGCCCGGCACGGAGATGCCGGCGAAATCGTATGGGTGCAGGAAGAGCCCGCCAACATGGGCGCATTGTTCAACATGCTCCCGCGCCTCCAGCGCATAGCCGGCAATGGCCACGTACTCTCGGTAAAACGAAGCTCCAGCGCCAGCCCCGCAACCGGCAGCGCGAAAGCCCACGAGGTGGAACAAAAAACTCTGTTGACATTGGCTTTCACTGCAAAGGGGTAAGGGATCGCTACAGCAAATGTGGGGACAGCCGCCTCGGCTGTCCAGCGAGCGAAGCGAGGACTTGAGCAGTGTCTTATCCTGGCCGCTCCGTCACCACCTTTCCGCCGCTTCCAGGCAACTGCGCCTTCTTGCCCCCGCCACTCTCCCCCGCCAACAACTCCTCAAAACTTGAATACGCATAAATCGTCGGCGCATGATTCTGCATCAAGCCGCCCGTATCTGCGGTCGGTCCGTAATTGCTGTGCACATCCCGCCCCAGCATCCGCAGCATCGCCATCAACTGTCCCCTATGATGCGATGTATGTGTCATCCGCCGCGTCATTACCCAGGATCGCGACCGCTGCAGATCAAAAAACTTCACATTTTCTTCCCACCAGGCCTCGTCCTTTTCCTGCAACACCGCCAGTCGCCTCCCGCTGTCCTCGGTATACCGCTTCATGAACTCCAACCGTGTCTCCTGCTTCGGCAGCGGAGGCGCGCCCACGTCAATCCCCAGCATGTTGCGGAACCACAAATCCTCGCTCACGCACTGATGCACCATCTGCTCATGCACGCTGCGTCCTCGCGGATCGCCACCCCGCGGACGCACCGCAAGATCCTCGTCTCGGAACTCGCTCCACACGCTGACCACCTTCAACCGTTCAGTCGCATAAGTCTCGACAAGAAATATGTATCTCATAGCGGCAAATGTTACCCTAATTTTCCGATTCCAACGCCATGGCCCGCCGTCCCCAATCTCTACGCGTCGCCGTCGACACGGGCGGCACCTTCAACGATTGTGTCTGGATCGATGCCGGCGGCTGCCTGCGGATGATGAAAGTGTTCTCCACCCCCGCCGATCCCTCTCAAGCCATCGTCGAAATCCTCCGCAAAATCAACCACCACGGCGAACTCATCCTCCTGCACGGCACCACCGTTGGCACCAACACTCTGCTCGAACGCAAAGGCGCGCGCACAGCCTTGGTCACCACCGCCGGTTTCGAATACGCCATCGAGATCGGCCGCCAGGCCCGCCCTAGGCTTTACGACTTCTTCTTCGATCGAATCGAACCGCTGGTCCCAGCCGACCTCCGCTTCGGAGTCGAAGAACGTATTGCCAGCGATGGCGAGATCCTGACCGCGCCGCCGTCCGTGGATTTGAAATCGCTGGCTTCCCGTATAGCAGCGAAGCACCCCGAATCTATTGCCATCTCTCTGCTCTTCTCGTTTGCGAATCCGAAAAACGAGTTAGCGATCGCAGAGGCCCTCAAGCTGTTAAACATCCCGCTCTCCATCTCTCACCAGATTCTCCCGGAATTCCGCGAATACGAGCGCACCTCAACCGTGGTGATCAACGCTTACCTCCAACCAGTGATGCAGAGCTATCTGGAAAATTTGCGGCAGCGCCTTTCGAAAGTGGAGCAGCGCGTCGCGAGGACGGTTCTCGCGGGCGGAGCAGCGCTTCGGCGTTGCGTTAAAGCAATCCGACTCGACCCGGGCTTTAGCCCTTGAGGAACTTCTTTGTTCCCGCATCTTCGTTATGCAATCCACCGGAGGCATTACATCTCTTGCCACCGCCGCCAGCGAACCAGTCCGCACCGTCCTCTCCGGCCCTGCCCGGAGGCGTAGTCGGCGCCGCCGCCAGCGCCTGTCGCAGTGGCTTCCCGCACATTATCACCTTCGATATGGGAGGCACTTCGACCGACGTATCTCTTGTCGAAGGTGCAATTACTACTGCCAACGATGCTCAAGTCGCCGGACTTCTGATAAGTGTTCCCATGCTCGATATCCACACGGTAGGCGCTGGCGGAGGCTCCCTTGCCCGCTTCGACGCCGCCGGAGTTCTCCGCGTCGGCCCGGACTCCGCCGGCGCCGATCCCGGACCCATCTGTTACGGCCGTGGCACGCAGCCCACGGTCACTGACGCCAACCTCGTACTAGGCTGCCTGCAACCAAAGCACTTCCTGGGCGGAGATTTCACGCTCGATCTCGACCGCACCCGCCGCATCACCCGCGAATGGTTGAAGCAGCAGGGAAGTTCCCTCAGTATCGAGAAGTTCGCCGCCGGCGTTGTCCGCGTGGTCAACGCAACCATGGAGAAAGCCATCCGCATAGTCTCCATCGAGCGCGGCCGCGATCCCCGCGACTTCGCCCTCGTCGCATTCGGCGGCGCCGGAGGCCTCCACGCCTGTGCTTTGGCCGAAGCCCTCAGCATCCCGCGCGTGATCGTGCCCGTGTTCCCCGGCGCGCTTTCTGCTCTCGGTATTCTCGCCAGCGACGTCGTCAAGGATTACTCCCGCACCGTCCTCTGGTGCGTCTGCGGCAAACTCCCAGCCGCGCAATTGGATCGAGTATTTTCGACTCTGCGGAAGCAAGCCGCGAAAGCTTTCCACAAAGAAGCGTGGCAGGGAAGAGTTCGGTATCAGCCCAGCGTCGACATCCGCTACCGCGGACAGGGCTACGAACTCAACCTGCCGTTCACCAGGAACCTCCTGAAGGAATTCGAGGAAGAACATAAGCGACGCTACGGCTACGCTCATCCAACTCGCGAAGTAGAGCTAGTAACCCTCCGCCCCCGTGCGCTAGTAAACTCGCCGCCGCTGAAAGCCACCAGATCCCACGTGGGGACGGCCGCCCTCGGCCGTCCGGGCCGGGCTAAGCCCGGCTCGCCTTCCACGCCCAAAGCCCCAGTCCTATTCGAAGGCAAGAAACTCGCTTCGGAAATCTACTCCCGCGAATCCCTAAAACCCGGCAAGACCTATCCCGGCCCCGCCATCGTCACCGAATACAGCGCTACCACAGTAGTCCCCCCGGGGAAGCGTTTCCACATCGACCCAGCCGCCAACCTGATTGTTACAATCTGATAAAAATCACGCTTCGCGCGCCGCACTCGCCACTCGGTACTAGGTACTCACAACTCCCTTCGCTACAATAAAGCCGTGAAACCCAGCATCTTCGTCGTTGAAGACGATCCCGATATCTCCCGCCTCGTTCGCCACCACCTGGAGAACGATGGTTTTGCCGTTCGCGTCTATCCCAGCGGGTCCAATGTTATTGCCGATGCCGAACGCCAGCGTCCCGCGCTCTTCGTGCTCGACATCATGGTCCCGGGCAAAGACGGACTCGAACTCTGCCGCACTGTCCGCGAGACTCCCGGTCTCGCTTCGGTGCCGGTGATTTTTCTCACCGCCAAAAGCAGTGAAGCCGACCGCGTCCTCGGTCTTGAGATCGGAGCTGACGATTACATCGCGAAACCTTTCAGTCCTCGCGAACTCGTAGCCCGTGTCAAGGCGGTACTCCGCCGCTTTGAGCGCCCGCTTCCGCCCAGTCCGCTCAAGGTTGGAGACATCGCCATCGATCCCGCCGCCATGATTCTCACGGTCCGCGGTCAAACCGTTCCCACCACCGCCACCGAATTCCGCCTGCTCGATTACTTTGCCCGGCATCTTGGGCGCGTGTTCTCTCGCGATCATCTGCTTGATTCGGTTTGGCGCGACACTTCTTACGTGACCCCGCGCTCGGTCGATGTTTACGTCCGGCGTATACGGGAAAAAATCGAACCGGACCCGGAGAACCCGCGCTACCTCAAGACCGTGCGCGGTGCGGGCTACCGCTTCGAGGCCCCGAAGGGAGAAGCTTCAAAGTGAGAAGCTTCGGAGTGAAAAGCTCCAGAGTGAATACGAAGTGAGAAGCGGAATCTTCCTCAAGCTGATGGCGGCATTTCTGGTCGTCATCCTCGCAGCCGCCGTGACCTTCGACGTCATGGTCGGCGGCGCCTGGCAAGCTTCGCTGCGCGCGGATATCGAACGCAACTTAATCCAAAAAACGCAGCTCCTGGCTCACCGCGTCGAAGCCGAGCGCAGCGGCCACGCCCTCGCAGATATCGCCACGCAGGAAGGACAAGCCGCCGGCGCTCGCGTAACTATCATCGATCTCAGCGGCAAGGTCCTGGCCGATTCAGAAACGAATCCAGCGAGCATGGAAAACCACGCCACCCGTCCGGAGTTTGTCGCAGCTCTCTCCGGCAGAATCGGCAGCAATGAGCGCCGTAGCGCGACCATGGGAATTCCGTTTCTCTATATCGCTGTCCCCATCTCCGGCGGCGCCGTCCGCCTCGCCTATCCGCTCTCCGATGTAGAGGCCGTTTCCGCACAGGTTCGCCGCCGGTTGGAATTGGCTTCCGCCCTGGCATTCCTCTTTGCTCTTCTCGTAGCCGCCATAGCCTCCGATTGGAGTGCTCGCCGCCTTGAGCGTATCGTCGATGTCGCCGCCCGCATTGCGGAGGGCGATCTCCAGGCGCGCATCCAGGAGACCTCTAAAGATGAGGTCGGTCGCGTTGCCGCCGCTATCGATGTTACTGCCCGCCGGGTCGAAGAAAGTTTCGCCGCAGTCCGCTCCAGCCAGCGCCAGCTTGAAACCCTGCTCAACAGCATGCAGGACGCCGTCATCGCCGTCAGCGCCGAAGGCCTCGTGCAGTGGGCCAACCAACCCATGGATCGCCTGGTCCCGCAAGGCACTCGCCTGCACCAGCCGGTCGTCGAAACCATCCGCGACCCTGATTTTCTCGCTACCGTCAAAGAGGCGACCAGCACCCGCGAAGTCAAGACCTCCCGCGCGACTTCGATCGTTCCCGGCCGCACATTCGACGTCACTGCTGCCCCCTTGCCCCACGGAGGCGCGGTCGCTGTACTTCGCGACCTCACCGAAACCGAGCGCGTGGAAAAAACCCGCCGCGATTTCATCGCCAACGTATCTCACGAACTGCGCACACCGCTCACGTCAATTCAAGGCTACGCAGAAACTTTGCTGGACAGCACTCCCGACAACATCGCGCCCAGCCGCGAGTTTCTGGAAATCATCCGCAAGAATTCCGCCCGCATGTCCCGCCTCACAGAAGATCTCCTCACTTTGGCGCGCGTCGAATCCGGCGAAACTCGCTTCGATATGGAACCTGTTCCCCCTGTCGAACTCCTTCACGATGCCGAAGAAAATTTCCGCGAAATCGCCCGTAATCACGGCGTTGTGCTACGGATTCAAGATTCGCAAGTCCACGGCCCACAGAGTCAGGATTCGCCGTTCCAGAATCTCCCCGGTCCACTCCCCGAAAATCTCCCCGCTGTCCTCGCCGATCGCGAAGCCATTCATCAAGTTTTTGCGAACCTGATCGACAACGCCCTGAAGTACGGCGCGAAGTACGGGGCTTCTGGTGGGCGGATCGTCCTCGGAGCCCGAGCCATTCCCGACGCCATAGAATTCTCCGTCCAGGACTTCGGCGGCGGTATCGCCTCGGAGCACCTGCCGCGCCTGTTCGAACGTTTCTATCGCGTCGACAAAGCTCGCTCCCGCGAATCTGGAGGCACCGGCCTCGGCCTCGCCATCGCCAAGCACATTATGCTGGCGCACGGCGGCTCCATTCGCGCCGAAAGCGAACTGGCTCACGGCTCAACCTTTTTCTTTACTCTACCCATCGCCTAGGCTGGAATGAACGCGGCACCACTACAACTCAAGTGGCAACGGCCGCCTCGGCCATCTAAGCCTGAGCGAAGCCCGGCGCCCAGTAGAAAGGCTGCGACAGCAGCACCACGAATCTCTACGCTCCCGGATGAACCCACCGCACCAGCCAGAAAGCAACGGCGGCCACCAGAGCCGACGCCGGAATCGTCACCACCCACGCCCACACAATGCGCCGCGCCACTCCCCAGCGCACCGCCGAAAGCCGGTGCGTCGCTCCCACCCCCACAATCGCTCCCGTAATAGTGTGCGTGGTGCTCACGGGAATTCCGGCCAGAGCCGTCGAGAACAGCGTGATCGCACCCGCGGCCTCCGCGCAGAATCCTGCCACTGGTTTCAACTTCGTAATGCGCGAGCCCATGGTGTGAACAATGCGCCATCCGCCAAAATACGTTCCCAGCGCGATCGCGGTATGCGCGGCCAGAATAATAGGCCAATGAAATTTTCCCCAACCTCCGGCCAACTCCGCCGGCGTTAAGAAGTGCGCTCCATACAGCGCGCTCGCCACGATTCCCATCGTCTTCTGCGCGTCGTTACCCCCGTGTCCCAGGCTGTAAGCGGCCGCCGAGAGAAGTTGCAACTTGCGAAACCATGTGTCAATTCGCTGGGGAGCCTTATTTCGCAGAAGCCAGGAGATGGCAACCATGAACGTCAAACCCAGAACCAGTCCCGCCACGGGCGCAACCACAATGAAGATCAAGGTCTTGTACCAGCCGGCTGCGATAATCACCTGCCATCCCGAGCGCATCACTGCCGCTCCCGCAAGGCCGCCAATCAAGGCGTGCGACGATGAAGTCGGTAGCCCCCACCACCAGGTCAAAACGTCCCAAACGATCGCTCCGGCCAGGCCCGTGATCACCACGTACTGCGTCACGTAATTGATCTGGAGCATTCCGCTGCCGATGGTCTTGGCTACCGCGGTGCCAAGAAAAAATGCGGCCGCAAAATTGAAGAATGCAGCCCAGGCTACCGCCAATTTCGGAGACAACACCCGCGTCGACACGACCGTCGCAATGCTGTTGGCGGCATCATGAAATCCGTTCAGGAAATCGAAAGTCAGGGCGACTAGGACTGTGATGATCAGCAGCAGCAGGTCAGGCTTCACCGGGTTTCCTGTTTGCCTAGTGGATTGAAGTTCAGGTGTTCTTCAATACGACGGTTTCCAGCACGTTCGCAACGTCTTCCGCCTTATCGGTAGCTCTCTCCAGGAATTCGAGCAACTCTTTGATCTTGATCAGGTTGATCGGATCTTTCTCGTGTTCAAACAATCTGGCAATGGCGTGCTGCGAGATCTGGTCGGCTTCATTCTCCAGCCGGTTGATCTCCACGCAATGGGCCAGGATGTCACCATTCTTCTGCATAAGAGACACAGCCTTCTGCAGCTCCTGGCACTGCATCAGGATTATCTTAGCGAGTTCTCCAGCGGCCGGCGGCGGAGTCGCGATCCTGTACATCACCAGCCGGGCGCCGGAAGCGTTAATGAAATCCAGGACGTCGTCCAGCTTCGAAGCCAGTTGGTGGATGTCTTCCCGGTCAAACGGTGTGATAAATGTCTGGTTCAGCTTGGTCAGGATTGCGTGGGTGAGTTCATCCCCTGCACGCTCGAGCCGGCGAACCTCGTCTATCCTTTTGTCCACATCCCGGTAGTCCGCGAAGAGATCGACCAGGGCGCGGGCCCCCGCGATGAGGTTGTCCGACATCGCAGAGAACATCTTGAAGAAGGTGGTATCTTTCGGAATGAGCCAGGACATTGGGGGAGTAACAAACTCCAGGAGCGTTAGCCTTTACCGCCGATTGTGGCGCTCAAAGCCTGCCACTATCTCACGACGCGCCAATCCAGTCAAACGAGGTTGGCCTGAGGCGGCTGTGCCAAGGTTTTCAGGCAGGTAGTCTTGTGGAACGTCAGTTACGGCCTAACCTTTTAATCTCTCGATCGCCGCGCAGCGGCGACACTCGAACGTCTTGGCAAGCCGAGCCGAATGAGGAGGAGCAAAGCGAACACTGCGGCCGCCCCAACCGCTATTCGTTCTAGAAAATCGACAAAGACCATGCCAACGCCCATTCAGACATTGTGCAACTCCTGGATGGCAAGAGCGACATTACGATCAGACTTGTCCTGTCGTGCGGGGGTGATGCCTTCGGTTCGCTGCCCGTCAACTGATTTTCGGCCCCGCATATTTTCGGTGTAAAATCGCTCCAGGCTCTACCGTTCGGAGATGTTATGAAGCGAATTGCAGCTTTCCTACTGCTGGCCGCAGCCACCGTCGCATGGTCAACCCCGGCTTACGCCGAACGCGAAAACAGGAGTATCGGCGAAAACAGCCGCGAGGCCCGGAAGGCAGCCAAGCAGCAGCAAAAGGCCTCGAAGAAGATAGCCAAAAAACAGCGTAAAGCCATGAAGAAGTATCAGAAGCAACAGCGTAAGGCAGCCAGGCAGCAGAAAGGTCGCAAGTGACCTCTATCCGCCGGCGAAGAAGCAACTAAGAATTCACAGCCCCTTAACCCACGCCCGGACAAGACCTCCTATGATTGCCCGTTGACCTTCTATCCTTAATGAGCGGCACAATAGCCCCAGCGAGTCAACCGGTAGGCGCCGCCCGACCCCGCGTCAGAGGAATATCCACATGAGTACCGCCCGCGTTGAAACTCTCACCCCTGAGCCCGCCCATCGTCACATCGTTCGCCGTACCATCGAAGCCTGCCGTCTGGCTAAGGAAGCCGCCGGCGCTGCCGCCGAGGGCATCGCGACCGGCTCCGGCCCTTTGTTGAACTCTTTGCGCCAGCGCGAGCGGGAACTCGATGCGCTCGACATGGAAATCGACACCGCCGTTACTACGGCCATCACTGAGGTCGAACCTGCCGAAGCCCGCGAACTGCTCGCCTGCATGAAGTTCATGATCAGCCTTGAGCGCATCGGCGACCTGCTTCTCAGCTTTGCCAATAGCGCTCAAGCCGCCGCCGGACGCGTCGATTCCGACGACACTCGCGACCTCACACGCATGGCCACCATCCTCGAAAAAATGCTGACCGATGTCGGCGATGCTTTCTCCTCCCGCGACGTCGAAAAAGCCGTCGACGTTCTTCGCTCCGACGCAGAGATCGACCGCCTGCGCAATCTCATCTTCCTCCGCCACATCGAGAATCCCGAAAACATCGCTCGCCAGGCCAGCTTGCAGGTCATCTTCATGACCCAGTCCATCGAACGCGCCGGCGATCACGCCAAGAATCTCGCCGAAGAAGTCTGCCACGTCGTCAGCGGCCGCACCGTCCGCCATGTTTTGATGGCCTACGACAAACCCGTGGAACAGATGTTCATCGACTACCTCCGCCGCCGTGAACACTAGCTAGGGTCGTGTGGGGCGGATACTCCTGTCCCCCTCTGTCCACGATAGCGATCCGTGAATCCATACGGAATCGGTGCTTAAGTATCCCCATCGACCGTTCCACCAGGTACCGACAACTACTTCGCCGGCACCCAGTAAATCTCTTCCTTGATCGCTGTCTTGTCCAGGAAACCGCGGCGCTTCAGAATGGACTTGCTGTTCGCGATCATGTCGGGATGGCCGCAAAGATAGGCGTGAGTATTGCTGGCGTCGAGCCCCCACGAGTCGGCGTACTTGCGCAGGATATCGTCGGCTCGCCCGATCTCGCCCGGCCAGTCGGCGTGATCCCAGGGCCGGCTTACGGTGGGAATATATTTCAACCAGGGCAACTCCTCGGCAAAGCGGGTTAGTTCTTCTTTGTAGCCGAATTCCCAGGGACGGCTGGCGCCGTTGAGCAGGTACAGCCGGTGCGCACCGTCGAAGCGGCCTTCCTTCCAGTCTTTCGACAGCGCGCGTATAAAGCTGACAAATGGAGCCACGCCCGTCACCGTGGATACCAGCAGATGATTCGTGCGTCCGTTTCCGGTATCGAGCGTGAAACGTCCCTTGGGAACCTTGCGCATGAGCAGTCCGTCGCCCGGCTGCAGTTCGTGCAGCCGCGGCGTAAGAGCGCCCTCGGGCACAAGCTCGAAGAAGAATTCGATTTCACTTTCGCTGGGAGACGACACAATCGAGTAAGGACGCTCAATCCGCTTGCCTCCGTCCTCCATGCCCAGCGTGGCGTATTGTCCCGGAACAAACTTGAACTCGCCGTCCGGCTGAATGCGGAACATCCACAAATCGGGTGCGAAGTCCAGGCGTTTGGTGACCCGCGCCTGGAAAAACCTGTCGTCCACAACCATCATTTCGAAATCCCCAGAGCCCAAGCCAATTCCGCGGCAGAGAACCGAGCGAACGTGACAGGGTAAAGGGGGAGATAATACACGGCAGGGCTTGGCATTGACAACCGAACGGTCGTTCGATCTTAGTTTTCCCAAAATCGCTCAGGGCCTAAGAACTGCGGGACCTTTACCGGAGACTTCAGCCGGCTCCGCGCCTTCCCGACGGATTTCAGAAGTCGCTTTGCCTGGTGGCGCGGCACCTGGCAGCGCGCGAAGCTTTTCAACTTCGGCCTCAGTTTTTTGCCAGGCTTCGGGCTTTTTCTTGGTCGCGACAGGTGCGGCCGGATCAGAATAGAAAGCTAGAATGTCGCTCCGCAACTCGGGGGTGATCTGGTCGAAGTTGTGTCCTGCCAACTGATCGAGCAGACGCGCATAAGTCTCATCGGTCAGGCCGTACTCGCCGGCGCGCGTATCCCGGCCCGTATCGAAATCGGTGTTCGCGAGTTGCAGTGTTCCGTCGGCCGTCTGATGGAGAAGATTCGTGTAATCCTCGACGGTGCGGTCCACGCTGGCGATGTAAAGGTCTTCGGTTTGCCGCGTAGGGATCTTGAAGTCGAGGGCTTTGAACGGCCCCACTTTAGGCATGAACTTCAGGAAAAACGCCAACACCCGCGTTCCAAAACCCGGACGCTGATAGGTCTTGCCCCATTCCTTTTGATAGTTCGTGCGCGACAAATAATACCGGAACTGCCGCGCGCGGAAGTTCGGTGTTTCCGCCACGATCTCTTTGCGCCGAGCGATCAAGGCAACCCGTGTCATCTCGGGGATGACTGTGCTGATCGCACGTCGGAACGTTCCGATCGCTAGATCTTCATTCGAGATGACATCGCTCAGCGGAATCCCGTAGGTATCCAGAAATGCCCGCTCCAGCACAGCCTTGGAAATCTCGAAGCCGATGAAGTCATGGTAGCGGTCGGAAGTGTAGCGGTTTTTCGCCACTTGGGTCACGTCAAAGCCAAATTCCGTGCGGATGTGGGCTTTCGGATTGTCTTCGTAGGTCACATCCTTCCCAAACTTTCTTGCCAGCTTGGGGAATTCGATGCCGACTACCTGATTGATCGTCGGATGCCCGCGGTTGTCGGCCGAATAGTGAGCCAGAGCGCCCAACGCAAAGGCATATTCGTTGATGTCAGACGCTTCCTTCAGGAGGTTGAGGACAAAGTCGCCGCTGCGAACGTAGTGGGTTAGGTCGCTGAAATACTTATTACCAAATGGGTAGTAGCCCATGTCCTGTATCAGCGACCCGCCATAGGCAAATGCGTGGGCCTTCTTTAGATCGTCATCGGTGGCGGCCGGAAACCGCTTCTTCAGCAGAGGGAGGAGGTTATCCTTCCATTCCAGATCCACAACCTCTTCATGGGTCAAAACAGAATAAGCCGCACAGGGTTGCACAAGGCAGGTCGCCAACAGGACAAGCGAGATTACGACCCGCCAGGAACGGAAGAGGCGCTTCATTTGCCCACAACCAGGACCACAAAGCTGTCAGGCAAAATAGTTCGTCGGGGATGCGGGTTATCCGCGGTCGCTGCCTGAGGCGGACCGAACTTCGCCGTCACCACGAATACATTGTGCGTCTTCGAATCGAGCGCCAAGGTGCGCGCTCCTGCTTGCGTCGGCACATTTTCCGCCACGCTGAATTTATCCGGCGACTCCTCCCGCACCACCGTCAGCACGCCTTCGCCGCAGGAAGCAAACGCCAGCCCGGTTTCGTCGTCGAATGTCGTTGCGTCCACACCGTCGCCGATGCCGGGCGTGGCCAGCACCTTTCCGGTATCGGCATTCACCACGGCCATCATCTTATTGTCGCAGCCTACGAACAGGCGGCGATTCTTCTGGTCCATCGACAATCCCGAGGGTGATTCGCAAGGCGCCAGAGGCCACTTCATCTTGACGACCAACTTGCCCGGATCAATTGCGGTCAGCTCACTTTTATCTTCAATGTTGACAAAAATCCCGCCCTTGCCGTCACTGGCCGCGAATTCCGGTTTTCCGTCGAGTTTGATGGTTGCCAGCACTGTGCCTTTGCTGGCGTCGATGACCGTCGAATCCTGACTGCGGCCATTAAACGTGAACACGCGCTTCGTTGCCGGATCATAAAGAATGGCGTCCGGATTGTCGCCCACTTTCACTTTGCTGCTCGTGGCGAGCGTCTTCAGATCAAAGATGCTGACCGTGCCTTCCCGGCCGTTACTGATGAAGCCCCGCCCCAACTCCGGCGCTAGCGCTATGCCATGAACCCCGGGCGTATCCGCAATGTCGCCAACCGTCTTTCCTGAATCAAGATCGAGCACGATGACGTGGGTCGCTCGCGAGATGTAAAGACGACGCGCCGCCGCATCAGCGGTCAGGTAATCCCAGCCACCATCGCCGCCTACCTTGTATGTGTTCACGACTTTATAGCCCGGACCTCCCGGAACAACCGGCGATCCAGCCGGATTCATGTGGCCGGCCGAAACAGATGCTGCGCCAGCCACGAAAGCGAGCCCCGCCGGCAACCAACGTCGCAACGAGTTTCCTTTATTCATGTTTCCTCCTGGAATCTCTGAGCCGGAGCGTGGTATTCCGATGCCAGTTTCGGCCCACAAGGGTGTACCCATTTTGCATCAATCTCTGTTGGACGGGTCCCTGAAGTAACTTTACCCCATTCCGGGCCCCTCTCTAAACTTGCTTATGGACGTAGTTCGACCGAACTTGCCGTCGCCGGACGCAGATGTGGGCTTGCCATCTCCTCAACCGGCCGCTTCGCCTGATTTTGGCACCCTCGGTCCTACTTCCGACGTTACAAACCTTGCTTCGCCAACATCTGTTTCGCTCGAGACCATGCCCAGGCCCACGTCCAGCGCTTCAGGACGTTCCGCTTCCAGTGGGCTGCTCTCATCCAATCTGCGCCTGTTCCACTTCGTTGCCCCAATCTCGGGGGCGCTGGTGGCGCTCCTGATCTTGACCGACGGAGGCCCGGGCGCCCTTTGGGGAAAAACCATCAGCGCGCTATTGCCGCATACAAATTCTTCTGTATCCTTCGGCGTGCCCTCGGACCGTGATCTGGACCGACAGAGGCCGCAGAAGCAAGCTGAGATCCTCCTCGAACGCGCCCTGAGCCGCTCCGATGGAACCGCCAGCCAAAACGGAGATAGAGACGAAGACAGCGATAGTCATACCGACCAGGACAAAGCCCAGGCCGAAGCCCAGATCGCCGCGCGTATCGACGCCTGGCGCGGCAAGCTTAAGTGGGATTCGCAACTCGGTGAACTCACCACGGTCGCGCTCAATTCCAACGACCAGGGCTTGCGCGCTTCTGCCGTCGAAGTGCAACTCGCAGCCTATGGAGTGACTGAGAGCAAGGCGAGCGTCGACAGGCTGTTCCGTCTCGCCAATTCCTCGGATCATGCGCAAAAGATTTGGGCCTTGTGGACTCTGGGCCTGCTCGGCAACCGCGGCGTTGACACTGCTCGCGTAGTCCAGGTTTTGACAGCGCACCTGAAGGATTCGGCTAAGAGTTCCGCGAGAGATCAAGACGACGATGTGCGCCGTTGGGCCGTCGAAGGCCTCGCTTTGGTGGGAACAACATCAACCATCGTGCCCCTGCTCAATGCCATGCACAATGATCCTTCGCCGATCGTGCGCGAACGCGCCGCCTGCAGTCTCGCCGAGTCCGGCATGTTAACCCACCAGCAGCGCCTGGCCGCCGTGCCGCAATTGATTAATTACTCCGACGATCCCGCTCTCGATGGTCAAACCCGGGACTGGGCGTTTCAGGCTCTGGCCGACATTACCAGACAACGGCTGCCCAACGATTCCGCCGTATGGCGAAACTGGTACCAGACATCAGGCGTCAGTGGCCAGTGATCAGTGGCCAGTCGAGTAGAAACCATCTCAATCTCCACGAAGTGCACCGCACCACCTCGACTGGAGGTAAGAACGAAAAAAGAAGTCCGCCCTTGCGACCAAAATCAACCTTGCCCGCGTCAAACAAATAAGAGGGTAGCAATCCTGCTGGATCAGATGCATGGACCAGCCCTGGGTGGAGCAGGCCTTCAGGCCTGCCTTAAGAGTCATGTATGTTGAGTCGGGCTTTGCATGACCCAACACGAGAACGCTTTTAGTAACATCGGAGAGGGTTCCCGTCGTATTCTCTTCTTTTGATGCGCGCCACGAAACCGATCTCCGCCGCAGTGCGATCGGCAGTCGCCGGTCTGCTTCCCGAACTGCACGCCAAGAGCGGTTGCGAGAATATCGGACTAGCCCGCGAGTCTTTCGCCGCGATTCTCTGCGAAGTGGCGACCAGGTATCTTCCTGCGGGAGACACCGAAACTGAAGCACGGACTTTCCTGCTGACGCTGCGCGTCGAGGAACTCGCGCTCGCCCAGGCCTGCGCCGCCGGCAGCAATTCTGCCTGGGAACTTTTCCTCACCCGCTATCGAGAAAAACTGTATCAGTCGGCGCTGCGCATCGCACGTGAGGACTCGGCCGCCCGCGATCTGGCCGACAGTCTTTACGCCGAGCTCTACGGCACAACTACGCGCGATGGTGAACGGATTTCCAAGCTTGCTTCTTTCACCGGCCGTGGGTCGCTCGAAGGCTGGCTCCGGACCGTGCTGGCGCAGGAATTTGTCAACCGCTACCGCCGTACCAAACGCTTGGTCAGCCTCGAAGAAGAAAGCGAAGACGGCATTCAGTTCGCCGCTCCCGCTCCCGAGCCACTTCCGCCAGCGGACTCGCGCCTGGAATCCTCCACCGATGCGGCCCTGTCCGCACTCGGCCGTGAAGACCGCATGGTGCTGGCGGCGTATTATCTCGATGGACGCACCCTGGCTGAAATCGCCCGCATGCTGGGCGTGCATGAGTCCACTGTCAGCCGCAAAGTCGACAAGCTTGCCAAGTCGTTGCGCAAGAAGATCCTGGCGAATCTGATGCAGCACGGCATGGCCCGGCGCCAGGCCGAAGAGGCGTTGGACGTGGATGTCCGCGACCTGCAGATGGATATTCGCCGCAATCTGGCGCAAGATTCCCCAGCAGCGGCGTTCTCAGATAAGAAGGACGCGCTACCCCGTCAGAACAAGGTGGGCCCCAGAGCGGAAAGCTAGAAACAGAACTCAAAATGCAAAACGTCCCCAAAATCGTGCGAGCCAGGTTGCAGCGGCCGTTGCCTGCCACGGCTGAGCCGCATCCCGATGCCGATCTGCTAACCGCGTTCGCTGAGCAGTCCCTCGCCGCCCAGGAGCGCGGGGAAGTGCTTGAGCACCTTGCCCGCTGCGGTGAGTGCCGCGAAGTAGTTGTGCTGGCATTGCCTGCCACCGAGGCTGTCGCGCTCGCCGGATCGGGCGCTCCAACGCGGATCGGCTGGCTAAGTTGGCCCGTCCTTCGTTGGGGAGTAGTGGCTGCGGGAATCCTCACGGTCACGTCGGTCGGCGTACTGCAATACCGCCAGCGCCTCCAGGAAAAGACGCTGGTCGCTCGCAGTCTCATGTCCCGCGATCAGTCATCTGAATCTCCCGCGCAGAGTCCTTCGTCCTCGGCACTGGCAAACACGGCAAAGCAAACTGAAGGGGAGAAGAAATCTTCAGGCCCAGATCACAGCGTACTGCCGACCAACAAGCCAGGTCCCCGGGCCTCCGGGGAGGCTTCGAAAGCAGGGGCACAAACCACCGCACAGAATCAAACTCAGGACCAGCTCATTCAGAATCAACAGGCAGAGCCCTCGCAGGCATCAGTCGACTTTGTGAACAAAGCGAAATCTCCGCCCGCGCAGGCTTTCCCACCCGGTATGGCGCTGGCGCCGGCGCTGCCCCGTTGGACCATCAGCGCCAGCGGAGCGCTGCAGCGCTCCCTCGACGGAGGCAAAACCTGGCTGGACGTGGCCGTCGCTGTGAACAATTCCGTGAACGCCACGAAAGACGATACGAGCACCACCATGAAGTCCGCTCAGGCGAAGCCAGTTCCCGCCCCACGCACTATCTTTCGGGCCGTTTCCGCCTCTTCCGATGCCCTCGAAGTCTGGGCTGGAGGTTGGGGTGGCGCCCTGTATCACACCCTGGACGGCGGCAATCTCTGGGTCCGTGTGCTTCCGTCCGATGCCGGCGTCGTTCTCACCGGCGACATTCTCAGTATTCAGTTCTTCGACCCGCGCAATTGCACAGTGACCACATCGAACGCCGAAGTCTGGACCACCCTCGACGCCGGTCAAACCTGGCACCGGGCATCGGCGGGCTTTTAGAGACCGCGTGAGAACGAGCTTGTGTGGGGACGGGCGCCTTCGCCCGTCCAGGCCTGGGCGAAGCCCGGCCGCATGAAGCCCCGCGCTTTAGCGCCCGCTATGATTTGAATGGCGGCGCGCTTCCAGCGTTACCATCAGTGTCTTACCAAGATGAGTGGGCTCCTTAGCCCCTGAGGTGCCATGCTTGCCGATTCAGCAACTCTTCCTTAAGCGGAAAAAACCCATTACCAAAGTGATGTTTACACAAAATAGCTAGTTCTCTAATATCACTTTCGTGGTTTGGCAGTTCTGGGGGAGGGCTGCCGAGGCGTCCTTGACTGAAAAGTCTAGGGCGCTTTTTTATTGCCTCTTGGAAATCATGTTCTACTTCGAACACGCCGCGCAGTATCCGCCAATTTCCAATCGCGATACCACAATCCGGAACCGGCAGTCTTTCTCCACCTGTCCCTTCAACTTCTCGAAAATATCGCTGACAAACTCCATAATCTTTCCGCAACGCAGGCAGGCCATGTGGATGTGGTCCCGGTTCAGCTTGCGCTCGTAGTAGTGGCCCTCGCCGTGGATGTGCATCAGGTCAAGTTCGTCGATCAGGCCCTGCCGCTTGAGCAGTCGCAGGGTTCGGTACACCGTGCTCCGGTCCACGCTGGCATCCAGTTTCTGGGCCTTGCGCAAAAGTTGGGCCGCGTCCAGGTGTTTCGTGGCCGTCTCCATCACCTGCAGAATTGCCCGCCGTTGCTGGGTCATGCGGATTCCACGATCGGCGAGATGGGACTGCAACCGCCCCGGTATTTCAGTTTGCGGTAATGGCATAAGACTCTCTTCAGCTTGTCGCAACTGGTCGCAACCGCGCTGCGACGGATTCTTCCGGCAATTCTTGACGGCGGACTGGCGCATCCGTCAAACTCAAAGGTGTCTTCAGATGCGACTCGATTGCAACTGGCGGACAATCTCCCTTATCGCTTATGACACAGCCGATCCACAACCGAGGCTCAATCTTAACGCTAGATGCGACTCGATTGCAACTGAAACGCCTACCATTAGAAGCGACTCGCGGCAACTCCCGCCCATGGGCCGCGTTCGCAACGACTGTCCGAAACCTCGCCAAACTGTCCCTGCACAACCTCGGTCTGTCCCTTTGTCTACTCGGGACTGCCTGGGCCGGCGTGGGCGGCAGCATCTCTGGCACCGTGAAAGACCCCTCGGGCGCGGCGATTGCGAAGGCATCCGTCACTTTGATCAATCCCAATACCGGTGTCCGGCAATCCGTCACCGCCGACGACCGGGGTATCTACAATTTCCCAGTTCTCCCCGTCGGTCACTACGTTCTCGAAGTCAACCACCCCGGCTTCAAACCTTACCGGCGCACGGGAATCGTGCTCGACACCAACAGCGCCCTTCTGCTCGACATCGCGCTCCAGATTGGCAAACGAACCGACGCCATCACCGTCAGCGACAGCTCGGTCCATCTCGAGACCTATAGCAGCCAGATGGGCGAGGTCATTAGCAGCGACCAGATGAGCGCCGTGCCCTTGAACGGCCGTGCTTACACCGACCTTCTGTCGCTTCAACCCGGAGTCGCTCCGGAGACTTCCATCAACTCCAATACCGTGCAGGACGTAGGCGCCAGCGCGCTCTCGGCCTCCGGCGATTTGAATCCCGGCACCGTTTCGATTAACGGTCAACGCGAGTTCGCCAACGCCTTCATCGTCAACGGCAGCGACTCCGAAGAAGACGTCAACATGGGGACGGCGATCATTCCCAACCTCGACTCCATCGCCGAGTTCCGGATTCTTACCAGCAATTTCGATGCGGAGTATGGCGAATTCAGCGGCGGCCAGATCAATGTCATCACCAAGTCCGGCAGCAACGCATTTCACGGCGATCTTTTCGAATTCCTTCGCAACACCGACCTGGACGCGCGCAACTACTTTTCCCCTACCCGCGGCACCTTCATCCAAAACCAGTTCGGCGGAACCTTCGGCGGCCCCATCAAGCGCAACAAGATCTTCTTCTTCTCCGACTATCAGGGCACACGCCAGCGCCAGGGAGTCGATACCAACCTGATCTCAGTTCCTTCCAACGTCGACCGCACCGGCGATCTTTCCGATCTCGCCAGTTCCTTCTACACCACCCAAATGGTGAACGGGCAAACAGTCCTGACGCCCACGACGGTCAGCGGTCCCGCCTGGGCCAGCACGCTCTCGCAGGGCTTCGGTTATCAGATTTCCTCCGGTGAGCCTTACTATTTTCCCGGCTGCACCAATACCAACTATTCTCCGGGAAGCACTACTGCTTGTGTTCTCCCTACCCTGCAAATCCCGACCGGTGCATGGTCCGTGCCCGCCCAGCATTTGCTGCAGTACATTCCAGCGCCCAACGCCTCTGTCGATCAGTTTGCGACTTCCGCTTACAACCAGGCGCTTCGGGATGACAAGGGCGCTTTGCGTCTCGATGACAACACAAGCTGGGGCCTGATCTCTGCCTACTACTTCCTCGACGATTACTCGTTGAACAATCCGTATCCGGTCGCCCAGGGCGGAGCCAGTGTGCCCGGCTTCAATGCGCTTTACCTGGGACGCGCCCAGCTATTCAGCATAGGCGACACGAAAACGCTAAGCGCGACGGCAGTCAATGAACTCCACTTCAGTTACATGCGGGCATTCAATGATTTGGGCAAGCCACAAGGCGGCCTTGGTGTAAGTCTCGTGTCTCAAGGTTTCGTCACACCTTCTGGAATCCCAACCATCGTGGCTCTTGACCCCAAAGGCGAAGGAGTCGAAAACCTCGTCTTCAACAATTTCTCCACTGGCACCAACACCAACGAACTGAAGCAGGCCAACAACACTTTCCAGTGGCTCGACAATTTTTCGAAGGTCGTAGGGCGCCACACCTTGAAATTCGGCGGCGAGTTCCACTACGACCAGGTCAACGTCAATCCGATCGCTCAGTTCAACGGCAACTTCCTGTTTACCGGAAGCGAGACTGGCTCCGATTTTGCCGACTTCCTCCTCGGCATTCCCAGCCAGTACAACCAGAGTCAGCTCAATCCTTTCTACGGCCGCAACAAATATACCGGCCTCTTCGCCCAGGATAGTTGGCGCTTCAAACCCAATATCACTGTGAACTACGGTTTGCGATGGGACCGCATCGAGCCCTGGTACGAAAAGTACAATCAGATTTCAACCACCGAGCCGGGCAAGCAATCTGTGGTCTTTGCCACCGCGCCGGCTGGGATCCTCTACCCTACCGACCCTGGAGTGCGGCGCACGCTGGCGCCCCCCGGCGACGAATTCTCGCCCCGCCTCGGCATCTCCTATTCGCCGAATCTATCGGCCGACACCTTTCTCGGCAAGCTTCTCGGCGGGCCCGGCAGAACCAGTCTGCGGGCCGGCTTCGGAATGTATTACACCTCCATCGAAGCCCTCACCCTCGGAGTCCTCGCGGCCAACGCTCCGTACGGAACCACCTACAGCAGCCCCGCCCCGCCGCTGTTTTCAAATCCATTCGTCACCGCTTCCACCGGACAGGACCTGGGCCAGTATTTCCCCGTCACCTTTGCCCCGTTGAACTCTTCCCGCAATCACCCTGATCCGAACGTCGACTGGTCGCAATATGTACCCATCAGCGGCATTCCCGCGTATCCCGTTGGCAACCGCATCCCTTATACCGAGCAATACATGTTCTCGATCGAGCGCCAGGTCGGAAACAATACTCTGCTCAGCGCCAGCTACGTCGGCAATCAGTCTCATCGCCTTCTGGTGCTGGTGGAATCGAACCCCGGCAACCCCGCGCTCTGCCTCAGCACGCCCGGCTGCGGACCTTTCAATGAGACGGCGAGCGGAACTCGTGGACCACTTGGCCCGATGTTTGGCAGCGACACCAATCAGTCCACGCTCGGCAATTCCAACTACAACGCCCTGGAACTTAGTCTTCGCCACACCAGTAAGGCCTTGCAATTGTTTGCCAGCTACACTTACAGCAAATCCATCGATCAGTCCTCGAACGTAGGCGAAGAAGTCAACCCCGTCAATCCCGCGCTCAGTCGTGCGCTATCCGCGTTCGATGTGACTCAGAACTTCGTGGTCAGCTACGCCTACGAGCTTCCGTTTGACCACCTGTTCGGCGCCTCCAACCGTTGGACAAAAGGTTGGACGCTTTCCGGCATCACTCACTTCAGCACAGGCTTTCCTGTAACGCTCCTCAACTACGGCGACAACTCTCTGCTCGGAGCCGAACCCAACGGCATCAACAACTATGGCGTCGACGAACCCCAATATACTTCAGGCCCGCTCGATCTCAACCGCAATCCCCGTAACGGTCAACCCGCTTTCAATACCGCCCTTTTCAGTCTCCAGCCTTTGGGCGAGCCGGGCAACGCCAGGCGCCGCTTCTTCTACGGCCCCGGCATCGACAACTACGATATGGCGCTGCTGAAGAGCGTGCCCCTCACCGATTCCAAGTCGCTGCAATTCCGCTTCGAGGGATTCAACATCTTCAACCACGCCCAGTTCTACGGGCCCAATTCCGTGGACGGCAACATCAACAGCTCGTCGTTCGGGGAAATAGTCGGCGCGGCCGCTCCCCGGCTTATGCAGGCGGCAGTGAAGTTCATCTTCTAGCCTCGTCTGTGCGGCACCGTACCCTTCTGGTCTCTGCGACCTTCGGCCTCGCCCGCGCATCAAATGGCAGTGGTACGATAATAGGGACAATCTCTGAGTCAGGGGGAAGCTACTTCATAGGTCGTATTCATTGAAATCGTAATCATTAGGATCGTAATCGATAAGATCGTCCGGGCCCCGGCAAAGACTGCTCGTTGTTTCCAAGACATGGGAGCGTCGGCCGACAACGCGAGGTTACAACGAGGAGAAATAAACATGGCAGGTAATGGAATCGTCGAAGTCACCGATGCGAACTTCGACCAGGATGTTCTGAAGTCGGATAAGCCCGTGCTGGTGGACTTCTGGGCGACGTGGTACGGTCCGTGCCGCGCGATCGCTCCCATTGTCGAGGAGCTAGCCAAGGACTACCAGGGCAGAATCAAGATCGGCAAGATGGACGTGGACTCCAACAGCTCCACTCCCATGCGCTACAAAGTGACCGGCATCCCCACGCTGCTGGTATTCAAAGGCGGGCAAGTCGTCGAGCAAATCGTCGGCTACAAGCCCAAGGAAGCCATTGCCCAGGCCCTCGACCGCCATATCGTGTAAGCTAGCAGTCCAGCTTTCAAACAAGACATCACCCGGGAGTGATCCCGGGCGTTTTGTGTCTGCCTCACGGTGTTTCCGGCAGCAGGGTGTACTCAAAATCGTAGGAATGCTTCCCGTCGGCGATCTTGATGGTCAGCGTTCCTGCAAGGCCTTCGAGTTGGCCGGTGCCGGAGTCCGGTACAACCGTGACGCTCAGTTGCGGTGTGCCCCGAGTCATCGTGCCGCTGTGTTGCAGGACGAAGCTACCTGTGCGGCCGTTCAGCGTTCCAGTGACTCGCTCCATCGCTACGTAACCCGCAGAGCCCTTCACGCTGCCCGCTGCGGAGAGCATCTGCCCCTTGCTGGTTCCCTCCAGATCGCCGTGAAACTGTTTATCGCTCGACATTCTTCCCAGGCCTGCGTCGCCGTCTTCGGCCGCCTGCGGCGTCATCTTTACCTCAAACGTTCCACGAGCATGACTCGTCACCACTTTCTCCTTAAAAGGCGCACCCTGCGCCGCTTGGCCCTGTGCGTGCCCATAAACTGCAACCCACAGACAGAGCGCTGCAATCAATCGAGTCTGCGTGTGATGTTTGCGATGCATTTGAGAGCCGACAACTGAGGACCGATCATTGCTGACTGGCCACCGACCACTGACCACTGTTCCTAATACTTCCTCAACACCCCAATCACCCGACCCTGCACTTCTACGGATGCCGCGGGCACGATGATCGGCTTCATGGTCGCGTTCGAAGGCTGCAGACGGATATTGTCGCCTTCGCGGTAAAGGCGCTTCAGCGTGGCATCATCTTTATTCACCAGCGCGACTACGATGTCGCCGTTGTGCGCTGTCTTCAGCTTCTCGACCAGCACGTAGTCGCCGTCGAGGATGGCCTCATCCTGCATGGAATCCCCGCGCACTTCGAGCACGAACACTTCTTTCGAGCGCACGAAGTCGGCGAGGGAGATGGTCTCATTGCTTTGCACCGCTTCGATGGGCTGGCCGGCGGCAATGCGCCCCAGCAGCGGCAGCACCAAGCCGGTGTTCACGCTCATGGCCTGCTTGAGGCGTCCCTTGGGCGGCAACAGGTCGATGGACCGGCTGCGGTTATAGTCGCGCGTGAGCAACCCCTTCTTCTCGAGGTTCGTGATGTGCTTGTGCACCGTGGCCAGCGAGTTCAGGTCAAGCCCATTGCCAATCTCTTCAAACGACGGAGAGTATCCATGCTCCGCGACAAAGCGGGAGATGAAGTCATACACTTCGCGCTGCCTGCGTGTGATCGCCATGCGAACATTGTTGGCGAATGGAAGGCGAAATGTCAAGGAGAATCAGCTGTTAGCTATTAGCTGTCAGCTCTCAGCTTCTAGCTGCTTGCTCCTAGCCACGGACCGTGAGGAGCGGACACTCCCTTCGGCTTCGCTCAGGGCAGGCTTGTCCGCTGCTTTCGACCTTCGCGGCTGTCTTCTTCTTCTTCACTCGCGTTGCGGGTGTGCGTTTACTGCCTGGGCTTGTGCGACCGGGGCTGGCGTTGCTCGGGTTGGTGGCTTGCTTGGGACCTGTGCTTCGGGCAGGCTTCGTTGCGCGACTCTGGCGAGGGTCTCTTCCTTTTCGAACTTCTCCGATACCGGTGGGGCGGGCGGATATTCGGGGATGGTGCGGACCATTGCGCTCTCGCAGCGGTCGAAGCGGACGCGGCGGGCGTTGCGGGCGGCGATGCTTAGAGCGCGGATGATGAGGTTGGCGCGTTGGAGGTCGATGGTGATGCGGGCGATGGCATTGATGGTTTCCATGAGTGCGGCCTGGATGCCCTCCTCATTTTCGATAAGCGCCATGGGATGAATGCGCGACTGGGGCGGCGTGCGGACTCCACGGATCATGCGCTGGTGGAAGTAGCAGAAACGCTCGCCGCTGAGAGCGGGCGAGCCGCAGGAGTGTCCGGTGACCTTGATGTGGGTGCAGATTTTGACGCCTGGCTGGCGGGGCATGGGGTCAGGCCTCGAAAAAATTTAGATACCTTTGAGTTAAGTTCTTTGCTTTGTCAGAGTTGCTGGATGTAGGTATGAGGACGGCCGCGTAAAATCTTTGGAACCAATAACTTGCGGGTAAAATATTGAGGAATATGGGGTTAGTGGTGCGCGTGAGGTCGCCTTTGGGCATGGTGGAGTGCATTTCTTATTGCTAATCACGACAAACACCATTATATCAATCGCGTCTTACTGGGGCCTGTGGATGGTTAGCTGTATAGGGTTCTGGGAGAAGGGGATAGAAATACTGCTTGACAGAGTTTTCCTACGTTGGGAATGGGTTGGACGTCACAGACAGGAGTGGGGAGGGGTGGGTGTGTTTTTTGGGTTCGGTTCCATGAAAGGTGAGCGAATTCTGCTCGCAGTAACTTTGCGGGAAGGACAGCTAAGAGATGCTCGCGTCCCGCACGGCCTCAGCGGCTGAAGCCGGTTTTTTGGGCTTCTTGTGGTGCGGGTGGAAGCCGCGCCCTCTCAAGACTTATTGGTGTTTGCGGCACGGCTGAAGCCGTGCCCTGATACGAATCAAAATCGAAGTCAACGTCAATACGAAGTCAGCGTCAGCATCAACATCAGGTCAAAGGCAACGGACAGGAGTGTCCGTTCTACTTGCTTGGCGTCGCTTCGCTCCTTGGACAGCCGAGGCGGCTGTCTCCACATAATTTGTGGCGCTGCTGGCGGACAGCGGGTTCCTCACGCGCCTTCGCGCGCTCGGAATGACAAGACTTGGGATGGCGGCAACTTAAAAATCGACATCAAGGTCAAGGTCAAAGGCAGCGGACAGGAGTGTCCTTTCCACATGTTCAACAATGATCCTCATCGCGAGAATCGGGTAAACTGGAATTACTCTTCTTAATGACCTTCCAGGCGCTTCTGGTCCGGCTACGTTGCTGAGGATTGTTGTGGAGAGTAAGCCTCATTATTAAGAGGCTCGAAATAAGAGGCTCGAAATAAGAGGCTCGAATTCATAGCTCAGTTTCTCAAAGAGGACACATCCCATGAGCACTTCCACACTTCCTGAGACGCACGAAAAGCACGCCAGCGCGAGAGCCATCAAGTACGTTTACTTTTTCGGCGATGGAAAAGCCGAGGGCAATGGCGCGATGAAGAATGAGTTAGGAGGCAAAGGCGCGGGCCTGGCTGAGATGACCAACGCTGCGCTGCCCGTGCCTCCTGGGTTCACCATCCAGACTGAGGCTTGCCGTGAGTACATGCGTGGCGGCAAGGTGTCGGCCGACGTTACGCGGCAGATGGAGGACGCGCTTCGCCGGCTGGAGGAGCTGCAAGGGCAGAAGCTTGGCAAGGGCGAGAACCCGCTGCTGGTGAGCGTCCGCTCGGGGGCGAAGTTTTCCATGCCGGGCATGATGGATACGATTCTTAATCTTGGATTGAACGATCAAAGTGTGGAGGCGCTGGCGAAGCGAAGCAACAATCCGCGGTTCGCCTACGATTCGTATCGCCGCCTGATCCAGATGTTCGGCAACGTGGTGCTGGAGATTCCCAAGCACGCGTTTGACGAAGTCTTCGATGCGAAGAAAAAGCAGAAGAAAGCCAAGCTCGATACCGATCTTGACGCCAAAGCGCTCCAGGAAGTCATCGCGGAATATAAGAAGGTGGTCAAGAAGCACACCAAGCACGATTTTCCGCAGGATGCACACGAGCAGCTGGTGATGGCGCGCGATGCGGTTTTCCGTTCGTGGCAGAACGACCGCGCCAAAACCTATCGCCGCATCAACAACATCGATGACAATCTCGGCACCGCGGTGAATGTGCAGGCGATGGTGTACGGCAACCTCGGCGAGACTAGTGGCACCGGCGTGGGCTTCACGCGCAATCCGGCCACCGGCGCGAAGGAGTTCTTCGGCGAATATCTGATGAACGCGCAGGGCGAAGACGTGGTCTCCGGTGTGCGCACCCCGGTTCCAATCCTCGAACTGCAGAGGATTATGCCCGATGTGTACAGCCAGTTACGCGAGATTACGACGCGGCTGGAGAAACATTACAAGGACATGCAGGATTTCGAGTTCACCATCCAGGATGGCAAGCTCTATATGCTGCAAACGCGCAACGGCAAGCGTACGGGTCTTGCGGCTGTGCGGTTGGGGATCGAGATGGTCGAAGAAGGGTTGATCAGCAAGGAGGACGCGATCTTCCGGCTTGATCCCAACCAGGTCGTGGATTTTTTCGTATCGCGGTTGGACGAAAAGGACGTACGAGCCGAGGATATCCTGACCACGAAGGGCTTGGCAGCGTCTCCCGGAGCGGTGGTTGGGCAGATCGTTTTCACCGCCGACGAGGCGGTCGAAAAGGCTGGGCATGGTGCGGAGAAAAATCCGGTAATTTTGGTTCGCGCCGAAACTACTCCCGAAGATATCCACGGGATGGAAGTGGCAATTGGCATTCTAACCTCGCAGGGCGGGATCACGAGTCACGCCGCCGTGGTCACGCGGGGCATGGGCAAGACTTGCGTTGCAGGCGCGGGCGAGATCGCCGTCGATGAAAGAGCCCGCGAGATGCGGGTACGAGGGCAAGTATTCAAGGACGGGGACTGGATTACGATCGACGGCACGACTGGCAGCGTCTTGAGGGGCAGGCGAAAGTTGCTTCCGCCGGACCCTCAGAATCTGGCAATGCTCGAGAAGTTTATGGGCTGGGCAGAGCCATTCAGAAAAATCGGTGTGCGGGCCAACGCGGATATCCCGCGCGACGCCAAGAAGGCGCGCGAGTTCGGGGCCGAGGGCATTGGCCTCTGCCGTACTGAGCACATGTTTTTCGCTCAGGACCGCATTGCGCACATGCGGACGATGATCCTTGCCAACAATGAGAAAGACCGGCGCGTCGCGCTAAAGAAACTGCTGCCCATGCAGCGCTCCGATTTTATGGGGCTGTTCAAAGCGATGGAAGGGTTGCCGGTGACGATCCGGCTGCTGGATCCGCCGTTGCACGAGTTTCTGCCCAAGCGCGAGAAGCTCATGGTCGACATTTCCAGCCTCGCGAGCGCTACGGCAAAGCAGAAAAAGGCTCTGGTGGAGGAATACCGCGAGTACGGCGCAAAAGGCGCTGGCGATCTGAAGAAGGTTCTTTCCGGACTGTTGGCGCGTGTGGAAGACCTGCATGAGTTTAATCCCATGTTGGGGCATCGCGGCTGCCGGTTGGGGATTACGTATCCGGAGATCACCGAGATGCAGGCGCGGGCTATCTTTGAAGCGGCTGTGGCTGTCGAGAAAGAAGGCATCAAGACTCACGCCGAGGTGATGATCCCGCTGATCGCGACGGTGAAAGAGATGGCGAATCAGGGGGCGATTGTCCGGCGCGTCGCGGAAGAAGTGTTTAAGGAAAAAGGGAAGCACGTGCATTACCTGGTGGGCACGATGATTGAGTTGCCCCGTGCTTGCCTGGTCGCGGACGAGATCGCCAAGGAAGCTGAGTTCTTCAGCTTCGGCACGAATGATCTGACCCAGACCACGTTCGGATTCTCGCGCGACGACGTTAACAAAGTTCTTCCGACTTACCTGGCGGAGGGGATTCTGAAACAGGATCCGTTTGCCGCGATTGATCGCGACGGCGTGGGCGAACTGGTGCGTATCGGAATCGAACGGGGACGCAAGACCAGGCCCAATCTCGAGGTGGGAATTTGCGGCGAACACGGTGGGGATCCGTCGTCGGTTCAGTTCTGCCACGAGGTGGGCATGGATTATGTCTCGTGCTCGCCATTTCGCGTGTTGACCGCGCGCCTGGCCGCGGCGCAAGCCGGCGCGAGCGATAAATTGAAAGTCGAGGGTGGTAGAACGACATAGATTTCAGGCAGGTGCTATCAGTCGGAAGACGTTTTATTACTTCGGATCATCAAGGCGCTCAGTTCTAAATTTGCGGTGCAAAAAACCGGCCTCACGCTTCCCAAACCGTACACGAGGTTCTCCTATCAAAAGCCGGCCCGCCAGAAGGCGGGGCCGGCGGTTGTTCTTGGAAAAACTGAGCATACAGGCATTGAAAGCTAGTTTCCAAGTATGGCGTAGCCAGGCAACGGATCGCCGCTCTGACCGACTACCCACACTCCGCTATTGGTGCCGCAGTATGTGCTTGAGCCCTTGCACCAGCTTGCGATCTCGTGCGATCTCATGTCAGTGCTGTTGAAAGCCCAGCCACCCGCGAAGGCAGTTTGTTTGGCAGAAGTGGTAACGGCCAGCCAGTATTGCGTACCTTTCTTGACGGGAATGCCAGCCTGGTCGTTGCCTATGTCGAGAGTGCAGCAAGCTCCATAGGTAGGCTCAGTCGAGATAGGGAAGTTCTTGATGGAAGTTCCCGGAGAGTTATTGTTGTCAGCCAGGAGTTGAAGCCGAAATGCACCCGCGTCTGACCCGCCAAATGTGCCAACCGAGGCTTCGACGCGGGTTACAGTAGCATCGGCTGTCGGGGTGAAGGGAATGGCGACCCAGGTTTGAAATGGAAAGTTCGGTGGCCCCGCGGCGATGGTATTGCCAAAGCAGCAGAAAAACACGCCAAACTTATAGGTACTGAGGTTGCCGGCAATGGTCTTTAGCGTGGTGTCGTGGTTCGAGGGCATCGCGGAGCTAGGCGCTTCGTTTGACGTGACGGTTCTTCCGTTCTGACTGAAGGTGTAAGGGTTTGGACTCGCTGCCAAGGCAGCCAGAGCTATCAGCGTCAATACGACGACGCCAAATATTACAACTGATTTCTTCTTCACGATTGTAGCCTCCATGGTTGGTTCAAAAACGGCACCGATCATACGCCCATCCTGCTGCTCGCCGATAGTGTGAAACAATTTTCACACGGCTGCTAGGCCACGCCCCGCGCCTTGATAGAGCCGGCAGCATCGACCATCGGGACGGCGCGCTCCGAGTCTCTGACGACGCGGGCTGCCAGCGGCTTCAGCCACAGCAAAGCCATGAATGCGGCAATCAGATCGCAGATAATCATCGCCCAGAAAACCTTGGACCAGGAACCGGTCTTGGCAAACAGCCAGGCGGCGCCGGGGCCGGCAAAGGCTGTGGCCACTCCCTTGGCGGTATAGACGACACCATAGTTGGTGGTGGCCCATTTGTTTCCGTAGAGGTCTCCGGTGATCGAGGGGAACAAAGAGTAAATGTTGCCCCAGGCGAAGAAGCAGAGGCCCGATAAGGCTACGAACCAGATGGGACGGCTGATCAACTGGAGCAGAGCGTACACCGCGATTGCCTCGAGAACGAAAGAGATAAAGATGGCGTTCTCGCGGCCGATGTGGTCGGAGACCCATCCCCAGAAGGGACGCGTCAAACCGTTGAGAATGCGATCGACCGTGATCGCCAGCACCAGTGCTGTCATGCCCCAGAGCACCACGACTTTATCCACGTGGTAGGAGGAAGCCATGGGGTTCAGTTGCACGGTGACCACAATTCCACCGAAGGCCAGCATAGTCATCATCAGGTAAATGACATAGAAAGATGGCTGGCGCATCATCTGCCACGGCGTCATGTCGACGGATGAGGTCTTCACCTTAGCTTTGATCTTGGCTTCTTTCTCTTTCCAGTTTGGAGGCGTCCATCCCACGGGGGGTCTGGCTAAGAAGAGGGAGGCAGCGAGTACGACGACTCCCTGAATCGCTCCCCAGAAGATGAACGTATGCTGATAGCCAGAGGATTTGAGCATGGCGGCCACGGGTGCAATGGTGGTGGCGGTGCCTATGCCGAAAGCTCCGGCGGTGAGGCCGACACATAGACCGCGATGATCGGGGAACCATTTCAGCGCGTTTCCGATGGTTCCCCCATAAACTGCGCCAGCGCCGATACCGCCGAGTCCGTACCAGAAGTAGAGGCCGTAGATGGTCTCGGCGTAGCCGGATCCGATCCAGCCCAGTCCGGCCAGGATCGCGCCCGCGCCCAGCATGAACCGAGGACCAATGCGATCTACCAGGAATCCTTCAAACGGTACGAGCCAGGTTTCCAGAGCGACGAATAAGACAATGGTCCATTGAACCTGCTCCAGTGAGACGTGGAGGTGGGCTTGAATGGGTTTGGTAAAGAGCGTCCAGGCGTACTGGAGATTTGCGACCGCCATCATCGCGACGATGCCTGCGACTAATTGGATCCACCGATTCGGAATACGCGAGGGATGAATCAGGGAGGATGGGGAAACGGTAGTTGCAGCCATGTATGGATCTCCGTGACGGCGCGTTAGACGTGAGCAGCGCTACTGCCAGAACAACAGGGGGTTCGGCAGAGTCGTACCAGTTCACCCATGCGGGCGTGAACTTGAGAATCCTGGGCTCGGGGCGAACCGTAATATATACTGGTCCGCTCATCGAACCACTTGCGGTTTTGCAATCTAACACGCTTGCCCCAGGGGTGTCAATTCTAAAAGAGCATTGGTGGTGGTGAAGTGCTGGTGGTTTTGAACAAGCCACCTGGCTGCGCTTGGCGGGACCCTTCGTAAACTCAGGGCAGGCTGGCTGAGGCGGCCGTTCCCACTTGGTATCTTAACTTGGGTCATGCGACGTGCGAGAGGCGCTACTGATGGATGACGGCTTGCGGGCTCAGATCGAGACTTACCTATCGCACCTTGATGGGCTGATACGCCGCGGGCGCGAGCTTCGCGACGCTTTGGCTGCCGACCCCTCCAACGCATCGCTGATCGCGGACACACGGGCCTGGCAGGAGGCTTGTGGGGTGACGGTCAATCAGTTGTCCGGTGGCAGCAAGGCGCACTGGCTTGCCCGGTCGTTCAGCCAAGGCTTTTTAATGCGCTCAACGGACGGCCGCGCGGTCGAAGGAACGACGCCCGCCGAGATCATTACGCGACTGCTGGACGTCCTTGCGCAGGCCGTTGCCTCGCTTACTCAAAGGGAAGAAGGCGCGGTGATTTCCGCGTCATCATCATCGGCGCAGCCGCCTCCGCGGCGGTTCGAATTCGTTCACAATGCCGAACTGCGGCCCGTAATCGAGCAGGCCTACATCGACAGCCGGCGCGCCCTAGAGCAAGCGGACTACGATCTCGCGCTGCGCACTTCCTGTGGAATCCTTGAGGCCATCGTCACCGACGCACTGGAGCACAAAGGACTGAGCGCGCTGATTGCGTCGGGTGCGCCTGCCGAAAAGATTGCTGATTGGTCGTTCGAGACCCGGCTTACGGTTGCAGAGAGGGCAGGACTGATTCGCAGCGGATGCGCCCGCCTGCCGGCCGTGGCGCGGACGTATCGCGATGCCGAGGGTGGTTCGAAGGCGACAGTTTCCGAGCGCGACGCTCAGGTGGCTGGGCAGGTGCTTCGAGTCATTATGAGAGATTTGGACCCTGGGCGGTAGGGATTGTGACTCTTGGGCGTCCCTCAGCGGCTAAAGCCGCAGTTAATTTTGTGGCTGTTGCGGCGCGGCTGAAGCCGCGCCCTTTCAAAACTGTGTAACCGATCTGCAAGTAGAGACTCCGGTTGCCTGTTTCTGCTATGTCAGAAAATGATTCTGTGCTTCCATCTGCACCAGCCCCGATAGGTGGCACTGATGCTGTGAGAGTTCCGTGGCCATTTTGTTGGCCATATCATGAATCATCTCAAAGCGTTTAGCAGATTCCGTTCCCTGTGGCGCATCTGTGCTTCCTAATTCGCAATAGCCGACAATCGCCGACAGCTTATCGACTAGACGGTGCGCCAGCATGCACGCGGGTTCGTGGCACCCTTGGTTTGACTTCTCCACACTGATAACATCCCTTCTATCCCCTCAGAGCTGATTGCGATTCCGCTGCTTACAAGGGTAATGCGATTGGGATCGCAATGCGCCATTACGTTGGTTATGGGCCGTCCGGATTACGGTGCCGCGTTGGCCTTCCACTAGAAAGCAATCTGTCTCGCTCAAGTGGCCTTCACGGGAGTTAACTATACGGTTCACTTTCCAAACGGGGCTGAAGCGCCACTCTTTCACGGTACAACTAACTTTCGGGACAACTAGTCCTCCAGGTCCTGACGGAACACAGGTTGGGCTGGATCGAGGGTGCCGTCGATTACGGCTACGAGCAGGTTTTCGTACGCGTCCGTCGCCTCGGGGAGCGCGGCATAACCGCGTTCTCTCTGCAGCGCACCGCTTTCCGAGTAGATGAGCGTGAAATAGCGTCCTGAGGAATATTGCAATTCGAGCAACTTGTCTGGCCTGTCGGGATCGCCTTCCTGTCCGAGTACATCCATTAAAGCGACAGTCCACTGCCGGCCTTTCGGGTCGGTGACGACCTCGTGCTCGACATACTGCCATTCGTCCATGCTCCACAGAGGCATAGTTATTCCAGCAACTGGGCCAGCGCCCGCGCGACCTGCGTCCCGGTAAAAGGTTTCGGAACCAGCAAGACTTTTTTCGCACTCCGGGAACGGAGGCTCGCGTCCGCGATTTCTGGGGTGTCACTGATGATGACGACGGGAAGGTCGGCGTGACTCGGGTGGTGACGCACGCTATCGAAGAGTGCCTCGCTCATTTCATAAGCCGTACAGTCGAGCACGAGCGCGTCGGCGCTGTGCTCCACAACCAACTCGTTGACGCCTGCGGTGTATCCCTCTGCGCCGACTTCGTAGCCGAGGTCACGCAGTGAGAACGTGAGGAGCTCGGCGATCTCCGGCGTGTCGTCGATGAGCAGGATGCGGCGCAACCGTGCCCTACTTCTTGCCGGGGCCGGTGCCGGGCAGCCGCGGTTTCTTGGCCGCGCAGGGCTCCAGGTCCATGACCCACACTCGCCCGCCGGCGGTGTAGTAGGCACGGTGATCGTTCTCGATCATCGCGCCCCAGGCCTCCAGCGTGCGCATGGCAAACGTGACTCCTTCGAAGTTGTTACGCGCGTGATCGAACACTTCGTTGGTGTGCCAGTTGTTGGTCAGGATCGCGTCACCAGGATGCACGCGCAGGACGGTGTAAAAGCGGTCGAAGGCCGCTTCCGTCCGGACATCGCGGGTCGAGCCGCGCTTCTTGCCCTCGGTGACGATGTAGCTTTCCTGCGCTTCTGGAACTGCGGGGGGAGGCGTTGGTTTTGCGCTCATAATCTATACGGTCTCCGCCACGGCCGTGGCTTCTGCCGCCGAGGCCATGTTGACGAGGTTCTTCGCATCCGCGGCATGGATCAAGGCCTCGGGCAGTTCAACTCCCATCATTCGCCATTGTTCGTTGGCAAACTTCTGCAGGGTCGCGATGTGCTCGGCGTGGAGATGGCCAAAGCGTCCTTGCAATTTCAAATACTCTGAAACTGGCCGCATGCTTGCCGGACGGAAGCTGTAATCGAAGGCGCGCTTTTCCGGGCTCCACTCCCACATTGGATAGAGGCCGCATTCGACGACCAGCCGGCCAAGATCAATCGAGCGCGGCGTCTCGTATACGAAGCCCTTCTGGCACGGAGTGTAGACCATGAGGTACGCAGCGCCTTTGTGATTGAGTCCCTTGCGAACCTTGTTCATCAAGTCGATAGGATAGCCAACGCTTGCGGTTGCCACGTAGCAGTGAGGGTGGCCGGCGGCCATCATGCGAGCGAGGTCCTTGGGAAACAGTTTCTTGCCCTCGGGAACTTCCGGGCCCGGAGGCGAGAATGTCGTCATGCCGCCGTAGGGCGTGCGGGACGAAGCCTGGATGCCGGTGTTCGCGTATTGCTCGTTGTCGTAGCAGATAATCAGGCAATCGTGATTGCGATAGAGCGCGCCGGAAATCGAGGCCAGGCCAATGTCGGACGCGCTGCCGTCGCCGGCTTCGCAAATAATGTTCGGGAAAGCGCCCTTCCACTTGCCTTTCCGGATCATGGCCTCATACGCTGCTGCCACGCCCGCGGTGAAGCTGCCGGCGCTGCCGATCTGGGTGTGCGCCCAGGGCACATTGTAGGGCGTGCATAAATACGAACTGTTCGCGACGTACATGCAGCCGGTTGGTCCGACGAGGATCGTGTTGTCGCCCGCCGCCTTGCTCGTCATCCGGTACTGGATGGAGGGTCCGCAGCCCGCACAGGTGCGGTGCCCGGGAACAAACGGCTCGCTCGACGGTAACTCAGGGTTGTAGAAACGCGCTCCCTGATTCGGGCTATCGAGAATCGGCAGCAGTTGCCGTTGGACTTCTATTGTCGCCATATTATTCCTCCGAACAAAAAACCTTTGTATCGAGCCGTCACCCTCAGGGACCAAAGCCCCATTACCCGCCGTTTCAAAACTCTTACTCTTCGAATCCAACCCAATGGGTGCGCTTTTCGATCTTTCCACGCCGTTGCGCTTCCATCATTTTTTCAGTCATCCAATAAAATTCTTTCAGGACGATGGCTTCCCCGCCCATGCCCGCCATGAACGAGAGAACGAGCGGGCGCTGTTGGCTTTCGTAAAGAGCCGCGCAGACTTCGGCGTACAGCACGCCTCCGCTGCTTACGCTACCGAGGCCCATGTTGGTCTCGATCACGCCAACCACTTTGAACTTGCTGAGGACCTCACGCACGCGCTCGGTGGGATACGGTCTGATAGTCCTCAACCGCACCATGCCGACCTTCAAGCCGCGGTCGCGCATATGCTGGATCGCGAACCGCGCCGTCACTCCGTGCGCTCCCTGAAGGAAAAAGACGACCTCGGCGTCATCGGTCATGAACTCTTCAACCCAGGGATCGTAACGCCGGCCGAAGATCTTGGCGAACTCGTCGTGGACCTGCTCAATCACTGCCATCGACTCTTCCATGGCGCGTGCCCGCTCCAGCTGGAGCGGCGGACCCTGCTCCGGCATGATCTGCGGTCCGTGCGATACGGGATGCCGCGGATCGAGCGGATAGGGATGTTTGTAGGGCGGCAGGAACTCCTTGACCTGACCTGCATCCGGCAACTCAACATCACTGGTGATGTGAGAGACGAAGAAACCATCCTGGCAGACCATCTGAGGAAGGAGCACGCGAGGGTCTTCGCCGATGCGATAGCCCATCAGGTGATTGTCGAATGCTTCTTGAGCATCGCAGGACCAGCCCATGAGCCATCCCATGTCGCGGGTCGAGAGCGCGTCGGTATGCTCGGAGCCGAAATCGCCGGGGGGATCGAGCGTGCGGTCGGCGATCATCATCTGCACCGGCATGCGGCTGCCGGAGATCGGCGAATAGAGTTCGTAGGCGAACTGCACGCCGACACCGGAGCTGCCGGTGAACACACGCGCGCCGCACGACGAAGCGCCGTGCGAGATGCTCAACTGCGAATGCTCGCTGTCGGCCACGATGTATTCGGCATCGAGTTCGCCATTAGCCACCATTTGCGCCAGCGCCATCATAGTCGCTGTGTAAGGACGGATCGGGTAGGCCGCAATCACATCGACGTCGGCGTATTTGGCGGCTTGCGCCGCGGCGACGCAGCCGTTGATCCGAACCGTTTTCTTTTTTGCTGTAGCCGTTGCCATAATTCGCTCCGATTCTAAATGTTCTTTGCGGGCCGGTCTGACAGATGCATTAGCTCTTGCGCTTGGCGGCCATGCAGACCCGGTGAGATTGCGAATGCGGTATCCATTCGCACGACGCCGGTATCGAAATCCAGTTCGGGCACGCCTTCGAGACAGCCGGTTGGACATTCTTCGATGCACACGCGGCAACCTTTGCAGTAGTCGACCAGAATCTTGTAAAGGCCGTTCGACCGCTCTGGACGCGCGATGCACGGTTCCGGACAGACCAGGTAACAGTTGTCGCAGGCGTTACAGGTGCCACAACTGAAACAGCGTCCGGCCTCCTCGACTGCCTGCTCTTCCGAGAATGCCTGGATCACCTCGTCTTGCGTCTTGCGCCGGCTTGTGGGCGGCAGCAACTCCTGCTGGACGCGCGGGAAGTGCGGGAAGTACGTCATGTTCATGCGGTTCAGGTCGAAGATTACGTCAACGGCAATGGTGCGCGCCTGCAATGGTTCCCCGCGCATCACTTTGTCGACATTGAATGCGACGCGCTTGCCGTCGCCGACGGCGTTGACGACCATCAACGGCTGGCCTGAACCCAACTGGACAATGTCACCCGCGGCAAAGAAGTTCGTGTCCCCGAGACGCCCGAACTTGTCGATCTTGATGGTGCCGCGCTCGGTCTTGAATTCGTCGGGCAACCATGCGAGCGACGAATGCTGTCCGACAGCGATGATTACGTTGTCGACCGCGAAGCGCTGGGCGGGAGCCGCTCGATCGACAGTGATCGGCGAAGCGTTGATGGCGCCCGAGAATCGCGCCGGATGCAGTTGCAAAGCTTCGACCTTGCCTTCGCCGAGCACTGCGGTTACGGCGAGCCCGTGCATCAGTTCCACGCCTTCTTCCGTCATGTCGTGCATGTCTTCGGGGACACACGGCATTTCCTGGGGATTGCCCTCCACCGTTATCATGGTTACTTCGACAGCGCCTTGCCGCAGCGCTTCGCGGGCGCAGTCGATGGCGGTGTTTCCGCCCCCGATCACGGCTACTCGGGCACCGAGCTTGACCTTTGATGTGCCCATGCCGATGTCGCGAAGGAAGGGAAGCCCGTAAAGTACGCCAGTCTTGTTCTCGCCTTCGGCGCGAACGCTGTTGGGCTCGGTTAGCCCGACGGCGAGCACGCAGGCGTCGTAGTTCTTCTTCAAGTCGTCCCAGGTTACGTCCTTGCCGACTTCGACGTTGGTCTTGATCGTGATCCCGAGTTGTTCGAGACGCTCGATCTCGCGATCAAGAACGGATTGAGGAAGCACCCAGTCGGGAATGCCGCCACGATTGAGTCCGCCCGCTTTCGGAGATTTCTCAAGAATCGTCACTGCGTAGCCGAGGCGCGCGAGCTGGTATGCCGCGCTATGGCCGGCGGGACCCGAGCCCACCACGGCAACTTTCTTTCCGTTCGATTTTCCAGGTTTGACCACGTCGTTGGTCAGCGCCTGTCCCAGATCGCCGAGGAAGCGCTCGACCGCGCGAATCGAGATGGCCTCATCGTACTTTCCACGATTGCAGGCAGCCTCGCACGGGTGATAGCACACGCGGCCGGTGACTGAAGGGAACGGCATGTCTTCCTTGATGAGCGCGTAGGCGTCCAGATATTTGCCGCGCTTCACCAGGTCGAGATAGCCCTGGATCTTTTCGTTGGTTCCGCAAGCGTTGTTGCAAGGAGGCAGCTTGTCCCTGTACACCGGCCGGATGGCACGCCAGTTGCCGGTGGGGAAGAGGTCCTGGCCTTTTTCCTGCGATGGCGCGGGAGTGATGCCCGCGAACGGAATCTTGAGACGATCGGGAATGTGGGTGCCTTTTGTCGACATGGGACCTTTCCTAAACAGCCACTGGATTAAGCGGCATAATGTGCAAGTGCTCGAGTGCCATATGAAATGCGGTCTTGTTCGCGATCATGGGCTCAATGGTTTCCATCTTGCAGATGCCCGTAGTCTTGACCACCGCGGCAATAAGCGGAGCGGCGATATCGGGCGCGATCGATTTGTTTCGCTCGGCGGCGCCTTCGGTCGAAAGACGGTCGAGACCCAGTTCGCCAAGACGGTAATAAAGCCATTTGTGGTCGGCCAGATGAGCGGCGTCGACACACACAAGCTGCGCCAGCCTCTCTGCGCCCGGCACGAAGCGAATCATGTATTCCGGCGTGTAGTGTGTGTTGATCACGAGCGTTCCGCCGGGAGGCATGCCGCGCATGTAGTCCCAACCCTTGACCATCGTTCCTTCGACCAGCACGATGATGTTTGGTTGCTCGTTCTCGTAGGTTAGTTCGTTCTCGATCACCTCATCGCTTACGCGACAATACTTGCGCGTCGGGGCATTGGTGCGATCGGGATTGTCAACGTAGTTTTCCATCGCCTGCGCGTACTTGCCCTCGATGCGGGCGGACGCAGAGATGGAATTGACGATATCGCGTCCCTCTTTGTCCATGATGATGCCGCGCGTCCAAACCGTAAGTTCCGTGTACATGATCGAACCTCGTCCTTACATAGTTACTCAGATCGCTAGTCAGTCAGATCCGTCAGGGCACAGCGCCCCGGCGCTGTTGTTCAATGCAATCGCTGTCTTCCATTGCCTGGGACCGCCACGCTCGGGTTCAAGAACCGCCAGAAAATCTTTGCGCAAAACGACGAAAGGGGCGAGGCGGTGGCCGTCCTGAAATTCCAAGATCGCGGAAAGCGTTGCCTTCTTGCACAGGCTTTCGATATCGGCGCCCGTGCATCCTTCCATCGTACCGGCGAACTCTTCGAAATCCACGTCGGGCGCGAGCGGTACGCGCCGGCAGCAGAGCCGCATGATGGCCGACCGCCCCTCGGCGTCGGGTTTGGCGAACGGGAGTATATAGTCGAAGCGCCCGCTCCGCAATAGCGCCGGCTCGATCCGCTCGGGACGATTGGTCGCTGCCAACAGAAGCACACCTTTGACGTCACGCAAGTTGTCGATCTCACGCAGAAGCTGGCTGAGAATTCTTTGATAGACGTCGGTTCCGAATTGATCGGCGCCGAACTTCGGCGCAACCGCGTCGATGGTGTCGAAAAACAGAATGCAGGGCGCAGCCCGTCTGGCCTTCTTGAAAACTTCCCGCAGTGCTCGCTCGGACTCGCCCAACCACTTCGAGTACAGTTGCGGGCCGTCGATCGCGATGAGCGGAACCTGCTTCTCTCCAGAAAGCGCTCTTGCCATTGCGGTCTTCCCTGTGCCCGAAGGTCCGGTCAGCAGGATGCCTCGCGGCGGCGCTAGTCCTACTTGCTCGTAGATTTCGTCGTGCACGTGCGAATGTTCGATCACGCCATCGAGCAACCGTTTCACCTCGTTGAGACCTCCGAGGGATGCAAACGTCGAATTGCTTTTCTCAATGAAGAATTCACGAGTCGCACTGGGCTCGACTTCTTTCAACCCGGCGAGAAAGTCGTCGCGCGTAACCTGCAGCGACGCGAGTTCGGCAGACTCAATGCCATCGGTCTCGAATGGGACCGCTGCGAGAAAGCCACGCAAGGCGATCATGCCAACTTCCTGGCCCAGCGCTTCGAGATCGGCGCCGACGAAACCGTGAGTATGCTCTGCAATCTCATGCAGGTCGACGTCAGACGCAAGCGGCATGGCGCGGGTGTGAATCCTGAGGATCTGCAGGCGAGCCTGAGTGTTGGGAACGCCGATTTCGATTTCGCGGTCGAAGCGGCCCGGACGTCGCAATGCCGGGTCAAGGACCTCAGGAATATTGGTGGCGCCGATGACGATGACCTGGCCGCGCGCGACGAAACCATCCATCAAACTAAGAAGCTGGGCTACGACACGCTTTTCTACTTCACCCACCACCTCGGTGCGCTTGGGAGCGACGGCGTCGATTTCGTCGATGAACAAGATCGCGGGTGCGTGACGCGCCGCTTCCTCGAATACCTCGCGGAGTTTCGCCTCGCTCTCCCCGTAGAACTTCCGCATGATCTCAGGCCCGTTGAGGTGAATGAAGTGCACCCGGCTTTCGGCGGCGACAGCGCGAGCCAGCAGGGTCTTGCCAGTGCCGGGCGGACCGTACAGGAGCACGCCTTTGGGCGCGAGAATTCCCAGCCGCTCGAAGATGCGCGAATGTTTCAGTGGCAGCTCAACCATTTCGCGCACTCTCGCGACTTCCCGCTCCAGGCCGCCGATATCTTCATAGGACACTGACGGGGCGCGGGCCGCCGTCTGCTCGCCTTCCACGATGCGAATGTCGGTACGTGGCCCGATCATGACCGGCCCCGAGGGAATCGTGCGTACAACCTGGAAATTCACTGCTTTGGCAAACGTAGGCACCCGCACTACGCAGCCCGCAATCACCGGGACATCGACAAGATCCTCGAGCATGCGGTCGGGCGCGATGGTTGCTGGCGCGGCCCCTACCCACAGCGGTGACAAGCGGACGGCGACGGCCCGTTCATGCTCGATGAGCGACACCCTCACTTGTTCCTGCAATCCGGCGCTGCAGTTACTGCGGCACGTCCCGTCGATCTGGATCATGCCTTCATGGCTGTCGTCGGAAAGTTGGGCGCGTGCGACGCCGAGCGTGCCGCCGGTGATTTTCAACACATCGCCCGGTTTTGCGTCCATGCGGCGCAGATCGGCGGGCGCCAACCGCGCGATGGCGTGACCCACATCCTCGACGCGCGACTCAGCCACGCGCAGCGTCAGTGTTGCGTTCGTAGACGATGGTGTGATTTCCGTCATGGAGTGATTCATGTCTTGCTCTTGGCGAGTGAATCCATCGAAGAGCGTCACCGTATTCTGCTTCTCCATCCGATTCAGGTCGTGAGACGCGCGAGCTGCCACTTCAAAACTTGTCAAGTACGATTTCTTCGACGTCTTCAATATGTCTGCGCATCGCGGCTTTTGCGCCCTCGCCATCGTGGCGCTTGATCGCTGCGAGAATCCGCCGGTGGCCGGCGAGTGATTTCTGTGGTCGCCCTTCAACCTGCAAAGAGCGTTCCCGCGTGTCGCGCAGCAGGTCCATGAGAATGTCGAGCACCTTCAGCACAACGCTGTTGTCGGAGGCGAGAGCGATGCTGTAGTGAAATTCCGCGTCTTCGGCCACGGCAGCGTCGCCCTGAATCTGCTTTTGTTCTTGCCGCCGCAGAATCTCCTCCATCTCGGAAATCTCATCCGGAGAGGCGTGGGCAGCGGCCCGCGCGGCCAGCGGCGGTTCCAGCATCTTGCGAAAATCGAGAAGTTCGCTCACCTGTTCCCGCCGCCGCTTTAGCGCGTTGGCAAAGGGATTGGCCAAGGATGTGGATGAAACTTCGCGAACGATCGTGCCTGCTCCCTGACGCGGCTCGACCAAGCCCATCAATTCCAAGCTTCGAATCGCGTCTCGAATGGAGCTGCGGCTCACTCGCAACACTTCCGCGAGTTCCCGCTCCGAGGGCAGTTTGTCACCGGGCCGCAGTTTTTTCAGAATCAGACGTTCGATCTGCTGGGCGACTTCCTCGTACACTTTGTTGCGTCGGATTACGTCAAAGTCGGATTTGACCGCAGCGATCATTGGAAGCTCCAAGTGGTCCGATAAGTGGACCAGCGACGAGGAAAGTATACCTCCGCTGTCAAGCCGGTCGCAAATGTTTTCGTTTGCGTGAGAAAGAGGCCCATGGATGCGCTCCGGAAGTCAGATAGCGCCTGCTTTGCGACAGCTCAATCTGTTGACCGTGACGCTGCACGCTCCGCCAAGAGCTTCGTGCAACTGTACACGGTTCGGGCGTAGGACATGGGGAGACCGACACGCTCTCCCAATTCCACCACCGCGCCTACCAGCGCCTCCAATTCGATCGGCCGGCCGGCCTCGAGATCCTGCAGCATGGAGGTCTTGTGCTCTCCAACTTTTTCCGCACCGGCAATGCGCTGATCGATAGAGACAGGCAACTCCATACCCAATTTGCTGGAGACCGCTTCTACCTCCTGCATTATGTTTCGGATCAGTGAACAAACTCCCGGATCACGGACCATCTGAACCAGCGTGGCGCGCGTAAGGGCGCTGACCGGATTGAACGAAGCGTTACCCAAGACCTTTACCCATATCTCGTGGCGGATGCGAGCGGTGATGGGAGCGCGCAAGCCGGAAGCAACGAGCGCTTCTGCAATTTGGCGACACCGCTCGGAACGCGAGCCGTCGGGTTCGCCGAGAGAAATGCGGCTGCCGTCGATGTGTTGAATCACGCCCGGAGCGGTAATCTCGGTCGAAAAATAAACGATGGACCCAACCACGCGATGCGCTTCGATGGCTGAGGAAATTACGCCTCCAGGATCCACTCTCTCCAGACGCAATCCCTTCCATTCGCCCTCGAAGCCCTCGAAGTACCACCATGGAATTCCATTCTGAGTGCTGACGACCGTAGTCTGCGGCCCCAACACCGGTTTCAACTGGGGAGCAAGCTTTGGCAAGCCGTGAGCCTTTACGCCGAGGAAGACGACGTCCACCGGGCCGACTTCTTCGAGGGAACTGACGATTGCCGGCCGTGCCACGAAATCTCCATCGGCACTCTTAACCTGCACGCCACGATCCTGCATGGCGCGAAGGTGCGGACCGCGGGCGAACAGTGTGACGTCAAAGCTGGCTTGCGCCATTCGCGCGCCGATGTAGGCTCCGATTGCCCCTGCTCCCGCGATCAGGAATCTCATCCTTGGTTATCCACGAGCGCGGCGGCAACAGCGCGCCGGCGGATTTTTCCGGTTGCAGTGGTGGGAATGCTATCCACCAGGTAGATTTGTTTTGGAACTTTAAATTCGGCCAGCGATTCACAGCAGTGCTGAATGAGCGCCGATTCGGTGGCGCCATTGCGCTCACGCAAGACGACGGCTGCAGCCACTTCTTCTCCCAGGGTGGGATGGGCGCGGCCAAACGTGACCGCTGCCGCGACCGCTGGATGTCTCAGCAGAATCTCATCCACTTCGTGAGGCGCGATGTTCTCACCTCCGCGGATGATGATGTCTTTGATCCTGCCCGTCAAATGCAAATAACAGTCCGCATCAAGAAAGCCTTCGTCCCCGGTGCGGAACCATCCATTCACGAAAGCGCGAGCGTTGGCCTCGGGATTGTTCTCGTAGCCGCGAAACACATTCGCTCCCTGGATTGCGACTTCACCTCGCTGATCTGTGCCCAGGTGGTTCCCGGCTTTGTCCATGATGCTGAGCAGGAGTCCGGCGCCTACACCGACTGAACCCGGCTTGCGATGTCGTGGAGGTAAAGGATTCGAGGTCATCTGGTGGGCAGCTTCTGTCATTCCGTAGGCTTCGACGAAAGGCACTCCAAAGGTCTCCTCAATTTTACGAATAAGTTCGGCCGACATGGGCGCGCTGCAGGAACGGATGAAGCGCAGCGAGGCTGCCTCCGTCGGATTGTGATGAGCCCGGGCGAGCAGGAGTTGATGCATGGTGGGCACTCCCGAATACCAGGTCACCGCATGTTCGCGTACTGTGCGCCAGAAAGAGAGCGCGTTGAATTTTGGGGGAACGACTACAGTTCCCCCGGAAAGCAACGTTGCCATGGTGGAGCCGATCAATCCATGAATATGGAACAGCGGCATTACGCACAGCGAAACGTCCTCTTCGGAGAGTGCGTATGTGTTGGCGATATTGGCCGAGGAGACGGCCAGGTTGAAATGCCGCAAGGGCACGCGTTTGGGACGTCCTGTGCTTCCGCTGGTGTGCAGGATCAGAGCCACGTCGTCAGCCTTCGGTTCGTTTGCCGAAGCTCCGGTGGAAGCACCCGCAAGGCTCACGAGTCCCTGGTCACTCATCTGCACCGAGAATGCGGGAATCTTGCGGTCCGCGGCGGCGCTGCGCGCGAATTCCGCTCCCACCGGTGGACAGAGCAGAATGCGCGCGTCGGTGTCGCCGAGGAAAAAAAGAAACTCCTCATAGGGATAAGCCGGATTCAAGGGGGCCGCGGTTCCGGCGACGGAGGCGGCTAGAAAGGCCACAATCGCAGGCAACCCGTTCGGCAGAACAATCGCCACCGCGTCGCCGCGGCGAATGCCCAGCGAGGCCAAGGCGTTCGCCATGTCGAAAACCTGTTGCCGGAGCGAATCGTAGGTTACGCGGATTCCAAGCTCGGGAACGACGATTGCCGTGTGACTATCGGCGAAATGCAAAACGTCAAGAAGGGTCTGTACCGACTTAAGTGTCATTCGTTGTTGCCCTTGATGCCGAGCATAATAGGTGATTGAACCCGACTGCCGCACGACAATCCGCACGGCGATTATATCTCCGGCAGAGAGTCGGATGCCGTGATGTGCCGCACTGCTAACCGAGCCAACCAATCGCATCGAACCGTTCGCGGCGAACCATGCCCAGGGAAATCCTCGCGCTAGCGAACCGTGACAAAGAAATACGCACTCATCGATATCCCCACGCCGATCACAAGCACCCGCACTTTGCGAGGGTCGGCCTTCTGCGCGTAATGGGCGCCAAACCAGCCGCCTGCGAGAGAACCCGCGATCATCACTGCACACTGTGGCCACAAGACGGCGCCAGCCACGATAAAGGTGACTACTGCCGCAGCGTTGATAGCAACGGCAAGAAGTGTCCTGATTGCGCCCATGGCATGAATATCACGCATCCCCAGCATCGCGAGCATGGCCAGGGTCATGAAACCGATCCCGGCGCCGAAATATCCGCCGTAGACGGAAACCAGCAATTCTGCGATCGAACTCACCAGGATCGCGCGCCAGGATATCCCTCGCAGATCATCGATGACCGCGGTCTTGCCGGCGATGGAGCGGATCGAATTGCCGAACGCGAACAACAGGGTGCCGCCCAACAGCAGCCAGGGGACAAGGCGCAGAAACGTATGCTGCGGAGTCTTGAGCAACAGCAGTGCTCCAGCCCAGCCTCCGGCAACGCTGGTCACAAGCAACGGGACCAATACGCGAGAAGGTGCGTTCAGCCTTCTTAGATAGGCGACGGCGCTGGCCGCCAATCCGGGCCACAGAGCAACCGTGTTGGTAGCGTTGGCGGCCACAGCGGGAACGCGAAGGAACAAGAGCGCCGGGAAGGATACGAAACTGCCGCCGCCGGCCAGTGCGTTCAGCGCACCGGCGATTCCGGCCGCGATGAGCAGGAAGATAACTTGACCGAAGTGTAAGCCCATACGCATCAGAGCCGGCCCTAGAAAGCTGGTTCCGCAACCCTGGGCCAAAGAGGAACAATCTATCAGGAATGATCAGGAATTTGTCACCACCAAGGCCCCCAACTTTTCGCCTCAAACGAGGCGACTCGGTTCGACCTCAACGGAGCCAAAGCATCGGAGTTGCCATGTCTCGCGGACCTGTACGAGCGATCTGCATTCGGAAAAATTTCTTGACAGTATCCATTTTGATGTGGTACACCCGCCGGGTTAAGTTAACTGGTCCGCTTTTCGTACCTGACAAAAATTCATTCGCAGTAGGGGAAATTCTCGATTTCGTCGCCCGAACGGGCAGGGCAGCGCGCGGGTTGCCCGTCCGCAGGCTTTGAGGGCAGGCCCGCTATGCAAATCATCCCGGGAGAGGATACACATGCGCTCGCTAACAACGTATTTCGTGCTGCTGGTCGGTTTGATGACGCCAGGTTGGCTCGCCCAGGCTCAAGGCTCAGGACCCGCGGACAAGAGCGACGGATCGACCCCTGTGAGCGCCACCAAGGAAGAAGTCAACCAGTTGCGCGGCGAGGTCGCCGCGCAGCGCCAGACCATCGAGGAGCTGAAGGCTCTAGTCGAGAAGCTGGCTGCGGCCCGGGCAACCGACAACGGCTCGGCTCAGGTTCGGCCGGTGGCAGATGCCACTCCGGCGGGAGCCAACGCACAGCCGGTTGACGCCTCGAGCACCAACGCTGCTCATTTGATGAACGCTGTTCTTCGGAACGCCGATTCCGCACCCGTGGACCAGGCTGCCCCTGCCGCTGCCCCCAAGAAAGACGCGCCCCTGACGGCGGGATGGAACGGCGAGCACTTTTTCATCAGAAGTCCGGACGGACAATTTACCATCAGCCCCTACGGCTACGTGGACAACGAGTACCGCGCCTACAAAGGCGACGGCGCGCCCGCCGACACGTTCCTGTTGCGCCGCGCCCGCTTCGGGTTCCAGGGCAGCTATGGTTCGCACTTCGATTTTGCCCTGCTCACGGACGCCTCCGCGACGGCGGGTTCAGTGGTGCGCGACGTTTATCTCAATGTAAGAATCCGGCCTGAGTTCCAGTTCCAGGCGGGTCAGTTCAAAGTGCCGTTCGCGCAAGAGGCTGGAACCGGCGCGACCAACCTGGACTTCGTGGAACGTGGTTTCCAGGCGATGCTGTATCCGTCAGCCGCTTCCGCGTACCGCAGTCCGGGTATCGCCTTCCATGGAGACATCAACGGTGGAGTCGTCCAGTACTGGGTGGGAGCGTTCAACGGCAAGGGCTATGCCCTTGTCAACACCACTAATCAAGCGGAAGTCATTGGACGGCTGCGCTTCTATCTGTGGCGCAAATCCAAGAACGACTGGCTGAAACAACTCTCCTTTGGCGGATCCGTTGATCGTGCGCGCTCCCGCGGTCTTTCGGGGGATCAAAGCTTTAGCGGCAACCTGCCCGATGGCGCTTACAACTTCTTCCCGCAGTTCGCCATTAACGGGCCGATTCAGCGCTACAACGGTGAGTTTACCTACCTCAAGTCAGGGTTCGCTCTGCGTGGCGAATTCGATCAACTCAACATGTCCCGTAACAACGTCGGCTCTGAACAGGTGGGAGGGCTCGGGTTCCTGAGTCTGCCATCAATCATAGCCAAGGCTTGGGATGTCAGCGCGACCTACATGCTGACCGGCGAAAAGCAGCCGGAAAACGGCACTCCCCGGGTGAAGAATCCGACATTCGGGCCCGATACCCCAGGCGGCAAGGGGCGCGGACTGGGAGCGTGGGGAGTTGGTTTGCGATACACGGGCGTCCAGGCCAATGAACCGGGCGCGAGTTTCTTGAACTATTACACGCCGGGTTTTGTGCCCACGTTTGATTACCACACCGACGAGATCACGATGGGAGTCAACTGGTTCCCCAATTATTGGGTGAAGTACTCGCTGAATCTGGGGATTGATCAGTTGAAGGATCCCAGCACCACAGGTGCGGTGCCACAGAATTACTTCGTGGTTGTGCAGCAGTTGCAGTTCAGGTTCTAATCCGTTCGCGTGTCGATGGCGGATGGAGCGGCAATGAGTTTGGCAGAAGGGCTGGTCACGGCCGGTCCCACAGGGAAATCGGAGGAGGAATTCGAATGAGATCGAGGGTTATTCTTACTATTCTTCTCACCGCGCTGTTTGTAATCCTGAGCGGTTGCGGCACGACGCCGAATTGCCCCACTTGCGGCACCACGATCAATGGCTCTTACGCCATGATCAACGTCATTCCCGTGCCTGAGCACAATTCAGCCGGTGAGCCCGGCGGTCCGTTCAACTCCTTCGACATCAGCTGGATATCGACTCCTCCGACCGGCGGGTTGTCGGGCACGAACAATCTAGACTACATTTCGGACCGTATTGGCCTCGCCGTGCAGGTAATCGATACGACCCAGGACCTCGCGGTGTTTTCGGTTCAAGGGTCCAATGCCGTTTCGGGTGCGGGCAACCAAGCGAGTCCGTGTCCCACCATCCCGCAACCCGGCTACGGCGGGCCTCCCCCGACACCTAACGTGGAAGTTATTCCGCCGATCATTGACGTGTTTGGCAATTTTACCAGGTATGGATGCCGAACTGATCTGTCCTGGGAGGGAGGGCCGACCTTCCATTTGATTACGGGGTTTGGCGCGAACGGCAACTTCGGCGGATTTCCCGGCGCGCAGTGCTGCGCTTCCCGCGGCAACGGCGTGAATCCCATGTCCGGGCCAGACGGCCTTGAGGTGAGTGCGGATGGCAATACCTTGTTCGTCGGCAACGGCAGCGCTTCTCTGGTTGTGTTCGATCTGACCACGATGAACCTGAATACAAATCCACCCACACCGCCAACCATTCTGGCCACCATACCCACCGGCGTGTCGGCCGACTACGACGGTCCGCAAGGCATTTCAGGTTGTGTCGCTTCCTGGAACGGCGAAGCTGGGTCGGCCACTGATTGCGGAGACGACCGCACCGATGAAATGTCGTTCGACAACGTACATCAAGTTCTCGCGGTCATTAATGGGGATCCCGGACTGCCGTTTCTCACGTTCATTGACATGTCGGGCGTCGTCGGCAGGAACCCGGCGGATACCCAACAAAGGCAGCATTGCTTGCCGATCGACCAGAACCTCGCTTATGGGCCTTATCCACCGGGCTTTAACCCAGCTACTTATCCCCTGCAAGGCTCGGGCACCGGTGTACCGCCGTCAGTGCAGTTGGACCCCGGTAACGGGGGCTCGTTCAACCCACCCAGCTGCATTCTTGGACAAATCTACTACGATGGCGCCGGAGGCGGGGCATCGGGAGGACTTGGGCTCACCAACACCGTTCCAGTAGATACGGTCGGAGGAACTTTCCCTTGTCCAGACCCCTCCAATCCGCATGTGTTCAGCGGCGTTTCTGGATCGTTAGCAGCCGATGGTCCTTTGGGCCTGCTGGGCGTCGGGACAACTCCTCTAGGTGTTTCCTACACGATCCCCTGCCATCATGGTCCCATCCTCGACCAAAACTTGGGAATATTCTGCAGCCAAACCGCGCCCGCCGGCAGTTGTTCCGGCGCCATATCCCCGGCTGGTTTGGGCGGCATGGTGTGGGACCCCAACTCCGGCTTCCTGCTGCTGACCAACGGGAATTCAGTTGGCAACATCAACATCGGGTCCGTCGATGTCATCGATGCCAAGCTGACGGATACAAGTTGCGGGGGTGTCTCCTGCGGTCCAGTCGTGGTCGACAGCATCGTCACTCCGAATTGCATGCCGACTGGAATTACCGCTGGACCGGGGCACAATTTCCTCGTCGGCTGTGCGGACCATGACGGCAAGGCATTTCCTCCCAACGAGTACATAATCACTTATGCTCCGGGCAATCCCGTGAACTGCGTAACGGCGCCGCTGAGTAACTGCGTGCAAATCAACAATGTGGGTGGCGTGGACGAGACTTGGTACAACCCCGGCGATAACAAGTACTATCTGGCGGCGCGCGATATGCTTCCCGTCGCAGTCTTGGGCGTGATTGATGCCGGAACAAACCAATGGCTGTTCAACCTGCCGACTAACTCGAATTCACACAGCGTGTCGGTAGACCCCAAAAACAACCACGCTTTTGTGCCGCTTCAGTCGGGCGCGGTATGCACGACACTCAATTCCTACGGCTGCGTCGGGGTCGCGGCAGAGCAGTGAGGAAGGACGGCTCGGTGGTATAGTTGCCTTAGACGTGGGACGGAGGTGGTGTGTTCCGCGCCGGGAATTGGGAGTTGATTTATGGGGAATTGTTCCGGAAGCCGGCCACGATCGTTTGCGCTCGCGTTGTCACTGGTGTTACCCACCACGCTAGCCTACGCAGGCGAACCCAAGCCCACCGATGTCCCGGCAACGGTAATCGCCCACTTACCTTTGCCTCAGGCCACGGGTAGCCAGATGTTGCTCCAGAGGGAGAACGGCAAACAGTACCTCTACGTACAACAGGCTGCGAAGCAAGGTTTCATGGTGGTCGACGTTTCCAAGCCCGACAAGCCAAGTCTTCTAAAGCGCAGCGCCGAATCGAATCAATCAACCTCGGGGAACTTGCAGATGGTTACCCCCGATGTGGCTATCGCGGAAGGCCCAGAGAAGACTCCCACGACACTGACCAGCAGCAATCATCCGACTGAAACCGTTCGTGTGCTCGATTTGAGCGATCCCCGCAATCCCAAGACCCTGGAGACGTTCAACAAAGTCACGAGTATCCTTCCCGATGGAGGCCACAGCCTGATCTACCTCACTAACAACGAAGGCCTATGGATTCTCCGCTACAATCATCCCTCGCTGCTGGAACCGGCCAGGAAGAAGCCCCCGTGCGACTCAAATTCCGAAATCATGGCCATGCCGCCGGACTGTGACTGAGGCATCAAGAGCAGCGCGCGTCTAACTTCCAGGCGCCTACGGAATAAAAGACTACCGGATTCGGCAATCCTTATCGATAGTCCGTATCGAGGTGATGGTAAGTGTCACCGGCGCTGCGGAACCAGTCCTATTCATGGCATCCGAACTTGAGCTCATAGTCGGCGACTCACTCCCCGTTACCTCCACTCGCTGTCCCAGATAATGCCTGAGCTTTATCTTGCGGGATCCCTGGAGTTCATAAGTCATCGCCGGATTCTGCTTGATCAGCGTGTAATCGCCGCTGGATCGGCTCACGCATCCCTGTAAGGTTGCTTGCCCTTTGGAGTCTTTCGTCGCCAGGTCGCTAGTGGCCGGATGGCTGTCTTGCGCCAGCAATAATCTGCCTGAAAGCAGCAGAGTCACGATCCATATTTTTCTCATGAAGGTTTCCTCTAGCAGAGGTGGATGGCAATACCATTGCCACGGTTGCAACAAATTTCCGGGGACGGTATTGGTGCTGTGGAAATCAAACGGCACCCCCGGCGCAGCTATTTGACACGCGTCTCCTGGTAATGTACTTCCTTCCACTGCCCCGCCCGTTTGACCCACAGTTCACTGATGTACACCCGCGACACCCGTATTGCCGCCTTGGGCGGGAACTGGATAGTAACTTCATAAGTGATCAGGGCTGCATCCTCGCCCACAGGAATCACGCTCAGCCCCCACAGCGTATAGTTGGCGACGTTGGTCTCTGCCAGTTCGTTCAAAGCCTGAATCTTGTTCCGTTCGCCTTTGCCATCGACCTCCACGCCCTGATAGTCATCCGCTAACAACTCGCCGTATGCCTTCTTGTCCTTGCTCTTCAGCGCCTCCCATTCCAGTTTGATCTTCGATTCGAACATATCCTTTAGCTTCGCGTCGGCGGAGACGTCACCGGATCTCCGACCGTCGCCAAACTTTGTCGGCATTGTCGGTTGTTGCGCCAGGGCGACCAACGTGAGTCCAGCGATGCAAGCGAGCAAGACGCAAAATCGCATAGATCCTCCGGGGAAATGTAGTGAATCTTAACAGGTGGGTGCCCGTTCGGGCGCAACTGAGCCTTATTGCAGATTCTTGGCTTTCTTTCTCACCGCCGCAAGTAGAGGATCGGGCAATTCGGAGTAGCCTTCTTGCGCCGCAAATTGCTGGCCGTCCGAGTATACCCAGTCCAGGAGGTTGCCCAGCGCGGCCGCGCGAGCGGAATCAGGCGCTCCCGTTCGAAGGTAGATCCAGGTAAAACTGGTAATCGGAAAAGAATCAGGTCCGGGCGCGTTGGTCAACGAGGCAGAGAAGCTGTTCCACCGAGGCGCTTCTACCGCGTGGCATGCCGCCGCAATACTCTTGTCAGAGGCTTTGACGAACTTGCCGGCAGCATTCATCACCGCGGCTTGGGAGATACTGCCCTTCACCGCATATTGATACTCGACGTACCCGATGGAACCAGGAGTTGTTCTAACCTTCTCTGCCATATCGGAACTACGTTCCGCCGGAGTGCCCACCGGCCACTTGGGCGAAGGAGACGTTCCAACTTCGGTCCGAAACTTTGAACTCGCCTTAGAGAGAAAATCGGTAAAGACGTAGTTGGAGCCTTTGCCTGGGGGGCGGTTGATCACTTGGATTGGAAGATTCGGCAAATCCACCCCTGGATTGAGCTTGGCGATTTGCGGCGCATTCCACGCCTTCACTTCACCGAGGAAGATTCCAGCCAGCACTTCTCCTGAAAGTCGAAGGTCTTCGTGGAGATCGGGGAGGTTATAGATGGGCACGATTCCGATGAGCACCACTGGCAGTTCGATCAAGCCGCCCTCGTGCCGCTCCTTATCTGTAAGCCGAGCCTCGCCGGCGCCAAAATCGCCGGCGCCATGAGAGATCTGCTTGATCCCTTCGCTGGTGCCGACGGGCAGGTATCGCAATTGAATGTTGGAGTTGCGCTTGCCGTACTCTTGTGTCCACCGATTATAAAGAGGCGCGGGCACGCTCGACCCGGACCCTACCAGAACAACCCCGCCTTGGGCGCTGACGGGAACGGTATGCAGGCTGACAATGAGAAGGGGCCAGATCAAGAGCGAAAAAGCACTCCAACAGCGCTTTGACACCATAATTTTTGCCGCTTCCATTGGACGCCTCCATACATTCGTGTTAAGTCTTTCAAATCTATCCTTTGGTTGCCTAAAGTGAAGGTAACCATGGTAAGTTACCATCGTTTTGAGAGAGGCTGATGGTGCGCTATCGGCGGCTGTCGTCGGAGCTGGAACGTCTGCTGATACCCGAGTGTTCGGGTTAAGCAGGAGCCAGAAATGCCTGTAAGATGCTCAGGTTCCGGACATGTCCACGAATCTGCCCCCGACGCTCGCGGACAGGCTCGAAGTAATCTCGGGAAAAACTGAGCGAACCTTATGTCGAACGATAATATGCCGCACAACGAAGCCGAAAGCTTGGCACGTGAACTCCTGTCCGCGCAAGAGACCGGCCAGATGGTGCCTGTTCTGCCGTCGACGCGCCAGGGTTTCGACCTCAATACGGCTTATGAGGCTGAAGCAACACTCAAGCATTGGCGCGAAGCTAGTGGGCACAAAGCCATCGGCCGCAAGGTTGGCTACGCCAATAAAGCTATGTGGCGCGTGCTCAAACTTGAGACCTTGGTTTGGGCCCATATGTACGACGATACGGTCCATTACAGTGACGGCAACTCGGCCGAGCTGACGCTCGCGCATTCCCGTTCGCTGAAGGTCGAACCTGAGATTGTTTTTGGTCTGAAGCGGCCGGTCACGGGAGAAATCTCGGATGCCGCCGCTGCGCTTGCATCCACCGATTGGCTGGCGATCGGGTTCGAAATCATCGACTGTCCTTTTCCGGAATGGAAGTTTCAGCCCGGTGATTTCGTTGCATCCTTTGGACTTCATTCGGCACTGGTGATAGGTGAGAGAATGCAAGTACGGTCGGACCTCATCGCCAGTCTCATAAGCCAGTTGCCGCAATTCAAGGTGCGCGTCTCGAAGCACGGAGAGTTTGTGGAAGAAGGATCGGGCAAAAACAGCCTGAGGAGTCCCGCCTTGTGCCTGGCGGAACTTGGTGCGGCGATTGCACGGAGATTCCCGAACCAGCCACTGAGCGCGGGAGAGATCGTCAGCTCAGGAACGCTCACCGCCGGGCATCCGGCCGGCAACGGCGATGTGTGGACCGTCGAGGTCGACGGGCTGACGTTGCCGCCATTGACTCTTACTCTCGCCTCAACACGATAAGCGCAAACGGGCGTGACGACGAACCGCTCAGCGATGCTAGACTATTCGGTCGTTTCACTTCTTCTGGGGATTCTTCTTGTCTACTGATCCTGTTCTGGTAGTTCATGGTGGCGCGTGGGCCATGCCTGACGACATGGTGGAGGCGCACTTGCACGGAGTGCGAAACGCTCTGGCTGCGGGGTGGCGCGTGCTGGAGCGCGGAGGCGCTGCGCTGGATGCGATCGAGGAAGCGGTCGTCGTTATGGAGGACGACGAGACGTTTGATGCGGGGCGCGGGAGTTTTCTGAACTGCGACGGCCGGGTGCAGATGGATGCGCTGATCATGGACGGGGCTACGCTGCGGGCTGGAGGCGTGGGATGCGTCGAGCGGGTGCGGAATCCGGTGCGGGCGGCGCGGAAGATTTTGAGTGAGAGTCCGCATGTGTATTTTGTGGGCGAAGGAGCGGAACGGTTCGCGGCGGAGCATGGCGTGGAATTGTGCAGGAACGAAGAGTTGGTGATTGCGCGCGAAGTGGAGCGGTTGCGCGAGTATCAGCGGGAGGCGGGACAGGGATCGGCGGGGCTGTCCGATAAAGACGGGAAAGATTTGTTCGCACCTGAGATTTCGCACGATACGGTGGGCGCTGTGGCGCTGGATCGTGCGGGAAACATTGCTGCCGCAACTTCGACCGGCGGGACGCTGAACAAGGCTCCGGGGCGGCTTGGCGATTCATCGTTGATTGGGTGCGGATGCTATGCGGACAATTTGAGTGCGGCGGTCTCGACCACGGGGTGGGGCGAGCCGATTATGAAGCTGGTGCTCGCCAAGTGGACGGCCGACCGCGTTTCGGCAGGGAATCTTCCGGAGTGGGCGGCGCAGGAAGCGATGAACTATCTGAAGCAACGGCTGAATGGGCATGGCGGGATTATCGTTTTGAACGCGCTTGGTCAGTTTGGCATCGCGCATAACACGCCGCGGATGGCTTGGGCTTGTAAGACGGTGAAGAAGGAAGATGTTGGAATCGAACGCGGGGCCGCGTGATGTTCGCTCACGCTTTTCTTTTTGGGCAGAGAACCCGGTTCGATCGGTTTGCTTAGGAAAAACTGAGTTTTGCCGCTTTACGCACGCGGGCGGGGGCGCCCGCGCCACACGGGCTACTGCAGCTTCGCGTACTCTGCTTTGGCTTCTTTCAGGATGGGGATATCGGGGTCAGCGTCTTTCCAGAGGTTGAGGAAATCTTTATAGGCGGTTTTGGCTTTCGCGGTGTCGCCGGAGATGACATAGGCACGGCCGAGTTGGAGATGGGCCATTGAGGCTAGCAGGAAGTTCTGTATTACTCCGGAGTGATCGAGAAACTTCTGGAATTCCGCCGCTGCTGCCGGACTATTTTTTTGCGCGAGGTAGGCCACGCCGCGAATGTAGGGAGGATACATTGCGATTCCGGGGGGAGGCCCGCCGAGTTCGTAGGGGAGGGACGGTTCCAGCGCGATGATGGCCCGGTCGGGCGCCTGTTGTGCCATCGCAATAGAGGCTTCGATCACCGGAAACCAATACACTTTTAGATACGTGTTGCTGGGTTCGGACTTTTGCAGCGCTTCGAGCATTGTTCTCGACTGCGATGCTTCGCCGGATCGCGCCAGCGCCAAAGCAGACAGAACTTTGACATCGCGTCCGGGAGCAAGCGCTAAGGCTCGTGTGACGGCTTGCCGGGCGGCAGTGACGTTGCCCATTTCCGCCTCGCGGAGGGCTTGAAAGGCGATCCACTGGGCCCCGGTTTCTTTGGCGTCCGATCGCACGGCAGAGTCCGAGGCGCGCCGGGCGAGGTCGCGCGCTTTTTCCAGACGGCCGTAGTAGGCCTGGGTATCGGCGTGGCCGTTGAGCATCTGGTCTTCTTCGCCGGGACGGCCAGCTCCCCATGCCACCTGGCGATCCATTTCCGCGGCATCCCCCGACAGAAATGCCAGAGAATAGAAATCCTGCCGAATAGTGAGGCCATCGAACTTTTTCTGCTGAGCGTTCTGCAGCGTCTGCTGTGCGTCTTTGAGGCGGCCCACATTGATATAGGTGCCGGCCAGGTTTCCATAGCCGACAATCGATTGCTCGATGTGCTGCTGCTCTTCGGTCTCAACCAGCGATTTGTCATATTGGCCCAGAGCGGAGTAGATATAGCCGAGATTGCCGTGGGGAACCGGATCGTGGGGATAGCTTTTTGCCCAGAGTTCGTAGGCTTCGGTGGCCTTTTCAACTTCTCCGGTCACGTATTGGAAGTAGAAAGCGGAGATGCGGTAGCGCTCGCGCTCACTGACGCGGTCGCGCGAGTCGTAGGCCTTCTTAGCATTTTCCGCAGCGAGGCTGGCGCGTCCGAGATTGGCGTACTCGACGGCAAGGCCTACATAGGCCATAGCGAAGTTGGAGTCGAGTTCGACGGCGCGCTTCATGAATGGAATGGCTTCGGCGTCGCCCTTGGTGCGACTGGTGGTGATGCCCATGCTATAGGCCTTGAGAGCCTCGAGCGAGGGAGTTGTGGCCTCGACGGGCACATCGAACGTTTGCACCGAGGCCAGCGATTCGCCGAGTTTAGTGCGCAGGCTGCTTACTGCCTTACCGAGAGCCTTCAGCACGTCCTGCTTGTTTGCCGCCTGCTCCTGCTCTTTGGCCAGCGTGTCGCCAGTGCTGCAGCCGACCGCATCTACACCAACCACGTACTGCCCGCCAAGATTCGAAATTGAACCAAGCACGATTGCCTTGCTGCCGGTGCGAATGCAAAGTTCGCGCGCCACATCGCGGGTAATGCGTTCACTCGACGGACGGCCCATCAGACGGAGCGTTTCTTCTACCTTGCGATCGGACAGGATATTGAGAAAGGGGGATTGTCCGAGCTCGACGCCCAATGCCTGCTTGAGCGCGTCATCGAAGACGGGGTCGCCGGTGGAGTTGGTAAAGTCGGCAAGCACGACCGTATCTTTCTCGGTGAGCGGCGTCGCGTTCGCCGTCGTCGGCGTTGCCGAACGCGAGCGGAAATAAAAAGTTCCTCCGATTGCAATCGCGACAAGTATCACGGCGGCTGGAACGAGAACTTTCCAGGGCTTCCCGGCCACTGCCGGAACTTCGGTTATTCTCGTTGCGCTGGAGGATGATGCAGATGACGCAAGCGCAGGGGATGAGCCGGATGCTGGCCGTGGCTGGTCGAACTTGGGTTGATCGAGGCTAGGTGGCGCGGCAGCGGAGTTGTTTTCCTGTGCGACCGCCTCGGACCTCGAACTAGCGGGCGCACCGTGCCGCGATTCGGTTTCGCGTTTGAGCCGCTTCAAATCGGTCCGCATATCCGCAGCGTGCTGGTAGCGCAGGTCTCGATCTTTCTCTAATGCCTTATTGATGATCTCTTCCAGCTTGAGGGGGAGATCAGGATTCAGCCGCACTGCGGGAACCGGGTCGCGATCCAGAATTTCGCGGAAGATGACTGCGGAACTTTCTCCACGGAACGGCAACTGGGCGGTGGCCATTTCGTAGAGCACCGTGCCAAACGAGAAAAGATCGGTGCGCGTGTCCAACTCTTTCGCCCGAGCCTGCTCCGGCGACATATAGGCCACGGTGCCGACGGTCGAGCCTGGGCTGGTCAGATGAGCTTCCACTGCTTCAGTTCGCGTGTCCTCGTTGTGCCCGCTGGAACCTGATGTCGTGAGTTTGGCCAGACCAAAGTCCAGAATTTTGGCGCGTCCGCGCTTGGTCACGAAAATGTTGGCGGGCTTGATGTCGCGGTGCACGATGCCTTCGGCGTGCGCGGCATCGAGTGCGTCGGCGATTTCGATGGCCAACGAAAGCAGCGTCTCCAACTCGAGTGGGCGGATCCCGATCAGGTGTTTCAGGGTCTGCCCGTCGAGAAACTCCATGGCAATGAAGGCTTTGCCGTGTTGATTGTCGATTTCGTAGATCGTGCAGATATTCGGATGATTCAGGGAAGACGCCGCCTGCGCTTCGCGTTGGAAGCGGGCTAGAGCTTGCGCATTCCTGGCAATTTCGTCGGGGAGGAATTTCAAGGCGACAAACCGGTGCAAGTTTACGTCCTCGGCTTTGTAAACCACGCCCATTCCGCCGCCGCCGAGTTTCTCTACGATTCGGTAGTGGGAGATGGTTTGGCCGATCATTCGGAAAGTGCCTGTTTTGGGTCGCTTCATCTTACGGACGCGGCAGGGGCTAGTCAACGGATGCGGCGTGGTGGCTCAGTTTGAAGAACACGGTCTCTCATCGGCTAAAGCCGCGATTGGCTCTAGTGCACTTATGGCGCGGCTGAAGCCGCGCCCTTTCATAACCATTTCAAACTGAGCCATCACCCGCGATTCTTGACTGTGGGCTAGCTATCACTAGCAGGCTGCTGAAAAATTGATGTACACGGCTTATTTCCTGTCTCTCTCTGCTCTTCTTCTTTATGTGCAGGGGACTTTAGGCTATGTCGGGAACCTTGTTCCGAGTTTCGGTAATGCGAG